>WNGJ01000126.1_pt1 | contig 83181 bp, 75 predicted proteins | sample 5400611 | NCBI WGS metagenome assembly WNGJ01 (sample SAMN13153375, study PRJNA577476) | soil metagenome | isolation source: 40 cm soil or saprolite under Garry oak tree replicate 1 | place: USA:California | collected 2016-06-15 | reverse complement strand
CATTATTCCCCACCCTCGGCAACGACACAGTGCTCAAGCCGACGTTGCAATGGCTGCTCTCCACCCCGAACCCCGGACCATTGCGGGCTGAATTTTCGTATGTAACCGGGGGGCTGACCTGGGAAGCCGACTACAACATTGTCGCGCCGGAAAAAGGAAACGCCGTCGACGTTGTCGGCTGGGTCACAATGGACAATCAGAGCGGCAAGCGTTTTCAGAATGCTCGTATCAAGCTAATGGCGGGAGACGTAAACAAGATTCAACCAGAACAAATGTATGACCGAGTACAGGTGTTCGCGAGTGCCGGCCCAATAAACGGCGCAGAAACCCCACCGGTGACGGCAAGAACCTTCGACGAATATCACCTGTATACTCTGGCCCGTTCCACCACTCTGGACGACCGTGAAACCAAACAAGTGGAGTTCATAAGAGCTGGTAACGTTTCGACCACACAAATCTACATCTATGACGGCCTCAAACTTGACCCCACTCGCTATAACGGATGGAACTGGGAGAACATTCGCAATGATTTCTCCTATGGTACGGAATCGAATCCTAAAATATGGGTTATGCGAGAGTTCGCTAACTCGGAAGCCAACCACTTGGGCATGCCGCTCCCCAAAGGGCGGGTGCGGTTCTACAGACGCAATGACGATGGGCAAATTGAGTTCACCGGGGAGAACGTGATCGATCACACTCCGCACGACGAAAAGGTGCGTGTCTATGCGGGAAATGCTTTCGACCTAACGGGCGAGCGTCGCCGCACCGACTACCGGGTCGACACGAATCGGCAGACGATTGACGAATCTTTCGAAATCAAGGTCCGCAATCACAAGAAAGAGCCGGTGGATGTTCGTGTAGTAGAGCACCTGTATCGTTGGATTACTTGGGATATCTCGGCTAAGTCCGATCCGTATCGAAGGACGGATAGCAAGACCATTGAGTTTCCCCTGACGATTCCGCCGGATGGAGAGAAGGCGATTACGTATACGGCGCATTACACATGGTGAATGCTAGCAATGCAGGGCCATATATGAGATAGCTTCTAGTTCCAGGCCAGCGAATTGATCCAAGATCCATCGCAAACCGTTGAAGGCCGAGTGTCAGTGGCAACAGAACTTCGCATACTCTCTCCCTGGTTTCGGTTACTCATACCCTCGGTCGCAGATCTCATCTTCATCGTTCTCCTCATTGCTCTGACAGGCGGAGGGCTGGCGGGTCGTCTGCTGAAAGATGCCGGGACTGGCTGGCATATTCGCAACGGACAACAAATCCTACTCACCCACTCGATCACTCGCACCGATACATTTTCATACACCATGCAGGGCCAGACTTGGTATGCCTGGGAATGGTTATACGACGTGCTCATTGCCGCGATCTACCAGTGGCTCGGATTGAATGGTGTCGTATTTTTTACCGCGGTTGTGATCGCTGCCACATTCGCACTTGTGCTTCGCCTCGCTCTGCATCGCGGAAGCAGTCTGCCTGTAGCCGTGATCCTGCTAATGTTGGCGATGGGCGCTTCGACTATTCATTTTTTTGCGCGGCCCCACGTGTTGAGTTGGCTTTTGACAGTAATTTGGTTTCAGTTGCTCGATAGTTCAGAAACTACTTTGGAAACTGCTGCTCACGTCAAGCAGGACCGCCGCTTGCTCTGGTTGCCGGTGATCATGCTGCTCTGGACAAATCTTCACGGTGGATTTCTGCTCGGCATCGCACTGTGTGGACTCTACCTGATCGCAGGATTGATCCGATACTTCTCAGATAGAAAAGATCGGCAGACGATCGGGCGATGGCTGAAACGTCTGGCGGTCGCGACCCTGTTTTCACTTTTCGCCACGCTGATTAACCCTTACGGTTACAAACTTCATGTCCACATTTATTTATATCTTTCCAACCGTTTCTTAATGAATCACATTGACGAGTTTCTTTCCCCCAACTTTCATGGCGTAGCGCAACAGTGTTTCGCCGCGCTGTTGCTAATTACGGTGGCAGCGGTGGCGACAAAGCGGCAAAAATTGAGCCTCTCGCATTTGCTGGTAATAATTTTCGCGGCCTATAGCGGCTTGTACGCGTCGCGCAATCTGCCGGTCTCGTCCATACTTCTGACGCTGATTGTCGCTCCGATACTTTCAGCATCAATTTCAGACGTCGGCGCTTCACAAAAGATGAGCCTCCGGTTGCGAAGATTGATTTCAGGTAGCAATGCATTTGCCTCTCGCATGACCGAAATGGAGTTGCGATTTCGGGGACATCTTTGGCCAGCGTTGGCATTGATCCTCGGGCTCGTGGTTTGCATACAACATGGAAGGTTGGGTGCGCGGCAGGTCATGGACGCGCACTTCGACGCCAAACGCTTTCCGGTGCAGGCTGTCGAAGTGATTGCCCAGCGAGGCATCGAGGAACCGATCTTCGCTCCCGACTATTGGGGTGGATATTTGATCTACCGTTTTTCCCCCAACGCCAGAGTTTTTGTAGATGATCGCCACGATCTGTACGGCGAACGCTTCTTAAAGGATTACTTGAAGGTAGTCCAAGTACAGCCCGATTGGGAAAAATTTCTGAATGAGAGGAAAGTGGACTGCGTGCTCGCGCCGACAGGAGGTTCGTTAGCCAATATCCTGAAAGAAACGCCAACCTGGAACCTGATTTATGAGGACAGCACTGCGGTGCTTTTTCAGAAGATCAAGTAAATAATTTCAGATCTCAGATTTTAGTTCTCAGATCTCAGACAAGATGTTGAGGGATTGAAATCAACAATCAAAAATCACAAATCGTAAATCGACAATCGTAAGTCGTACTTTCTCTCTACCTCGTGTCGATATTAAATCCCAAAATCGCGTTCACCTCAACCGGCTGATCTCCCCGCAGGACAGGACGGAATTTCCAGTTAGGCAACGACGCCAGAACCTTGCCGGTCATTTCGCGGCCACCGGGTTCGAGTACCTGCGGATTCTTCAACAATCCGGAGCGATCGAGAATACAGGCGATCACCAGCCGCGAGCGCTGCAAGTCGGAGGGAACCTCGGCGCGCATCGGTTCGGGAGCGGTGAGATCGCCGGCGTAAGCGTGCGCCGCAGAAGTAGGATCCGCAAACTGCATGACTGCGGTCCCTAAGCCGGTCTCAATGTAGATGGTGTACACCTTGTCGCCCTTCAGCGCGCCATAGAAGTTGAATGCGCCTCCGGAACGCGAAGTGGCCACCACAGTGATCGCAGATCCATGACTATCAGTGCCGGATGAGTGACTGCCGCCTGCAGATTGGTTTCCGTCGGAACCGAAACCGGGAAGGGTGACAATGTTGCTTCCGCCGCGCACCGAAACTCCCGGAACTACTGGTTTCCCGCTGGTCCCGCTGCCCGCGCCGCCAGTGCCAGGATAAGGTGAAATGCCGCCACGCGCCGCCACATCGGAACCATAACCGGGGCCAGCCTTGGCCGCACCCGGGCCTTCACCGGATAATCCGCTGCCCGATCCATTGCCACGGCCAATGCTTGAGTCGCCACCGGCCCCGCCGAGTCCGGCCTTTTCTCCTCCGGAAGGAGACATTGCCAGAGAGCCAGTTCCGCCACTTCCCGGCACACCAACCTTGGATCCGGGCTGATTGGAAACCACAACGCCTGTGCCCGCGCTGCTGCCCCCGCTCGCCGGAGGCGCCGCTGCTGTTCCAATATCCAGCGCACCGCCGCGTCCCAAACCGCGATTTCCGCTTCCTTGCCCGCCCACCGAACTGGACGCCGAGACCGAGGGGGGAGGTGGCACCACGCTTGTACCTCCGCCCAAGCCGCCGACGGATTGATGCTGCAACGAACCCCCACCTACTTGCACTGGAGGCGCTATCACTGCCGCGTTGCCCAAGCCTCCGATATTGCGATTCTCCGCTGAGGCTTTGCCCATCTGCACCGGCGGTGGCACAACTTGCTTATGCAATTCGCCCGCGCCGAATCCTGGTCCCGCAGCAATCTCGTGAGTCATCTGCGGCGCTGGTGCGACGATGGTCGGTGCCGGCAGCGTAAGCTGCGGATTTGAATTCGAAAATTGCTCCGGAGCCGAGACCGGCGGCGGAATGATCTCCGCAGCATGCGAACCCGGCAGCCGCAGCGAGGCCAATTCGCGGTGAGCGGCGGGCGCAGGCGGAATTACGGCAGCGTCAAGCGTAGGCGAACTCTGCATCTTGTCACGATCCATCTGAGGCGCAGGGGCCACAGCCGCCGGAGACATCGCCAGAAGCCGGGCAGAAGATTTCAATCCTTCGGCGGGCGCGGGACCGGGAATCGCCTTAAAGGCCAAAAGATTGGCCACTGCGGCATCGGAACGCGGAAGGTTCAGCTTGGGAGCGTCGACGACCTTTTCTCGAAGCGAATTTCCACGCGCGACGCGGATAGTTTGGCTGCGATGATGGGCTTCCTGTCCACCTGCATGCCCGGAGCGTCCGGATTGTGCGCCGCCAGCGTCTTCGGCCCGAGGCAGCTCCTCACCCGAAAAATAAATAATCTCGTACTTAGGTAGAACTGGCGGCACGTACGGACGCATTTGAGCCAGCCGGGTGGGCACGATGATTACGGCGACTAAGATTACCGCTTCCAGAACCCAAGAGATCATCATTCCCCGATAAGGGAACAATCCGCTGCGAGCCTCTCCTGCCAGACGTTCTCCCGAACGCCCCATTGCGGGCCGGATCGCGGTGACGAATTCCTGCCATGGCGATGACCATTCCACTAAAAGTTTGGGTGCGTCGTTCACTGCGTGCTTGCCTCCCGCGCCTGTCCCAAAACAATCTCGATCTCATCTCCGAGCGATGTCCCCGTGGAGTGCAGCATATTGCGGGGCAACTCGATTACGGACGCGGCTTGCATGCGTACCGGAGCGACTCGCCAGGGTTTCAGATCCTGTTCCAGGTGAACCACATTCTTCTCCTCATTCAAGTAGAGCACATCGATCGGGAAACGCATGGCAAAGGTGTGAACTCCCCGAGAGGGAACAATCCACAAACCTTGTCCTGCACGAAAGCTGTCGGCTTCGGTGCACATCAGGCCGCGAAGGCGAGACCAGTGGGTTGCGGCGATGGACAACTGGGTGGCGAGATACGCCTGGCGCGTCCGATTAAAAGCATAGCCCACAGATCCCCGTTCTGACATCACAACTCCTTGGTTCGGCCCGCTGACAGTTGCGACCTCATCGTCGCATCTCCGGCATCAATGTTCGAACTAACTCGATCACTGCCGGCCCCAACGTGACAAATATGATAGAGGGGAGAACGAAAACCACAAGAGGAATGATCATCTTGATGGTGGTTTTCGCAGCCTGTTCTTCGGCTCTTTGGCGGCGTTCGGTTCGCAGCGAATCGGAATGCACCCGCAAGGCTTGGGCGACGCTGGTTCCGAAGCGGTCAGTTTGAACCAGAGTACCCACCAGGGCGCGAACATCATCTACACCAGTTCGTTCGATGAGGTTGCGCAGGGCCTCGACTCTTGGTTTGCCGGCCCGCATCTCCAGGTTTACCAGGTAAAATTCATCGCTCAAATCGGGGTGCGCGTGATGTAGATCTTCGCCAACTCGCATCAGGGCCTGGTCCAACGCTAACCCGGCCTCGACGCAGATCACGGTCAAATCCAATGCATCGGGCAATGCCAGCGTGATACGCCGTTGCCGGTCCCGGATCATGCGCTTCAGCACGAATCGTGGCAGGAAGAAACAAAAGGCCGTGATACTCGCCATCAAAATCAAAGACTTGAAGCCGGCAGCCGCAATTACCACCGTCAATCCCATGAATGCCAGCAGCACCCGGCTGCCAACATACATCGTCAAGTGGCGTGCATCTCGATAACCAGCCTGGATGAGCCAGGCTCGAGTTCGAGAAACTTCCCTTGGCGATAAGGGTAGGGCCCGGCTCAAGGGATCCAGCGCCTGCTCCAGCCGTTCTTTGAATGCCGGCTTCTCTTGCGGTTCAGCTTTCTGCCATCCCAGCGCGCGCAAACGCGATCCCAACATGGAAGAGGGGGCATAGGCGGCTGCCCCGAAGGAAAACACAACCAGGGCAACGGTCAAGAACAATACGATTGCCAGAAGCATTGCCATGTTCTAGACCTGAATCCGAATAATTTTTCGGATGATGAAATATCCGACGGTTTGAAGCGTTATGCCGGTGACGATCAGGGTGTGGCCAATGGGATCTGCAAATAGTGGCTGAATAAACGCCGGATTAATAATCGACATCGAGACTACGATGATGGGCGGTAATCCCATCAACAGCAGCATGGTTAAGCGGCCTTGTGCGGTATACACCCGTACCTGGCGCATGATCTTGAAACGCTCGCGGATCATGTAAGACAAATTATCCAGAATCTCGGCGAGGTTGCCGCCGGTTTCGCGCTGCAGCATGACCGCGGTGACGAAGAACTTCACATCCACCAGGGGCACGCGCTCGGTAAGATTCAGCAACGCATCGCGGACCGGTAGGCCGAATTTTTGCTCTTCGAACAGCTTGCGAAACTCGGAAGCGATAGGTTCTGAAATCTCATTGGAAATCAGTTCGAGAGCGGTGGTAAAGGCATGCCCGGCACGGACGGCGCGGGCCAGTGTGTCGATGGCTTGGGGAAATAATTCCTCAAATTTCTTGAACCTCCGGGTGCGACGGAAGGAGGCATAGGAATATGGAAGGATGGCGCCGATAAATATTCCGAGCCAGGCAAATTGAGGAAATGGGGTCAGGACTAGTATGACGAGAGCCACAGCCACGCCGCTAAGCACACACAACATCAGGATGTTGCCGGCACGGGTTTTCAAGTCAGCCTGGGAGAGAAATGTCTGCAGGTTGGAGATTCTGGCGGATCGGCGCAGCAGGTTGTCGAGTGCCGGAATCTCGCTCAACATTTCGTCGCGCAGCAACGCCAGTTCTTCGCTGGGCTTGCGTTCCGCGGCCTTCTGCACGCTGGCCAACCGGTCGCGCAGCAGACGGGCGCGGGAGCTCCGCCGATCGAGCAGGGAGCCGATGGCAAAAACGACCAGCGAGACAACCACGAATACGACTATGACGGTCAGTATCAACATATACAGTTCGGAAGCGAAAGCCCCGCTTTCTAGACCTCCATCCGAGATTCAAATAATGCGGGACGCAGGCGGCAACCACCGGTCGCCAGACGATCGGCGAACTTGGGCCTGATTCCAGTAGCGCGAAAAATTCCACGCACTTTGCCGCCCTCATCAATTCCTGTCCGTTCGAATAGAAAAATATCTTGCATAGAGATGACCTCGCCCTCCACCCCAGTGACCTCACAAACCGCGATTACCTTGCGTGCACCATCGGAAAGGCGCGCGATTTGTACCACTGCGTGAATGGCCGACGCGATCTGATGACGAACCGCTCGCTCCGGAATATTTAAATTAGCCATGGAGAACATGCTCTCGATACGGGCCAGCGCGTCCCGCTGCGAGTTGGCGTGGACCGTGGTCAAGGAGCCTTCGTGGCCAGTATTCATCGCCTGCAGCATGTCGAACGCTTCCTCGCCGCGCACCTCGCCCACGATAATGCGGTCGGGACGCATACGCAGACTATTGATGACCAACTGCCGCTGCCTCACCGCGCCCTTGCCTTCGATGTTGGGCGGCCGGGTTTCCAGCCTTACCACGTGCTCCTGTTTCATTTGCAGTTCAGCGGCATCCTCGATGGTGACGATTCGCTCATTGTTCGGGATATAACCCGAGAGGACGTTCAGCAGCGTGGTCTTGCCCGCGCCGGTTCCACCCGAGATCAGAATATTCAGCCGTCCCTTTACCATCGTCGAGAGCAACTCCAGCATAGGTTCGGTCAGAGTCTTGTTCTCGATCATGTTGCGCGCCGTCACAGGATCCCGGCCGAAACGACGGATAGAGAGACACGGACCATCAATAGCCAGCGGAGGAATGATGGCGTTCACACGCGAGCCGTCCGCCAGACGAGCATCCACCATGGGTGACGACTCATCTACACGCCGGCCCACCCGGGAGACGATGCGGTCAATAATCTGCATCAGGTGCTGGTCATCTTTGAAGCTGAGGCCGGTGGTCTCCAGTTTCCCGCCGCGTTCCACGTACACACGGTTATAACGGTTTACCAGGATGTCGGAGATGCTGGGATCCTTGAGCAAAGGCTCCAGCGGGCCCAACCCAAAGATTTCATCCAGGATCTCGCGAGCCAGACGTTCGCGCTCGGCGAAGCTGAGGGGGACGGCCTCGCTGTTGACGGTGTTGCGAATCAGCAGCAGTACTTCTTCGCGGGCGGCGTCGCCCGGCGTCCGGCCCAGCTTCTCCAGATCCAGGCGATCGAGGATCTTGCGATGGAGGTCGGCTTTTACCTGCTGATATTCGGTTCTTTCGAAGGTCTGCAAATTGCCCATGATTATGTCTGACTAAATTTACACGGTCTTGAATAACGACCAGGCAGTGCGCTTCACATCGACGTCGTTCTCGGTTAGACGAGCCGCAAGTCCAGTAAAGGAACGGGCAATATCGGTATGATTTTGCTGCATCAGCGGAATTCCCCGGTCGATGGCAGTGGAGACCGCAAAATATTGATTGGGTATCTTCCACAGTAACTTTACTCCCGCCGCAGCTTCCGCATCGGCTTCACTAAATCCCGGAATCTTGCGAAAACGATTAAGAACAAGTTGTACGCGCTCGCGTCCGCCGGTTTCTCCCAGATACTGCTGCACGCGGGCTGCGCTCCACAGCGAAGCGACGTCGGCATGAGTCACCAGCAACACGGCCTCTGACAGGTTCGACACTAGCCGTGTGGTTCCATCCATGCGCGAAGACGCATCCACAACCACATAACGGAAGTGACTTACCAGCATGTCGAACAGCCGGGCGAATTCCGCTGTTGAAGGCTCCATACTGACCGGCGTATTTGCCCCGGCCAGCAATTGCAGCCCACCACTGTGCCGGGTCATGAAACTTTCCAGCAGGGAACTATCCAGGCGGTGAAGATTACGGATGGCGTCGGCTACGCTGAACAGCGGTTTCAAGTTCATGTGCAGCGCGGCATGACCGAGTTGCGCTATGTCGATGAGGGCAACGTTGCCAAGGGCCGACTGCAAAGCCAAAGCGAGGTTCACGGCAATGGTGGTGGCGCCGCTGCCGCCCTTGGCATTCACGACGGTAAAAACCTTACCTCGCGCTCCTTCGCGGTGCACCTTTCGCTGTGCTGTAGCCAATCGGACGAAGGCTTCCAGAAGATCCGTGGTGGTAGTAGGACGTTGAATGAACTCACGCGCTCCCGACCGCATGGCGTTCACAATGACCTGGGGCTGCGACATGCTGCCAACGCAAAACAAGGCTGAGTCGGGCAGTTCTTGATGCAGTAATTCGATCGCCCGCAGAGCCAGTGCCGCGTTATCGACTGGGATATCCACCAGAATTACTTCGGGATTCGCCCCTTGAATCCTGCGTACGACAGGATCGGTGGCGGCTACGGGATAGGTCGGGCAACTATGCACCCCCCGCGCTACGCTGGTGCCGTCTACGAGAACCTGCAGCACGGCACGCTGTTCACTATCGGATGCGACAATTACTACAGAAAGTTCGGGCATTGATCCTGCTTGGGCCCCTACAAATTCCTAACTGCAACCAACTTGCCGAAGCTCACTTTCAAAACTAGATTTCTACTTGCTGCTGCCCGACGGTTTCTTTCCATCGAACTTGTTCTTGTCCAAAAACGGCTGCGGATTCGCAGGCCCCGTCGGCGGCTGAGCGCTCGGCGAAACGCGGCGCACGGTGCACAGAACCATTAACTCGGCATTGCTCTTTTGCGTGCTCTTGCTCCTGAAAAAGTTGCCCAGAATTGGAATGTCGCCCAGTCCCGGAATCTTGTTGGCGATGTTAGTGACACGATTGTCCATCAAACCCGCAATGACGAAGCTTTGCCCGTCCTGCAACTCGAATTCAGTGTCCGCCCTCCGGGTGCTCAGCGCGGGCACGTTGAAGCCGGAAATGGTAAGCCCATTGGCGAAATCCAAGGTGCTGACTTCGGGAATCACTTTCAAGTGTATGTTCCCGCTCGGCGTGATCACAGGAGTGAATTTCAGGCGGACGCCGAATTCCCTGAATTGAATGGTTATCGCGTTTACTCCGTTGCCAGGTTGTACCACGGGGAAGGGAAATTCCCCTCCTGCCAGAAAGCTTGCTTCCTTGCCATTGACCGCGATCAGGTTGGGCTCGGCCAAGATTTGCAGCAGATTTTTCTGCTGCAGCGCTTTAATGACTGCGCCAACGTTAACATCGGTTCGGGTCACAAAGACGTTGAGAAAGTCGCTGATATTCACAGTGGACGGCGTTGACGTCGTGGTCGTTCCGGTCGGGGTGGTAACTATAGTCGGCGCCGGGTGAGTGGTGGTAATGGTTCCAAATTGCCCCGTTTGGGTTTGTGCAATGGTATTCCCCAGTCCTGGGGCAAAGAGATTGATTCCAAGCTGAGTCACTGCGGTGCGGTCCACTTCGGCGAACTTCACTTCGAGTAGGATTTCCTGCGCGCCCACCGGACCGAAAGTCAGCACGTTCACCACATTCTTGGAGTAGGCATCCGCGATCATCCCAGCGCGCTTAGCTACGTCTTCGGTGGACACGTGCCCTGACAGCACAATGGCGGAGCGGGAAGGCGTGACCGCGATTTGCTCATCCGGGAAAACGCGTTTTTCTTCTTCGGCGACGGCGCTGACGTCCACATCCACACGCAGGTCGAAGCTGCGCGAACGTTCCAATTCATCCCAGATCAACAATGAAACCTCACCAGGAGCGCGGCCATGGACCAGGATCTGAGTAGGAGCAACCACCAGCGGATCGGCGATTGCCGCGTCGGTTACAGAAATCCGTTTTATTCTTTCTCTGGTGTTTAGCAGCAGCGACTTCCCGACCATCACCCGCAAGGGCGCGGCACTTTGAGGCTCCGTCTGCGCCGGCTGAGATCCGGTCTGAGGAGCCTCAGTAGCCGGTTGTTCCGGCGAGGGTTGGACCTTGGGCACGCTCGAAGCTGGCTGTTCCTGCGAACCCACAACCATCGCCGAACTCAGCAGCAAGACGGCTACTGACTTCAGCGCCAGGGTAGGAACTTTCATCTCGCCATTCTCCCGGTTGCGGGAGCGAATCAACATATCCTCTGACCTCGGAAGTTTGAAATGGGCCTCAGAACTTTTGCAAGTCTGTTTTGTTGCCGCGAATTACCTGGACCGTATAAAGATCAGGCGCCGGGGGTAGTTGGACCGTCTTGCGCTTGTGTCTTTCACGCACAACCGGCATTGGAGCAGAAACATTCTTATATAAACTATTGGTTCTCATCGAAGCCAGGTCCTGCTGCTTGGTGTCGAGAGGATTGCGCAACGCCAACTGAATGCGTCCCTGAGTACTGGCCAGGGTCAGCTTCTGCGCGTCATCGGGGGAAACCAGCAGAGTGATGACTGGAGTCGACTGTGGATCGCCGGCGGCGTTTCGTTCCAGCCTTTGGCCGGTGGCGATCACGGCCACGTTCTCCAGCACAGTCGTAGTCTGCTGCTCGCTTGCGCCGGAGGGATTTCCCGTGAGCAAAACATCCACCCGTGTGCCCGGCAAAACGAAGCCCGCTACCGAGACCACTTCATTCACGCGCACGGAGATGGCGCGCATTCCGGGTGGAATCAGGGAAGGCAAACCGTAGCCCGCATTCTCACCCGCCAATTTGAGGGGGAGAACAAACTCTCCTTTGGCAATCGGCAGCACCACCCCTCGGCCAACGACCGAAGATTTCAGATGAAAGCAGCTGGGGGGAAGATCACCGGAGGGGAAGCGGACCACCTTCACATCTTTGTCCTCGATCTTGGCGCCCACCTGGATGTCGCCGGCGGCGATAACCACATCCACCCCGGGCGCAGTGTCTGACCCTGTCCTCGACTGCAGATTGCGGTAAACGGTGAAGCTGACGAATGCGCCCAGTGCCAGAGCGACAATTCCGATTAACAAAAGCCTGCTACGGTTCATTGCTACTCCTCAGGAATCTCGATGAGCGCACGGCCTCCGAAAAGGGACAGCAAGACCGTGCAAGGTCAAGGGCGCGCCCAGCCTCGATTGCAAAATAGGGTGAGCAGCCAGCGGCCTATCCTGGAGTCGGATAGCAAAAGCCCGGCGGCAAAAACCCCCGGCCTGGCTACTGAATCGAACTGGCGACGGAAGAGAATACATTGTTCGCGCTCGATCCGATGAGCTTGATCGTGCCGACGACGATCAACAGGATCACGGCCAGCATTACAGCATATTCCGCGATATCCTGTGCTTCGTCTTCCGACCACAGCCGGTAAGAAATCTGTTTCACCTTAAACGCTCCCGCCGACTAATCAAGCTGATAGATATACATCAGCCCGATCCTGCGCAAGATTCTGCGCACCCACGGCCCGTAACCACGTTTTTCTTCTGTTTTCTGAATCAATGGCTTGCGAAAGGGAAAGGAGACGGTCTCAAATCCCCCGCCCATAATACCCGACGCGTCCCTAGTCGGGGGACAAAATCTTGCACATTCTATCCCGGGCTTAGAGATACGTCTGTGGACCCTGGCGAGGGTGTCCGTCCAGGGGGGTGGTGCGATGCAAACCCCGGCGCTGTCAAACGCGCCAAAGCATTGCCTTTCATGAATCTACAACTTACAACCTATTGAACCGCGCTCGCAACGGAGGAAAATACGGTATCTGCACTTACGCCGATAAGCCGAATGGTGCCCACGGCAATAGCCAGTATCACCGCGAGCATGATGGCGTACTCAGCGACGTCCTGTCCGGCATCCCCCTGCCACAACCTGTACATTACTCCCATCGTTTCAACCTCGCGATAAGAAGGAAATTTACGTGGGGGAGGGTCGCGCAAGGGCCGGACATCCAGTTGGCTCAAATATGCGCGCCTTATGATACCTCAGCAGCTCAAGCGAAGCGAGATATATATTGCAGAATACGAGTGCTACTAAGGTCTTACGTCCGTAGTCAATACGACAGATTGAGAGTCTGAATAAATCTGCTTCCAGCCCGGCTGCGATCTAAGCGCAGTAACGAGGGGAGCATCCGGAGGCAGAAGGATGGTCCGGATTTGCCATTGCTCTATCGGACGTTTCCATCCCTCGGTGAAGTGGTAAGTGGCATAAAAATCATCCATAAAGGAATCGCCGTACAGGTCGGCGCGGCCATCAATGAAAACCCGGTACTCAGGGTACAGTTTGGCAATGAAATAGCCACCCCAGTTGTAGTTATTCAATATCGGACCCGGCGATCGTTGTCTCGCCAGGAAGGACACCGTCCCTGCCGGAAAGTGCTGCGCTTCAGTTTTTGGCTGGTCCCTTATCACCACCCGCACCCTTAGGATAGTGAAGACTACGAAAGCCACCATTACCACTGCATTCACTAGCCTTCGGCGTGATCGGGGCGAGCTTACCGTCGAGCCGACCCAAGATCCCGCACCACGTTCATCCAGCCAGAATTGTGCCGATGCGCTGAGGATCGGCACCGTGACCAGTACAAAAATCGGTATATGACGTACCGAGCGCAATGCCATCCACATGGTCGCTAGCAGCAATAGCACTTCTCGCGCGCGCAAACGTCGCGGCGAGAGTCCTAATGCAAGCAAAACGGCCAGGAGCATGCAGAGAAAAGGCAACTCTTTAGCTTGATGAAAGTTCGGGGAAAACCATTCGTCGACATAAGTCTGCATGGAGCGGGAACGGAGGGTTTCCAGAGGATACCGGTACATGCGTATCCCGTTCGCATTCAAAGGCACCACCGCCAGGCATGCGACCAAGACTAATGCCAGCCTGCGCAGGTGGGGCGCAGCCTGCTTCCAGTTCTCGGAGCCAAACATCACTTCCAAAACGTTACCCACAAGAAACAGGATCGTCAGGCCAATTCCAACCAGGTATCCTCCATGTAAATTCACCCAGAGCACTGTGAGCGGCGCTGTCCACAACAGCAGGCGCGGATGTTCGTCAGAATGCTCCAGTATCAAAAGGAAGATGCTAGCCAACAGCAGGGAAAACATTTGCGGACGTACGCCCCAGCTCGGAGCCGAAGCGGTGGCGCCCCACACCATGAATATCCCTGCAATGTAGGGACAACCCGGGCAGCGCAGGTAAACCATCCAAAGACTGGTGGCGACGATCATTGCGAACGCCACAATCAATCCTCCCCATCCCGCCAATCGATAGATAGCGTATATCGTGACCTGAGAGAGCCACTCGTGATTGATCCACGGCTGACCTGCACGCGTAAATGAGTAGGGATCCAGATGAGGGACCTGATGACTTTCGACGATCAGTTGACCGGTACGTAAATGCCACCACACATCGGGATCGGACACGCCGCGCGCTGCCAGGGCAAAAAGGCCAAGCACAAGCACCGCGACAAAAATCCGGCGCGTTTGCAGGAAAGAATTCACCTGCGGTGGATGATACCGTAGCCGGCACACAAGGTAGAATCGGCTGGTTTGAAGATCAAGGTTTCATGAAGCCGGAGAAATACAAAAAGCTTGTGCTGTTTTTTTTGGCGGGAATGCTTTCCCTGCATGTGGCAGTTGCGTGGCGGTCGCGGGATTTGATTCGCAAAGGTTATCCCGACTTTACAGCGCTCTATTCCGCGGGAAAAATCGTGCGTGAAGGTGTGCGCAAGCAGTTGTACGACAGTCAGACTCAGTATCGTATCCAGCAGGAATTTGCCGCTGGAGTCAGCATTCGGCAAGGTCCTCTGCCCTATATTCACCCGCCTTGGGAAGCCCTTCTGTTTGTACCCTTCGCATGGTTTTCGTACCCGATGGCCTATCTGCTTTGGAACGCCGTCAATGTTCTGATTCTCCTATCACTCCCATTTTTACTTCGGAATCACTTGCCCCAACTCAGGCACGTCTCCGCCCTGTTTTGGCTATTCGTCTCCCTGGCTTTTTATCCTATCTTTTTCGATTTATTGCAGGGGCAGGACATTCTTCCGCTCTTACTGTTTTTTACTCTCGCTTTCGTATCTCTAAAACAGAACAATGATTTGGCCGCAGGTTGCTGGCTGGGGCTCGGACTCTTCCGGTTTCACCTGGTGTTGCCTCTCGTATTCATCCTGTTGCTTCACAAAAGACTAAAAGCGCTGCTCGGATTTGCGGTAGTAGCTTTCGTTCTGGCAATGGTCTCAGTAGCCATTATTGGTTGGAACGCGGCGCTGAGCTATCTCTCGTTCGTGTGGCATGTCGAGACCGTGATGGGACATGGCGCGATCGTGCCGGTCGACATGCCCAATCTGCGCGGCCTGCTCCATACTTTTCTCGCGGCGCACAGTTCGAAATTGGTTATTCAACTCGTGGTGGCAGTCTTGTCGGCTGCTTTGCTGCTGTTCGCATCGGCGAAGTGGAGAGTTGCAAGAGAGGGAACAGCCTTCGATCTGGGATTCTCTTTGGTGGTGGTCAGCACGATTCTTGTGAGTTATCACGCCAACACCTACGATCTAGCCCTGTTTTTTTTGCCGGTCATGCTGCTGACGAATCATCTTGCAGGAGTCGATGTGAAGGGTGGATGGAGTCGGATAGCTCTCATGGGACCAATGTTTGTGTTGTTCGTCAGTCCGCTCCAGATGCTTCTTCTGCAAAAATATGGGAAGTTGAGTCTGCTTACTCCGGTATTACTGTTCTGGACATGGGGATTGGCGAGCGAAATCTCACGGCTGGGAAGTCCCAGCCAGATTCCCGTGACGCAAGCTATGTGAGTCCGCTTCGGACGGTACGATGGCAGGCTTGTCTCTTTTAACGAGCCCTCGCCAAAGCACAACTCCCAGCATAGGCAGATAGATGAAGATCACCGTCCATCGTCCCACCTCAGTGAAGCTGTGAGGGGTGTGATACCAGCGCCAAATGCCAGCTCCGTAACTAAAAAACACGGTAGCCAGAATCTCGCGTCGAGACTTTGGAATCAGCCACAAGATGAAGGAGTCAAAAAACCACCTCTGCGGCATGATCGCCGCCAGCAATAGCAAAATTGCGTCCCGATCACGGTAACGCCACAACGCAAGTGCCAGTAAAGGCCCCGGCAAAACCAGCAATGGTATGAAGTGCTCGTAATAGCCGAGTTGCCCCACCCACAACAATGGCCATCGCGGCATTACCACCAAGCTGAGCAGTAAAACCACGGCACATGCGATCACTCCGCGGCGGGTCAAATGGGTCAGCGCAACCGGCAAACCAATTTGTGGTTTGACCATAGTCACCGGAAGCAATAGTGGAAAGAAAGCGCTGGCCACGATCAGTGGCGACCACTGTGCGGTCAGAATGCCTGCCCAATAGGGATATGCAAGAAATATCAGCAACCGGTAATAACCATAGCGTGTGAGACCGAAAGCCAGCAGCGCTGAGCTGATGCCATAGAAGGCGCCGGCTGCGGCTTCCGGACGCATCCACAAGAACGGCAATCCGAATAGCGCCGCGGTCATCGGATACTGCTCGAGCGGTGTGTCGTAAGGATTTTTTCCTGCCAACAGATACTTCGCAGCGCGAATCGCCCAAGTGAAGTCTGCTGCGCCCTGGTGAAAGTGGGTGAGCAGGAACCAACAAAATATGCCGCTGGCGATTCCGATGACGGTCGAAACGAGAATTCGCAATCTCACGGGGAAAGGTCGTTCGCAAAAGGATCGTTCGCAATAAGTTGTAACATGGGGCGTTTCCGTTTCGGCCACCCTATTGTTAAGGAATCCCAAAGCAGGGTTGGTGATTGCGCTGCTGCTGGCGGCAAGCATGTGGTTTTACGTGCAGTATGTGCTGGTCCCTTATCAGCGGGCTGATGCAGCCGCACATGGGCGCCCGCGGGGCAATCTTTCAGACGTCTATCCGCGCTGGCTGGGCGCGCGCGAGTTGCTGCTCCATCATCGCGATCCCTACGGCGGCGATGTCACGCGGGAAATCCAGGCCGGCTACTACGGACGTCCTCTTGACCCGGCTCGTCATGACGATCCCAAAGATCAGCAAGGTTTTGCTTACCCGGTGTACGTTGTGTTTTTGCTCGCTCCGACCGTTATGCTGCCGTTCTCGGTCGTGCAGGCTGGCTTCCGCTGGCTATTGCTGATCATCACGATAGCTACCGTTCCGCTCTGGTTGCGCGCATTACGTTGGCGTCCTTCGGCGACTAGCACCGCGATCCTTATTATCTTGACGATTGGTAGTTTTCCTGCGGTGCAGGGAATCAAGCTCCAGCAGTTAAGCCTTGTGGTAAGCGGATTCATCGCCCTTTGCGCCCTATTGCTGACCTCCGGCCATTTTCTGTTGGCAGGCATCGTGCTGGCCCTGGCCACCATAAAACCTCAACTGGTTTGGCCGTTGGCGGCATGGTTAATCCTGTGGACAATCAGCGACTGGCGCCGGCGCCAAGGATTCTTTTGGGGATTCGCCTTGACCATGGCTGCAGTCCTCGGCGGATCCGAGTACCTGCTGCGGGGATGGCTGACAAAGTTTCGCCAGGCAATTACAGCCTACCGGCAATACACCGGCGGCGCGGGATCGCTGTTGGACGTTCTGGTCACGCCGGGGTGGGGAAGAGCGATCAGCGGTTTGATCTTGCTGGCGCTGGCAGCTGTTTGCTGGCGGCTACGTCGCGAGCCGGCCGGCACGACGGCTTTTTCCCTGGCCACGGCCGTAGTTCTAGCCGCGACCGTGGTCGTCGTCCCGATGGTCGCGCCGTATAACCAGCTGCTCTTGCTCCCTGCCGTCTTCCTCCTGGTTCAACAGGCCAAGTCGAGTTGGAACCGGAGTCGCATCACGCGATTGGCTTACGTAGTCTCGGGCTTACTTGTCTTGTGGCCTTGGCTGGCTACGCTTTGTCTTAGCCTGGCGGGGCTCATCGTGCCAGCGAAGGTGGTTCAGCAAGCATGGGCATTGCCGCTGTATACGAGCCTCGGGATTCCGCTGGCTGTGCTGGGCGCCACAGCTCTTATGCTCACTGATTTTGTTTCGTTCAGAAGCATACCGCGAAGGGCCGTACAGGAGAGGGCTCGGCAGAGTACGTGATCGTATACAAGTGGCCGCCCTTTCAAGATATTAGGCTCTATCATTACCGCTCGCTCTTCGTCCTATTCAAGGGTGCATATTTACGCAATATGCGTAACAATTTACGCATTATGCGTAACAGCGCCCCTTGGAAGCACTTTTCCCAAAAACCCGGGAGGGGGTTTTGGCTGCAACTCTGACCCAGCCGGACAAATGGTGGTTTCTGTCTGAGCTCGCGGAGTACCTGGGCACGACCCCTTCCAGCCTGCAACGTGAGCTGTTTGCGCTTGTCGACACCGGCATCCTTGAGCAGAGACGAGAAGGTAACCGTGCTTATTTCAGAGCGCAAAAACGTTCGCCAATCTACCGCGAACTACGAGCAATATTCGAAAAAACGACCGGGATCGCCCCAACGATTCGGACCGCCGTGGCAGCCTTTGGGGGCAAGATCCTTTACTCATTTGTGTACGGGTCCGTTGCCCGGGGGCGCGAACACGCGGCCAGCGACATCGACGTAATGGTCATTGGCAATATTGGTCTTGCAGAATTGACGCCGGCGCTTAGGAAAGCCGAGCGCGCTCTTGGCCGCGAGCTGAATGTAACCGTGTATTCCGTGGATGAATTTCGTGACAAGGTTAATGAGAATGATCATTTTCTCACCGCTGTATTGAAGCGCCCCAAGCAATTTGTTAAGGGAAGCGAACGTGAGCTGGACGCAATTACTGGCAAATAAGGACGCCCAAAAGCACAAGACGTCCAGACAGGAGCTGAACAACATGCGGCAGCTCATCGCTCGCGACTTGGAAGACGCCTGCGTTGCAGGGCTTTCCGCCGATCGCCGCTTTGCTACTGCGGACAACGCAGCTCTTCAAGCTGCCCATATGGCCGTAGCGTGCGCGGGTTACCGAATTACCGCAAGGACTGGGCATCACCAAGTATCTCTAGAGAGCGCCACGCTTGCACTCGGAAAGTCGGCCGAAGGGGTGACAGAGTACTTTGAGACTTGCAGGCGCAAGCGCAACCAAATCGACTACGCGCAATCACGCGTGGCCTCGGAAACCGAAGCCAAAGAGCTTGTCACGAACGCAAAGCACTTCTACGAGCTGGTTGAAGCGTGGATCGCAAATCGCAAAGAACCATCCTAAGCTCGTCAAATGAAGGGTCCAAAACTTGCATTGTCTGAGACCACGGGTTAGGCTTCTCGAACCCTCGTGGGGATGATGTCGGAGGATGAGATGAACCTCAAAATTGAGACGCGGGTGACTGATGGAGTCACTATCGTCTCTTGCCACGGCCGCATCATGTTTGGAGAAGAAGCAACGGAATTGCGGGATACTCTCAAGCGCCTGTTGAGTTCAACCCGGCAGATTGTGCTCAACCTTTCAGGAGTTACTTATATTGATAGCGGCGGCCTCGGCACATTGGTTGGCGTCTATTCTTCGGCACGTTCCGGCGGCGCCGATGTCAAATTAACCGGACTCGGCCAGCGGCTGCGGGACGTCTTGCAGGTCACGAAGTTGGTTACAGTTTTCGAAGTCTATGATACCGAGCAACAGGCGGTTGCCGCTTTTCGGCGTGGAGCTGCCTGAGGGCTGAGGATTCAGAAAGCTGTCAGCCAGAGGCAGAACGATTTATGCCCCCTTCCCGCCGACCTCGAGTGCTGTCATTATAGAGTGAGTAGAAGCGAGAGCCTCTGCAGTCCCCATGGGATTCCAAACCATTACTGGTCCGATATCGAACGCCGGCTCTGGAATATTCCCCATCCTGGTCTTCGTCGAGGGCAATGAGCAACGCAACATTAATCTCGACCATAGTCCCTTCAGCGTGGGGAGAAAAATTGATAAGGATCTGGTTATCGCGGATCCTCGTGTGTCTCGCGATCATGCCCTGATCGTCTCAGAAAACGGGCAGTTCTGCGTGATCGATCAGAGCAGCAAGCATGGGACCTTCGTCAACGGCGAGCGGGTTCAGCGCAAGACCCTGGAACGGAATGATCGCCTTGAATTCGGCGTCCGCGATGTCGCCTACGTCATTTTTCATCCCCACAACGCAAGCACGAACAGCGCCCGTGATTTTCTTAGCCAGATCTCTGGCATGCACATTTCTACTGAAACCACCGATCTTGAAAAACTGACGCTTTTCCTGGAAGCCGCGCGCAAGTTGAACACTATCGGGGTTCTGGATGAAATCCTGGTGACCTTGCTCGATGCCACGCTGAATCTTACCCGTGCCGAACGAGGCTATGTCTTCCTGAAAGCCGAGGATGGCAATCTGCGTCTGGCAGCAGGTCGCAACTCCAAAGGCGAACCCCTGCTGGACGACAAGACTATTTCTCATTCCATTTTGGAAGATGCCCTGAAATCGAATTCTGAGTTCGTCACCACTGACACCAGTCGATCACTCGATCTGGCAGGACGGCAGAGCATTGTTGCCTACGATCTGCGAACCGTCATCTGCATTCCACTACGCAAGCCTCAAATTCAGGCCACTCGTGATGCGCAAAGTGCCTCGCCTTCGGAAACTTCGGCCGAGGTCATGGGCGCGTTATATGTGGACTCGCGATTCGCCTCGCGAGATATATCCAGCGTGAGCAATGACATTCTGCGCGCCATTGCCCACGAAGCGGCATCGTTGGTTGAGAACGCCCGCCTGGTGCAAGCCGAAGAGGCCGCCCGGCGTTATCAGCAGGAGCTCGCCATCGCGGCCTCCATCCAGCAGCGCTTGATGGCGGTGACCATTCCTGAAGTTCCGTTCGCGCGGTTGAGCGGCAGAAATCTTTCCTGTAAAGAGATTGGGGGAGACTTCTTTGATGCCGTCAACACCGAAGATGGCCTGACAGTGGTGCTGGCTGATGTCAGCGGCAAGGGAGTTTCGGCAGCGCTGCTGGCTTCAACCCTTCAAGGCATGATTTATTCGCAGCTGATCGCCCGGATGCCGCTGACTGAAATTGTGGCCGCAGTCAACCGATTTTTTACTCATAAGCATATCGGTGAAAAATACGCGACTGTGATCATCGCCCGTATCCGCCAGGACGGGGAATTGGAGTATGTGAATTGCGGTCATGTTCCGCCACTACTCGTATGCAACCACGAGATCATCCGTCCCTCGCACGGCAATCTGCCGGTCGGCCTGCTGGCCGATGCCGTTTACGAGAGCGATCGCTATGACCTGCATCCGGGTGACCGGTTGGTGCTGGTGACCGACGGTGTCACCGAAGCAGAAAACGCCAGTGGGGACTTTTTCGACAATGAGCGTTTAGAGGCTGTCGCCGCGAAAAGCGGAACCCTCGAAGATATTTTCGCCGCCGTGGCCAACTTCTGTGCCGGCACTCCGCTCAACGATGACTGCACGGTAGTGGAGATGCTCTATACCGGATAGGGAGATTTTTTTCTCATCCTGGAACGTTACGTGTTGGTATTTGGTTGACAGCAAACCTCAGCTTTTACTAATTTCCGACCATCGTCCCAACAGGAGAGAGCATGAGAACTCACGTAACCCATATCGGAATAGTGCTCACACTTGCGCTGATTTTGTTGGCTCCGCGATACCTCTACGCCGAGGACCAGCCCCACATGCAGGCAGCGCTCCAGCATCTGCGGGCAGCCGCGGAAGAGTTGGAGAAAGCGGATCGAGATAAGGGCGGACACCGCGTCCAGGCTTTGAACCTCACTCACCAGGCGATCAATCACGTTCAAGCTGGCATTCAGTACGACAACACCCACAGAACGAAGGGCGAGAGGAGAGAAAAAAAGTAACCGCATTCGCACCCACATTTAACAGCCGCCCAGGCTAATCTCGGGCGGCTTTCTTGTTTGAAATCCATGTCAAGAACCATCTGAAGGACCTTCATTTTTACGTCGGCAATATTCTTATCCAGTGTATCCTTTGCAGCCATGAACTTCACCCTATTCGACTGGACGGCGGTTATCGCCTATCTGGCGATCACATTAGTTCTGGGCTTGTACTTTCGCGGACGCTCCAGCAAGAGCGTGGACGACTACTTTGTCTCCGGACGCAACGTCTCGTGGTGGCTCGCCGGCACGTCCATGGTCGCGACGACGTTCGCTGCCGACACGCCGCTCGTGGTCACTGGACTGGTGTACACGCAGGGCATTGCGGGAAACTGGCTGTGGTGGGCTTTCCTTCTGTCCGGAATGATGACCGTCTTCCTCTTCGCGCGGCTCTGGCGGCGTTCTGGTTTGCTCACCGATGTGCAGTTCGCGGAGATGCGCTATTCCGGTAAACCCGCCGCGTTCTTGCGTGGCTTCCGCGCCGTCTATCTCGGGCTGCTGATGAATTGCCTCATCCTCGGATGGGTCACGAAAGCCATGACCAGCATTGTGGCGACCACCTTGGGGGTTAGCGATCACCGCGCGTTGGCTATTTGTGTTCTCTTCCTGATTCCGTTTACTGGTCTGTACGTAGCTCTGGGTGGCCTCTGGGGTGTGCTTTGGACGGATCTGTTCCAATTTGCGCTAAAAATGTCCATCGTAATCGGAGTGGCGTGGTATGCCGTTTCCGCCGCAGGAGGTATGAGGTCTCTGCTTCACAAACTGGCAGAGATGCGCGCAGCCGCCGGACCAAGCGCCGGTGATGCTGCTGCATTTTTTCCTGACTTCTCGCGGCCGTGGTCCCAGGAGGGACTGTGGCTGCTGCCCGTGCTGACTTTTGTGGTTTACATCGGAGTGCAATGGTGGGCATTTTGGTATCCCGGAGCAGAGCCCGGCGGTGGCGGCTACATCGCACAGCGTATCTTCAGCGCCAAGGATGAGCGCAACGGATTGCTTTCGGTTCTGTGGTTCAACATCGCGCACTATGCGTTGCGGCCCTGGCCCTGGATACTGACCGCGCTGGCCGCAATCGTCCTCTACCCGCACCTGGAACATCCCGAGACCGGATACATGCTGGTTGTCAGCCAACACGTGCCGCCGGCCTTGCGCGGCATCGTAGTCGCCGGATTTATGGCCGCATTCATGTCTACGATTGCCACCCAGCTCAATTGGGGCGCGTCCTATTTGGTTTCAGATTTCTATCGCAGGTTCATCAAGCGCGACGCCGACGACAAGCATTACGTGATGATGTCCCGTGTATCGACGGTTCTGTTGGTGATTGCTTCCGCCCTTGTTTCCGTGCTCTTGGCGGATATCCGTTCAGGCTGGCAGGCTGTATTGGAAGTCGGCGCCGGCACCGGCGGCGTTTATCTCCTGCGCTGGTACTGGTGGCGGATCAACGCCTGGAGCGAAATCTCGGCCATGGCCACGGCTTTGGTCATGACGATCTTCCTGCGCTGGGCGGCGCCATTCTCGGGCTCGAGCACAGTTGTATTCGCCAAGACTGCTCTAACCACGAGTGCAGTTACAACCTTGGTCTGGTTGATCGTCACCTATGCCACCAAGCCGGAACCTGAACAGGTTCTTCTGAAGTTCTACCGCGACGTGCGCCCGCAAATTACCGGATGGCAACCCATCGCGCAACTCGCTCCGGAAATCCCAGCGACCAGAGACCTGGGACGCAATCTTTTGTCTTGGGTTTTAGGCTGCGCCATGGTCTATCTGGCATTATTCGGGTTGGGCCATGTGCTTCTTGGCCCGATGTGGCAAGGGTTATTGTTGCTGGTCTTGGCTGCGGCGTGCGCCTTCGCTCTCTACACCAACATCATTCGCAGCGGCTGGGGCGGCGAAGGAGAACAATTGAAGATGGCGGCAAAGCCCGGAGTGGCAGGCATAGCCAGAGTCTGAGAACAGAGAACTAAGATCTGAGATCTGACATGAGAAAATCCGGAATTTGAAATTGGAAATTCGTCTCCTCGCTCCAGCAAGACAGAGCCCGCGACCTTGCGGTAAAATCGAGGCGGGCGAGAGTTGAGATAAGTAATCTTCAGAGCTTTTCCTAAACAGTACTGACACCGCCTTCACTCACAGAGAGAGCAGAAAATCGGCCTGGCAGGATTGTGCGGGTCGTAAGAGAATCAGGAGAAAACGATGGCTAAAATCGCGAAGACCGCAGACCGAAAAAAGGTGATGGACACCTCCAAGAGCACGGATTGTCCCAAGTGCGGCAAACCAACTCGCATTGTGAAACGGGTGAAAGATCGTGAGCGAGGGATCCCCGGCGGAGTGTTTATATCGTGCTCGGCTTGCGAATTCTACGAGAAGCTATAACCCGTCGCCGTTCAACCAGGAACAAGAATTCCAGAAGTTACTCTAAGCTTAAAAACTAATCTGCCCCAGAATCGCTCGGGCCTCGCTGGCCGGGTCAGCAGCTTCCGTGATGGGCCGTCCCACGACAATGTGCGTAGCCCCCGCAGCGATGGCTTCTGCCGGCGTGACAACCCGCAACTGGTCGCCGTGCCCCGCACCAGCCGGACGCACTCCCGGGGTCACAATCGCGAACTCGCCGCCTAGTTGGTTGCGCAGCTCGGCCGCCTCCTGGGCCGAGGCAACCACTCCGTGGCAGCCGTCGGCAATGGCCAGCGCAGCTAGCCGCAAGACCTGATCGGACACCTGACCGCGCACTCCCAGTTTGTCCAAATCGCTGTCGCCCAGACTGGTAAGCACCGTTACCGCCAATACCATCATGGAAGGATTGAGACGAGCCGCTTCGGTGGCGGCGCGCAGCATTTTGCCTCCGCCGGAAGCATGGACCGTCAACATGCTGACCCCAAGCCGGGTGGCCTCGCGTACCGCCGCCGCGACAGTGTTGGGGATATCGTGATATTTGAGGTCGAGAAATACCCGCCGCCCCGAGGCTACCAGGTCACGAACTACCCGGGGGCCTTCGGCAGTATAGAGCTGCATACCCACCTTGTACGTCAAGGCAGAGTCGCCCACCGCCGCCACGATCTTCTGTGCTGCGGCCGCCGACGGTACATCCAAAGCGACAATCAACCGTTGCCGCGGATCACGCATGCTTGGGGGAGTGTAGAAGGTTTAAAGCGAATACGCTACTGGCGCAGCATGGCCAGGGTTGTACTCGGTTGGACCACGTCCAGACGCACTCGTTGCAGGCCTCGAGCCTTGAACTCGAGAATGCGTGCCACGCTATAAGAAAGGTCGATGATTCGAGGGGCAACGTAGGGACCCCGGTCATTGATCCGCACGATCACGGCTCGTCCATTGCGCAAATTGGTGACGCGGACCCAAGTGCCGAGAGGCAAACTGCGGTGAGCCGCAGTAAGGTCGTACATGTTATAAGGTTCGCCGCTGGCGGTCGGCCTGCCGTGGAAGTAGCTTCCGTACCAGGAAGCCGTTCCCACTTGATAGGGCTTGGGACTTCCTGCTCTTTCGCGTGATTCTAGTACCACACGTTTGGGTACGTTGGGGCGAGTACCGGACTCTGAGCTGATTGGCCTCTGGGCGGCTCCCAGGCTAACGACCGATAAAACTATCGCCAGTCCATGAGCTATGCTTCTTCCCATTCAGTCACCTCGCACTCGATTTGTCCTCCCCCACCGCTTCCCCTAGGATTGGGCGATGCTAACCGTCTAGGTTCCCCCTGTCAATCAGTAAATGACTGTATAAAGTTACCACTTAGTACTAGATCGCTCACGTAACCTCACGTAAATATTGAGTAACATCGAAGATGTCGCTGTATCTAAACATCTTAATTGTTAACTATGTAGTAAATAACCATGACTCGCGCAGGGTGAAATTATTACAACTGCAATGAATTCAATGGGATAGGCGTGAAGTAACAGGTTACCCCTAGTTTTCAGCAACTTGGGACGGTGGGCAGCGGGTAGTGGCCAGAGGCTAGCGGTTGGTTGGATCGAGTTGTGGGTTCGTGTCAGGGCATCGCTTCAGCGATCCCGTACCGTGACATTAGCCAATGCGCCGTTAGGCGCTGTCCCCGTACGTCAGCGACTAAAGGCCCGAAGCAGCAGATATCTGGCGGCACGTCTGTGGTCACCGCCCACTAGCCACTAGCCACTGCCTTTCGATAGATTCCCCATATGACCCAACCTCCGCCCGTCGTCTTATCGATTGCCGGTTTCGATCCCAGCTCTGGTGCCGGCGTCACCGCCGACATCAAGGCCATCGCCGCCCACGGATGCTATGGCGTGGCATGCATCACCGCGCTAACGGTGCAATCCACCGCGGGAGTAAGACGTGTGCAACCAATTGAACCCCCGCTGGTGACCGAGACCCTTGAAGAACTGGCAGCGGATCTCGAAATTGCGGCGATACACATCGGAATGTTGGGATCGGCGAAAGTCGTCCAGGCAGTAGCAGACTTTCTTGAGCATCGCGAACTGGGCAATGTGGTGCTGGACCCCGTTTTGGCATCGTCTTCTGGCACCCGCCTGCTCGACGCAACTGGAGTGACGGTAATGATTGAGAGGTTGTTGCCACGAGCAGCAGTAGTAACGCCCAACGTTGACGAAGCCTCCAGCCTGACCGAATTGCCTGTCACCAATGTGGAGCAGATGCGGGCAGCGGCCGCCAAACTTCACACCATGGGAGCTGCCGCAGTCGTGATTACTGGCGGCCATCTGGAGAAGGCAATTGATCTTTTGAGCTTCACGAGTAAGCGTGGCGTCGAGCAAGAAGTTTTCAAGTCTGACCGGCAGAGGTCCTCTTCCACCCACGGCACGGGATGTGCCTTCGCTACCGCGATAACTTGTCACCTGGCCCAAGGCAGGGGCTTGCCAGAAGCTGTGTTGCTGGCGAAAGCGTACGTTTCAGCGGCTATCGTCAACGCGCATCCGATAGGTAAAGGCATTGGGCCGGTGCATCATCTCTATCGTATGTATCAGCAGCGACGAACTATTATTGCGGATCCGGAGCCGGTGTTCTGAGGATGCGGTAGAAACGGAATCAACGCTGAATTGCGAAGAGACGGCGGCAGTATTGGCGTTAAGGGCGGGAGTTTCGATTCAGTAAAAGCCCAGCCATGAATGCCGCAACCGCAGCCAGCAGCCACTGAACGCGATAGTACTGAATAGCCTGAAAGTCAGCAAAACTCTGAACCGTGTAAACGATTCCGACACCCATTACCGCCAGCAGGCATAACAAGCCGATAGAGAAGGCAATCAGGGAAGCTGTGGACAGCCCCAGCATGCGCTTGATGTTCTGAAATTCAAGGTGGCGAGTCCAACGAGGCGCAACCGGGAGGCTTGCCTGCTGCGTTTGCCGGGCCGCGCCGCAAGCATGACAGAAGCGTGCCGATACTATGAACTCGGTGCCACAACTATCGCAGGCCTCAAGCATGGCAGGAGCCGCAACCTCTTGCTGGGCAATGGGAGGGCGCCAGAATTCGTGCTGTGCGTCGTGGACTAGCTCGGCCATGCGGAACTCCTCACTACTTACATCGCAAACCAGTGGCCAAAAAATACGCTCTTCTAACCCCTTTTGACCGAGGCACTTGCTAATTCTCGGGTTCCTGCTTCTGACCCAGGCAGAGCAAGATTTACTTCGTTACTTAGAAAGATTCGCTGAGCGCAGTATAGCGGCTCCCACTGAAACTCCTACTCAACCACGGTGACCTTTGTGGTACGCGACCCCACGGTTCCCTTCAGGTAAACTGTGCGCAACTCACAACGGAGGCTCCGATGTTGTTTCCTCGGCGCGCGCCTCACTACTGCTGCTTCATTTGCTTGCTACTGCTGGTGGCCACGCACGCTGCGTCTGCCGAAAAGCTTTCGTTCCGCCCTGCGGATCCTCTGAACACCGCCGCCTTCGACCACTTTTACAACATGGATTACACGCACGCGATTTCGGAATTCGAGCAGGTGTTGCAGAAACATCCTGATGATCCGTTCGCGGTGAACCATCTTCTGACCGCAGTGCTGTTTCAAGAGCTGTATCGCATGGGGGCATTGAACACCGGCGAGTATGCCAACGACAGTTTTGTGGCCACGGCGCATCGTCCCGCGGACCCGAAGGTGCAGCAACGTATCAAAGAGTTAGTAGAGACGGCGCGCGGACTCGAGGAAAAGCGTTTGGCTGCGAATGCCAAAGATGTTGACGCACTCTATGCCCGCGGCGTCACTCGTGGACAACTGTCGACTTACACCGCGCTGGTCGAACGCTCCTGGTATTCGGCGCTGAAAAGTGCAGTGGGAGCGCGCAAGGATCACGAACAAGTGTTAGCACTTTCCCCCGACTACACCGATGCGAAATTGATTGTAGGTGCGCATAATTACGTGCTGGGTAGTTTGCCCTGGGGGGTCAAAATCCTAGTGAAGGTGATCGGACAAGGTGGTAGCAAAGAGAAAGGGATTCGTTATCTCAAGGAAGCTGCTGCCGGAGGCGGGGAAACCAGCACCGACGCAAAAATTGTTTTGCTCCTGTTCCTCCGCCGGGAGCACAAGTATCCCGAAGCCCTGGAAATTGCGCACGGTCTGGTGCCCCGGTATCCACAAAATCTGTTGATCGCTCTGGAGCAAGGAAATCTGTTGCGCGCTTCCGGACACAATTCAGAGGCTGTCAGCGCCTATCAGAAGATTTGGCACTCCGGGCGCGACGGACTGTATCCTGATTTGCATTATGAGTTGGCAGCGCTCAGTCTGGGCGATTTGTTGCGCGCCCAGAAAGACTATCCAGGCGCGGCATCAGCTTATGAGCAAGTAAACCAGATTCAGAAACCCGACCCCGAGGTGTTACAGAAAGCCAACCTGGGCGCGGGTGAAATGTACGATGTGCTGAAAAAACGCGAACTTGCCCTTCAGAAATATCAGGCGGTGGTTGCGACCAATGTGAACACTGCTCCGGCCGAGACTGCGCGTAAACGCATGAAAGAGGCGTACCGGCAAGAGTAGCGAAAACGGAACTTTTTGCTTCAACCCAGCGTATCCTACAGCGCGGGAGGAAACCCATGTATTGCAACTATTGTGGAAAAGTCATCCAGGACGATGCCAACCTGTGCGCCTACTGCGGCACTCGAGTGGGTGGAGTGATCGGGCGTAAGCGGCTGGTCCGTTCACGTGCGAACCGCAAAATCGCGGGTGTGTGCGCTGGTTTTGCCGAATATTTTGATCTGGATGTGACGCTCGTACGCGTGGTGTGGCTAGTCCTTCTCCTCATACCCCCGTGTCTCGGATTGCTGTCCTACCTCATTGCCTGGATTGTCATGCCGGAAGAACCGGAAATGCATCCAGTGCCAAGTGGGCAGCAACAGGTCACGAACCCCTAATAGTGTGGAGATCGTCGCGTCCGCCCACTTTGCCTTTATGGCCTACGATTTCCGGAAGGCATTCTTGTGTTTAAATCTTTAGGATGATCGCAATTCAAAGCGGTGATGCCCAAATTTCATACGAGATCCTGGGCGACGGTCCACCGGTTGTTTTGCTGCATCCTTTCCCCGCAAATCATGAATTGTGGTTGCCGGCTGCACAGCTGTTGGCCTCTCGCTATCGCCTGGTTCTGCCCGATCTGCGCGGTCATGGAGATTCCGGCGTAGGAGAAGGCCCAGCGACGATGGCGAAGCATGCTGCGGATATCAGTCGTATCCTCGATGATGCGAAAGTGGGCCGGGCAGCATTCGCGGGTGTATCGATCGGCGGCTACGTGCTGTTCGAATTCTGGCGGCGAAACCGTGACCGAGTATCCGCACTTGCACTCATCGACACCAAGGCGCAACCAGACACGCCGGAAGGCCGCGCTGGCCGGTTGCAATCAGCCGCAGATGTCCTAGAGCGCGGCGTGGAACCATTCATCGAGAGCATGCTGCCCAAACTGTTGGGCGAAACCACTCGCCATGCTCGTCCAGATTTAGTAGAGGCGGCGCGAAAGATGATGTTGAAGTTGTCGCCGGAAGATGTCAGCCTGGTGCTGAAGGGAATGGCGGAGCGTCCAGATTCGACTCCCACGTTGAAAACTATCTCTGTCCCAGCCTTGATTCTTGTGGGCGATGAAGACACGCTCACGCCCGTGGCCGACGCTGAACTGATGAAGCAGAACATTTCCGGCAGTCAGATGAAGATAATTTCGCGAGTGGGACATTATTCCGTCTGGGAACGGCCCGAGGAAGCGGGAAAGGTGTTGCGCCAGTTCCTGGATGCAGTGCATGCGGCCTAGATCCTCAGAATCGGCCGGGTCCTCCTGAGCGGCTTTTCGCGAAGGATCTTACGAAGCGATTGAATCGGTAAGACCGACATACAGGATCTAGGTTGAGTCGCGTCCCTGAGCTGTCATTACCACAATTTTCGGCTACAATTCTCGCCATGATTGACACCTTTCTTGTTCCCGAGAAGACGGTGGTAAACGCCAAGGGGGATGGCCCCGCTGTTGACGTCAGCATCGCGGCAAACCGCGTGTTTCTGCTGATCCTGAACATCACCAACATCATCGAGCAAGAGTCTCTCGACGTGAGCATTTTTGGGTCAGCCGATGGCGCGGCATGGAGTCCCAAGCCAATCGCGACGTTTCCGCAGAAGTTTTATCGCGCGCAGCATCCGATGCTGTTGGACGTCCTCGCACATCCGGAAATCAAATTCGTACGCGCTCATTGGGAGGTCAATCGTTGGGGCCGCGGCACCGAGACTCCGATGTTCGAGTTTCACGTCAGCATGAGAGAAGTGCCAACCGAGATTCTCAAAGAAGCAACCGCCGACGCAAAAGCGCTGGCCTGAGATGTCGACTTAAGGCTCCTTCCAGTCGCCTACTGCGAAATGCACAAAGCAACCATCAAGAATCAATCCGCGGTAATGAATAAAGGCTCCACAGTTGTGATCCGTCCCGCCCGGAATGTCTCCGGTTCTGTACGGCTGCCGGGGGATAAATCCATTTCCCATCGCTACGCCATGCTGGCGGGAATCGCGGAAGGGAAAACGCACCTGGAGAATTTTTCTACCGGAGCAGACTGCGCCAGCACTCTCAAATGCCTCAAAGCCCTCGGAGTCGACTGGAAACGAAACGGGAACACGGTAGAACTCGATGGACGAGGCGCAAAGCTGCGCGCTCCAACTGCACCCTTGGACTGTGGCAACTCCGGTTCGACCATGCGCGTGCTGAGTGGAATTTTGGCCGGGCAGGACTTCGACAGTGAACTCATGGGTGACGGATCGCTCTCCCGGCGCCCTATGGCTCGAATCATCGCCCCGCTGGAACTGATGGGCGCAAAAATAACTTCTGCTGACGGCAGCCGTCCTCCGTTGAAAGTTATCGGTCGACCCCTGAAGGCGATTGATTACCACATGCCGGTGGCTAGCGCGCAGGTTAAGTCCGCGCTGCTTTTTGCCGGCCTGTTCGCGGAAGGAGAAACGCGTGTCGAAGAACCGGTGACCACACGGGATCATGGAGAGTTGGCTCTGTGCGGGTTCGGAGCAACCGTCAAGCAAAGAGGTAAGGAAGCGCGAATTCAAGGTGGCCAAAAACTGCACGCCATCGAGGCACACATTCCCGGCGATCTATCGAGTGCATCGTTTTTCTTGTGCGCGGCCGCCGTGTTTCCCGGATCTCAGCTGGTAATCAACGACCTTTTAATGAATCCAACCAGAACCCGTCTTGTCGATTTGTTGATTTCGATGGGCGCCGGTATCACAGTTACGCAACTCGAAGAACAGCATGGCGAATTGCGGGGCACACTCAAGATTGAAGGAAAAAGCCTGAGCGGAGCACTTGTCAGCGGCGCCGACACTGCCGCGCTGATTGATGAGATACCGGTGCTGGCTGCGATTGCTCCATACACTTCAGGCGGAATTGAAATCCGGGACGCGCAGGAGTTGCGAGTCAAAGAGTCGGACCGAATTGCCGCGCTTGCGACCAACTTGCGTGCCATCGCCGCCGAGGTGGAGGAACGAGCCGATGGACTGAAAATTCCTGGCGGACAGAAACTACGCGGCGGGGAAGTGGAATCCTTCGGCGATCACCGCATCGCAATGGCCTTCGCCGTGGCCGCCCTGCGCGCCGAGGGAGAGACTCGGATCCATCAAGCCGACGCCGCTATCATCTCGTATCCCGAATTCTTTGCAATGCTGGAGAATCTCGTCCAGCGCTGAATCTCCAGACAGTGCGTTACTCCAGACGCTCCGTCTTGCCCTCATATTTCACCATCCCCGTCATCTGATTCATGCGTTCGATATCAAGGTTGGAGTACAAGCGCTTGGCCTGCTGCCGCGCACGTGAACCGGCCGCAAGCTGCGCCACTCCGTAGCTATCCTGAAATGACGCCGCGCCTAGCTCCAACGGCCGTGGTTCGGTCGACGTACTGGCTTCTGCGCGAGACTCGCCTTCTGTGCCAGCTTCGATCGATGACTCTGCCGATCCAAGGAATAGGGAGGGTGGAAATTGCTCCACCGGTCCCGCCGGTAGGACGGAAAGGGTCGCGTTGGTTGCACCCGCAACGTTTCCAGCAGTTGCATTGCTGGCGCCCACCGGCGAGGGCGAGATATTCTCGAACGACATCGAGGGAGTCGATAGCAGCGGAACAAAGGGTTCCGCGTAAACTCCCGGTGGCGCCCAGTTCACGGCATATCCCGAAATCACGGTCGCCTGTCCTGCCGCCAGTGCAGGCAGGATGATCGCAATGCAGAAAATAGTCAGTTGACGCATGTGCTTCCTCCAGAGTCCATGGAGAAATAAGATTCCGTGGATAGGGGCTCGGATGCCTGGTTTTCGCGTCCCCGGCCGGTTTTGGGTGTCGGATCTGAGGTCTGAGATCGATGTGAGAGCTAAGAACTGAGAGCTAAGAACTGAGAGCTGAGAGCAGAGATCTGAAAGTATGAAACCCAGATCTCAGATCGAAGTTCACAGTTTTCATGGTAGAATTTCAGGCTCTTCACCGGAACCAGGAACTAGAATCCAGAAACTCGCCCTCTAGCTGCCTACATACCGCGCGTACAAGCTCCGCGCCACCGTCGTATCTGTGGTGCCCTTGATAATCGCGCGGCCGTCGGGAAACAGCGTCATCTCATAGGGCTCATGCCAGAACTTCAGCACGAAATCATTATGTCGGACGGCGCCATGCGGCTTCAGCCGCTTACTCATTTCCGCCAGATCCACGGCCCGGGCGCGCTCATGAATCTGCACCGAGTTGCGTCCACAGAGAGTGACTTGCGGCCGGTCCTTTCCTGCTAGATGTAAAAATTTTCGCTCATCACACGCGTGGCATCCCCCACGCGGATGTGCAGCAGTTACCTCGCCGTGCTGGTTTGACCACAGATCGAACGAAAGCAAACTTTGTCGTAGCCGGTCCTCCGCTCCGACGAGCAGTTTTAGCGCCTCGCTTGCCGCAACCGACGCCGCCCAGTTCACGGCGGTATTCAGAACGCCAGCCGTTTCACAAGTCTCAAGCAATCCGCGCGGCGGCTCTGGAAAGATGCATGCCAGGCAGGCAGTCTTGCCCGGGATGATATTCATCGTTACCCCGTAGCTGCCCACCGCGGCGGTGTAAATCCAGGGAAGAGCCTGCTGCACTGCGAAATCATTGATCAGATACCGGGTCTCGAAATTGTCGGTTCCGTCCAGGATAAGTTGCGCGCCTTCCAGTAGCGCCGCGATATTCGAAGGAGTCAGGTCGGCAACGTGGGGATCGACAACGATCTGTGAGTTGAAAGCGGCTATCTTTCGAGCTGCAGCGATCGCTTTGGGCAACGCCTCGGCAGCGTCGGATTCGTCAAACAGGGATTGTCGCTGAAGATTGCTGGGTTCAACGTAATCTCGATCGATAATGCGAATCGTGCCTACACCGGCGCGCGCCAGCAGGGAAGCCAGCGCTGAGCCAGTGGCGCCGCAACCCACAATTGCTACGCGCGCAATTGCCAGTCGCTGTTGCCCTTCCGTTCCGATTCCGCTGAACAGAAGCTGCCGCGAATATCTTTGATCGGGTTCCAAAGACATCACCAGTTTCCCACCTATAAACCATTATTATAGGTGCCGCGCTTCGCGAGCCGAATACAACATTGCCTACTACCTGCTCATCGAATCATTTAAGCCTCCACAGCCGCGTTGAGGAGTCTTTTTGCGTTTAAGAGGAGCCCTGCTCAAAAGCGTAACCGTGGTGGCAATCCTCGCCGCCGGAGCCTTCGAGGCTTCCGCGCGACTAGTCCCAGCCCAGGCCCAGTCCCCAGCTCAAGCGTCCCAGCCCAACTTCGAGACTATCTCCTCTTATCAAGGTTTGATAGTCGCGGAAATTAAATTCCCTGAGGTTGCGGAAGGCGATCAGAAACGACTGCTTCCATTGATCTTGCAGCAACCCGGTAAGCCGCTGGATCGCGAACTGATCCGCCAAAGCATTCAGGCGCTGTACGCTACCGGCCGCTTTGCCCATATTCGAGTGGAAGCGGAGCGCGATGCAGCGGGCCAAGTCACGCTGAGCTTCATCACCAGTCCAAACTACTTTATCGGTAAGATCAGCGTCGCGGGCGCACCCAGCCGGCCGGCTGAGAACCAGGTTGCCAATGCGGCCAAGCTGCCTTTAGGAGAACTCTTCACCCGCGAAAAACTAGACCGGGCTCTCAAGAACATCAAGCAGCTCATGGAAGAAAATGGCTACTACCATTCTTCGATCAGCGAGGAAGAAAAGAAGCATCCAGAGACCCGACAGGTAGACATCTTTTTCCGGGTCACTCCCGGCCCACAAGCCCAGGTTGGCCGAGTGAATGTGACCGGCCATCCAGGATTCTCTCAGGGACAGATCGAAGACATCGCGAAGATGCATCCCGCGGATCCCGCCTCAGCTCAACGCGTCACCCGCGCGCTGGATCGGCTGCGCAAAAAATATCAAAAGCAGAACCGGTTGCTGGCGCAGGTCTCGGTCGCCTCCCGCTCCTACCGGCCGGAAGTGAATGCCGTGGACTACACCTTTAACGTCGAACCCGGCCCCAAGGTCGATATCGCGACCGAAGGTTTTAAGATCAGACGCAGTGTGCTTAAAAGGAATGTTCCGGTTTATGAAGAGAACGCGCTGGATGATGATCTGTTGAACGAGGGCCGTCGCAATCTGGTGAACTATCTGCAAAGCCGCGGCTACTTCGAAGCCAAGGTGGATTTGAAGAAACAATCCGATCCTGGCGGAGGGGAACTGCGAGTCGTCTACATTGTTGATGCCGGCGCACGTCACAAACTGGTGAAACTGAGCATAACCGGCAACAAATACTTTGCCGAAGAACTGCTGCGCTCCAACATACACATACAGGCCGCGGGGCGCCTCTTCTCGCACGGCCGCTACAGCCAGGCATTACTCAACGACGATATCCGTGGTCTGGAATATCTCTATTTGAACAATGGTTTTCAGCAAGTCAAGATTACAGGCAAAGTCGAAGATGACTATCTTGGCCATAAGAACGAGCTTGCCATCAACATCCAGGTGAATGAAGGTCCCCAAACCCTGGTGGGAAAACTGCAGATCATCGGGAACAGCAATTTTACCGAGGACCAGCTTCGTGCAAATATCACTACGGCAGAGGGCCAGCCGTTCTCGGATTTCAACGTCGCGCAGGATCGCGACACGCTCCTGAATTTCTACTTCAATCGCGGATTTCCCAATGCCACATTCGAAGCTTCCGCCAAACCCCTGGCGAGAGAACCCAATCACATGGATGTCACTTTCACCATTCACGAAGGCGAACAGATATTCGTGGACCAGGTGATGGTCTCCGGTTTGAATTTCACCCGCCCATTCGTCGTGCAGCGTGAGTTACAGGTGAAAGCGGGCGACCCACTGAGCCAGATCGACATGCTGAAGACCCAGCAAGGCCTCTATGACCTCGGTATTTTCAGCCAAGTCGATACTGCGGTGCAGAATCCTGAAGGAAGTGAGCGGGAAAAGAATGTACTGGTCGAAGTACAGGAGGCCAAGCGTTACACCTTCAATTACGGCGTAGGTCTGGAATTCCAAACCGGTCAACCCGCCGTCGGCAGCAACCAGCCCCAAGGGGCAACAGGAGTCAGCCCTCGCGTATCGTTTGGCGTGACCCGCCTGAATTTCCGCGGACGCAATGACACCATTACCTTCAAGTCGCATGTCGGCCGCTTGCAGCAGCGCGCCCTGATCAGTTTCGAGGAGCCGCGCTGGTTTAACAGCCGCAATTGGCGAATGTCAGTCACTCTCTTTTATGACAATACGCTGGACGTCGCCACCTTCACCTCGGAACGTCTGGAAGGTTCGGTTCAAGCCGCGCAGACGATCAGCAAAGTGAGCACCATGCTCTACCGCTTCACTTACCGGCGGGTGCGCGCCAGTAACCTGCAGATCAGTACCGACCAGATCCCGCTGCTCTCCCAACCCACGCGTGTGGGAATGCCCGGTTTCAGCTATCTTCGTGACAGACGAGACAACGCGTTGGAAACGACCCGGGGAAATTACACCACCGTTGACGGTGGCGTGGCTTCCGCTTACTTCGGTTCGGAAGCCGATTTCAGCCGGATTTTGATGCAGAACTCCACCTATTACGCCTTTGGTAAAAAGCGGCCGGGGGAAACCGTCAAGAAATATGTTTTTGCCCGCTCCACCCGCATAGGTATCGAGAATCCGTTCCGGGATACAGTCAATGTCTTGCCCGGGCAGCAGCCCCCGTCGGGGGACACAGTGATTCCACTTCCGGAACGTTTTTTCTCGGGCGGCGGCAACTCACATCGTGGCTTTGGTTTGAACCAGGCCGGCCCTCGTGATCCGACGTTCGGATTCCCCCTGGGAGGCAGCGCGCTGTTTCTCAATAATATCGAACTGCGGTTTCCTCCCACCACACTGCCGTACTTCCAGGACAATATCAGTTTCGCCATTTTTCATGATGCCGGCAACGTCTTCACCAACGGACACGAGATGCTGCACAACCTGCTGCGCTGGCGGCAAAAAAATCCTGGATTGTGCCTTCAGCAAAGTACGGCCGACCAATGCGACTACAGCTATATTTCTCACGCCATCGGGGTTGGCGTACGTTATAAGACACCCATTGGACCGGTGAGGTTTGATTTCGGCTACAATTTGAATCCACCCGCGTTCCCGAGTCTGCAGACCCCAGACCCGAATAATCCAACGGCAACGCTCTTTGTTCCGCAACACGCGCGTCGTTTCAACGTTTTCTTTAGCATTGGACAGACATTCTGATGATTAAGTTTTCTCTATCGTTTTGTATTCTGTTTCTGCTGCTGACCGCTTTGCCCGCCCGCGCCGGCGACATTTTGGACCGCATCGTGGCCACGGTGAATGGCCACGCCATTCTGCAGAGCGATTGGGAAGATGCACTTCATTACGAAGCATTCATCGCGGGACACTCTCCCGAGCAACTCACCTTTGCCGATCGCAAGGCTGCCCTCGACCGGCTGATCGATCAGGAATTGCTGCGACAGCAGATACGCTCGGCAGATTTCCAGCACGCCTCGGATCAGGATATTGCGGCGCGTATTCAAGAGATACGCAGGCAGTATCCTGGCGCCGAATCCGACTCAGGATGGCATGCAGCACTTTCCCGCTACGGTGTTACGGAAAAGGAACTCAAAAATAGGGTAGCGCTACAGCTCGATTTATTGCGCCTGGTGGATGCCCGCTTGCGCCCCACGGTCCAGATTGATTCCAAAAGCATTGAGAGTTACTACAATCAGGAACTGCTGCCGCAGTTGCGGCAATCCGGAGCGCAGCAGATTCCTTTAGCTCAAGCCAGCCCCAAAATCAAAGAACTGCTTACCCAGCGGAAGATTGATCAACTGCTGATCGCGTGGTTACAAACTCTTCGCACGGGCAGCGAGATTCGAACTCAACCCGCGACGTCCGATTCCGAAGGTCAGGCGCGATGAGCGAAAGCAGACCGCGTCGCAAGATCTGGAAATATCTGCTGTCCATCTTGCTTAGCGGCCTGCTGCTTCTCACGCTCGCAGCTTGGTACATGACCACAGATTCTTTTCAGGTCTGGGTGCGGCACCGCCTGGTTACAGAATTGGAGCGAATTACCGGCGGCCGCGTTGACTTGGGAAATTTCCACACCATTCCGTTCCGTCTGCAGATCGAAGTGCTCGATCTTACAATCCATGGCCTTGAGCGGCCAGTCGAAGTTCCCTACGCCCACGTAGACCGGTTGCTGGCACGGATCAAGATCATTTCTATCCTCGGCAGGGAATTCGGCTTTCATACGGTACTGCTCGAGCATCCCGTGGTTCACATCATCCTTTATCCCGATGGCACAACCAATCAGCCCCAACCCATGTTGGGGCAGAATTCGGCGAGTGGTGCGGTTGGATTGCTATTTTCACTTTCCATCAACCGTCTCGACGTCCGTCGCGGAGAGTTCTTGTGGGATAACCAGCGAATTCCTCTGGACTTTATTGCTAACGACCTCTCCGCCGATATGACCTACTCTCTGCTGCAACGCCGCTACGAGGGAAATCTCCGGATGGGCAAGGTGGATACACACTTCAAAGACTACCGCCCAATTGCATGGATGGCGGAAGCGCAATTCAGCCTGGGACAAAACAACATTGATGTAAGTTCGCTGAAAGCAACTTCGGGACGCTCGAGCGTCACGGGCAGCGGCCGCATCCAGAACTTCCGCGAACCGAAGATCGAGGCCGCGTACGATGCGGCGATTGATTTGGCTGAGACCGCGGCGATCATGCGTCGTCCCGAAGTACGTCGCGGCGTTGTTCATGCTATCGGGCAAGGTTATTGGTCGAAGGCAGATTTCTCCTCTGCCGGGAAACTTCTGCTGAAGGACTTCGATTGGCGCGACCAATCCGTCAAGCTGCATGACGTGGCGCTGAATGCGCAGTTCTCGGTTAATCCACAGCACCTTACGTTTTCCCAAATCCAGGCACGAATGCTGGGAGGTAGTGTCTCTGGCAACGCAGAGATCGCAAACTGGAGCGTTCCAACGAGTGCGAAACTCGCCAAGGGAAAAAGATTCGAAGAGCAAAAGGGAACGGTCCGTCTTCAAATGAAAGATTTGTCGGCAGCGGAGATAGCCACCGCGCTGGCCACGCCCGCCCGGCCGTTCAACCGCATCAACTTTGCCGGCGCCACGGATGGTTCCGTAGAAGCTGGCTGGACAGGTTCACCACGAAACACTGAAGCGAAGATCATCCTGGAGGTTGTCCCCCCATCACGAGTGGCTCCCGGCCAGCTGCCGCTGACCGCCCGCGCTCGGGCTATTTATCACGCCGGATCCGGAGAGCTTGATCTGGCTGAATTCAGCGCCGCTACAACCGCCAGCAAAGTCGCGGCTTCAGGCACGCTCTCTTCCACCGCGAGCCTGAATGTTTCCGTTTCCACTACCGACGTAGGGGAATGGCAGCCCATTCTTGCCGCTGCCGGTTACCAGGAACGAATCCCGGTTAAGCTGCACGGTCACGCAACGTTCAACGGCACAGCCAGCGGCAAACTTTCCGCCATATCGTTTGTGGGCGATCTTCAGTCACAGGATTTCGATTGGTTGATCCCGGCCACTCCCAGGACTCCAGAAAGACAAGTCCATTGGGATTCACTGGCCGCCCGCATTCAGATTTCACCGAATGCGTTCGCGGCGCGCCGCGGGACCCTCCGTCATGGCACTACGATTGTCAATTTTGATCTGGGAGCTGGTCTACAGCAAAGGCAATTTGTCGACAGCAGCCCTTTCACTGCCCGCTTGGATATGCAGAATGCGGATGTCTCCGAAATTCTCGCCTTGGCTCAACTCGACTATCCCGTCAAAGGGACGATGAACGTTTTCATGCAAGCCGCGGGGACGAAAGCGGAGCCACGCGGCAGTGGGCGCATCCAGATCACCAATGGATCAATTTATGGCGAGCCGGTCGAGCATTTCGATTCGGAGTTGCGCCTCGATCGAGGACAGGCCGAACTGCGTGACATCCAGCTCACCCATTACGACTCAAGAGTCACAGGAGATGTCAACTTCAACCTCTCCACCCGTGCTTTCCACTTTAATCTCGCGGGAACGAATTTTGATCTTACGCGAATTCCGCAGCTGCAGAACCGCGGCATGACAGTGGAAGGTCGCATGGACTTCACCGCTATCGGTTCGGGAACAGCCGATACACCCGCTGTTACAGCAACTATCCAACTACACGACCTCACCTTCGATCACGAGCGCGCCGGCGACTTCACGATGAATGCAGTGACACAGGGAGCAGATCTGCGCCTTACCGGGCAATCGCAGTTCGGGCAGGCAGAATTGTCCGTCGACGGCAATGTTCATCTGCGTGGTGACTGGCCATCGACCGTAAACCTGCATTTCAATCAGCTCGACATTGACGCGTTGCTGCGAACCTACCTGAAGGGGCGGATCACCGGCCATTCTTCCATCGGCGGTGACTTGCAGTTGCAAGGACCGCTTCGAAGGCCGCGCGAATTGAACGTCGTGGGAAATCTGACTCAGTTTTACGCGGACGTGGAAAACATCAAACTGCGCAACAATGGGCCAGTGCGTTTTGACATATCCAGGCAGCTTCTCCGGATTCAAGAATTCCGCTTCACGGGCGAAGGCACCGATCTGCTGGCAGCAGGAACGGTGCAGTTGAGCGGCGAACGCCAGCTCGACTTTCGCGCACAGGGCCGCGTCAACCTGAAACTCATGGAAAGCTTCAATGCTGATTTCAGATCTTCGGGCGAGGTAACGGTAGACGTAACTGTCTCCGGCACAGTGGCGCATCCGTTCACCCAAGGCCGACTACAGGTTGCCAACGGTTCGGTCGCATACTCCGATCTGCCGAGCGCACTTAACGAGATCAACGGATCGCTGATATTTAATCAGGATCGTCTTCAGATAGAAACGCTCACCGCGCGCACGGGCGGTGGGCTGCTTACATTTGGCGGATACGCCAGCTCCTACAATCGGCAAATCGAATTTAATCTCACCGTGCAAGGGCAGGACGTCCGCCTGCGTTACCCACCTGGAGTGAGTTCCACGGCCAATGCTGATCTGCATTTTGTGGGAACCCCAGCCGCTTCTACTTTGTCAGGCGATATCACCGTCACCAAACTGGCCATGACGCCAGGCTTCGACTTTGCTGCCTATCTCCAGCGAAGCGCTCAGACTTCCACACTGCCGCAGACCAATCCTCTGCTGAATCGAATCCGGCTGGACGTCCACATCGTTACGACGCCGGAGTTGCAGATGCAAACTGCGGTGGTCCGGCTTTCCGGAGACGCCGATCTCCACATGCGAGGCAGCGCTGCCAAGCCGGTTTTGCTGGGACGCGCTGACATCATCGAAGGCGACGTTTATTTCAACGGCACGAAGTACCGCCTGGAGCGGGGCGATGTAACTTTCGTGAACCCGGTGACCACCACGCCCGTGCTCGATCTTCAAATGTCAACACGGGTTCGCGATTATGACGTCACCGTTAACCTGAATGGAGAGCTCAGTAAGCTGAATGTGAAATATCGTTCCGAGCCGCCGCTGCCGGAGGCCGACGTGGTGGCCCTGCTGGCACTGGGACGCACCCGCGAAGAATCGGCACAAATGCAACAGTCCGGACAATCGGCGCTCTCCCAGGAAGCCTCGAATGCAATCCTCAGCGAGGCCCTGAATGCGACCGTCAGCAACCGGGTGCAGCGCCTGTTCGGTGTGAGCCGTATCAAGATCGACCCCCAGGGTCTCAGCACGGAAACCAACCCATCCCGCGGTCCTCAAGTCACCATCGAGCAACAAGTCGCTGGAAACCTCACGCTCACCTACAGCACCAACGTATCCCAGGCGTCACAACAGATCATCCAGGTGGAATACAACGTCTCGCGTAATGTGTCCGTGGTCGGGATACGCGATCAGAACGGCGTGGTCAGCATCGACGTCAGAATCCGCCAGCGTAAAAAATAGTTCGATTTTGACTGCCCTGCCGCCGAACTTGAACCAGGTTACTCCATCCCACTCCGAACGCATCCAAAGGGCGTATTCTCAAGATAGCTGGCTCATGGCAACTCAGATCCATCCCGATGGTTACGCGGGCGAGCGCCAGATCATGGTCGCATCGCAACTACGTGGCCGAGGTATTCGCGATCAGCGAGTGCTCGATGCCATGGCCCGCGTTCCTCGCCACGAGTTCGTTGCTGACGAGTACCGCGAGCAAGCCTACGAAGATCACCCCATCCCGATCGGTGAAGGTCAGACGGTCTCTCAGCCCTACATCGTTGCCGTTACCTTGGACGCTTTGTCACTGCAGCCATCATTCAAGGTGCTGGAAATCGGCACCGGCTCCGGCTATCAGACTGCATTGCTCGCCGAACTCTGTCGCGAGGTCTATTCCGTAGAGCGGCACGCGCCTCTTGCCCGCAATGCCGAAGCTACACTGGCGCGGCTGGGATACAACAATGTGAGCGTGATCGTCGGCGATGGCAGCCAAGGCTTGCCTGCGATGGCGCCGTTCGACGCGATAGTCGTCTCGGCTGCAGCCCCTCAGATTCCTACACCGCTTTTTGAGCAATTACGCGAGGGCGCTCGCATGGTGATTCCCGTGGGTCCGCCGCAAGCCCAGGAGTTGCAGTTAGTGTGGAAGCAGGACGGACGGCCAACAGTCCAGGCTTTGGACGGTTGCCGATTTGTGCCGCTCATCGGCGGTCAAGGCTACTCTTCATCTTCGTGGTAATTGCGCCTACATTGTCTTGTCGCCAGGTTGATAAGGCGGAGACTCTGTCCGCGACAGCAACTCCCCCGTTACTGTGTTCTTGAACGTGTTTTCGTCTACCTGATGAAGGAGAGCGCCATCTTCCAGCAGGGCCGTTTTTTTTCCACCCAAGGAACTCGAGCCAGGCATAGGGATGTCTCTATGCTGTCCTGATAGATATGGGCCCGATATCTGGTCCCCGGTTTCCCGTAAAGCCAAAAACTCTCAATGATTGCCATGACAAGTAACCTTTCAGGGCGTTTCCGCAGTTTCAGGCCTACGTATTTCGCTCATTCCCCGAAACCTCAATGCGATTAATTTTTGTCCTCCGCTTGCATGGCTGGATAGCCGCGTTAGATAACGGCAGAGGGCGGTTATTGAAGTGTTCCTCGCGAATAGATTCGCTGCGAGAAGAAGGCTACCGGCTGAAACGGAAGGGAGGAGAGCGTCCGGCCCGAGGCAGAAGCACGCCTGCGAGGGTTAGAGCGGAACTGAAGTGGACCGCCGCCTCGCTGGAAATCGCGGGAGGGGCAACCGATGCTGACATGGGGACAACGAATATCGTCACCCCGCCTTGGTTTAAGACATGGCTAGACACCCCCGGGCGAGCCTTTCGAGAAGCGAAGGCTGCATCTTCGACAAAGTCCGTCGCATGCAGATCATCCGAAGTGGAAATGACGGGAAAAAGTAGGAACGCCACGCACACGAAGCGGCACAACCACGTCAGTCAACCGTCGCCGTAGTGCCGCCGAGAATGACGGGTGCGCGTGTGTATCGCATAGGGTGTAACCGCGTTTTACAGAGCGTGCATCCCCTGATCACGGTAAAATCTTTGCGTGCCCCTGCTCCACAATCTGCGCCTTACCCTGGAAATGATCAAATGGGAGCATTCTATCTTCGCGCTCCCCTTTGCTTTATGCGGCGCCGTACTGGCCGCTAATGGTCTTCCCGCAGTTCATCAAGTGGCATGGATCATCGTCGCTATGGTTGCCACCCGTTCTGCGGCGATGGCATTCAATCGCCTGGCAGATGTCTCGATGGACGCAGCAAATCCGCGAACCCGGACGCGCGCCCTTCCTGCGAGAGAACTAACTCCTCAATTCGTCTCGTCCTTCGTGGTAGTTTCCTGCGCGATTTTTGTGTTTGCAGCCTCGCAACTCAATCGCTTGGCATTGCTGCTCTCTCCGGTAGCGCTGGCTGTCGTGTTGCTCTACTCCTATACCAAGCGCTTCACCCGCTGGTCGCACCTCGTCTTGGGATTGTCTCTGGGGATCGCTCCCTCCGCCGCTTGGATCGCAGTCAGGGGAACACTCGATCCCCGCATCCTGCTGCTCACGGCGGCAGTGACATTTTGGGTCGGCGGTTTCGATGTGCTCTACAGTTGCCAGGACTACGATTTCGATCTCGAGACCGGACTCCATTCTGTCCCCCGCTATTGCGGCATTGCCAAGGCGTTGTGGATTGCACGGCTGTTTCATCTCCTGATGTTGCTTCTGCTCGTTGCTCTTGTCTTCGTCTTTGGATTAGGAAAACTAGCAGTCGCCGGAATTGTCGTCGTGGCCCTGTTGCTGATTTATGAACATTCTCTGGTTTCGGCGGACGATCTCAGCCGGCTGAATGCAGCGTTTTTCACCATGAATGGCGTGATTTCCGTGCTCTTCTTTTTCTTTATTGCCGGAGACCTGCTGTTGCGGCGATAAAGATTGAAGATAATGATCGTTGTGACTTCCGTCGCTTCTCTGCGTTATCATCAAGTGAATGCCAGTAAATCCTTTTAAGACGCATCCTTTTCAGACAGACGACCCGCAGCTTGAGCCGGTCGCGGAAAAGATTTTTTCCGGGCAACGCCTCAATACAGATGATGCGTTAGCGCTTTACCGCAGCGGCGACATCCTCGCTGTGGGATGGCTGGCTAATTCCGTGCGCGAGCGAATGCATGGCGATAGGACCTATTTCAACGTCAATCGCCACATCAATCCGACCAATGTTTGTGTGGCCGCTTGCCGTCTGTGCGCTTTCGGCCGAAAAAAAGAAGCGCCGGGAGCTTACACCATGGCTCTCGAGGAAGCTTTCGAGACTGCAGCTTCCGGCTACACCGAAGCGGTCACGGAGTTTCACATCGTCGGCGGGCTGCATCCCGATCTGCCGTTCCAATACTTTCTCGATCTCATTTCCGGGCTGAAACAGCGTTTTCCGCAAGTGCATCTGAAAGCCTTCACCATGGTGGAAGTCGCGTATCTTTCCAAACGCGCGAAGCTTTCCATTGCTGAGACTTTGCAGGAGTTGAAAGCCGCCGGCGTCGATTCACTTCCCGGTGGAGGTGCGGAAATTTTTGCCGATCGAGTGCGTCACATCATCTGCGATCACAAAATTGACGGCGACCAGTGGCTCGAAACTGCCCGTCTGGCGCATGAAATGGGACTGAAGTCGAACGCCACCATGCTGTACGGCCACGTGGAGAACGATGAAGACCGCGTCGACCATCTGCTGAAACTGCGCGCGCTACAGGATCGGACTGGCGGTTTCCAAACCTTCATCCCGCTGGCCTTTCATCCCGACAACACACCGCTACAACACTTGCCGAAAACTACCGGGATGCTCGACATCAAGCAGATCGCTGTCAGCCGACTGGTACTCGACAATTTTCCGCATATCAAAGCCTACTGGCAAATGATGACGCCGAAGATTGCGCAGATCTCTCTGCGCTTCGGCGCCGATGATATTGATGGAACTGTGATCGAGGAAAAGATCTATCACGATGCGGGGGCTACCACGCCGCAAGGCATGCGTCGCGAGGATCTCATACGTCTGATCCGTGAAGCCGGCCGCGAACCGATCGAGAGGGATACGCTGTATCGCCCCGTCACCCGGACCGAGACGTCGGTCACGGTGGCAGTGTAGATCTTATTTGAAAAATTCTCCCATCTCAGGCGCGATCGCTGCCAATCCTGGCAAATTCTGCATCCCCAGCGCCTCGAGCGTTAGTCGCAACCTGCTCTGGTGCTGATACAACGTGCTCGACTGAAAACCAGCTTTTGCCTTGGGACTCAGTATGAGCATGGGCACGTGCCCTCCACCGTTGGCGATGTCGTTGCTGGAGGATTCATCAAACAGAATGATGAGCAGGCCAGCTTGCGTGAACGCGGGACTGTTTAGCACTGGGCCGATATTCTGCTTTAGCCAGTTATCGGCAGCCGCGAGTTTCTGACCATCCGTGCAATTCGCTTGGCCGGCGGGACAGTCATGAGCATCATTTTGCAGATCTGGAACGATGAAAGCGTAATCGGGAACATGATCGTTTGCCAGATCGGCTGAAAACTGGCTGAAGGGAACCAGGTTTGCCGACCGCACGGAGTCATTTTGCACGTCAAAAAATAAGCAAAGGGATTGTGCCGCCGCACGTACTCGGCAACGTCAGGGCCGGTGTACCCAACCGAAGGCAGCCCTTCCGCATAAGATTTCCAGCTCTTTCCGGCAGCGATCAGTTCTCTAACGATGTTGTCCTGCGACACGTCTAGCGTGATAGGCTGTCCCGTGGTCAGCATAAAGTAATTCGGCAGCGAGGGATGCTCATTAGCAAAATACTGCGTGGCCAAAGCAGCCCGTGGAAGCAATCCGTTCAGGAAGGCATGTCGGGACTGCCGATTACTGAGTTGAAACTGTGGTTCTCCTCCACCACCAAGAAGACGTGGCTCATTTTGGGCGCAGGACTTGAACTTGGGGGCGGCGCGGCGCTCGAGCCCCCACCGCCACAACTCAGCTGAGTTGCGGCCAAACTGATGACCAGCACATAAGCTCTAAAAGGAACCTTCATCGCGCAATTTCCTCGGATTGCTTCGGTTAGAGCCAAGCGCGGGGGACTGAGTTGCACAAACGAACCGCGAATTCGAGCAGCTCTGATTTTTCGCGAGAGCTCGCGGCTACTCACAAAAGCGGAATCAGAGCAAAAGCAATTTGCGGTAGAGGCTTGAAACAAGGTGTAGAATCGCCCTGTAGGGCCGGAGAGCTTCACGGGATCTGCCCCCGTATTCCGAGGTCTGTGAATGAACGTCCACATCAGCTACAAGGTCCAAAAAACTCCCGACATCGAAAAAGAAATCAACCACCTGATCGAAAAGCTGCGCAAACGCTTGCAGGTGTTTCGCCCTGAGCTGGTGCATCTGAAAGGCGTGATCGAGCAGAATTCCCCGCGCGAAGGCACCATTGTGTCGTTAAACTTGCGTCTTCCGTCCGGACAAATGGCGGTGCAGGAGTCCGCTTCCACCGCGACGGCGGCAGTCAAAGCGGCATTTGACGACTTGCTGCAACAACTCACCAAACACAAAGACTTGCTGCGCAGCTCGCACAAATGGCCACGCTGGCGAAGAGGTGCGGATACCCGTTCCACGTCGCAGGTCGCATTTGAGGATACCGTCGCATCGGTACAGGTGCCGACAGCTTCTTCCGATGACATCCGTTCTTATGTGAATGCCAACCTCATGCGTCTGGAGCGTTTTGTCGAACGCGAATTGTATTTCCGCGAAACCGCGGAGCAGCTTCTTCCGGGCTTCGTCAACAAGGAGGAAGTGATTGATGAAGTCATCGCGCGTGCCTTGGGTGACGGAGGAGAGAAGCCGGAGCGCCTGGCTCTGGAACCGTGGCTATACCGGCTGGCGATTCGTTCGATTGATGATCTGTCAACTTCCAGCCCGGAAAGCCTGTCTTCTGTTCCGCTGGAAGAATCCGTGCGCAAGCAAAATGTGCGGGCCAGCGACGAGGCGGAATTGCAGTTCCATCAACCCGACGAAACCTTTACCGAGGAAACCGTGATCGCGGATCGCCGCACAGCTACTCCGGAGGACATTGCGTACTCGGACGAAATGGTCACTCTGATCCAATTCGCTTTGGATGGCACTTCCCGGGCCGACCGCGAGGTATTCATTTTGCACACCATTGAAGGTTTCTCGGTGGACGAGATTGTTGCCATTACTGACAGAAAGCCCGACGAAATAAGCACTTCGATTGCTGCTACTCGTGAACATCTGCGTCGTTCTCCGTCGCTTGCCACTCGATCCAAGGACAAATTGCAAAGAACAGGCACAAATTGAATCTGGATTTGATGCTGAGGAGAAAATGGTAATGATTACGCGCGAAGACATCCGTGAGCTGGCACAATTGCAATGCATTGAGGATGAAGGAGGCAGCGCGATCAGTTTCTATTTTCAGCCACGGACGCCGCAGAACAAATCTCATCGTGAAGAAGCCATTTTGCTGAAGGACCTGGTGCGTGACACGATTCGCGACGCCGAGAAAGATGGCAAAAATGTAAGTCTGCGGCGTGATCTGCAACGGATAGTGGAATTGGCCGGCCAGCTGCACGGCAATCAGGCGCGCGCCAAAGCCGTCTTCGCTTGTGGCAACCGGCGCTTCTGGCGCGAGTTTGATCTGCCTCCGCAATTGTCCGGCACGCAGCTCTTTGTGAATCGTCGCTTCCACCTGAAGCCGCTGGCGGCGCTGCTGGGCGCGCACCCGCGGATCTGTGTGGTGCTGCTGGATCGCCACAAAGCGCGGGTTTTCGATCTGCGGCTGGATGAAGTCAAGGAGCAGGAGGGTCTGTTTCGTCCATTACCGCACCGCGGCCGTGGCGACGGCTTCGCCGGCTACGATGGTGGCCACGCCGAGCGTAGTGTTCAGGACGAAGCTCTGCATCATTTTAAATTTGTGGCCGAACACCTGAGAGAGGCTCTGGAGAAAGATCTGTTCGACAATCTGATCATTGGCTGCCAGGAGAGTAACTGGCACGATCTGGAAACCCACTTGCATCCCTATTTAAAGAAACGGATGCTAGGGCGCTTCTCCGCCGACGTGGGCAGCATGAAGGCAGATCACGTGCGCGAACAGGCGGGACGTATCCTGCGGGAATCGCGCGATGAGCGCCGCCGCAACCTAGTGAAGGAAGTCATCAGCCAGTCCAAAAGCAACAGCCGCGGAGTCACCGGCCTGCGCCGCGTGCTGCGTTCCCTGGAGCTTGGGGAAGTGCAGACGCTACTGATGGGTGAGAATTATCGCGCTCACGCCGTGGAATGCACAGGCTGCGGCCATTTGGACGCGCACATGGTGCGCTATTGTCCCGCTTGTGGTCGCAGCACACGGGAACTTGAAGATGTCTGCGAAGCCATTATTCCGGCGACAATCCGTCGCGATATCGAGTTGTTTTATGTAGATGGAGACCCGGAATTCGACAAAGTCGGAAATATCGCCGCGCTTCTGCGCTTCCGTGCGGATCAGAGTAAGGGCAGCGGCATGGCCGCAGTCTCATAATCGATCAACTTTCTAGAAAACCAAGGCCTGCCTCTTTATCAGCAACTTACAAACCTAATATCTTATAGCTATTTTATTTTAGAATGTAACGCCACGCACCGCGCGCCCTGTCCGCAATCCAACCCTTCGCCCAGAATGCTGTTTGCCGGCGTTAAGATGCCCGTGGTGCGCCGATAGCTGTCAAAGTGGCATTCGGGGGGGCATTCCGAACGGCTGGCGGGCCGGGGATTGGATCCCACCGCCAAGTGTTAGCCAATGGCTAATGCGGGCCGTCTATTTATTTATTGGACTTAGATGGATCGTCCGCCGGATTGACGTAATTGATCACAAAAGGTCCATTGCCATGCAGTTGCACGATGGTCTCGCCGCGCGCGGCCGCGAAGTGCCGCATTTCCTTTGGCATCAGCAGGAACGAACCCGTGGGAAACTCGTGCATGCTGGCGGTGTCGTACTTCTCGCCCATTCCTGCCAGCAACGTACCCTGTAACACGGTCACGCTCTCGTCCTCGGGATGCCAGTGCGGAGCCACGCGCGCGCCATCGGCAAACTTCAATCGCACAGTGTAAAGGCCTGGCTTGCTGGAATCCCCAGCGAGCGTGGAAATCTGGATTCCCGGTACGAGCGGATTCCACTTCACCGCATCCGGGGCGATGGTGATTGCTGTAGTGGTTGAGCTGCTGCCTTGACCCTGGACTACATCAGGCCGTAAACAAACAAAAGCCATTGCCGCCACAAATGTAACCGTGATTACCGATTTCTTCATTTTGATTTCTTTTCCGTGCCGTGAATTTTTAGGATGCCAGATTCTCGCAATCCGCCTCGAGTCACCGCACATTAGAGGACAAGTGGATGAGACGTCAAGACAAGAATTCGCATGCTATGCTGTTCGGCGTTTTGACGACAAGCTTCGGCGGAGGGTCTTGTGGCTTTTTCTCGTCGCGATTTTCTTACTTCGGCAGTAGTTGGCTCGTTATCGCTCGGCTTGGAGGGTCAGGAACAGAAAGAGCAAGACTCCCAGAGAGCCCAGACACGAACACTGGCGGGCAAGCGGCCAATCATCGTGTCCTCCGCGAATGGATACAACTACCTGGACGATGCCTACAACTTCCTTCAGGGCGGCGGCGATACCCTCGACGCTGCGCTTCGCGTCGTAAAGGGTCCGGAAGACGATTCCAACGATCACAGCGTGGGCCTGGGCGGATTGCCCAATGAGGAAGGCGTAGTTGAGCTCGATGCCTGCTGCATGCACGGACCGACCCGGCGAGCTGGCTCAGTGGGCGGTATCCGCAACATTAAGAATCCTTCGCAGGTAGCCAAGGCGGTCATGGAGCATACCGGACACGTCATGCTGGTGGGCGAAGGGGCGGAACGGTTCGCCGTCGCCCAAGGTTTTCCGCGGGAAAATTTGTTGACCGATTATTCGCGCAAGGTCTGGCTTTTGTGGAAAGAAACTCACTCCGACTGGTGGGGGCCTGGGCTGGCGGATCCCAACTGGAAAAAACGCTTTCCCGCGGGAAAATCACAGAATGACGAGTGGCAGATTCGGATGAAACGTATGGAAGAGGTTGCTGCCCAGCTGGGCATCGCGCCGGAGCAGAGAGCAACCGCCATTCGCGAAGTGATTTTCCCGCCCACCGGCACCATTCATTGTTCCGCGCTGAATGACAAAGGCGAGATGTCGAGTTGCACAACCACAAGCGGACTGGCATGGAAGCTACCTGGCCGCGTGGGTGACTCCACCATCATCGGCGCCGGCTGCTACACCGATCAGGATGTCGGCTCCGCGGGCGCCACAGGCAGTGGGGAAGAAAACATTAAAGTTGCGGGCGCTCACGCTATCATTGAGAACATGCGGAAAGGGATGTCACCGCTCGAGGCAGGAATCGATGCACTGAAAAGAATCGTGCGCAATTACAACGGTGACCGCGATCGGCTGCGATTCATCGACATGGCGTATTACATCCTGCGTAAGGACGGAGTGTACGCAGGAGTATCGCTGTGGGAAGGATACGCGTCAGAAACTGGTAAACCGCACCGCATTGCGATTCACGACGGAACTAAGCGCGCGGAGAAAACCGTGAATCTGTTTCCAGGGTTATCGCAGGAGTGGCCGCCCACACCGGCTTAGTGATTAGAAATTCCAGGGTGGTATATCGATCTAGAAGCTCACAACTTAACCTTGCGCCCGTGATCTGATTTGCGTTTCCAAATTTACTTCGGCGCCCGTCAATGGCGATTCAGCAAAGAACTTCATTCTACGCGAACCTCACCTTCACATCCGGCCCTTTCTCCAAATGAATGCTGTCAATAAAACGGACTTTCCCGGTCCGAAGAGTCAGAATTACCGACGAAGTTCTTATGCCTTCTCCGAAGAAGCGCACGCCGCGCATCAGCGAGCCATCGGTTACGCCGGTAGCGGCGAAGATCAGTTGCTTGCCGGGAGCAAGGTCCTCTGCTTCATAGATTTTATTTTTGTCTTTGATGCCCATGCGGGCGATGCGTTCTTCCAATTCAGGCTTATTGATCACCAACCGCCCAAGCATGTAGCCATTCAGGCAGCGGATGGCTGCGGCCGTGATGACGCCTTCGGGGGCGCCCCCTGATCCCATCACTGCGTGTACGCCGGTTCCGATCACAGCGGCGGCAATTCCGGCGGAGAGGTCGCCATCGCCGATCAACTTTATACGGGCGCCGGCATCGCGGATGTCCGAGATCAGCTTCTCGTGGCGCGGACGGTCGAGCACGACTACCACCAGGTCCTCCACGTCACGTTCCATGCGCTTGGCGATGTTCTTCAGATTGTCGGCGACAGGCGCGTCCAGCTCCACCGCATTTTTGCACGATGGTCCAACCACAATCTTTTCCATGTAACAGTCGGGTGCGTTTAGCAGGCCGCTTCGTTCGGATGCGGCCAGCACGGTAATCGCGCCGGGAGCACCAGTCGCGCATAGGTTTGTGCCTTCCAGCGGATCGACGGCAATATCCACTTCCGGAACCTCGGTTCCATCCGGAAACTCAGCTCCTACTTTTTCGCCGATATAGAGCATCGGCGCCTCATCGCGTTCGCCTTCGCCGATCACGATTGTCCCTCGCATGGGTACGTTGTCCATGGTGCGGCGCATAGCTTGCGTGGCCACATCGTCGGCGAGCCTGCGGTCGCCTTTGCCCATGGTTCGGGCGGAAGCAATGGCGGCCGTCTCCACTACACGAAGAAATCGGGAAGCGAGATCGCTTTCAATATTTTCGCCAAACGTTCTAGCCTTAGTTTCAGGTCTGGTATGGGTTGCCATGATGTCTCCGTGTATAAAAGGGCGGTCACAGACTATAACGACTTATGTCCGTCAGGGAAATCGCGAGAAGCTGGATGTGCCTGTGTGCCCGAATCTTTGGCACAATAGCTCCGCTCTGTAAGTGTCCTCATCAGCGGGAGGTAGGATGACAAAACGATTGATCAAGTTTGTTGCATTCCGCGGACCATTAATTCTGATCCTTTTCGCTCATGTCTGCGCCGCAGCTCTTTGGTGCAGCGACGTGTCGCGGAAACCGAGAGTTCGGGCGATCACCGCCTTCGTAAGCATAGACCGCGCCACATACGGCAAGCAGATCCAGGATACTCTGGCAATGCTTCGAAAAGCCAAGTCCGCCTTTGAGAAAGGTGGCTATGAGGTTCAAACCATTCGCCTCACTACCCAGCCATTCCCCCAGTACACGCGCGGCATAACGAAAGCGGAAGCGCTGGAATTTTTCAAGGGATTAGATGCCTTGTCAAAGAAGGAGGAATTCCTCGCCAATGTCGGGCCGGCAATGCTGAATGATCAAGATGACTCAGCAGTGGACTTGCTAGCGGACATCCTTGTATCCACCGACATCAACACAAGCTTGGTGATTGCCGCAGACGATGGCATCCATTGGAACGCAATCCGTGCGGCTGCGAAAACCATCAAGTATGTCGAAGATCACAGCGCGAATGGTGTGCGCAATTTTGATTTTGCCGCCGCGGCATTCGTGCCACCTTACACTCCGTTCTATCCTGGCTCCAATCACAATGGACGGGGCCATCAATTTTCTGTCGGACTCGAAGGCGGGAGTTTCGTGGCTGATGTTTTCACGGAGAGCCACGGTGATCCTCGTATTGCGCGCGAACTTTTATCGCACAAACTGGCGGAACACGCCCGATCTCTGGAAGCCATCGCGCTGCAAGTAGAAAAGGATTCGGGATGGAGCTACATGGGCCTGGATGCCACGCCCGCCCCCGGCCCGGACTCTTCCATCGGAGCCGCCATCCAACAATTCACGGGAACAAGATTCGGTTCCAGCGGCACATTGACCGCTGCCGCCATCATCACCGACGCTGTGCGCTCCATTCCTGTGAAGCGAGTTGGTTACTCAGGATTGATGCTTCCTCCACTGGAAGATTCGGTGCTGGCACAGGGCTGGAGCGAAGGGGCTTATCGCATCGATGCGCTGCTGGCATACTCCGCGGTATGTGGAACCGGATTGGACGCGATCCCTTTACCCGGAGACGTATCGCAGCAGCAATTGGAACGTATTATTGGCGACGTGGCTAGCTTAGCATTCAAATGGCACAAACCTCTGACGGCGAGGCTGATCCCAGCTCCCGGTAAGAAGGCTGGGGAGCGGACGGATTTTGATTTCGGGATTACTGGTTTTCCCAATGTGATTTTGCAGCCACTGCCTTAACTTCCGGCTGTTGTCACCCAGTGGGCACGGGAGATGCGTGGTGAGTTAAGGCCCGCCCCAAGCCTCTAAAGAAAATCAGCTTAGAAAAAACGTCTCTGAATCCAATCGTGGGCAGCCCGGCTGCCCACAGTTGGTGTTTTCAGAGTTAGTTAATCTTCGTTATCTTGCTTCCCCGAGAATCAAGCTGCTGTCGAGCGACGAGGCGTTAGCGTCAAAGATGTTAAGAGGTGCCAGGCCGAAGGTCCGTTCGATTGTCTTTAGAATCGAGAGCGTGTCGTGTTGGCTGTGGTCCACAAAACCTCGTTTGGCAAAGGGACCGATCACGATTGCAGGAACGCGCGACCCGTCCCCGAAAATACCGTTTTTGGTCGGCGGAGAAACGTGGTCCCAACGGCCACCATGCTCATCGTAGGTCACGATGATAAGGCTATTGTCCCAGTACTCACTGTTCTTGACAGCCTCGACAATATCGGCGACGTGCTGCTGACCTTGCAACAGGTCGGCATAGCCTGGGTGCTCATTGTTGGGGCCGAGCGGTTTGATGAAGCTTAGGGCCGGCAGATCGTGATTTTGCAGATCGAGGAAGAAATCGGTCTCGTCCTGCAAGCGAGCGGCGGAAACCAGATTGCGCTGGCCATTTTTCCACGGAGCATAGTTGTCGTAGTAGGCAAACGGCTGGTGGTGCCATTGGAAGAGCGGATCAACGGGCGGGTTCGCAGGAACCGTTCCGTTGTTGGCGGGATTGCTAGCCGAGCTGGCCAACGCGTTGTCCCATCCCCCGGAGTACCACTTCCAGCTTACCTGCTTTGCGCTCAGCCGGTCTCCGATTGTCGGAATGTACGGACGACTCGCGTCGGCAGGATTGCTGTCGTTCTGCGATGGCAGCAAACTCGGGCTGCCAGGAGTGGAAAATGTCGGAACCAGATTTACCGAAAAGATGGTGTTGACAGCATAGTTTTTGCCGAATGTACCACCCGGGATGCTGAAGGAAGGCGCTCCGATCGGTGTGATATTGCCGTCATGAATGGTCTTGCCCGTGGTGGAATCCAGAGCGAGTTTTCCACTAGCGTCCAGTGTCGGCTGCATGCTTGCCGGGGCATTCGGATAAACGGGCGCCGCAGCGGCGATCAGGAACTGGTGATTCAGGAATGACCCGCCGAAAGCAGCGTGGAAGAAATTGTCGTCCATCGTGTATTTCTGAGCGAGTTTGCCCTCCGGCAGGTTGGTGGCGTCAAAGTAGCTCATGACCAATCCAGGATTGTCACTCCAGGTCACGAATCGATTCATTTTCCCGTGGTTGATTTGAGCCTGTTCGTGCCAGAAGCGATGGACGATGTCGCCTGTTTTATCGGAGGTCTGAAGGTTAGCCTTGGTGACTAGGTTGTAGGGGAGCAGCGTGTTGAGGTTGGAGGGGAAGCGAGTATCGATCTGGGCAGGACTGACATTGTTGTCAATTGGCTGGGGTGGAGTTGTCAGCGAGAGGGAACCAGATACCAGGTCGAACGTTTGGCCCAGTTGTGAGCTGTACGGCTCACCGGTGAGACGGTCGCGCTGTGTGAGCGACACGGTCGAAGCCCCGAACACTCCGTTAGCTCCCGGGAACAAGCCGTATAAAGAATCGAAGCTCCAGTTCTCCTGGTAAATGACGATGATGTTCTGGATACGGTGGTGAGGTTCTTCGGCAAGCATGTGAGTGGGAATCAGAAAAAGTGCGATAACCAACAAAAGCAGAGCCAAGCGCCACGATGCCCGGCCTGAGTGTTTCGCTACAGCGATGTAACTTTCCATTGCATCTGTCTCCTGGGTTTTTAGGGGTAGTTCGACACTGGTGTTGCCTCGGAACCAGAAGCCTATGGACGCTGTGTTACTCAAACATGTCTGGAATGTAAATTTTCCGTTAAAGATGCCGATGCAATCTCGATGTGGGAAACAAGGCGCGCAGAATCCATCTCGCCGCGTTCTCGTTCATGCAGGCCTTGACATGCCTGATCTACCGACCTAGATTCTTCGGGACAAGAACAGTGGGGGCGCTACGGAGGGAGACATGTCCATTCTAGTAGTGGGAGCGACGGGCTTAGTGGGTGGACAGGTGGCCCAGAAGCTTCGAAGGCAAGGACAATCAGTAAGAGCTCTGGTGCGCGGCGGCGATGCCCACCCGAAAGTTCAACCACTTCGTGCCGCCGGGATAGAAATTGTGAATGGCGATTTGACGGTTGCGGAGACTCTCGAGCCAGCCTGCCGCGGAATTGCCACCGTGGTCTGTACCGCAACATCCATGCCCACGGCAGCCAATGATGGGCTGCGACGCGTGGACCTCGACGGCAGCGTGGCGCTAATTGAAGCTGCCGAGCGCGCTGGGGTGAAGCGTTTTGTTTACACTTCTTACTCCGGAAATATTCAGATCGCCTCGCCGCTTGAGACTGCCAAGCGAACTTGCGAAAACCGTCTGCTCCGGAGTTCCATGCAAACCGTCATTCTGCGCCCTTCTTATTTCGCCGAAGTGTGGTTAAGCCCGGCACTTGGTTTTGATTTCGTCAGCGGCGCGATTCGGATTTACGGGTCGGGAGAGGGCAAGGGCAGTTACATCTCCGCATTCGACGTTGCCGACTTTGCAGTGGCTGCTGCTATGGGGAAAGATGATGAGCACACGATCCTGGAGATGGGAGGACCGCACGCGGTGTCGCAACTGGACGCAGTGAAGATCTTTGAACAAGCTTTGGAGAAAAAATTCCAGCTCGAACACGTGCCCGCAGAGGCTTTGCAGCAGCAATACAGCTCCCCTGATCCGCTGCAAAAAACCTTTGCTGCACTGATGCTCGGATATACCCAAGGAGGGGAAATAAAGGGAGCTCAGGAAACTGCCAAGAAATATGGTATTCGCTTAACGTCAGTTGGCGATTATGCTGCGCGCGTCCGCGGCAAGAGTGCTGGGACGGCGGCTTGAGTTCGTGGAATCGCCCCAAAGTTAGAATGCGTCAATTCCGGTGACACTCTGTCCGATGATCAAGGTATGAATATCGTGCGTGCCTTCGTAAGTCTTTACCGATTCGAGATTGGCCATGTGGCGGAAGATTGGATACTCATCGGCAACTCCATTAGCGCCCAGAATATCTCGTGACATGCGGGCGCATTCCAGCGCCATCCAGACATTGTTTCGCTTGGTCATGGAAATGTGTTGCGGGCCGGCCTTGTCTTTATCTTTGAGACGCCCAGTTTGCAAGGCCAGCAACTGCGCCTTGGTGATCTCGGTGATCATCCACGCCAATTTTTCCTGGACGAGTTGATGCGAAGCGATGGGCTGATCACGAAACTGTTTGCGGAATAGCGAATATTGCAAAGCGCAGTCGTAGCAAGCCATCGCCGCGCCGATTGCTCCCCATCCGATGCCGTAGCGGGCTTGATTCAGACATTTGAGTGGAGACTTCAACCCGCCACTCCCGGGCAACAGATTCGATTCCGGTATGTGGACATCCTGCAGGGAAAGGCTGGAAGTCACTGACGCGCGCAATGACCACTTGCCGTGAATATCTTCGGCGCGAAAACCGAGGCGATTGGTTTCCACCAGAAATCCCCGGACCTTGTTGTCTTCATCTTCTACTTTGGCCCAGATGACAGCGACGTCGGCGATGGAACCGGAGGTGATCCACATTTTCTCGCCGTTCAGTACGTACTCTTTTCCGACCTTGCGGGCGCGGGTGCGCATTCCGCCGGGGTTGGAACCGAAGTCCGGCTCGGTCAGGCCAAAACAGCCAAGCTTTTCGCCTTTCTGAAGAGCTGGAAGCCATTTTTTTTTCTGCTCTTCGCTGCCGAAGGCGTAAATGGGATACATGACCAGCGCCGACTGCACGCTGACAAAAGAGCGCACGCCGGAGTCGCCACGCTCCAGTTCCTGCATAACCAAGCCGTATTCGACGTTGGACATCCCGGCGCAGCCGTAACCTTTGAGACTGGCTCCATAGAAACCAAGATCGGCCATGGGCTTGACCAGTTCGCGAGGAAAGCGTCCCGCACGATTGCATTCTTCAATAATGGGGATGAGGTTTTCTTCAATGAATCTGCGGGCCGTATCGCGGACCAGGCGCTCGTCATCCGTAAGCAGAGCGTCAAACTCGATGAAATCTACTCCGCGAAACTTGAGGGCCATGAGAATCTCAATTGAGGAAGAGGAAACCCTAAAAGGTAGCAAAGGGGAGTTGGGGCGTCAAACTGAGGACGGCAATTAGCACTTGGCAATGAGTTGAAGCCAAAAAGGGCCGAGTGCCGAATGAGTGCCAAGGGCTGATTTTTACCATTTTTTTGCAAATGATTTCCGGCAGCGTAAAGTATCAGCATCTAAACTGCTTAGGACGCACGTGGCAGGACTCGGTCGCATGAAAGAAAAATTTACTAGGCACGGACGGCGAGTTTTGGGAGTTATCTTACTCGCATCTTTCTGCCTACCCGCTTGGACTGCCGATATCAGCGTGGCCAACTCGCCCTTCGACCAAGGCTTCCGGCTTATGTATGACCTGGAGTTCGATCGGGCGCACCAGTTCTTTTCCTCCTGGCAACGGGAGCATCCCGAGGATCCGGTCAGTCCCGCTGCGGATGCGGCGGGACTGCTGTTCTCGGAATTTCAGCGGCTGGGCGTGCTGGAAGCGCAGTTCTACGAAAACGACAAAGCTTTTAATGCCCGCAAGAAACTCGCCCCGGATCCTGGCGTTCGCGACCGCTTTAACCTTGCGCTCGACCAGTCGGAGAGCCGTGCACGTGCGCTTCTGGTAAAGAATCCCAAGGATCGCGACGCATTGTTTGCCATGACGCTTTCTTTCGGCCTGCGTGCAGATTATGCCGCACTGATCGAGAAACGCAATCTGGCTTCCCTGCGCTACACCAAAGAAGCCACGAAATGGTCGGAGCAATTGCTGGCGGTGGATCCCCAATGCTATGACGGCCATATTGCTGCCGGGATTAGCAAATACATTATCGGCCTGCAGTTGACCGCCGAGCGAGGACGTTATCTGGCGCCGTTCGCTCGCATACTGCTGGCCATTGCCTATGTCCGGGAAAAAGACAAGCCGCGGGCGCGAGAGCTGTTGGCTGCACTTCGTGATGACTTTCCAAAGAATCCTTTGTTCGCAAGAGAAATCGCCCGCCTCGATTCCGGCCAATAGACCTGTAGAATAATCTTCAATCGAATGCCAAACGCCTGCAGTCCAATGTCCGAAGTTTCTGCTGCCTGGCTGGACACGCTGAACCGCGAAGTTGTCCGCTGCGCCCGATGTCCGCGGTTGGTGGTTTACCGCGAGCAGGTGGCTCGTGAGAAACGTCGGGCTTATCGTGGCTGCGAATATTGGGGAAGACCTGTCCCGGGTTTCGGTGATCCCAACGCTCGAGTTCTCGTGCTCGGACTCGCTCCAGGCGCCCACGGCTCAAATCGCACGGGACGGCCTTTCACGGGGGATGCGTCCGGCAAATTCATGTATCCAATTTTATACGAAACTGGTTTTGCCAATCAGCCCCACGCCACGCATTGTGACGATGGACTTGAGTTGAAAGGTCTGTACATCACAGCCGCCGTCCGCTGTGCTCCTCCCGATAACAAACCGTTGCCACAGGAACTCGCGAATTGTGCGCCTTATCTCGATCGCGAAATGGATGGTCTCAAGAATTTGAGAGTCGTAGTGGCGTTGGGAAGAATCGGTTTCGATGCTTACCTCAATTACTTGAAACGCAGAGGTCAGCTTGCAGGCAAGAAGCCCTACTTTTTTCAGCACGGCGCAAAGTACGAAATGCCGGATGGGAAGATTTTGCTGGCGTCCTACCATCCTTCCAACCAGAACACACAAACCGGAAAACTTACACGCCAAATGTTTGTCCGCATTTTTGAGGAAGCAGCGCGATTGGCCAATCGATGACCAGAATCGGTCGTGCCTGCGGACACACGTCCATCATTGGCTGCTTTTACTTCGTCTTCGTGGTCCTTCTCTTAGCTGGCGCTGCTCTTGCCCAGCAAGATTCCGCTTCATCGGCTTCTGCGCAGCCGGGTATTCAAGACAACAGCTTTCTGATCGAAGAGGCTTACAACCAAAACTTTGGCGTGGTGCAGCACATCAGTAGCTTCACTCGCTTCTGGAACAGCAAAGATTGGGCATACATTTTTACTCAAGAATGGCCAGTCCCCGGTGACGCGCGTCACCAACTCAGCTACACCGTGCCGTTTTTCCATGCCGGAGCTTTCCAGGATTCGGGCGCGGGCATTGGCGACGTCTTTCTACACTACCGCTACCAGCTTGTAGGAAACGGCAATGCAAAGCTCGCATTTGCGCCACGGCTTAGCTTGATATTGCCCACCGGGAGTGTTGCTGACGGACGTGGCGCTGGCGGACTCGGCATACAGACCAGCCTTCCAGTAAGCCTCGTCTTGAGCAAAAACCTGGTGAGCCACTGGAATGCGGGGGTTACTGTCGTACCCCACGCTCAAGACGCCTCAAGGGATCGTGCTTCCGCAACCGGCTACAACCTGGGACAAAGCTTCATCTGGCTAACCAATCCGCGGTTTAATGTCATGCTGGAAACTGTATTTGCGAATTCGCAGTTCGTGGTGGCTCCTGCCAAAACTGAGTGGTCACGATCTCTATTTCTCAGCCCTGGGATTCGCTGGGCGTACAACTTCAAAAACGGGCTACAGATTGTGCCTGGTATCGGCGTACCAATCGGCGTTGGCCCGAGCAGCGGGGAGAAAGGCGTCTTTCTCTATCTGAGTTTTGAGCATCCCTTTCGCAAGCTGCCGGGGAAGTAGTGCAGAGTGCCACGTATATTTTGAAGCAGTTAGAGAGTGCCACGTATATTTTGAAGCAGTTAGTTGGTGTTTGCTAGAACCCTACGAATACAGGCTCCGTTTCCAGTCGCAGTCTCCAGACTTCTTCTACCCGCCGCTGGATCTCTTCTTTCAATGCGACGATGTCGGCCGCAGTCGCGTTGTCTCGGTTCACGATGGCTAGCGCGTGCTTGCGGGAGATGCCCGCACGTTCATTTCCATAGCCTTTCCTGAACCCGGAGTGCTCCACTAGCCACGCTGCCGAAATTTTTCTTTGAGCCTGGAGCGCCGGATAGCTTGGAATCTGCAAACCTTTTGCCGCCGCGCGGTTGCTGAGCTCTTTGTATTGCTCATCGGATAAGACTGGATTCTTGAAGAAAGATCCAGCGCTGCGGCAATCCTCGTCGCCGGGTGTGATCAGCATGGCCTTGCTCGCCCGAATCTGCCGGACAACTTCACGCGTAGTGGCCAAGCTGGGCTGCGTGTTCCAGCCACCAAAGTATTTTTTAAGATCGGCGTAGAGGATCGCCGGCTCGCCGCCAGGAGTCAACGCGTAGGTCACGCGCACAATGATGTATCGTCCACGCTCAGAGGTATTGAAAATGCTGGTGCGGTATCTAAAGCTGCACGCTTCTTTGCACAGTTCGTGCACCTGACCGTCTTTAAGATCCAGCGCCAGAACGGATTCGATGGTCTCCGCTACCTCCTGTCCGTAAGCCCCAACGTTCTGCACGGGAGTTCCGCCCACGCTTCCCGGGATGCCGCTTAGGCATTCAATCCCGGAACAATTGCGGGACACAGCGTGGGCGACGAACTTGTCCCACTCCTCGCCCGCTCCGACTTCGAACAGCGATTTATCGCCTTGGCTGCGCTCTTCGATTCCGGGAATTGTAATCTTTAGGACGAGTCCGGGCCAGCCGGCGTCAGAGATCACTAGGTTGCTGCCGCCGCCCAGAACGAGCAGCGCGAGATTTCTTGAGCGTGCCAGAGAGACCGCCTCGCTGACCTCCGCGATGGTATACGCTTGAACAAAATATCGAGCCGGTCCGCCGACCTTGAGGGTAGTCAGTGGCGCCAGGGGCACGTTTTCCTGGATGAGCATTGGGCTGCCATCAATATATACGAGCTAAAAAGCTGCACTTCGCGCGGTGTGAGGTGCTCGGCGTATTACAATGATTGTGTCGAGACTATCAAGGAGCTGAAATGTATCCGGAAATCATGCTGATTCCTATGCGCGAAGAGTTGACTCGAGTGGGCATTCAAGAACTACGCACTCCGGAGGAAGTCGATCGGGCGCTGGCCAATCAAGCCGGTACGACCATGGTGGTTGTCAATTCTATCTGCGGATGTGCCGCGGGACGGATGAGACCCGGTGTCCGCCGGGCGCTTCAGCATCCCAACCGTCCGGAGAATTTATTCACCGTTTTTGCCGGACAAGATCCCCAAGCCACTGATCGCGCTCGCAGTTATTTCACCGGATACCCACCCTCATCGCCTTCCATAGGGTTGTTTCGGGACGGCCAGCTGATCTACATGATGCAGCGTAGTGACATCGAATATCGTGACGCGGAAGAAATCGCAGCCGAACTCACGGTCGCATTCGACAAGTTTTGCGCCAAAACGGCGTCCGCCAACCGCTGAACAACATAGTTTTTTCAAAGATCTTTTGGTGGCTTGCTCTTCAGGTCAGCTACACTCATCGCGTACACTTACCGGCGATGAAGCCAGCAGGTTGGGTCGCGACAATTCTTCTATTCGGTGTTCCAGCCTTAGTTTTCGGTTTCTTCTTTCATTGGCTGGGGCCGGATCTCTGGCAACAGGGAACCTCTTGGTGGCGTATTTTCCAGGTGTTGCTGCTATTGCCGCTTGCGCTCATGTTGGTTGCCGCGCTCGCAGGCGCGACTCTTGATCTGGGTTCTGTTTCCTTGAAGAGCCTCCGGCAACGGTTGCGGCTCACACTTCCAAGTGGCACAGTTTGGCTCTGGGCAGTAGCGCTCTCCGGATTTATGTACGGGGGTAATTGGGCTGGATCTTCTTGCCGTGGCAGCGTCGTGGCTTGCACTATGGAAAGAGAAGACGAGCCAAAAGTGGCTATTCGCCGCGATTTTGTTAGGCACGCTTGTCAAGCGTAACGCTGCGATCCTTCAACCCATTTTGCAGTCCGTAAAATTTTTCGATTCTACTGGGTTCTACAGTGAGTTCTTTAGCCATTTCGGTCCAACCGATTTCATGGGGCTAACTCTGCAAGGGGCCTGGTGGATTCCTTTTTGCTATGCTGTTGTGATGCTGGTGTGCAACATCGGTGGGGAGGAACTGTGGTGGCGCGGTTATGTGCTGCCACGACAGGAACTAGCTTTTGGCAGGACTGCGTGGCTTGTCCACGGCATCGCTTGGTCGGCGTTCCACCTATTCATGCAGCCCACTCTCTGGGACACGGTCCGGATGGCAATTACAGGCCTTGCGCTTTCTTTTATTGCACAACGCACAAGAAGCACTTGGCCGGGCATCGTCGGCCACAGCTTCGGCAACTTGCCCTTTTTCTTAAGCTTGGTTCAGGGTGTCACGGTCCATTGAGCAACATTCTAGATCTCTTTTGCCTAACCGCCTTAAAAGTCATTTCTCTTGCCTGGCTTCCGGTCCGTTGCTTCCACTCCTGAAACAATGCTGCATAGTTTTGAGGGATGTAGTTACTCCGCTGAATTTCAAGGCGACGAGCGGTTGCATCGATCCAGCGCGGTGGTCCTTCAATCTCGCCGAAGTTCCCAATGGGAGTCTCGTCGACGACGACGTGGCCCTTTCCATCACTCCACTCCGCGCGAAATTTCTCATAGCGAAAGCTAGGTTCGAAACCCAGAGCGCACAGAATGGCGTCCATTTTCTTGCCATCGTTAACCTTGGTTTCGGTCTCCTCACGCATCTTATGACGCCCGGCCTTGCCCTTAGCTTTGTGAGTCAACAGCCATTCCTTGCCGTACCGACGCAAGCGCAACAGTTCTCCACGGCGCCGCAGCGGTTGACCAGGTAAATCATAAAGAGTGTTCATCTCGTGAGTGCGTGGTGTAATTTGTCGAAACCCAGCCGCCCGCAGTTTCCGAGTGAGCGCGCGGACATCATCTACACGAAACTTGACCTCAACTTCTTTGTGGGAAGCCATCTGAAGACAGTATAAGGCGGCGGAGACCGGAGCCCTGAGACCAGAGACTAGAGCCCTGAGACCAGAGACCTGATTTACGTGAACGTGGGCAGTTTCACCAGATCATCGCGAGGCACTGGTTCGGTAGCCTGGCCGGCTTTTCTCCAAGCTGCGAACCCTCCCACAAGGACAAAGGCGTTAAATCCTTTTTCCCGCAGCAGGTGCGCCACCCGGGCGCTAGTTGCTTCGCGCATTCAAGTACAGTAGACGTAAAGATCTTTATCTTTGGGAAGGTTCTTGATTTCTTCCGCCAGATTATTGGGCTCCACGCGGATTGAGCCTTTAATGCGCGCGGCGTTGGGGTCGTAGTAGCCATGGCTGCGGACATCTACCAAGATGGGGTGGGCCTGGTCGTTCTCTGACGCCAGCTTGCGAGCCAGTTCTTCAACTTGCACTCGGGGCACAATGCGATAGATAGAATGTTTGCGGTAGAGTCCGATGCGGTAAATGATATAGCCGAGGAGGCCGATCAGAAGCACCATCTCCACTGCACGACCAGCCGTCTGGAAGCCACGCGTTATCGCTACCAGAAAATCGCGAAACAGAAATCCCAAGCTTGCATAGGCCACCGCATAAAGCACAGCGCCCGCCAGGTCGAGCTGGAAGAAAAGCATGGGACGCATTAGCATGCTTCCCGCCAACGGAGGCGCCATGGTATTTACGCCGGGAATGAACTTGGCGATCACCAGCGTAAGCTTGCCACGTTTATAAAAAGATTCGGCTGAGCGCATGATGCAGGTTTCCGGATTGGCGGATAATTTGCAGAGCCAGCCGAGCAGACTCCATCCCATGTAGCGGCCCAGAACAAAAAGTAGGGAATCTCCAATGAGCATGCCGATCACTGCCACCAGAAGCAGCACTGGTGCACGCAGAGCTCCCGAGGCGACGGCCGCGCCCGCTGCCAGCAATGCTATTGCCGCCGGAACCGGCAATCCGACGGCTTCAGCCAACACGACCAGGAACACCACCGCGTAGCCGTGATGGGCGATTAGCGAAAGAAAATCGTGCATACCGCTCCGGTTAGACTAATTGGATTCATTTAGAGAATATTCAGACGTTACTTTTCCCGCGCTACCACAAAATCCGGCGCCCACATTAATGCTCGCTTGATTTCGCTATCGGGAAAATTGCAAATCGCATTTCGCGCCAGTGCCGCATATTGCATCGCACGCGCGCTGGCCGCATCCAGTGATCCATAGCGATTGAGAATGGCGAGAATCTGAGTATGAGTGACGCCATCAAAGCCTTGCTCGGTCACTACTGTTTCGATCGCCGAGCGTTCGCGGGAGGTGCAGCGTTCCAAAGCGTGAATCACCGCCATCGTGACTTTGCCTTCACGCAAATCACTGGCTACGGGCTTGCCGAGAATGCTCTCCGATGCAGTCAGATCGAGCACATCATCCACGATCTGGAATGCCATCCCCAGATCGCGCCCGTACTGCGCCAAACTCTCTTCCTGCTCCGGAGTCGCTCCCCCGAGGATTGCTCCCATCCGCATGCAGGTTGAGAAAAGGCACGCCGTCTTGCGGAAGATGAGATCGAAGTGTTGGTCCAGCGAAATCAGCTGGCCCAATTTCTCCATCTGCAGAAGTTCTCCTTCGACCATTTGTTGAGTCAGTTCGATCAGTGTGTCGAGAATGCGGAAATTGCGTTCCTGCACGGCGATCTTGAACGCCTGCATGTAAAGCCAGTCGCCGGCGAGCACGCATTTGGAATTGCCCCACTGAGTGTTGGCTGCTGGACGCCCGCGCCGGGTCTGCGCTTCGTCGATGATGTCATCGTGCACCAGGGTCGCGGTGTGGATGATTTCAACCACCGCGCCAAGTCGGATGGCGCCCCGTCCCTGATAATTGAAGAGGCGTGAGGAGAGTAGCAACAGAGCGGGCCGTATGCGTTTGCCTCCACCGGCGCGAAGATATTCGCCGATTTCCGTGATGGCTTCGACGTTCGATACTGTGTCGCGCCCGAATTCACGCTCGATGGCAGCCAGGTCGTCGCGCAACAACTCGAAGACTTCTTTGCCGTTGATGATGGCAGGTGAGCTCAAGGTTACGGTTTATCCTCGCTAGTTCGACCGGTAATTTGTGAACTGCATATCAATTCCGAAATCCTGCTGCTTCAGAAGGGCAATGATTTCCTGCAAAGTGTCACGATCTTTCCCGCTCACCCTGATCAAATCCGCCTGAATGGACGCCTGCACTCGCTTCTTCGAATTCTTGATGAGCTTCACAATTTCACGGGCTTTTTCAAGGGGAATCCCTTGCTGCATGGTGATGCGCTGTTTGGCCATACCTCCCGCCGAGGGCTCAACTGCCGCGTAGGTGAGACCTTTTAACGGCACTCCGCGTTTCACCAGTTTTTGCTGGAAGACGTCGTTGACGGCTTTCAGCTTGTATTCGTCAATCGAGTGCAGGACGATCGCGTCTTTGCCTTCGAGTTCGATATTCGATTTCGAATCTTTCAGATCGAAGCGGGTATGGACTTCCTTCAAGGCCTGCTGGATGGCATTGCTGACTTCCTGCAAGTCGATTTTGCTTACGATATCAAAAGTGTTTTCAGGCATTTGGAATTGGTCTTTCTGACGCTGCGTTTCTCAGTCAGGCTGAGTCGCGAATTGTACTTGTCCATCCCTGTCTGATAGATGAGTCCCGGCGCGCACACGATGCACACAACAAGCTAAATGGAGTTGAGCTTTTCGTGAAGCGAAAAGAAGCGGTAGAAGTTCTTTGCCGTCTGGAGGCCCGCTTCTTCGGTAGAAAGCCCGCGTAATTCGCCCACTTGCCGTGCCACTTCTTTCACAAATGCTGGTTCGTTGCGTTTGCCTCGATTAGGAATGGGAGCCAGGAATGGAGAATCGGTCTCAATCAGCATGCGGTCCAAAGGGACTTCCTTGGCGACGTCGCGGATGGGCTGTGCCTTGGGGAACGTAATGTTGCCGGCGAAGGAAATCATGAATCCCATCTCCAGTGCAGACTGCGCGTGTTCCCTGGTCCCGGTGAAGCAGTGCAGGATGCCTCCCAGGCCGGCGCTCGCCCAATTGTCCTGTAATAATTGAAGGCAGTCTCGCCACGCATTGTCGCTTCCTTCCGACGGACGGCAGTGGATCACGATGGGCAGCTTGGCTGATCGCGCCATCTCCAGTTGCTTAAGAAAAACCTGTTTTTGAATCTCGCGTGGCGAATGGTCGTAGAAATAATCCAGTCCGATCTCGCCCCAGGCAATGACCTTGGGCCGCTTGGCCAATTCCTCTAGTTCTTCAAGGTCGGCATCCGTCGCAAGGCTGGCTTCATGAGGATGAATGCCTATGGTGGCATAAATGAATTCATACTCCTCGGCGAGTGCAATGCCGCAGTCCAACGAGCCAGGACCGGTTCCGCTGCCGATGGCCACGATTGTCTCAACACCCGTGTCCCGCGCCCGCGCCAGCATCTGCTCGCGGTCGGTGTTGAATTGTTCCATCTCGAGGTGGGCGTGGGAGTCAACGAACATCATGGGATATTGCTGAGTTTCTTAGCTGGTCGGATATTTGCTGCAAATTTACTTCAACCTCGTTCCCACCGGCACATCTTCCAGGAAACTGCACAGCACGGGCTTTCCGCCCTCAGCAGACGCGGCCACAATCATTCCATTCGATTCCAATCCGCGTAACTTTCTGGGCGCAAGATTCGCCACGATCACGACTTTCCGGCCGATCAGCGTCTCTGGCGCGTATGCCTCGGCGATGCCGGCCACTACCTGCCGCACCTCGGTGCCGAGATCGACTTCCAGACGTAATAACTTATCGGCGCCTTTTACTTTTTCAGCGACCTTCACTTGCCCGACGCGCAATTCAATTTTGGCAAAATCGTCGATGCTGATTTTGCCGTCCGCGGGGATTGCAGATGGCCTGGCTGCTACAGTTGGAGCCGTGGGATCTGCGGGGAACGTGGCGCCTGCGGCGCGCGCTGGCTCGGCGGCGGGCACCGCTTCGGTCGCTCGCGCGACCTCGCGCTCTTCCAGTTTCTGCATCCGTTCGATCGCAGACTTGTCAGCGCGCGGGAACACAGGTTCCACGCGGCCCAATTTCCCGCCCAACTTCAGCTGTCCCCATTTCAAATCCGACAAAGGAAATTTCTTGATATCGCCAAGACCGAGCTGGGACCAGATTTTCGCTGTCGCCTCTGGAATTACCGGATGCGCCAGCGCGGTCACGATCCGCAATGCCTCGGCGCTGGTGTAGAGCACCGTGGCCAATCGCGACAGGCTTGCCTCATCCCGCTTTTCACCTAGCGCCCAAGGTTCGTTCTCAACGATATATTTGTCCACAGCTGCAACCAGACCCCACGCGGTTTCGAGCGCCCGCGAAAATTGGTATTCATCAAAAAGAGTGCTGCACTCTGCGATCACTTTTCGCGCGGTGTCCGCAATCGCATCCTCTGCACGGGTGTGAGACGCGGTATGCGAAGGATACGGGACCTCACCCCGGAAATAGCGGGTGATCATGGTCAGAGTGCGACTGGCAAGATTGCCCAGGCCGTTGGCCAGATCCGCGTTGTAGCGCTGCACCAGCGCATCGAACGAGAACGAACCATCCTGTCCGAAAACAATCTCACGCAGCAAAAAATAGCGCAGCGCATCCGCTCCCAGGACGTCGAGAATGGTCTCCGCGCGCACAATGTTGCCGCGCGATTTGGACATCTTGTTTTCTTCGAAAAGCAGCCAGCCGTGCGCCATGATTCCGTGGGGCAAGGGTAGTCCGGCGGCCATCAGGAACGCCGGCCAGTAGACACAGTGGAAGCGCACGATTTCCTTGCCAATCATGTGCAGGTCGGCGGGCCAAAACTTGTCGTAAAGAGTTGTATCCGGCGAACCAAAACCGAGCGCTGTAATGTAATTCGCGAGTGCGTCGAGCCACACGTAAATCACGTGCTTGGGATCGTCCGGCACTGGAATGCCCCAGGCGAATGTGCTGCGACTGATGGAGAGATCGCGAAGCCCGGAGCGGACGAAAGACATGACTTCGTTGCGCCGCGTCTCGGGTCGAATAAAGTCCGGCTGCTCGGTGTAGAGCTTGATCAACTTGTCCTGGAATGCGGACAGCTTAAAAAAATAGTTCTCTTCTTCTACCGTTTCCGTTGGTCGGCCACACTCGGGGCAAGGCGCGCCTGGCCCGACGGCATCCACATAGAGCTCATCGAACACGCAATATTGGCCGGTGTAGCGGCCTTTGTAGATGTATCCGTTATCGCGAATGCGGTGGACGAGTTCTTGCACACCGCGTTTATGCTTGTCGGAAGTGGTACGGATGTAATCGTCATAGGTCAGTCCCATCCGGTCCCACAAAGCGCGAAACTCCGCTGAGACTTCATCCGTGAGTTGTTGCGGCGTTTTACCGGCGGCTTGGGCCGCTCTTTCAATCTTCTGGCCGTGCTCGTCGGTTCCCGTCAGGAAAAACGTCTCCGCCCCGAGCATGCGTTGACGGCGCGCGATGGTGTCACAGGCAATCGTGGTATAGGCGTGCCCGATGTGGGGGCGCGCGTTGACGTAATAAATAGGCGTCGTAATGTAAAACTTCTTGCTCATTGCACTCTTTGGCTTCTGGTTTCGATTGCGCTTACTTTGCTACTGAGTGGTGAAAAATTTTGGGTCTGGAATAGCGCGAACTTCTAGCCCGCTTTGCCCCGAACTTTCATGTACGCCTGCAATGCCTCTTGCATGACGTTCTTCAACGGCACGTGATGCTCAACCGCGATGCGCCGGCAATCGTCATATTCCGGAGCATAATTCGTTATCGTTCCATTCATGCTGGCGACTTTTAACCGCACATTGCCCCAGCGCGTGGACACTGTGATCAATTTGCGTGCAAGAATCTCGCGCTGTTCCTCTCGTCTGCGCACACCTAGTGTAGTGGTTTCCAAGAGAATTAGATTGGTCAGCTTGCCCGCGTCTTCGGGACTGCAGAGCACGCTGAGCAACATTCCGGGTCGATTTTTCTTCATCTGAACCGGGATGCCGAAGGCGTCCAAAGCGCCTTCTTCCAGCAAGCGATCCATCACGTACCCGAATACCTGTGGATTCAAATCGTCGATATTGGCCTCGAGTACGGTAATAGTCTGGTCCGAAGTCTTTCCGGCGAATTCAGACTGTGCTTCTCCAGTAGTGAGTCGCACAACATTGGCGTGGCCGGGCAAATCACGAGAGCCGGCGCCATATCCAGTCTTCTCAATTTTCATTTCCGGGAATAACGAAAATCTTTTACAGAGAGTTTTTACAATGGCGGCTCCGGTCGGCGTCACCAATTCAAGTTGAATGCCTGACGAATATACCGGAGCCCCTTTCAGCAATTCGACCGTCGCTGGAGCAGGTACAGGAAAGGTTCCGTGCGCGCACTTCACCGTGCCTCCGCCAACGTTCAGGGATGAGCAAATGAACTCATCCACTCCCAAAGCTTGGGAGCCTACAGCCGCGCAGACAATATCCACCATCGCGTCCACCGCTCCTACTTCATGGAAATGAATCTTTTCGATGTCGGTGTTGTGAATCTTCGCTTCCGCGGCGCCTAATGTTTCGAAGATTGCGAGGGCTGTCTGTTTCGCGCTTTCCGCGATCTTCGCTTTACGGATCATCTCGCGAATCTCTTTCAGTCCACGGCCGTGTTCGTGCTGGTGTGTTGGTGCAGTCGGCGGCGAAGGCTCCTTACTTTCTTGTGAGTAATTGTGCTCACACAACTGGACGTGTTCATGGTCATGGCTATGTGGCTGGGCGTTATCGCGCGCGTGATTGTGTCCTTTCTGTTCCCAATAGACCTCGCGCGGCAGTTCCTTCTCACCGCCAACATAAACATCAACCTTTGTCGCCGAGATGCCGCTGCGCTCGACGCGCGAAATTTCCAGCCGGGCTCCGACGTTCAGTGCTGCGACGGTTTCTTCCAACAGGCGCACGGGCACTCCTGCATCCAGGAGCGCGCCCAGGAACATATCGCCACTCACGCCGGAAAAACACTCGAGGTATGCTATGCGCATGACTTTAATTGTGGAGCCTTCATCATAGGGAACGCTGGAATGTGCGTCAAACCCGCGATGCGCCGCGAGGTTTGCTACAATCACTATCTTCTTCAACAGCTTAGAGGGATCCTTGTATCGCCATCTGGAAAGCCGCCTGACCCAGCACGTGCGCGACTTTCTGCGCCGGACCTACGATCTCGAACTGCCGCGGATCGTCATTGAGCAACCGCCTCGTGTTGATCTTGGCGAATACGCCTTGCCGCTCGCCTTCGAACTGGCCAAGAAACTCAGGAAGCCGCCGCACAAAATTGCGGAAGAGATTATTGCCGGGTTGGGAGCTGTAACGGGCTTTGAGAAATTCGAAGTCGCGGGTGCGGGATATATCAATGCACACGTGAAAAGGGAAGGACTTGCCGCCGCTCTCGCTGCCGACGAAAAACCTAGAGCTCAGGTTCCGGCTGGCAAAATTCTAGTTGAGCACACCAGCATCAATCCCAACAAAGCCGCACACATCGGCCATCTGCGCAACGCGATTCTCGGCGATACGTTTGTTAGCTTACTGCGATTTGCAGGGCGGGAAGTGGATGTCCAAAACTACATTGACAACACCGGTGTGCAGGTCGCCGACGTAGTTGTGGGATTCCTGCATATTGACAAAAAGTCGCGAGCGGAAATAGAGGAACTCACTCACCAGCCTCGCTTCGACTATTACTGCTGGGACCTTTATGCGCGCGTGTCACAGTGGTATGAGCAGGATAAGGAGAACCAGAAAGCAAGACATGAGGTGCTGCACGCCATCGAGGAAGGAGGCAATGAAACCGCTGCCATTGCCGATGTGATCTCAATCATGGTGCTTCGCCGCCATCTTATGACCATGGATCGACTCGGTATTGAATACGATTTCCTGCCGCGCGAGAGCGAGATACTTCATCTGCATTTCTGGGACGCGGCATTTGCAAAACTGAAAGAAAGCGGCATGCTCTATCTCGAAATTTCGGGAAAGAATAAGGGTTGCTGGGTGATGAAACGTGCGGGAGCCAGTGTTGGCGAAGGTGAGCAGCTTTCCGAAGAAGACCAGAAAGTAATTGTTCGCTCCAACGGTACTGTGGGTTACGTCGGGAAGGATATTGCTTATCACTTATGGAAGTTCGGGCTGCTCGGGCGGGACTTCGGATATCGGAAGTTCTATCACTATCCTCGTGGCCACGATTGCTGGATCTCAACTACCGTCGGGGCGTTGGATCATCCTCATTTTGGTGGCGTCGAGGAAATTTATAACGTCATTGATGCACGCCAGGCGGAAGCCCAGAACAGCGTGATCGAAGCCTTGCGCGCTCTTGGGTACAACTGGCAAGCCGATCACTACACTCATTTTTCCTACGAGATGGTAGCGCTCACGCCGCGTTGCGCGGCTGAACTGGGCTATCAACTCTCGGAAGAAGATAAAGCCCGGCCCTATATTGAGGTTTCCGGACGTAAGGGTTTTGGCGTGAAAGCCGATGACCTGATCGACGTGCTCATTGCATCCGCCAAGAAAGAAGTCGATGCCCGTCATGCGGAAGTGCCCGAGCCCGAGCGTCTGTCTATCGCGACACAGATCGCGGTGGGCGCGCTGCGTTATTTCATGCTCAAGTTCACCAAGTCTTCGGTAATAGCCTTTGATTTTAAGGAAGCGTTGAGCTTCGAGGGAGAGACCGGGCCCTACGCCCAGTATGCCGTAGTGCGAGCTACAAATATTTTTCGTAAGGGTGGGATGGAGCCGGATCAATTCACTGGGGAAGCCGTTGATTTTTCGAAGTATCTTTCTGGAGAGGGTAATGACGAGATATGGGAACTATGGCTGGCTTCGTCAAAGACCTCTTACATCATCGACCAGTGCATTGCCACTACCGAGCCCGCTTACTTGGCAAAGCACGCATTTCAACTGGCGCAACAGTTCAACTACTTCTACCATCGTCACCCCATTCTTTCTGAACCAGACGAGGGACGAAAGAAATTTTTGCTGACCACAGTCGCCGTGGTTCGCCGTGAACTGATTCGCGCATTGGCAGTGATGGGAATCACTGTGCCGCCGGCGATGTGAACGAATCGCAATCCTTAATGATTAGGCTTTGCCGCCGCGTCCAGCGATCATCAGCCCCGCGCCAGCTACGACCATCACGACACCGATAATGGGATTCAGCTTTTCGCTGTGGTGGGTCTGGACGCCGATACTTACGTCGCCCGCCTTGATGCCTTCTGTCTCGGAGTGGGGAATGGGAACGAGGAAGGAAGCAATGCCCAGCATTAACACGATCAGTCCTATCAGGAACAAGCCCTTCATAAGAAAACCTCCAGGCGCTGAAATTGAAACGCGATTCTACGCTAACCCGAGCCGTGTGGTGCGTCAGCCGGCCTGAGATGCAAACAGAGGTGGTTGCGGCTGCTTCAGTTATCGGCAAAAGCCTTGGCAAACTCCACCAGGCTTCGCACCGCAATCCCGGATGGGCCCTTTGCGATCCAGGGCTTTGCATCTTCCGTCCAGGCGGTGCCGGCGATATCAAGATGCAGCCAGGGCGTATCTTCGGCAAATTCTTTCAGGAACATGGCTGCGGTGACGGCGCCGCCCCATCGTCCGCCTGAATTCACAATATCGGCAATGTTAGAGCGGATGCTCTCCTTGTACTCTTCGTCCAGTGGCATGCGCCACATCTTCTCGCCGGCTTTCTCCAGTGCCTGGTGAAAACGCTGATACATTTTCTCGTCATTGGCGAACACACCAGCGTTCACATAGCCGAGGGCAACTACGACGGCTCCAGTCAGCGTGGCAGCATCAATCAAGTGAGTGCACCCGAGTTGGCGGGCGTAGAAGAGGCCGTCGGCGAGAACCAGGCGTCCCTCAGCGTCAGTGTTGATGATCTCGATTGATTTGCCAGACATCGCAATTTGGACGTCACCCGGTTTCTGTGCCTTGCCTGATGGCATGTTCTCTGTGGCACAGACAATCATGGTGACTTTCACTTTCGGTTTGAGCAGCGCGATCGCGCGCATGGCGCCCAGCATGGCAGCGCCCCCCGCCATGTCATATTTCATCTTCTCCATGCCATCCGCGGGCTTGATGGAGATGCCACCGGTGTCAAACGTAATGCCTTTTCCCACCAACCCGAGAACTGGATTGGCTGGCGCGTTCGGCGGTTCGTATCGCAAAACAATCAGCGCCGGAGGTTCATCCGAGCCTTGGGCCACGCCCCAGAATGCGCCCATCTTGAGTGACTGAATCTTGTCAGCGCCAAAAACTTCGCACTTCAATCCAACTTCTTGCGCCATTTTGCGGGCTTGATCGGCCAGCATAGTGGGGGTCATGCGATTGCTCGGTTCGTTTACTAATTCGCGAGTAAAGTTCTGTGATTCGCCGATGATGGAAGCCTCATTCATGGCCTGTTGCACGCGGGCCTGGTCGCCGTGCGCTACCACGGTCAAGGCATCGATGGTCTGGTCCTTGCGATCGCTCTTGTAGGTGTCGGAATCGAAGTTGCCAACGAATGCCCCTTCGACAATCGCTTTTACCCCATCTGGGCCGGCAATATTGTTAGGAGCGACGAAAGCGAAGCTGCGAATCCCTCGGGCTTTCAGAGTACGAACGGCGGCTCCTGCCAGGCGGCGCAACTCGAACGATGAAAAATTCTTGGCCTTGCCCCCACCCAGCAGCAGCAGGCGTTTGGCCTTCAGCTTGGCGGGATGATGCAACAGCGTCGGTTCAAAAATCTTTGCCGTGACTTCACGGCTGGCAATGACGTCAGCAACAGCGTCCTTGATTTCGGACTGGTTGGTCTCGACCGAGACTTCGGTTTTGTCTTTGTCGCCACGGTCTAGCGCGACGACAACGAGACATTCGGTTTGGACTTCGGCAGGATTAGCAAAGGAAAGGTTCGTCTTCATAGGGAATTCTTTTAGTATCGTTTGCAAATAGGGAAAAGTGCAAGGGGCCCAGAATGGCGAGCTGGTACGATTAACCGGATGCGCTCATCTCACATCCGGGGAGCTTCGCCCGGCGCCTCGACCCACCGATCCCCGGCGGCTGGTGCATTTTGAATACTAGCGCCTGGCAGAATCTGCCTCGTACGCGCCTGCTGGCCGACGTCTCCTTGTGGTCGGCGGATCTCGCCAACTTAGCGGCGGGGATTGAGCGCGTTGAGCCATTCGCCGACTCGTTTCATCTCGATGTCTCCGACGCCCACTTCGCCCCCAGTCTGCTGTTCTTTCCGGACCTGATCCGCGCCCTGCGTCCGCACACTAAGCGACCACTTCACATTCACCTGATGGTTGAGCGCCCCACAATCATGATCGAGAACCTTGTAGCCAGCGGCGCTGACGTGATCACGGTACACGCGGAGGTTGGCAAATCCGAAGCGACAGCGGCCATCGAAGCCATTCTTCGCGCGGGACGTTCAGCAGGGCTGGCGTTGCGCCTGGACACTCCTGTTGCCGCGTCCGAGCCCTACCTCGACCGCGTTGATTCTTTACTTCTGCTCGGTACAGGGTTAGGCGTCAAAGGGCAGGATCTGGCGCCGGATGCCTGCGACCGCCTCGCGAGCGCGGCGTCTTTGCTGGGCGACCGGCGCGCACGTGTCCGTTTGATCGCCGATGGCGGCATCCGTTCCCATACCGTGCCTCTTCTGCGCCGCGCCGGAGCCGATGTCATTGTGCCTGGGTCGCTCGTATTCCATTCGCAGAATCTGGTCGAAACTTTTTCCTGGTTGCGCGCGCTCTAGTCGGATTTATTTATGATCGTGATCATGGCAGGACTCCCGGGAGCGGGTAAGAGCACACTGGCGCGAGCGCTCGCGCAACGCCTTCCAGGCGCGGTTCTCGATAAGGACGCAATTCGGGCGGCGCTCTTCCAGCCGGCGCACGTCGAGTACTCGCTGGCTCAGGACGATTTCTGCCAGGAGATCATGTTGCAAACTGCCGCATATCTGTTGGCTAAGGATGCCGAACTCCACGTCCTGTTGGATGGGCGTACGTTCTCGCGGCGCTACCAGCGTGAGCGCGTGATCGAATTCTGCCGGCAAGTGGGGACCACTTGGGCCACGCTGGAATGCGTCTGTGCGGAAGAGACCGCGCTCAGACGCCTGGCGGAAGCGATGGCGCAAAACACCCACCCCGCCGCAAATCGCACGCCGGAGCTCTATCGTCAAATTCGAAAGAATTGGGAGCCGATCGATCCCCCGAAACTCCTTGTCGACACCGATGCGAACTTGAACTCATGTGTCGATCAGGCTCTGCCCTACCTCATTAATAGAACCGGCGACGCAAATACCCTCAAGCGTGATAGCAAAACCCACCTTGTGGACGAAGAACACCGCTAGTCCCGCCTCCGGCCTCTGGCTACTGCCTCGCGTGCTTCTTTATCTGCGGTTTTCCGGCGCTCGGTCTCTCGTTTATCCCAGAGTTGTTTGCCCTTGGCGAGTGCCAGCTCAACCTTCACTTTCCCATTCTTGAAGTACATGCGTGTGGGAATGAGGGTGAGGCCGCGCTGCTGTGTCTTGCCGATCAGCTTACGGATTTCTTCTTTATGGAGCAGTAGCTTGCGTGTTCGCAGGGGAGCATGATTGAAGATATTTCCGTGCTCGTAAGGGCCAATATGGCAGTTCAGCAGCCACAACTCTCCATCTTTGAGAAGGCCGTACGAGTCTTTCAGATTGGCGCGCCCGGCCCGGATTGATTTGACCTCGGTGCCGGTCAAAGCCACGCCGGCCTCGAATTTTTCCAGCAAGAAATAGTTATGTGAAGCGATCCTATTTACAGAGGCGTCCCGCTGCCCGGCGGCGGTTGGATCGCGGCGGGGATTTTTCTCTGCATTGGGACGGGTCGGATGTGTGGGCTGACGGGCCATGGCTGTGAATAAGTTATCTCACAGGACGGAAGGGGTAGAGAAGCGGTGCCGGTTGGTTAGGTCCCGGGTGGCAGGCCTCAGGTCTCAGGCCTCAATGCAAACCTGAGACCTCGCACCTGACACCCGAGACCCGCCTTCGCTACTTGGCCTAAGCCTACTTGAGTAACTGCTACCACAGCAGTCACTTCCGTACTATTGGAGCGATGTTATAATCACGCAGCTTTTGTCTTCTTCAACGCAAATTAAAGCTACTCTCCCAAGGCTATGGCCGAGCCGCGAGGGGGAAGACTGTCTGCGAGGGGACCAGTCATGAAACGCCTGATACGCCCGGCAGCTATCGTTTTGCTGGTATTGGCCATTACCTTGCCTGCCGCCGCTGATAAGGCGAAGTCGTTTTTTAATAAGGGGAGAGATGCGGAGGCGCGACAGAATTACGAGCAAGCTTACGAAGATTTCAAGCAGGCTTACGAGCTCAAACCCAAGGACATACAATACCGGTCTTCGTATGAACGGACGCGCTTCCTGGCTGCGGCGTCGCATGTACACCGGGGCCAATTGCTGCGCGACGCAGGTAAGTTAGACGACGCCATGGCGGAGTTCCGGAAAGCTGCGGAAATTGATTCTGCCAGCTTCATTGCCCAACAGGAAATCCGCCGCACCCAGAAGATGATCGACGCAGCCAGCAGCTCTCCGTCTCCGCAGTCAGACACGCCTCCACGCACCGGCTTGCAGAAGCGATTAGATGATGCGCAGGGTCCGGTGGAGCTAGCGCCGATCTCGAATGTTCCCATCACTCTGAAACTCACCGAAGACACCAAGGTGATTTATGACACGGTGGGCAAGCTGGCGGGAATTAATGTGTTGTTTGATCCCGACTATACTTCGCGGCGCATCCGCATCGAACTGAATGGGGTGACGCTGGAAGAAGCGTTACAGATCATCGCCATGGAATCGAAAACATTCTGGCGTCCGGTAACACCCAATACAATTTTTGTCGCCAGCGATACGCCGGCTAAGCGCAAGGATATTGAGCAGAGCGTTATCAAGACTTTTTACCTGGCCAATCTTTCTCAACCGACCGAATTGCAAGACGTGGTCAATGCGCTGCGTCAGATTTTGGAAATTTCCCGCATCCAACCATTGAATTCGCAAGGAGCACTGGTGGTCCGGGGCACGCCTGACCAGATTGCGCTAGCGGAAAAGCTGGTGGGCGATCTGGATAAGGCCAAGTCGGAAGTGATCGTGGAAGTGGCAGTCATGCAAGTTAGCCGGGACAAAATACGTAACTTGGGCATCAGCCCGCCCACCAGCGCCACTGTTGCGTTGCAGAACAACATCAATACCACCACCGGCACTGGCACCGGCACCACGACTACAACCGGAACGACCGGCGGCACTCCAAACCAGATCAACCTCAACCGGATAGGAAATCTGAACGCAACTGATTTCACGGTGACGATCCCCCCGGCCAGCGCAACCGCGCTATTCAGCGATAGCAGCGTGAAGCTGATCCAAAATCCTCAGATACGCGCGGTCGATGGGCAAAAAGCGTCACTCAAAATTGGTGATCGCGTACCGGTGGCCACGGGATCTTTTCAACCTGGGATCGGCGGCGTGGGCATCAATCCGCTGGTGAATACTCAGTTTCAATATCTCGATGTAGGTGTGAACATCGATATCACGCCGAGGGTGCATGCGGGACGGGAAGTGACGTTGAAGGTGATGTTGGATATCTCCTCAGTGACGTCAAGAGTCAACATCGGCGGTATTGACCAGCCGGTAATCGGGCAAAGAAAGATCGAACACGAAATTCGGCTGAAGGAAGGAGAAGTAAATCTGTTGGGCGGAATTCTGGAGGAGCAGGATATCAAATCACTGAGTGGGATTCCGGGGCTGGCCCAAGTGCCGCTTCTGAAGTATCTGTTCTCGCAAACCAATAAAGAGCATAAGGAAAATGAAATAGTCTTTGCCCTGATCCCGCACATCGTTCGGGGACAGGAACTCAGCGAGCTGAACCAACGCGCGCTGCAGGTAGGAACTGCCAGCGCGATCGAATTGCGACGCGTAAACCGGCCTGCGACGCCGGCACCGGCGCCAGGCCAGACTATGGCTCCTGCATCGCAGCCAGTAGCTCCGACGACCGCACCACCCGCCAACCCGCAGCAGACCTCGCCGCCACAGGCAGCAGCGGGGGGAGCGACTTTTGTATTCGATCCAGCGGCTGTCAATCAGAAGGTGGGGGCTACGTTTGCGGTGAATGTGCTACTGACCGGCGCGCAAAACGTATATTCCGTGCCCTTGCAGGTCAGCTACGATCCTAAGATTCTGCAAGTAGTGAACATCTCCAACGGAGGTTTCCTTTCACAAGACGGACAGGCTGTCGCGCTGGTGCACCGCGACGATGATCAAGGTGGAGCGCTGCAAATCACGGCCACCAGGCCGCCTGGGTCGGGAGGAGTTTCTGGACAGGGGGCGGTTGTGACTTTGACATTTCTCGCCAAGGCCAGCGGACAGTCCCAGTTGACCATCTCAAGGGGTGGCGCGCGCGATCCGGCCATGCAGGCTCTACCGGTGGCTGGGGGAGTGGCAACGGTTAACGTGCGGTAACGGCAGACGCACGTCCTCGACGACTCCGAACTGAGTATCAAAATGAATCTTGCTGTTAAAAATATTTCTTTTCCCAAAGCTCGCGGATTCACTCTGATCGAGTTGATCGTGGCGACCGCAATTCTGGTAATCCTGACCGGAATGGCCCTTCCCATGGCGCGAGTCACTATCAAGCGGGAAAGAGAACACGTGTTGCGACGTGATTTGTGGGAGATGCGTGACGCTATCGACCGTTACAAAGACGCCGCCGATCGCGGTGCATTCCAGGCTAAGGTGGGAACCGAAGGTTATCCTCCGGATTTGGAAACCTTGGTGAATGGCGTGGACGTGAACGGAAAGAAAGTACGTTTCCTGCGCCGCATCCCAGTGGATCCCATGACGGGAACCAATGAATGGGGATTGCGCTCGATGGCGGACGATCCCACGTCTGATTCCTGGGGCGGACAGAACGTGTTCGATGTGTACACCAAATCGCAAGGCACCGCGCTGGATGGTACGCCTTATAAGGATTGGTAAATGGTAACCACCCGCAGAGGTCGGAGCCGTGGTTTCACCTTGATCGAGCTGATGATCGTCATCAGCCTGATTCTGATCCTGGTGTCCATCTCGATTCCGGCGTACAACCAATCTATTCTGCGGGCGAAAGAATCCGTATTGCTGCAGAATTTGTTCACCCTTCGTTCTCTCATCTCGCAGTACACCCTGGACAAGCAGAAAGCTCCGCAGTCGTTGGAAGATCTGGTTCAGGGGGGCTATATCAAGCAGATACCAATCGATCCCTTCACGGGCAAGAACGATACTTGGACGGTGGACCAGGAAGACTATACATTGTCAGTCGATCAACAAGAGACCGGAATTACGGACGTGCACAGCGGATCGAGCCAGATATCCACCACCGGCAAGGCCTACAGCAGTTGGTGAACAAAAGTTTTCGTCATTTGAACACTTCTGGTTAAAGCACTACCATCTTCTTTATGCCGGTTGAAACCGAGATCAGCCCTTCAACCTACGTTCCCGTCCGGGCGCCGCGAGGCACAGTGCTGTCCTGCAAAGGATGGCAACAGGAAGCGGCGATGCGCATGCTCATGAATAACCTCGACGAAGAAGTGGGTGAGCGGCCCAGGGATTTGGTCGTGTATGGCGGAACAGGGCGGGCGGCGCGGAGTTGGGAGGCATATCACGCAATCGTCAGTGCTTTGAAGAATCTGGAGAATGACGACACTCTGCTGGTGCAATCTGGCAAGCCGGTGGGAATTTTTAAAACCCACGAGTTCGCGCCGCGTGTCTTGATCGCGAATTCCAATCTAGTAGGACATTGGTCCAATTGGGAGAAGTTCAACGAACTGGAACGCGCCGGCCTGATGATGTACGGCCAGATGACGGCGGGCTCGTGGATTTACATCGGTTCGCAAGGAATCGTGCAGGGAACTTTCGAAACCTTCGCCGCTGCCGGCGAAAAACATTTTGGCGGCGAACTGGCGGGCAAATTGATCGTGAGCGGCGGGATGGGCGGAATGGGTGGCGCTCAACCCTTGGCTGCGACCATGACTGGCGCCGCTTTCCTCGGAATCGAAGTTGATCCAGAACGCATTAAGAAGCGATTGAAGACCGGCTATTGCGACTTCATGGTCACTTCACTTGACGAGGCGTTACGCATTCTGAAGAACGCAATCCGCAAGAAAGAAAATGTTTCCGTCGGCCTGGTAGGGAACTGCGCTGACATTATTCCGGAATTGGCGGCGCGAGGCGTGGTGCCGGATATCCTCACCGATCAAACCTCTGCTCACGATCCGTTGAACGGTTACGTGCCCAACAGCATGACGCTGTCAGAGGCACTTGAATTGCGGCAGCGCGATCCTAGCGGATATCAGGAGCGCTCGCTGGATGCAATCGCACAACACGTAGAAGGCATGCTGCGACTGCAAAAAATGGGAGCGGTGACTTTCGACTACGGCAACAATATCCGGACCTTCGCTTTCCAACATGGAGTAAAAGACGCGTACGACTTTCCCGGCTTCGTGCCGGAATATATACGTCCACTGTTTTGCGAGGGACGAGGTCCTTTTCGCTGGGTAGCGCTTTCGGGCGAGCCATCTGACATCGCGGTCACTGACGAACTGGTGCTTGAGCTATTTCCAGATAATCGAATTCTTCGCCGCTGGATTGATCTCGCACATAAACGAATTAAGTTTCAAGGACTGCCTGCGCGCATTTGTTGGCTGGGGTATGGGGAACGGGCAAAGTTCGGTTTGGCGATCAATGATTTGGTCAAGAAGGGTAAAATCAAGGCGCCGGTGGTGATTGGACGTGACCATCTGGACTGCGGCTCAGTCGCGTCTCCGTTCCGCGAGACCGAGAGCATGAAAGACGGCAGTGACGCGGTGGCGGATTGGCCGCTGCTTAACGCATTGTTGAATACCGCGGCCGGCGCCTCCTGGGTTTCGATTCACGACGGTGGTGGGGTGGGAATTGGATATTCGTTGCACGCGGGACAAGTGACCGTCGCGGACGGCAGCGAGATGATGGCGAAGCGGATCGAACGCGTATTAACTACGGATCCTGGGATGGGTATCATCCGGCACGCGGACGCCGGATACGGAGAAGCAAAAACGTTTGCGAAAAAGAACAATCTCAAGATTCCAATGAGCAACTAATGTCGGATAACACCGGTCGACCCGCCGGGGAGTCTCGATCCCCGCGCTTTACGGGGACACGTGAAGCAACCCAGACCAGACAGACCATTGCTGCTGGTGAATATTGGCCAGCTAATTACGCTGCGGTCTGAATCTGGCGATCCTGGCCCACGTCGAGGCCGCAAACTCAAGGAACTGGGAATTATCGAAAACGGAGCAGTGCTATGTGTAGGCGGCAAAATCGTTTCCGTCGGCCGCACTCCCGAGGCTCTGCAGGATCCATGGCTGAAAAACAATCGCAGCAAAGTGATTGAGATCGATTGTCAGGGACAAGTAGTTCTGCCTGGCGTCGTAGATTCCCACACTCATCCAGTCTTCCTGTCTGCCCGGCTGGCGGATTTTGAGAAGCGTATCGCGGGCGCAACCTATGAGGCGATCGCGAACTCGGGAGGCGGCATTCGTTCCAGTGTCGAAGAAGTACGAAAGGCGGACAAGTCTCTGTTAACAGAAAAAATCCTGGCGCGATTGAGAGAAATGGCTGAACAAGGCACAACCACGGTCGAGGCCAAATCAGGTTATGGGCTGACTTTGGAGTCGGAACTGAAATCACTGGAAGCGATTCAAGCGGCTGCCGAGCTTTGGCCCGGAACTGTGGTATCTACGTTACTTGGTGCGCATGCCGTCCCCAAAGAATTTAAGGACCGCCCGCAAGAATACGTCGACATCATATGCGATGAGATGATTCCCCAGACATCAGCGCGCAAGCTGGCGCGGTTCGTAGATGTGTTTACTGAGCGGGGAGCCTTTACCGCAGAAGACACGCAAAAAATATTTGAGGCCGCGACGCGTCATGGGATGGAAGTGCGGGCCCATGTCGGACAATTGAGTGAGACTGCGTTGCAACCGCTACTACGATTTCATCCAGCCTCGCTCGATCACCTGGACCACGTGAATGAAGCGGACATCGCCCAGTTAGCCGAGCGAGACACTGTAGCAACCCTCGTACCGGGAGCAAATTATTTTCTCGGCAGGCATGATTTCCCGCCAGCACGAAAGTTGATTGATGCCGGCGTGGCAGTAGCGTTGGCCACGGATTACAATCCAGGTTCGTCGCCGACGCCCAGCATGCCATTTGTGATGTCGCTGGCGTGCACGCAGATGAAGATGTCCCCGGCAGAAGCGATTGCGGCGGCGACTATCAACGGTGCCTGCGCACTCCGCCTGCAGGAACGAAAGGGATCGATAGAGCCGGGGAAGGACGCTGACCTGGCAGTCTTTGATGCGGTGGACTATCGAGAAATTCCCTATTGGTTCGCATCGGATCGATGTGCCTTCACGGTGGCGGGTGGACATTCGGAAGAATTGGAATAACCTCGCCTACAGCGTGCTTGTTGGCTGGAGCACGCAGAAGACGGCGCGTTGAGGGACCGCAGCTTGATTGTTATAATCAGTGCGTTCCACACTTTCCATCGTTTGACCGACCGCAATTAGTAACTCCGCGATCGTTCCAGGCGTGTTTCATAATTTGTACGGCGTCGTGAGCAAAGCTTTGGTTGTAACGTGGCCAGGTAGCTCAGGTGGTAGAGCGCAGCCCTGAAAAGGCTGGCGTCGGCGGTTCAACTCCGTCCCTGGCCACCA
>WNGJ01000042.1_pt1 | contig 83433 bp, 88 predicted proteins | sample 5400611 | NCBI WGS metagenome assembly WNGJ01 (sample SAMN13153375, study PRJNA577476) | soil metagenome | isolation source: 40 cm soil or saprolite under Garry oak tree replicate 1 | place: USA:California | collected 2016-06-15 | reverse complement strand
GGCAGCCCGCCACCTTCCACCCCGGCGGCGGCAACGGGCGGGCGCTTGGCGAGGACGCCTTCGACATCGCCGTCGCCGTCCTGGCCGGGTCGACGCTTGGAACCGCCTGCGTCCCACGCCTGGCCACCCCCGCGTTCCCCCACCTGTCTGGATCCCAACCGGCCGATCTGCCACCCCTCGCCGACTACTTTCGGTCCCCGCAAGCACCAGGCCGATGAAGAGCCTTTGCTTTCTCGACCGAAGCGACTCCAGTCGCATGCGGCCCTCGATGCCGACGGCCCAACCGTGCTGGCCCAACGCCGCGAACGCGTCCGTGTGCACAGCGAACGCCAGCGTCGATGGGGCTGTCACCCGGGTTCCGCATGGCCGCCGAACGGTCATGGACCGGCGTCCGAGCGGAGGCGGACCGATTCGCGTACGAACCCCAGCGCCCTGGGGCCCAGTCTGTGGGTCAGTGCACGGGCGTGGGGAACGGCCTGCACCTGAGCGGTTCTTGCCCATTCGTCGACGGCGGGCGGCTGCGCCTCTCCGAGTTGGCGCTGGGCGCAGGGATCTACCTCGACCTCCCGGTCCGTAGCTATCGTCCACCCCGCCCGCCCTTCCTCCTCGACCCCTCGCGCCTGCGTCTGCCCAGGTCAACGGCCATGCCACCGGTCGAAGTCGGGTATCTGTCCCCGATCGACCGCGCCGCATGGTCGCAATCTCGTCGCAGTCTTACGATGATGCGATGGGCCAGCAGACCGATTCCTACCGGATTCGCCGCGCCCGCCCGGACGAGGTCCCTCGCCTGCGGGAGATCGAGGATCAGGCGGGCACGATCTTCTCGGGCCTTGGGCTCATCGATGAGGCGCTCGACGTGTCGTTTCCCTTGGACGAGCTGGCCCGCCTCGTCGGCATGGGGCAGGTCTGGGTGGCCTGCCTGGACGGCGTCCCCGTGGGCATGGTGATCGCCTCGGTGCGGGAGGGGGCCACCTACGTCGAGGAGATGGACGTCCTGCCAGCGCATGGTAGGCGCGGGGTCGGGGCTCGCCTGCTCGCCTGTGTCTGCGCGTGGGCTCAGGCGCAGGGCCAGGCGGCGGTCGCCCTGTCGACCTTCCGCGATGTGCCGTGGAACGGACCGTTCTACAGAAAGCACGGCTTCAGGGACCTGCAGCCCGCGGAGTGGACGCCGGGCATGTGGGCGATCCGCAAGCAGGAGGCGCAGCACGGCCTCCGTGTCGAGGCGCGGGTGTTCATGCGCCGCGAGCTGGGCGGGGTGGAGCCTGCCACATAATCCCGGCGTGGGCAGTGGGCCGTCTCAGGCCAGAGGGGCACCGTCGAACGCCACCTCTGCCGGGCCGATCCCGTAGAAGCTCGTGTTCCAACCCAAGCAAGCGCCTGACCTGGAACGTTCACGGCGTTGGCCAGGCTGCTGCCGAGCGCCGTGGTGCCGAGGGGGCGCTCGCGGCGGCTACCCGCGCCCAGCGCTCCAGCGTTCGGGGTACGAGGACGACCCGGAAGCCATCCGGATCCTCGAACGTCAATCCGTGCTCGGCCCAGTACGGGTTGGCGGGAGGGATCGGATCGACGCCAAGGCGCGCCGCAACCGCCTGCACCGTCTCATCGTCGCCGAGGTAGAGCACCAGGAGCGATTCAGGATGCGGCGCCGGAGCGCCGTGACCACCGCCGGCGGTCAGCTCCAGGTGCGCGCCGGTGCCCGGCACCGCGAGAAACACGCCGTCGTAGCCGTCATGGTCGCGAAAGCCACCGATCTCGGTCAGTCCGATGCCGTCTCGGTAGAACCCGACGACCTGTTGGAGGCGCTCGGTGTGTCGGGCGACGCGCAGCTGCATCGCTGGCTCGGTTCCAGGAGCTTCTCGCTGCATCGCGCCACCCGATCCCGCCTCAGTCACCCTTGAGGAGGTCGGCGGCCGGCCACACACCGTCGCGCGGCATGTCCAGGCGCTTTGCCAGCGCCTGCCTCCACTTTGGCGGGGTGAACGGCTCACCCCAGTAGTCAGTCACGCGGATCGCCTTGCCGTCGCGGAGCTCGGCGATCGAGACGTTGCGGTACACCCGGCCGTCTCCATAATCAGTGCTCCACTCGACGACGATGGTGTCGCCAAGGGCGTGCCGTCTTCCCACCCCGAGCCTCAGTCCCACGAAGTGGGATTCCACCTCGCCGATGCGCGCCCTCCCGTCGATGAGCTCGCCACTTTGCGGCCACTGGCGCACGGCGTCCTCCGCCAGCGGAACGCCGAGGATGCGCTCCAGACGGGTCTGGTAAGCAGCCTCGTTGGTCATGTTGAACCCCTTCCTGATTCCAGCCGAGCTGCTGCGGCTGTTGGTGCGGCGATCAGCGCCGCCAGCGTCGGGCGGGCCATCTCGCCCGCCCTTCACTTGCTGAACTTCGTGACAGGCCGCTCCTGGAGCTGGTCGTCGATGAACAGGTCGACCCGCTCGTTGTAGAAGGCGACCAACCCGGCGATCTTCTGGCTCTCCGGCAGGGGCGTGCGGTAGGACCAGGCGAGGTCCTCGACGACGCGGTCACGCAGGGGGACCGACCAGTACTGGGCCTGGCCCTTGTACGGGCAGTGGGTGGCCGTGCCGGTCGGCACCAGCAGGTCCATGCGCAGGTCGGTCTTGGGGATGTACCAGCGCGGCGGGAGCCCGGTCTCGAACAGCACGCGGGCGTTGGTCGACTCGGCCAGCACCAACCCGTCAACTTCGACCCGCACCCGCCGCGAGCTGGCCAGGATGTCGACACGAGTGTACGGATCGCGGGGGTGGGTATAAACCTCCTCGTTCTCCTCGAACCAACCGTCCATCGCGTCCCAGTCCAGCCGGATCAGGTCGCGGAGCTCCTCGATCGGGGAGCCGACGTACCGCAGGGCCGCGTCCTCGGCATCCCTGTCCCCCGCCTTGATGGTGAAGTGCTGCGCGTCCCCGCGGCTCGGCGAGTGGGTGACAGTGGCGGTCGGGACGAGCAGGTCGATCCGCACGTCCTCCACCGGGAAGTAGTAGGCCGGGTAGTAGGGAACCTCCCAGACCAGGCGCGGCCGGATGGAATCGGCCACCACCACGCCCGCCAGATAGGCTCGCACGCGCTTGGCGCCCTGCTCCACCCGGACCCGGCCGGCTTGGCCGGTGGTTCCAGTCGTCTGCATCTTCATGCTCTCCTCACCTGGCATCTGCTGGATCGGACGTTCGGGCCTCGCCGAGGACGATCGCCATCGGTCCACTTCGAACCGATATTCATTGGCGTCGGTTCCCGGCCGGTTCTTACCTGCTTGCGCTCGGGAGGCCGGCTTGGCCTCGGACTGTCGGGAGGACCGTCTCGTTCACGCTGATCTCGTTACGCGCGGGCTGGACTGGGCGGGAGTGGGCCGTCGAGCAGCTGCACGCCCTGCTGCTGCGGGCCGCCCGCCGAGAAGCCCAACGTCGACGCCTACGGCACGTACTCGAGGATCCGGCCGAGATCGCGGAAGCCCACGGCCGCGTACACGCGCTCGGCCATCTCCGTCGACTGCAAGCTCGCCGTCTGACATCCGCGCCCCAGCGCGTCGTGCACGTGGACGGCGGTCAGCGCGGTGCCCAGTCCGCGCCGCCGGGCACGCTCCAGCGTGGTGACGTTGTAGATCCCGCAATCGCCGCCGAGATCCAACGCCATCGCAGTCGCGACGTTCTCGCCACCCAGGCGTGCGACCAGGACGTGGAAGGCGGTGTGATCGGCACCACTGAGGAAGCCGGGCGGCACCCCGATGATGCGCAGGTACTCCAACCAGTCCGCTTGTCCGAGCTCGATCTCCGGCCGGGGCACGCGGATGTCCTGGAGCGCCATGCCCATCGCGCGTGTCGACTCGTCCAGCGTGTAGCCGCGCCGCCCGAGCTCGCCGCGCATCGCCTCGTCACGCTCGTGCACCCAGGCAGCAAAGCGCGTGACGCCGGCCGCCGCGTACGCAGCCTCCATCGCATCCAGGGCGTCGGCGCGCTCGGCGGCCGCGAGGTCGCGCTCCAGGAGCGCGTTGTTGTAGACGGCGCGCTCGGGCTCGTTGGGGAAGACGGCGGTGGCAACGCCTGGGGAGCGCCGCACCACCGCACCGGTCGCCCCGCGGGCATACTTCTCCCAGGAGGCGAGCAGGGTCTGGGCCCCACGGCGGTACAGGTCGGCGTCGCTCAGCACGGTCATCGGACGGCCTCCTCGGGTTGCAGGCTCGGCGTGGGGTTCATGGTCGGTAGGCAGCGACAACCCGATGCGGCGCGATCAGGAAGCCCAGCCACTCGACGGCTAGCGACGGGCGGTCGCCTAGCCGGGATTCCGCGGTTTGGACCGTCAAGTCCAGCAGGCTCTACACTTCCTGCATGATCGACCTGCCAAGGACGGCGAAGGGCCGCGCGACCCGCGCGCGGATCATCGCGGCTGCCGCGGGGCTGGTTGGCGAGCGCGGGATTGCCGAAACGAGCCTTGACGATGTGATCGAACGCGCAGCGGTAAGCAAGGGCCAGCTGTACCACTACTTCCAGGACAAGGCAGATCTGCTGCGGGCGGTCGTTGCCCATCAGGCCGACATGGTGCTGGCGGCGCAGGAGCCGCAGCTGCAGGCGCTCGACGGCTGGGGCTCGATCCGCGCCTGGCTCGACCGGCTGGTCGCGCTGCAGGTTGAGCGGCAGGGATGCGGAGGCTGCCCGATCGGCTCGCTGGTTCCACAGCTTGCCGAGACTAACGAGCCGGCGCGTGCGGAGCTTGCGGTGTCCTATGACCGCTGGGAGCGCTACCTCAGCGAGGGGCTGCTGGCGATGCGCGCGCGGGGAGAGCTGCGGGCCGACGCGGACATCGAGGCGCTCGTAACCGCAACGATGGCGGCGATCCAAGGTGGGCTGGTGCTCACGCAGGCACGGCGCGACCCGGCCCAGCTCGCCCGCGCGCTCGACGCCGCCTACTCGCATCTGCGCGCGCAGCGGGCAACCACGAGGCCGGCGAGGTTGGCCGCGCACTGAGCGTCCGGCAACGATACCGCCCACCCAAGGGAGGTGGGGACAGGGTCGCGGTCCACCCGAAGGTTGCCGGCCTGGCTCGTCGCGGTTGCGTCCGGTGACCGGAGCGGTGGAGTCAACGAAACGCATGGGCTGCCTTCCTGGGTCCTGGGTGGCTGGGCGTTGGGCCGGCGGGCCCAGAAGGCCCGCCGGCGCGGCTCAAACTCTGGTCGTTACCTGGGTGGGAACTGGGAGTTGGGCAGCGGCTCGGCGAGGTTGGCGGTGGGTGGCTTGGCGGTGAAGCCGATCACCGCGCAGTTGATGTCCACCCCGACCGAGCCGTAGGGAGCGGGCGTGCCGGTGGCCGGGTCGACGCCGGTCAGCAGGTCGGGCCGGCTGGCCGCCAGGTTGAAGACCTGGACCTCGTCGATCTGGCGGGTGTTCAGTCCTTGCTTGACGGCCTTTTGGGTCCACAGGCCAAGCTGGGCGTCCCACAGCGGGCTGTAGGCCTGGGCGTGGCGGGGATCGCGGAGGGTCGGGAAGTCACCAAACACATTCAGCAGGTCGCCGCCGTTGCGCAACGCGTCGATCAGGGCGGTGTTGCCTGCGCTGGCGTCCTCGGCGACGTGCCCGTCGGTGGCCAGGTGGACAAACCCCTGCGCCTGCTTGTTGTCGGCGCCGGTCTGGCCGTTGATGAAGCCGAACAGCCGCTCCCGGGCGGAGCCGAGGAAGTCGTCGCCGCCGTTGTAGGCCGCGGTGTCCAGCGCGGGCACCAGGGTGGAGCGCTCCAGCACCGCGGTCAGGGGCTGGCCGGCGTCGGTGGAGAGGTACACGATCGGCTGGCCGGCGTCGAAGCCCTTGACGAACAGCAGGTCGGCCCACGACTCCAGGAACTGCCCCGGTGGGGAGGGAGGCGCGATGTGCACGCCCAGGACGCGGTCGCCGGTATTGGTGTGGTGGACCACGTCGAAGGGGCCGTCGCCGGTGGCCACGATCGGGGCGTTGTAGACGACCTGCGAGCCGGCGATCCGGATGAACGGGCTGTAGCCGGGGCCGGCGATGGCGCCGGGCTGGAAGCGGGCGAGCGGGAACCCGCCTGGCCCTGGCTCGGCGATGCGGGTGGGGCTGAAGTCCGGCGCGCCCTGGAAGTGCACGACCGCCGGCCCGAAGCGATTGGCCTGCGGGGTTGGCGAGTCGAGCGTCACCGTCTGCACGCAGGCGGGGCAGCCGATGGCCAGGTTGGCGAGCTTGGGCGCGAAGTTGACGCCCAGGTCGTGGGCCAGTCCTGCGTCGGAGGCGTCCAGCAGCACGAACCAGACGGTCTGGCCGCCTGCCGTGCCCTGGTACAGCGGCAGGCGGACGGTTTCCTTGCTGAGGTCGACCTGGATCGCGCTCTCCTCGGTGAGGTGGTCACGGGGCAGCAGCCCGCTCAGCGGTCCCAGGCCGTTGGCCGCGCCCGGCGGATCGTCCGAGTTGCCCAGCGCCCGGGTGGCGGTGACCGCCGAGACGGCGATCACCACGGTGGCCGCCACCAGCGACCACCGCCGTGAAAGGATCTTCATCGGATTTCCTTTCTCCCACCGGCATTTTCGCCGGCCGGAACGTAGTTGGACTGTTCAGTCCAGAGAAGGGTCGTTCCGTTACAGCCCGGTCACCGCCTCGCTGCGAAGAGGCAGTCCGACGCTCTGGCCTCGATCCGGGTGGGCGGCACGCCAGCTGTGTTCGCGATGCGCGCGGTGGCCTAGCCGTCTTCGACGCAACCGTCGTCTGATAGCCGGCGACGATGCCTGTTGTCCTCTGGAGGCGGATGAACGGCGATCGTGGCGATCGCGTACTTGCCTCCACCGCATGCGGGCGAGACTGCGTGCGCTGGCTGAGCATGCGATTGGCCATTTCGCCAACACTTGAGCGTTCCGCCGCTGACGGGCCTGCTGACCGGTTCGCGACGTCTCTTGAGCCGCCAGCGCGCTGATCCACCTCGGCCGCTGGCTGCATCAGATCCGCCACCCGAAAGCAGCGTCACCACAGCCGGCGGTCAATCGGCACTGGTCAGTCGCCGACGTCGGCGTGCCCTGCGAAGATGACACGCGCCAACGGCCTGACCTTCGACGAAGACGTTGGTATAGCGGCCTCGATGGGTAGCGACGACTGCGGGCAGTACGGCAACGGGACCATCGCGCCAGCGCGGAATGGAAGGTCTGATGGGGTAGGAGACCTTGCTGGATGCGGTGCTGCGCAGGAGATGGAGGATTGCTGGCCCTCTGGGTCGCCCTGCGGGGGAGGCTCCAAACCACCTCGAGCGGCGTTCGGCTGAGCGCCGAGGGTCGTGAGCGTCGAGGAAAGGCGCGCGTGAGCGTGTCAGGTGGGGATCGGGAAGGCGAGCGTGAGCGAATCGCTGCTGACGTGTCGAAAGTTGTCTGATCCGAAAATCCACGGTGTGCGGGTAGGCGGCAGCACCCGGCGGAGCGTAGCGCAGCCGGGTCTAAGCGGTGGATGGGTGCCGGCTAGGCGCAATGCCGTTGGGTTAGGGTCCACGGGCGGTGCGGGTCACGATCACCGCGGTCTCGTCTGGTGGCTTGGTCGGCTGTGGCCAGTGGCGATGGCGGTCGCGCTTGCGCGGGAAGTTGCTCATCTTGCGCTTGACCACCCGCGGCCAGGCGCGCAGCCGGCGTGGGGGCAGCAGGTGCCGCAGCACCTCAGCGACCGCCTGCCGGGTCGTCCTGGCCAGCCGCCGAGGGGGAAAACGCGGCCTGGCTGGTCACCTGCCGCCGGGCGATGTGCAGGCTGCGGGTAAACGACAGCCGGTCAGGGTCCACCTCGGCCTGCAGGGCCGCCTGATGCATCAGCATCCGCATCACTATAAGGATCAAGAGGCGTTATATGGATCATTGAGACTTATGATAACGAATTGAAGCGGAGAGCGTGCCCGATAATCGGGCGGGTATCGACAGCCAGGGCCTTCCCAACCCCGCGATTGGCGATGATCGCCAGGGTCTCGGTGACCGTCTCGACCGGCAGCCGCAGCCCCGGCGCGAGCTCCAGGCCCGGCTCATCGGAACCCCGCAGGGCTCGCACAGTGCCTTCGGCGCGGCGTGTCATGATTCCTTCCGCCCCGACTCTGGCAGGCTCACCGGGCCGCTGCCAGCGGTCTCGTAGAGCCGGCCCAGCGTGAAGCCGCCGCGCTTCAGGAGCTTCCTGCGTCGCGCCACCTCGATCGCGCTCCAGCCGATGCCGGCGCCCTCGGCCAGCGCGAGTAGCACTTCCAGGCAGTCGGCCAGCTCCCTCGGCCAGCTCGTCGTCGCCGGCCTGCCAGGCGTGCCACGCCTCCAGGGTCTCCTCTCCGAGCTTGTCGAACAGGTAGACGACCCGCTCGCGCCCGTACACTCGGCCGACCTCCCGGCCGCCATCGTCGACCGGTACGCGGTCGCGGATCAGCTTGCTCATGGGATCCTTCTTGGCCTCGATCGTGCGCGGTACCGGCCAGCAGCATCCCGGCCGGGAGGCACGCCGGTCCGGACCATCGCTGGCCGGACATGCCGGGCTCGTCGGAACCAGGCATCGGCTTTCCGGTCGGCCTGGAACCGGCGGACAGCGGCCCGTCTTGTCGTGGCCACGTCACGGACGGTGGAACCCCGCACGACGAAGTAGCGGAAGATCCACGCCGAGCCTGGCAGGGCTGCGAGCTGGAGCCGTAGCTGTCGAGTGCTCACGGTCATCTCCTCAGCGTCTCCGGATCCGGCCGATGAACGGCGCCCGGTTGGTCGGCCCATCAGGCACGCCCGCCTCTTGGAGCGCGTCGCTCGAAGCGGCGTAGACACGGGTGAGCAGGTAGGGCAGGCCAAAGTCCGCGAGGATGCCGGCCATCAGCTTGGACCCGCGGGACGCCTCCAGCGGTTTGCTTACGGAACCCCACGCCTGGGTCTCCGCGCCCTGGTCCCGTAGCTCGTACAGCCGCCGCGCCATGCGGACATTGCGCTCGTAGAACCGGCGGTTGTCCCTGCGGCGCCGGTCCGGCGGGTACGGCTCGTGGTGGATGTTGGACCACGGCGCGTTGGCCGCCCACATGCGGGCGTAGAGGTCCGCACCCGAGGGGCAGCCGCCCTCAATCACCACGATGGGCTCCGCTGGGTCCGCCCGCCACGCGGCGATCCCGTTGAGCACCGTCCAGACGGGGCGACGGTCGGGGACGTCTCTCGACCCGAAGATCAGAACCGCGATCACGACAACTCCCTCTCGAAGTACTCCGCCTCGCCGTCGCACCACGTCTCGACCAGCTCACGAGCAGCCGGGCTCACAGCGACCCGCTCAAGGCCACCGCACAGCAGCGCGATGAACAGCGGCAGGCCGTGCTCTGGCACGCCGTAGGAGACCGTCTCCTCGGGCAGGCCGACGAGGTTGACCTCGCACCAGGACCGGATCGCCGCGCACGCCTCGGCGTCGAGCCCCCGCGGCGCCGTCTCCAGGCCGGCGAGGATCACGCCGATGACCTCGTCGTGCAGGTCAGGCGGGATGTCGAATGCTTCCTTGGCCACCGTCAGGCCACCTCCCTCTGCCTGCTCGTGATGTGCCAGTGGTCGCAGAACCGGCAGAGGTAGGCCCGCTTGCCGGCCAACTCGGCAGCCCGGCGGGCGTCCTTGGCCCGGGCGTAAACGATCTTGCCGGGCGCCCCGTCGCGTCTGATGGCGCGGCAGCACACTCCTCGCAGCGCTGCGGCACCCAGCCCTGGCAAGCGAACCGCGCCCGCTGGCCCTCGGGCAGGTGCTGCCCGGGCTTCACGCCGCGCCCTCCCACGGGTCGAAGTCCTCCGGGAGGCCCGCCAGAGCCGCCGCGTCGTAGACATCCGCCCAGATCTCGCGCGGGTGCCAGCCGAAGGCGTCGCAGAACCGCTCCGCGACCTCCAGGAGCACCCAGCCGCGACGGCGCGCCCGGTAGAACGCCCGCTTGAGGCCCTCGTCCTCCCCGAAGACGGCCTGCATCGCCTCGCCACGCGCGGTGCCCGGGTCGGTGAGCGGCGTCATCCCCTCGACGAACCGGCGCAGCCGCGCCTCGATGACGCTCACCAGCGAGTCGGCCGAGAGCTTGGCCGGCCGACGAACCGGAACGTGCTCCGGCACCTCCGGCACCTCGGGCACTTCCTGGAGGTCATCGCCGTACAGTTCCTGCGGGCACCGGCCGATCGCGGCGCACAGCCGCCCGATCATGTACGGCGTGACCGTGCCCTCCGCCTTGGCGAGAAAGTAGGCGCGCACCTGCCAGCTCGACAGGAACCGGCGAAGACCGACCCCACGAGCCGCCCTGGCCTCGTCGATCGCAGCCAGCAGCGGCGCGGCGGGCAGCCGCTGGGGTGCCCGCCGGATCTCCGCCACGACCTTGACTTCCTCCCCGCCGCGCACGACGGGGATTCCTGCCGTGCCGCGCGATGTGCTCATGCGGCACCTCGGTGGATTCCTGCTTCATCGCCGACTGCCGTCATCGCTGACGGTCTGACACCGGCTCCACAGGCGTTTTGCGTCTCCGCGAGCCCCGCGGCGACAAGGATGTTGCGGGCCGCGTTGGCGTCGCGGTCGTGGACCGCCCCACACGCACCGCACCGCCAGGTGCGCACCTGCAACGGCTTGGGGCCGTCTCGGTGCCCGCACGCCGAGCAGGTCTGCGAGGTCGGCTCGAATCGGCCGATCCTCACGACCTGGCGGCCGTACTGTGCAGCCTTCCCCTTCAGCAGCCGGGCGAAGGTCGCCCAGCCAGCGTCGTGGACGCTTTTCGCCAGCCGCGTCCTGGCCAGCCCCGCCACGGCGAGGTCTTCCACGGCGACCGCTTGGTTCTCGCGGATCAGCCGCAGGGCGAGCTTGTGGTGATGGTCGGCGCGCCGGTCACCGACCTTGCGGTGGGCGACCGCGACCCGACGGCGAGCTTTGGCGCGGTTCGCTGACCCCTTGCGCTTGCGGGACAGGGCACGCTGCGCGTGGGCCAGGTGCCGTTCAGCGGTGCGGAGGTGCCGTGGGTTGGCGACTACCTCGACCGTGCCGTCACTAGCGGCCACGGCTGCGAAGACATGCAGGCCGAGGTCAATCCCGGCGGTGCGCGTCACTGGCGCCAGTGGTGTCGGGGCGCGCTCGACCACGAACGAGGCGTAGAAGCGTCCGTCTGGGTCGCGGATGACGGTGACGCTGGAGGGGACCGACGGCAGCTCACGCGACCAGCGCACCTTGATGTCGCCGACCTTGGCCACGTACAGGCGCCTGCCGCGCAGGGCGAAGCCGTTGCGGGTGAGCCGGATCGACTGGCGGCCGTGCTTGGTCCGGAACCGCGGGTGCCCGACCTTTCGGCCCTTGCGCTTGCCCGACAGCGAGTCGAACCAGTTGCGGTACGCGCGGCGTGCGTCCTGGCACGCCTGCACCAGCGCGACGGAGGCGACCTCGGCCAGCCACGCCCGCTTCGGGGTCAGTTTGGCCAGGGTGATGACCCGTCGCTGCACTTCGGTGTCGCTGAGCTTCTCCCCGGCTGCGTGTGCCCGTTCCCGCTCGGCCAGCGCGTCGTTGTAGACCACACGGGCACACCCGAACGTCCGGGCAAGCGCCAGGCGCTGCCCCGAAGTCGGGTCGATGCGGTAGCGGTACCGGAGTTGCGTCACGCCGCCACCCCCTCGGCCTCGTCGACCAGGCTGGCGAGCGCCCGGGCGAGCACGTGGCGCGCGGCGCGCAGGCGCAGCGAGACCGCGGACTGGGTGATCCCGAGGCGGCGGGCAGCGTCCGCCTGCGGCACGTCCTGGAGCCAGCACAGCCGCACGACCTTGCGCAGCACTGGCCGCAGCCGTTCCACCGCGGCCTCGACGCTGACGGACAGGTCCGCGTCATCGTGTGGGCTGGCCGGGTCGATGAGGATGTCGGCGATGGTCAGGTGCGAGTCGTGGGTGGTGGGAGTGCAGGCTGAGCAGCGTGCGTCCGACCTGGACGCTGCCCTGGCGGCGCCGGCGCATCGCCTTCTGCTCGTGGCGCATCGCCCAGGTGATCGCGGTCCAGGCGTAGGTCTCGAACTTGGTGCCCGCGTCGGACTGCCAGGTGCTGGCCGCACGGACCAGCGCCTCGGCGCCGGCGGCCAGGTAGTCGTCGCGGTCGACCGGCGCGGCGGGGCGGCGTACCCGGTCGAGGTGCAGGTGGCGGGCGACCGCGGGGACGAGGTGCAGGTGCTCCAGCACGAGCGCGTCGCGGTGGGCCGTCATCACGCCCACCCCACGGCCGCCAGGCGGACCCACGCGAGCCCGACGACGAGCAAGCCGAGGGCTGGGCCGAGCAGGTACGTCTCGCCCCGGCCGCCCGTGTGGTCGAGGATCGGCAGCGCCGCGCGCCAGCGGCACGGCCAGAGCGGTGGGACGCCCTCGGGGGTGAGCAGGGCGGCGAGGACGTGGAGCCAGCAGCTGGCCGTCACCGCGGCGGGGAGCTGGCCGACCATCCCCGGTGCGACGGTCGAGGCGGCCCACGTGACCGGGCCGGCGACGGTGGCGATCACCTGCCAGCGAAGCCCCTCGACCGCCCGGACGGCCATCGCCGCCAGGAACGCGGCCAGGGCCAGCGCGACCCAGCCGGGCGCCAGCCGGGCCAGCGCCCACGTTCCAGCGCGGCGGCCAGGCCGAACAACAGCGAGTGGGTCGCCTGCCGGTGCCCGCCAGCCGCCTGGGCGACCCCGCGTGCGAGCAGGTGGGTGACTGGGCCGAGCGTGTCGGCCATGAGCCCGGACGGATGGTCGAGGTCGGGCAGCAGCGCGGCGCCGGCACACAGCACCGTCGGCCCGTCCAGGTAGTGGCCGGTCACGCTGGCGACGCTGGGCGCGGCGGCGAGCCAGCCGGCCGCGCCGATGAGCGCGTGCGAGCGGGCCATCATCGCGGGTACTCCCGGACCCGCAGGTCCTCAGGCCAGCGCTCCCAGTCGCCGCCCTTCGGGTCGGCGGCCCAATGGTCACGAGCCCACACAGAGCCGAGCTGCTTGACGAACGTGGCCACCCCAGCGGCTTTGCACTGGCCGACGAGGTCTCCGGCCCATTCCAGCTCCATCGGCCGCGCGCCGGGGCCGCTCTCGCCGCCGACGATCACCCAGTCGATGCCGGCTAAGTCCAGGCTCGGCAGCGGGCCAAGGAGCGGCTCCAGGCTGAGGAACCTTCTCTGCACTACCGGGCAGGGCGAACACTGCCAGAATGCTGGACGGGTGATGACACGATGCGGCTGTCGCGGAGCGTGCTGATCAACGCCGTCGTCGTCGTGGTGCTGGTTGCTGCCCTGGTGGTGGTCGGGCGGCTGGGCCTGGGGATCCAGGGCGCTCAGCACACCCGTCCGCAGGCCACCAGGTCCACCCAGCGTCCGGGCGACCTCCCCGACCATCCGGCCACGACGATCTCCTCGCCGGTGGCGGCCAAGATCAGTGTGGGTGGGCAGTCGGTCGAGGCGGTGGCGACAAGCCCTGGGGTGGTGTGGGCGGTGGCCGGATGTGACGTCTGGCGCGTCGACTCCAACACCAACCTGGTGGTAGCCAGGGTTGCCGGGACCGGACGCAAGGACCTTTGTGTTCGTGGCCTGGCCGTCGGCGCTGGGGCTGTCTGGGGTGCCGTGCCGGAGGTCGGGGTGGTGCGGATTGACCCGCGGGGCAACCGGGTGGTCGCGGTGGTGCCGGTCGGGCCGATCCACGAGTCGATCGCGGTTGGCGCCGGCGGGGTGTGGGTGGTGTGCTGCGGCAAGCCGGTGCCAGACGGCGGCTGGACTGGGCTGGTCCGGGTGGACCCGGCGGCCAACCGGGTCGTCGCGCGGATCGACCTGCCGGGTCGTCCCGACGCGGTCGGGGTGAGCCCGCGCGGTGTGTGGGTGCGGGCCGCCCGCGGGCCGGTCTGGCACGTCGACCCGGCCAGCAACCGGGTGGTGGCCAGGATCCGGGTGCGGGGCGGCTTGGGGCGACCAGGGGCAGCATCGTGGTCACCAGCGAGGCGGTCTGGGTGAGCGACCCGGCCAACGGCACCCTGTTGCAGCTGGACCCGGGACGGCACCGGGTCGTGGTGGGCTGGGAGGCTGCCGGGCGTGCGTTGGCGGTGGTCGGCGAGGTGGTGTGGACGGCTGGCGACGGAGGCCTGGTGGGCTTTGGTCGAGGACGGGTCCGACCCGTGGGGGCCGAGGAGATCCATGCCCGTGCGGTTGCTGGCCTGACGGTCGGCTCGGGTGCGCTGTGGGCGGCGACACCCAGCGGGCTGCTGCGCCTGGATCTGCGCAGGCTGCCCTGAGCTGGCCGGGATGGTGGCACTGAGCTCCGGGTGGCAGGCTGGGGTCAGGCTGCTCATGCGGCACCCCCGATCGGTGCGTGTGGCGTTGGCATCTGGTCCCAGGTGCGCCCGTCGAGGGTTCGCCCGCCGGCCTTGGGGGAGCGGCCCCCGACCTGCTTGAAGAAGAACGGGACGCCGGCCGCGACACAGCGGTCGCGCAGATCGCGCCCCCAAGCGGGATGCATCGGCCGAGCGCCGGGGCCGCTCTCCCCGCCCACGATGACCCAGTCGATGCCGGCAAGGTCCAGGCTCGGCAGCGGGCCAAGCAGCGGCTCAAGGCTAAGGAAGCGCGTCGTTGCGGATGCGGCTCGTAGGTGATCGGCGCGGCGGACGTAGTCGTCGCGCTCGATGGAGGTGCCAAGCCAGACGTTCGAAAGTGGCCAATGGCGCATCAGGTCGACCTCGCGGCCTGGGGCCAGCCGGCGGGTGTGGTCCTGGACCAGGCTGCGGAAGCGGATGCCGGGTAGGTGCCCGCCGCCGCAACGGCAGGGGCCGTCGAGGACGTGGGCGTAGCGTTCCGGCCGCTTGGTGAGGATCTGGTAGGTGTGCTGCGGGGTCAGGGCCATGACCGCCCAGACCTGGGCGAGGAAGTCGACCGGCACCTTGGCGTGCATGACGTCTGCCATGCTGTCGACGAAGACCACTCGGGGCTTGCGCCAGCCAAGCGGCTCGAGCAGCGCGTCGGGATGCAACGTGACGCCGAACCCGGGCCCGGAGGTGCGGGGGTACCCGTCGGTCTGGTATTTCGGCTGGCCCATGGCCTTGAGCCGCTTGGCCAGCGTCAGGGCATAGCAGTGGTCGCAGCCTGGGCTAATACGGTCACAGCCGGTTGTCGGGTTCCACGTCTTGTTCGTCCACTCGATGGAGGTCACTGGCCGGCCCTCTCTCCGGCCTTCGCGCGCAGCTCCGGCTCGGCGGCCCATGCCCGGTACAGGCGGCCTCGGCGAGCCGGTCCATGTCCTCGGGCGTGCCCTGAATGGAGATGCTGTCGCCGAGCGAGCCGACGCGCAGTGAGGTGTTCAGCTCGCCATCGTCGATGTTGATCCAAGAGTGCCCTGGCCGGATCTCCTCGTTGTTCAGTAGCACTCCGAGGCTGACGCTCACTGGTCTTCCTTCCTCTCGGGCTCCGGCAGGGCCAGCCGGATCGGCTCGGCCATGCAGAGATTGCGGGCGCCTCCCACCCAGAAGTGGTCGTGGCCGGCGTCCTGGTGGCCTTCCAGCTCGACGCAGTACTCCTGGTCCTCGGGGCGGATCGCGCCGCACTGCGGCTCGTCCTCCTCGGCGACCTCGACCTCGGCGAGGAACGTGGCGAGGGCGCGGCGCTCCTCCGGCCGCAGGCTGACCACCAGTTCGCGGTCCGGGTCGATGAGCGGGTCGTACTGGCGCAGGACGACGTTGCCGGCCTCCAGCGTGGCGCTGGTCAGCGGAGACAGGTCGCACCGCATCATCGGGGCAATCACCCGGTTTCACCGCCATCGACGGCCTCGTCGAGCAACCGTTCGATCTCGTCAAGGACGGGACGAAGGTGCGCGTCGAAGGCGGTGGCTGCGGTTGCCCACAGCTCAGCGAGGCGCGGGTCGGCGATCTCGCTGGCAGGCAGGCCGTAATAGGCGATGGTCTCGACCAGGCCACCCTCCCACTCGACCTTGGCGGCAACGTCGGCGACGCTCAGCTTCGGGGAGGGCTGATCGGGTTGGGTCATCGCGGTTCCTTTCGTCCCAGGTCAGGCGGCCAGCGCCGCCGCGAGGTGCGGTCCTGCCAGCGTGGCCAGGGCCACGGCGGTGACCTTGGCGAGCTGCACGAGGCCGAACAGCGGCAGCGCCGCCGCGACGGCCACCGTCAGCGCCACCCCGGCCCGGCGTGACCCGCGCGGCCAGGCGCTCGCCCGCGGTCGCGTGACGGGCGAGGCGGTCGGGCCGGCCGAGGGCGGCGTCGGCGATCAGTAGCAGCAGGCCGGCGACGGTGAAGAGGGCGAGGGCGGTGGTCATGGCGCGGTGCTTCTTCGCGTCGGTGGTGCTTCTGAGTGCCGGGGGGAGTCGAACCCCGAAGTTGCGCGCCGTCCCGGGCGGCTGGGTCAGGCGGCGGCTGCGGTCGTGGTCGCGGCCTCGGGACGCGGGCGCTCCCAGGCGTCGGTGACGCGGGCGCCAAGCTCCAGGTCGTCCTGCTCGCGCGGGTCCATCTGAATCACCTCCTTCGCAGGTCAGCGGCCGAGGAAGGCGGCCAAGAGCAGCAGGGTCAGCAGGTGGAGGGTCTGGTCGACGTGCTGGGCGCCGCCGTTGCCGTGGAACGTCCGGGAGCCGGTCGCTTCCATGAGCCGGCGCACCGGCCAGCGGCGGTCGATGACGCTGTGCACGGCCCAGTTCGCGGCGGCTGCCACGAGCCGCCGCCACCACGGCACCGCGCCCAGGTCGGCGAGGAAGCCGCCGAGCGCGCCGGCCGTCAGGACCGTGACCGCGATGGTCAGCGAGTAGGACGCGACGTGGCGCTGGTTTTGCAGCCACGAGCGGCCGAGCGGGACGGGCAGGCTCTCAGCCAGGTGGCCAGGTGGGTAGGTCGCCCCGGCCGTCTTCAGGCTGGCCATCGCGTCGGTCTGCACGATGTAGTCGCCGAGCAGGTGGCCGACGTAGAGCAGGGCGAACAGGGCGGCGAAGAGGCTCATTGGTCTCTCCCTCGCAGGTCGTTCGGGTAGCAGTGGTGGTCGAGGACGTGGACGGGGTTCGAGTGGGGGAGCCCACAGCCGGGCTTCGCGCAGCGCGGCTCCTGCCACTCCCGGATCTTCGCGCCGGGGCAGCAGACCTGGCAGAAGCGGAGCCGGTCGGTCGTCGGGCCGAGGTCGGCGCTGATCTGCTCGGGCGTCTTGCCGTCTCCGAACGGCCAGCCGGCCGAGTGCCTTGGCGAGGACACGGCAGCCGACCCGGTGGATGACCTGGCTCCGGTGGCCGGTGAGGCGGTAGTCAGTGGCCCGGGCCATCAATTCCACCCGGCCTTGAGCAGCCGCTCAGTGCGCCTGTGATAGACCGTGGTGCGCTCGTGTAGGCACCAGACGCATCGGCGGACACTCACGAGCCTTCCCCGGAGTACATCAAGGCCCTGCGCTCCCAGACGTGGCGGGAACGCCCTCAAGGCAGGTCGCCTTCATGCGTCCCACCCCAGCTCGTCGTAGCCGTCGGTGCTGTGCCGGGGCGAGCGCTCGATGCGGCGCTCGAGGTCGAGGTCCTCATCGGTGACGCTGGCCTCCACCGGCTCGACCGGGAGGCCCGCCAGGCGGCGGTGGACCCACTCGGGCGCGCGGGGGACGCGGTAGGAGGGAGCCGGGTCGGTCATGCGGCACCATCCCTGGGCACGGTGCGCTTGCCTCGCACCTTGTCGTAGGGGATGGTCTCGGTCCACGAGTAGGGAGTCGGGACGGTCAGGCTCTTGGCGTTGACCCGGAGTACCACATGCCAGCGGCCGAAGTCGTCGAGCACCTGGTCGCCCTTGGCAAAGTCGGCGCGGCTCCAGACCTTGGCGCCTGCGGCCTCCTGGTCGGCGACGACCTGCCGCCAGTGGGCCAGCTCGTCGGCGTTCTGCGCGTGGTTGGCGTCCAGCCGGGGCGCGGTAGTCGCTGCCCTCTGGCGCGCGGCCCTCGGCGATGTAGCGGTCGATCTGCCGCTGTGCGGCTTCGAGCCTGTCGATGCGGCGCAGCGTGGTGCCGAGCGCCTCGCGGCGCTGGGTGTAGCGGCCGGCGACCGTGGCGGCCCGCTGGTGGTGGGTGGCCTTGGCGTCCTCCTCGATCGAGCGACGCATGCGCTGGTCGATCCGGTTGAGCGCGGCGCGGTGGCTGCGCTCGGAGTGGTGGCCGACGAGGATCGGCTGGCCCAAGCGGGATCAGGTCCAGCTCGGCGTGGGCGGCCTGGTAGGCGGCCGCCGCAGCGGCGCTGGCACGCTCAGCCCGCTCGGCGTACCGGTCGGCGCGGACCTGCCGCTCGGCCTCGGCTTCGGCGAACGCGCGGGGGGTCTCGTCGATGCTGACCTTGACCTCGAACCCGGCCGCGCGCAGGTCGGCGGCGGCCCGGTCGATCTTCCAGGTCTTGGCGGCCTGGTCGCGGGACTGCGCGATGATCCACGCGCGCAGGCTCGGTGCCCATCGGAACCCGGCGGCCTTGAGGATCGCGGCGGTACCGTCGCCGCGGGCGGTGCCGTTGACGATCGTGCCCTCGGTGCGGGTGTGGCTGATCGTGATCCTGGCCATCAGGCCACCGCCTCGATCGGGTCGGAGGTGTCGAGCGTGTCGAGGAAGGCGTCGTGGCCACCGACGACGCCACCCCAGCGCTTGGAGGTCTCGGCGCGGATCGTGCGCAGCCAGTCGCGGTCGGCGGCGATCTGCTCGGGGCTGCGGTCCTCGGGCTGTCCCGGGTTCCCGCTACACTCCGGCTTGGTCATCGGGAGGCTCACTCTCTCGGTGTCCGTGGCCCTCGCTGGTGCTCGCTACACCGCGGGGGCCGTTCCTTGTTCTGACGAGAGCATCCTAGCACTAAGCGCTACTAAGACACAAGGGTTAGTAGATCAGCGGCGTGGTAACGTCCGGTAACGAACATCGTTGCCAGAGGTGCGTTTGGTGCCGACCGTGCCGCAGATGCCGCGACCAGCATCTCTAGATGCCCTGGTTACCGCCTCGTGCCGGCCGATTCCGGTAGGGCCGGACCCTTACAACGACGAGGGCGCAGGTTCGAGCCCTGCCACGCCCACCAGACCTCGGCTGACCAGTGTATCTATCGATCTAGCCGGCGTCGTCGTCCATCAGTTTGCGCCGCTGGTGTCAAGACATTGCTGCACGGCGATGCGAGAGCACATCACTGTTCTTTGTCGCCGGTCGCAGCCGCGCAAGAGTTGCCGTAGCGCCTTCTGCTCTGCTGCGGCCGTTCTGCGCAGGGCGGCCATCGCCCACCGCGGCGATGCCGGATGATCAGCTGAAGCGATCTCCTGGACGGTGTTGTTGCCTCATCGGACTCGGCGGCGACGTTCTCGGCATCGACGGTGATCGTGAACTTACGGCCGGGTCTTCCGTCACGGGTTCGAGGGCCCGGAATGATGCTGGCCATCTGGGCTACGAGAACGAGCGCGTCCTCGAGTGGACCTGGTGCTGTTCGCCGGCTTGGGACGAGGGCTGCCAGGCGGAGACGCCGCTTTCTTGGGGATTGACACGGTTTCGGCGGAGCCCTAAGAAGGCAGTGAGAGGTCCGTGAGAGGCGCCTGGGTGAGGGTTGCCCCGGGCGTGGGAAGGAGGCCCTGATGAGGAGCCGATCCCTGATCGCCGCCATAGCCGCCCTGATCCTCACCCTGGCGGTGGCGGCGCCCGCCCGCTCGGTGGCCGACGTCCGGGTCGCGTCCTGCGACCCGATGCAGACGCCGCCAAGCTTTCGGGGCGAGGTGCCCACCGCCGAGCAGGTGCTTGGCTTCGGGCTCGGCTCCCGGGAGGTCACCGCAGCCGAATCGGACGCATACGTCGATGCCGTGGACGCCGCGAGCGCCCGCGTGGTCAGCGGCACGCTGGGAACGACCTGGCAGGGGCGGCCGATCCGCTACACGCTCGTCGGGAGGCCGGAGAACCTCACACCGGCGGGCCTGGCCGGGATCCAGCAGGCGGCGCAGACGCTGCGTGACCCGGCCACCAGCGACCAGCAGGCAGCGGACATCGCCCGTCGCTCACCGGCCATCCTCTGGCTCATGGGCAACGTGCACGGTGGCGAGGAGAGCCCGACCGACGCGGAGCTACGTGTCCTGTATGAGCTGGCCGACCGCGACGATTGCGCCGCGCGGCAGATCCTCGACAACACGCTCGTCGGGATCATCCCGACGCAGAATCCGGATGGCCGCGAGGCAAACACCCGCCAGAACTCCTACGGGTTCGACATGAACCGCGACTGGTTCGCTCGCACCCAGCGGGAGACCGACGGCAAGCTCGAGCTCCTGCGCCAATACCCGGGCGTCCTGTTCATCGATGCGCACGAGATGGGCGGGAACCACTACTTCTTCCCACCCACCGCCGACCCGACGTACCACGAGGTAACGGCCGCGTCGATGGACTGGCAGGACAACCTTTACGGCGGCGCGCTCGCCGCCGAGTTCGACCGCCAGCACATCCAGTACTTTACGGACAAGGTGTATGACTTCTTCGCGATGGTCTATGGCGACATCGTTCCGGCGACAGGGTTCGGTGGGGCCGGAATGACGTTCGAGAAGGCGGGCGCCGAATCCATCGCCCAGCGGACCTACGAGCACTACGTCACCCACTGGGTCTCGATCTCGCAGGCCGCTCTGAACAAGCCCGGCATCCTGCGTCGCTGGCACGACGAGTGGACAGAGGCGTACCGACAGGGCATGGACGGCCAGCTCGAGCCCAACGAGGTGAATGACAAGGGCAACACCGTCCAGCTCCCAGTGCCCACCGAGCCGGTCCGCCATTACTTCCTCCGTGCCGACGACCCGAGCAAGGCGAACCAGGTGCAGGCGCTGGTGCGGCGGCTGCAGCGCATGGACGTCGAGGTCCACCGCCTCACGGCTCCGCTGGCGGTGCCCGACTTCCGAGCCTACGGCCGGCCGGAGGCGGCCACCGTCCTTCCAGTCGGCACGTACTGGATCCCGATGGCCCAGAGGCAGAAGCACTGGATCCAGTCCATGCTCAACGAGGACACCTACGTCCCCTTCCCCTACTTCTACGACGTGAGCGGCTGGAGCAACCCGCTGTTGTTCAACGTCGGCGGTGGCCGCTCCGGCGCTGCGCTCGACCCGGTCGCCGAGCCCGTGCCGCTGCTGGCAGAGCCGCCCGCTGCGGCGCTGCCGTCGCCGGTGCCCTCGGTCGCCCTCTACCAGATGTCGTCGGGGACCTCGGCGCGCGAGTCGGCGGGTTGGCTGCGCTACCTGCTGGAGCAGGTCTGGCATCTGCCCTACCAGCGCGTGACCTCCTCCCAGATCGCAGACGGGGCGCTGGCCGGCGTGGACGTGCTGCTGGTGCCGAATGGGGTGTCGACCGTCGCCTCGAACGCGCTCGGGCCCGCCGGGCGGCGAGCGCTGGTCGACTGGGTGAACGGCGGCGGCCACTACGTCGGCTGGCGTGGCGGCGCCGACCTCGCCGCCCGTCTCGGCATCACGACGGCGCTCCTGAGTGAGCCGAAGTCGGACATCGCCGGCACGCTCGTCCGGGTCCTGGCGGACGAGTCGAACCCGCTCGCCGCCGGTGTCGGCCCCTTCGACTGGGTCTTCTACGACTACGACGTCGTCATGCGGGCCTCGGACCCCAGCCACGTCGTGCTGCGCTACCCGGCGGCGACCAGCCCTGATTTCTTCGTCTCCGGCTTCGCCCGGGGCGAGGAGGAGCTGGGCGGGACGGCGGCCGTGATCGACGAACCGGTCGGCGCGGGCAGCGTCATCCTCTCCTCGACCGACCCGAACTTCCGCGCCTGGACCGTCGGGATGCAGAAGGTGCTCTGGAACGCGGTGCTCGGGCCGGACGTGTTCGCCGGCGTCGCCCCTCGTGCCGGGTCGGCCGCACGCGCCGCCAAGGAGAAGGCGGCCCGCTCCGCTGCCGCGTCGCTCGCCGCGCTCGAGTCGCCGCTGCACATCAGCGTCCGCGCAACCAGCGCTGACACGGTCAACGCGCTGCTTGGCCGCTACGGCGTTACGTACACGGTGCAGCAGACCGGTTCCAAGACCGCCTTCCTGGTCGCCAACCCGGGCGGGCTCACCGGCGACGACCACCCGTTCGCGGCTGCGCTCGCAGGCGACCTCGCCGCGGCGGGTGTGCACGTGCTCGCCTTCAAGGCGCCGTAGTCGGGACTCGACAGGCCGCCGTCCCGGCTCCGGGGGTGGCGGCCTGTCGGCCAGGATCATCGTCGTCGGAGCGCGCATGCACGCCGGGTGAGCGACTCGTCGCCGCCCACACGCGGCGCTGATCGGTGGGCAGAAGACTAGTCCAGGTGACAGCCCCGGCGCGTCCTCGAAGGTGCTGCACGCTATGACGGTCGTCTCTTCCCGCGAGGTGCCATGACCCCGGACCCTGCGCTTGGAGATCGGTTAGCTGATCGCAGCCGCCGGCGTTGCCGAGTGCGGCGTTGCCGAGTGCGGTGCTGTACATGGTCATGGTCGTGCCGACGGCTCTGGCTGTCCCTGACACCAAGTCAAGCCCAGCAGAGCTGATGTGTCGACGGAGGGTATGGCGATGACGACGAGCGGACACCCTCCGGGAGTGGCCCGCCAAGCGTCTTCTGGGTGCCGACGCCTAGGTTCAGAGCACGTAACTTCGCCGCTAACGGTCACTAGCAAGCCGCAAGATCGCACAGCGGTCAGCCCGCTGTCACTTACAACGACGAGGTCACAGGTTCGAGCCCTGTCACGCCCACCGGCAGGAAAGCGGTAGGAAGCGGCAGGTCCCGGAGAGATGGCGGTAGCGTTGGTAGGTCGGCCGGTCTCACCTCTTGGATGTGGCCGATTGACCGAGCGTGCTGTCCTGGGGTCGGTGCCGTCGTGGGCAACGAGCTGCCCAACCTTGCCCGCGAGGGGCTGGGCGAGGCTATCAGCGCGGCGTGGCGGGGCATCGAGCGGATCCGCGGGACGTGGCATCTGCCGGACTCGTTCCTGCGTCACGGCGGCCTGCCGGACATGACCCCGTGGCCCGAGGCCCGAGCCCATTAGGCGTGCACGAGCGGGATGACGCGTTCGCGGAAGAGCTCAAGCTGGCGGAGTTGGTCGGTGAGGGGCCAGACGAAGAGCCGCTGTACGCCGGCGTCAGCGTAGGCGCTGATCCGCTCGGCGCACTGTTCGGCCGATCCGATTGGCAGGGCGAGATCACGCAGCGCCTCGACCGGGCGGTCCACCAGGGGCGCGAGCACGTCAGCGAGGATGCGATCGGCATCGCGGCGCGTTTCCGTGACATACAGCCACATGGTGACGATCGCGTTGGGGAACGCCTGTGGGTCCTTCCCAGCCTCGCGCAGCTGCGCCGACAGCCGCGCGAGGCAGTCGCGGAAGCGGGACGGAGTCGTGTTGTACCCGGATGCCAGCCAGCCGTCGCCGAGGCGGGCGACCCGGTGCAGCCCGGCGGGCGACCCCCAGCTCGCGATCCAGATGGGAAGTCCTTCCCGCCTTATCGGGCGCGGCTGGAGGTCGAGACCGTGCGTAGCGTAGAAGGTTCCCGTAAGGTCCTCGGCGTTGCCGCCCAGCAGCGAGCGCAGGACGCGGATCGCCTCGTCGAAGCGGCCCCAGCGCTCCTGGAACACGACGCCTGCCGCAGCGTAGTCACGCGGCGAGGATCCCGGGCCGACCCCAGCCAGCAATCGACCGCCGGACAAGACGTCGAGCGCGGCCAGGGTCTTGGCGGTCTGCACCGGGCCGCGCACGACCGGGAGGGAGACGGTCGTGGCGATGGTCATGTCCGCAGCCGCGTCGATCGTGGCGGCCAGCGCCATTGGCCCGTCGAGCCAGGGCCGGCTGAAGACCAGGTGGTCGTTGATGCCGAGGAAGCGGTATCCGAGCGCGGCCGCCCGCCGCGCATAGGCGCGCAGATCGGCGAGGGTCGGTCGCACGCCCTCGAAGTCGATCAGCGGGAGATGCGCGCCGTAGTCCACCGGTCTCCAGCCCTCACGGGACTAACGCCTTTGCACTGGCCCCACGCCCGGTTCGGCGCCGAGCGTTCGCGGGTTGGAATCGAGGGCCCCATCCTGGTCCCTGGCCGCGGCGCCGGGGCGGCGCTGCGCACCGCGGCTCATGCGAGCGCGAAGCGCGGCCACCGCGGCGCCAACGGCCACGAGCAGCGCAGGACCGTACGATCCGAGGGTCTCTTCGACGGGGATGCCGAAGATGTGCGCGAGCGGGATCATTGGAAGATCTCGGTGGTGCAGTCGCCACCCTGGAGGCGTACCTCGTGGCCCCTCGCGGGACCGCCGGGGCGGTCGTGGGAGTCGACAAAGAAGTCCGAGTCGATCTCCATCCCGCCCTCTGGCGAGCAGTTCACTCGCAGCAGCCACGACCTGAGCCCAGGGTAGAACTGGTTGTCCCACGTCGAGTAGAGCGAGTTGGTGACGTACAGCCGGTCGCCGTCCAGCGACAGCTGCATCATCTGCGGCGGCAATTGCAAGTCCTGCTCGACATGGCGAGCCGAGTATCCCGCTGGGCACCAGGCATGTCGACCCCGACGGGCGGCATGCACCCGCGGTTGCCACCAAGAGATCGTCCGGCTCAGCCGCGCGCATCACGGGGCGTATGCGTCACCCGGCGCGGGCGGCGCGGGCGCCCAGCTCGCGGACGACGTCGACGAGGAGGTCGAGGTCGGCCGCGGTGGTGCGCCAGTTGCTGATCGCCGGGCGCAGCGCCACCCGACCACCGTAGACAGTGGTGCCGGCGAACACCCGACCGTCGTCGAGCAGCGCCTCGCCGAGCCAGCGGTTGACGTCGTCGAGCTCCGGTTCGGACAGGTCGGTCGGGCGGTAGCGGAAGCAGACCACGTTGAGAGGGACCTCGGCCAGGCGCTCCAGGTCGGGTGCGGCGTCGACGGTCGCCGCGAGGTGTGCGGCCAGGTCGCAGTGTCGCTCCACCAGCTCTCGGTAGCCGGTGCGGCCGTACGCGGCGAGCGTGGCCCAGATCGGCAGGGCGCGCGCCCGCCGCGAGGACTCCGGGCCCAGCAGGCCGTAGCCGCCCCGGGGATCGTCCGGGCCCGGCAGGTACGCTGCGCCTGGCATGCCGAACGCCACGCCGAGCCGGTCGGGTTCCCGGAGGAGCGCGAACCCGCTCTCATAGGGCACGTTGAGCCACTTGTGGGCGTCGGCGGCGATGGAGTCCGCGCGCTCTATTCCTGAGGTGAGGTGTGCGGTACGTGGGGAGAGCGCCGCGAAGAGGCCGAACGCGCCGTCGACGTGCAGCCAGGCGCCGAAGTCCTCGGCCAGGTCGGCGAGGTCGGCCAGTGGGTCGAATTCGCCCGCGTTGGGCTCGCCGGCGGTGGCGATCAGCACGGCGGGGGCGCGGTTCAGCTCACCCAGCCGTCGCCGTACCGCGGCCAGGTCGATCCGGCCGATGTCGTCGCGGGTGAAGACCTCGACCGTGTCTTTGCCATGGCCGAGCAGCTGCAGGGCCTTGCGCGCGCTGGGGTGCACATACCCGCCGGAGAGCACCGGCATCCGCGGCAGACCGGCCAGCCCCGCCGAGGTCACGTCCACCCCGTGCCGCTGCGCCCACCAGTGCGTGGCCAGCGCCAGACCAGTGAGGTTGGCAAAGGTGGCGCTGGCGGTCAGCGCGCCGCCCCAGCCCGATGGCAGGCCGACGAGCTCGCGCAGCCAGTCCAGCGTGACCGTCTCCGCCGCATCGGCGAAGCGCGACGAGGCCCGCACGAACGCGTTCTGGTCCAGCATGGACACGACCCAGTCGGCTGCCAGCGCCGCGGGCGTCGAGCCGCCGATCACGAAGTGGTAGAAGCGCGGCCCGGCCGAGGCGGTTGCGGTCGCCGTCCCGACGCGCAGCAGCGTCTCCACCGCGGTCCGGGTGCCCGAGCCCTGCTCCGGTAGTGGCCCGCCCAGCTCGCCCAGCAGCGGCTCGGCGGTGCGGTCGTAGACCAGCCGCTCCGGCAGCCGGTCCAGGTACGGCCCGGCGGCGTCGATCACCTGCCTGAGCGCTGCCAGCGTCTCGGCCCGCTCGTTCCACGGATCGCCCACGTCGCTCCTCTCTCACGGTCACGGCGGCCCACTCTACGGGCGGATCGTCGCCCGCGGGGATCGGCGGTAGCCGGTCGGTCCCCGTTCTCCTTTCCGTCCGTCCGTGGGGTTCTCCCCGGATGCTGTATTCGCCCTCATGCGCCGTTGACCTGCACGTCGACACGACCGTGCTCGGGAAGGGCCGCCAAGTCTTGCGAACCTGCACCATATGGCAGGACAAGGCAACGCGAGTGGACGGGAAGGCGCATTGGGGACCAGGCGCCGGCGCGCGCCGATCGCCGAGGCGGTGGCGCTGTCGTTGGTGCAGCGCCAATGCGACGGATCGGCCACAGCGGTTACGTGTGGAGTGTCGTAGGCTCCCTGCCTGCGCCCGCGGACGCCGGCGAGCATCGCCGAGGCGGACGACCGAGCAGATGGAGCCCAGCGAATGGACGCGAAGACGACCACAGCAGGCAGTGACGTCGCCGCCGTCCGGCGACGCCGGCGCTGGCCCTGGCTCGCGGCGGTTGTGGTGCTGCTGCTCCTGCTCGGAGCGGGTGTGTGGCTGGGGCTTGGCCTGCTCGGCGCGGCCCGCGACGCCAGGGCGGCGGCCACCAGGGCGCGTGCCGACCTGCAGGGGAGTGCCAGTGCCCTCAGCGCGGGGGACGAGGCCGGCGCGCGCCGCGGGATCCGCGCCGCCAACCTCGACCTGGCCAGGGCTGACGCGGCCGCGCGCCGTATCCAGGTGCGGGTGGCCGCGCGGCTGCCGGTCGTCTCGTCGCCAGTGGCCGACCTGCGCCATCTGCTGGCCGCCGGCCACATCCTGGCGGGCACGGCCGAGCAGGCCGTGACCGTGCAGGCGCGCTTCACCGATACCGGCATCCTCCGGGGCGGCCGCATCGACCTCGCCGTCGTCGGGGCGACCCTCCGTGACACGACCGCGATGCTCGGCCAGCTGGAGCGGGCGCGCGGGGAGCTGGGCGGGGTCCGCGGCGGCTGGCTCGCGCCCGGCGCTGCCGCCGCCCGCAATGCCGGCCTCCGACAGCTCGATGAGGTCGAAGGCCAGCTCCGGCCGATCAACGACGTGGTGCGGGCGCTGCCGCCGGCGATCGGCGGCGCGGGGCCGCGCACCTACCTGGTAGCCATCTCGAACTCCGCCGAGCTGAAGGCCTGGGGCGGAGCGCCGCTGGCGATCGCCCTGCTGCGGTTCGACCGTGGCCAGGTGCGCGTGCTGCGCCGCGGCGCGCTCAGCGAGCAGCAGCTCACCGGCCGCATCACCTGGCCCTACGTGCCCGGCGACCCCTGGCACGCGCCGGGGTCGTCGTCGCTGTTCTCCAGCTCGGGACTGTCGCCCAACTTCCCCACCTCCGGCGAGGAGATCCTGCGGGCCTTTCAGAAGATCACGCGGGTGCGTGCCGACGGCGTGATCGCCTTCGACCCGACCGCGCTCGCCGCGTTGCTCCGCGTCTCCGGCCCGGTCACCACCGCCGGCTTCGGCAAGGTCGGCGGCGACGACGTGGTGCGGCTGCTGCTGGCCGACAGCTACCGGCGCTACCCGGACAGAGAGGTCCGGCGCCGCTACGACCAGCAGCTCATGGACGCTGTGATGGGTCGCCTCCTGCAGGGAGGCGACCTGCTGCGACAGGTCCGTGGCCTCGGCGCCGCTGCCGGTGGGCGGCACCTCCAGCTCTATTTCCGTGACCGGCGCCTGCAGGACGCCACCCGCGCCCACGGCCTGGCCGGCGCGCTGTCACCGGCCCCGCAGGACTACCTGGGCGTGTTCACGGTCAACAGCAACGCCAGCAAGACCGACTACTTCCAGCGGCGCCAGATCGAGCAGCGCGTGCGGCTGGCGGCCGACGGCTCGGCCCGCGTCGACCGCGCGGTCCGGCTCGACAACACCGCGCGGGCCGAGCCCGGCGGCGACCCCAGGACCGGCTACACGACCGGCTGGGCCCGTCCGGTGGTCGCCGACTACCTGCCGGGCGCCGCCACCGGCGTCAGCGTCCGGGTCGACGGCAAGCCGGCCGACTGGAGCTCGTTCAAGGAGCTCGGCCGGCTGGTGGTGCGGACGCGCCTGTGGCTGCCGCCCCGCTCGACCCACACCGTCACGGTCTCCTACCGGCTGGCCAGAGCGGCTGTCCCCACCGGCGGCGGGCTGCGCTACCAGCTCGTCGTCGACCCGCAGCCGATCGCGCACCCGGCGAAGCTGCGTGTCGTGGTCGTCCCGCCCTCCGGATTCGACGCCGGCGTCCGGCCAGGCTGGGCCTCGGCGAACGGCGGACTGGTCGCGAGCAGGGAGCTGACCGGCGGCGCCACCTTCAATCTGGATGTGCGACGCTGAGCACCGGCGGGTCGGGGCAGCCAGATGCCCGTCCGAACAGGGAGGCACGGTGATCGTCAGAACCTGGCACGCGACCGCCACCGCCGAGGGCGCGGAGGCCTACCGGGAGCACTTCACCGATTCGGTGCTGCCAGAGCTGCGGCGCATCGACGGCCACCGGGGCGCCTACCTTCTGCGACGCGACCACGACGGCCGCGTCGAGCTCGAAGTGCTCACCCTGTGGGACTCGATGGAGGCGATCATCCGGTTCGCCGGATCGGACGCGGAGCACGCGGTCGTCGAGCCCGAAGCACAGGCGGTGCTGGCCACCTACGACAGCACCGTCACCCACCACACCGTGGTCGTCGACACCGTGGGGGCTGGCTGCACCGGCCAGTGACGCAGCCGTGCGCACGAGCGTGGGGCTTGCCAGAGAAGCGGCCGTCGACTGGGTCGACCGGGACGGCAGCAGGCAGGCGGGCTTCCGGGGCGCGTACTTCAGCGGCTCCACCGTCGGGCTGGCCGCGGAGGCGGAGCTGCCGACCGGCTCCGATGTCGACGTCGTGGTCGTCACCGAAGGGGCAGGGCAGCGGCCCAAACTGGGGAAGTTCCTGCACCGGGGCACGTTGCTGGAGGTCACCTACCTGCCCTGGAATCGGATCGCCTCGGCCGAGCGGGTCCTGGCTGCATATCACCTGGCGGGCAGCTTCCGCGTCGACACGGTCATCGCCGACCCGACCGGGGAGCTGCGGTGCCTCCACGCGGCCGTCTCCCGCAGGTTCGCCGAGGAGGTCTGGGTGCGCCGCAGGTGCGAGGGCGCGCGGCGGAGGATCGAGGACGGACTGCGCGGCCTCGATCCCTCCGCGCCCTGGCACGACCAGGTGACGGCGTGGCTGTTCGGGACCGGCGTGACCACCCACGTCCTGCTGGTGGCGGCGCTCCGCAACCCCACCGTGCGGCTGCGATACCTGGCGGCCCGCGAGGTCCTCGTCGAGTACGGCCACCGCGGCCTGTATCCGGACCTGCTGCGACTGCTCGGCTGCCAGGAGCTGGACCAGGACCGGGCCGGACGGCATCTCGACAGCCTCGCCGAGACTTTCGACACCGCCGCGGCGGTGGCCAGGACGCCGTTCTTCTTCAGCTCGGACATCACCCCCGCGGCCAGGCGGATCGCGATCGACGCCAGCGGAGAGCTGATCCGGAGCGGCCGCCACCGCGAGGCGGTCTTCTGGATGGTCGCTACCTTCGCGCGCTGTCACAAGATCCTGGCCGCCGACGCCCCAGTGCAGGTGCAGCGCGCGTTGGCTCCCGCCTTCGACCGGATCCTCGAGGACCTCGGCGTCGCCTCGCCGCACGACCTGCTCGCACGAGCCAGCTCCGTCGTGGAGTTCCTGCCGAGGCTCTGGTCGGCCGCCGAGGCGATCCTGTCCAGCAACCCAGGGATCTCCAGGGCCGTCACCAACACCCGGTAAGCGCCGGCCGCCTCCACCAGCGCCTCCTGGCCGCCGATATTCGACTGGGGCAGCGGGTGACGCAAAAGGGGAGGGATCGTGGCCCAGGGCGACCGGTCGGACGAGCTCAGCTTCCTGCGGATCAAGGTCGAGCGGGACGGCGCGCTGACGATCCATCCGGTCGGCGTGTGGCGGGTCCCCGGGAGCTGGCGGCTCGTGCGCGACCGCGCACCGCACGAGCCGTGTTCGAGCCGACCGACCGCCCGCTGGAGACCCGCCTGATCGAACCGCCCATCCGGATCGACCCTGCTGGATGAGCGCTCAGGCCTGGAAGCGCCAGCGGGTGGCGCCGTACGGCTCGGCGGTGCCCAGGGCGAACACCGTCGCCGGAACCATCTCGTAGACGTCCCACGGCGGCGGGCCCGCGCTGGGTGCGCTGTACTCGGCGTAGAGGGTGCCGTCGCGGACGGTGGCCTGCCAGCCTTCGGATGCGTACGCCTCGACGATGCGCCGGAGCTTGGCCTCGTCGGTCACCTTGGAGGCCTCGCCTTCGAAGACGAGGTCGAAGGGCTCGGTGGCGACCGTGATGACGCAGCTCGGGTTTTGCGCGAGGTTCCTGGCCTTGCGGGTGCCAGGGCCGGCGTTGAAGTACAACTTGCCGTCCACCCAGAGAACGCCCAGCGGGACGACGTGCGGCCTTCCGTCCGGGCGCACCGTTGCCAGCCAGCACGTGTGCCGAGCTGGCCCGCCCGTCTCCGGAGCTTGCGTGAGCCCCTGGTCCAGGCGTTCCCGCACCCGCGCCCACGGGATCGGCGGGGCGCCGTAGCCGTCGAGGTTCTGCTCAGCCACCGGGTCCTTGACAGCCATCGTCGCGCTCCCTTCATGGTCCTGTGAGATCGGTTGTTTATAGCAATCCTGGTCTTCAAGCTCAAGTACGGTTTCCGGGCGGGTTCGCGGCTGGCTCGGCCGGCGCGACCAAGGCGTCGAGGTCGCTGGCGGCGGCGTTGCGAAGCCACGGCCCGCTCATCACGCAAGGGTAACCGCGGGCTCGCCGTGACGCGGGTCGTAACGGTGCCGGGACGCTGGGGGAGGACGCTCCATCCACAGACCAACACCTGGAGCGTGCGAGAGGCGGTCGGCGATGCGGCACGACATCGAGCAGGGGGGACCGGCGGATGCGTCCAGCGCAGCGGTGACTGGAGCGGCGGCCGGCGCAAGGGGGAGGCTGAGCTGGCGCGGGCTCGCGCGGCTCGCGGCGCTGGCGGACCTGCTGGTGCTCGCGGTGGTCGGGATCGGGCGGAGCGACCTGGAGGCGGTGGCGATCGCGGTGCTGCTGCTGGTGGCCGCCGCGCTCGCCGGCTGGCGGCGCGGGCTGGTCGGCCTGGTGCTGCTCGGCCTGCTGTTCGTCGACGTGGCGGCGTTCATGCTGCCCGCGGCGGTCAGCAACGCCGGCGCCGGCGAGGCGCTCGGCGGGGTCGCGCTCCCCGCGGTGCTGGCGGCGACGTCGCTCACGGGCCTGGCCGCCGCGGTCGCCGCGGTGGTGGCGCTGGCCCGTCGCGGCCGCACCGCCGGGCGGACCGCCGGCCCCAGAGGCCAGGCCGCCCCTGGTCCCGGCCCGGGCGCAGAGCCCGCCGTCGGCCCCGGCCCCGGCCCCGGCGCCGAGCGTGCCGTCGGCCCCGGCCCTGGGGCTGCCGTCGGCCCCGGACGCGGGCCCGCGGTCCTGGCGGCCGGAGCGGCGGCGGTGCTGCTCGTGGCGCTGGGGGCCGTGGCGGTGGCTGGGCCGACGCGCGAGAGGGCGGCTCAGGGGTCGCAGCGGCTGGCGCTCCAGGCCGCGGGCACCAAGTTCTCGACCACCGCGCTGCGCGCCCGGCCGGGCCAAGTGACGGTGTCGCTGGCAAACCACGACCTGTTCTGGCACACCTTCACGATCGAGCGGCTCGGCGCGAACGTCGACGTCCCGGTGGGCGGGACGCGCAGCGTGACCTTCACCGCCGCGCCCGGCACCTACACCTTCGTCTGCACGATCCCGGGCCACGCCAGCGCCGGCATGCGCGGCACCCTGGTCGTGGACTGACCCCGCCGCCCGTCTGACCCGGCGTCTCAGCCGGCGCGGGTAACCATGGTGAGCGGTCCTCACTCTCCAGGGGTGATTGGGGCGTTGGCGGCGACGTTGCTCGGGTACGGTGGCGTCGGAGTGTCCGTAGGGCCGACGACGTGGAGGTTGTTCATAGAGGTCGGGATTGGCTTGCCCAACGCGGTTCGCGGTGTGTCCGGCGCGGTGTTCCCCCAGTGGGCGCGGCGGGCGGAGGAGCGTGGATTCGCCGCGTTGTCGACCATCGACCGGGTCGCCTATCCCTCCTACGACTCGCTGACCGCGCTGGCGGCGGCCGCCGGAGCCACCCGGCGGATCCGCCTGGTCACCGGCATCCTGCTGGGCCCGCTCTACACGCCAGTGCTGCTGGCCAAGACCAGCGCCAGCGTGGCCGCCATCTCCGGCGGCAGGCTTACGCTGGGAATCGCCGTCGGCGGCCGCGAGGACGACTTCCAGGCCGTCCACCGCTCGATCCACACGCGCGGGCGCGACCTCGACGCCGAGCTGGAGCTGCTGCACCGCGCCTGGGCGGGCGAGCCGGTCGAGGGCTCGCCGCAGCCGGTCGCCCCGCCGGTGCCAGGCGGCCGCGTCCCGGTGCTGCTCGGCGGCAACACCGAGGCGGCGGTCCGGCGGGCGGTCCGCTGGGGCGAGGGCTGGATCGCCGGCGGCGGCGGCCCCGGTATGGCGGCGCCGATGATCGAGCGGGTGCGCGCCGCCTGGAAACAGGCCAACCGCGAGGGCGAGCCGCGGATCGGTGCGCTCGCCTACTTCGCGCTCGGCGACGAGGCGATCCGTACGGGCGCGGAGAACCTGAAGGACTATTACGGCTTCCTCGGCGAGTACGCCGAGGCGGTCGCCGGCAGCATGCTCACCTCACCGCAGGCCATCCGTGATGCATTGCCGGGGTACGAGGCGGCTGGCGTGACCGAACTGTACCTGGACCCGGCCACCGCCAGCCTGGACCAGGTCGACCGGCTCGCCGACGCGATCGCCTGAGCCTGGCGCCAGGCGGAGATGCCGAGGCCCCCGGGATCACCCGGGGGCCTCGCGCGTGCGGTGGTCCCGTCAGAGTGGCGTCAGAAGGCGGCGCTCCCGTTCGGGGTGCCGAGGCCGGTCGGCCCGTCGTAGCCGGCCACGGCGTTGCAGAGGTACGGATTCCGGTTGCACCTGCCATTGCTGCCGCCGACCACGTCGAACAGCGACGCGGTCTGGGCGTAGGCGAACGAGCCGTAGTTGACGGCGGCGCCGCGCCACCGTTCTGGTTGACCTTGCGGAAGCACCCGTTCGCCGTGGTGCAGGGCGGCAGGCCGAACTGCGCCCGGTACTGGGCCAGGTCCGACTCGGCGTTGGGGTCGTCGAAGGCGTCCACGATCGCGATCTTCTGGCCCTCACAGAAGGGACTTTTGGTCGATGGAACTATAAATTGTCAAAACCTGGCGATCAAGCAGTATCTGACGTAACTAACAGCCACCGCGAAGAGCGATATCCGCTTGAAGCGGTACTGGCGGTGCCTTCGGTCACGATGCCTCGGCCGGTCGTCGCTCGACGGGCGACGCTCTGCCCCGGTCCGCTACCGTGCGGCCCTCCGGCGGCGGATGATGGAGCAGTGGACTAGGCCACTATGGTAGGATTGGCGGAGTGAGAAGACGGGGCTCCCTCCGGGTGCCACGGGCGGTGGCGATGATCGCCTGCGTCCTGGCGCTCGCCTCGGCCGGGGCGTGCAGTCGCTCGTCCGGCGCCCGATCCGGCGCGAACGCCGCGCCGGCCACGACCGCCGCACCTGCCGCCACCAGGGCCCCCGCCACCACCAGACCGCACACTCCCAGGCGAGAGGCCCCCATGCAGCCACCTGTCGACCTGACCGTCATCCCCGCGCCGACGTCCGTGCATCGCGCGGAGGGAGCCGGCTTCGCGCTCGCCAGGTCCACGCGGATCCTGACCCCACCGGGGTCGCCGGCGGTCGCCCGCGTCGGCGCCTACCTGGCCGGCCTGCTGCGCCGCTCGACCGGCTACCCACTGCCGGTCGCCGGGGCCGGCGGCCAGCGCGAGCGCGAGCGCGGCGGCATCCTGCTCGAGACCACGCCGGACGGCCAGCTCGGCGACGAGGGCTACGAGCTGGAGGTCACCGGCGGCGCGGTGACCCTGCGAGCGCACCGCCCCGAGGGCTTGTTCCGCGGGGTCCAGACCCTGCGCCAGCTCCTGCCGGCGACGATCGAGGAATCGACCGTCCAGAAGGGGCCTTGGCGCGTCCCGGCGGTGCGGATCGTTGACCGGCCGAGGTTCGCCTGGCGCGGCGCCGCCCTCGACGTCGCCAGGCACTTCTTCTGCGTCGACGAGGTCAAGCGCTACATCGACCTCATCTCGCTCTACAAGCTGAACGTCCTGCACCTGCACCTGACCGACGACCAGGGATGGCGGATCGCCGTCGACGGCTGGCCCAAGCTCACCAGCCACGGCGGCCGCACCCAGGTGGGCGGTGGCCGCGGCGGCTTCTACACCAAGCACGACTATTCGAGCATCGTCAGGTACGCCCAGGACCGCTACATCACCGTTGTCCCCGAGATCGACGTGCCCGGGCACGTCAACGCGGTGCTCTCGTCCTATCCGGAGCTGAACTGCGACGGCCTCGCGCCCGAGCTGTACACCGGCATGTCGGTCGGCTTTACCTCGCTGTGCCTGGACAAGCCGGTGACCTACCGGTTCCTGGACGACGTGATCGGCGAGCTGGCCGCGCTGACCCCGGGCCCCTTCCTGCACATCGGCGGCGACGAGGCCAAGACCGTGCCCGAGGGCAACTACGCCACCTTCGTCGAGCGGGTGCAGCGGATCGTGCGGGCGCACGGCAAGCGCGCCATCGGCTGGCAGGAGACGGCCAGCGCCGAGCTGCTGCCGTCCTCGGTGGTGCAGTACTGGGACATCGGCTCGGCCCCCGACGGGGTCAGGAAGGCCGTGGAGCGGGGGACCAAAGTGGTGCTGTCGCCCGCGTCCAAGGTCTACCTGGACATGAAGTACGACGCCGGCACCAGGCTGGGGCTCGAGTGGGCAGGCCACGTCGAGGTGCACGAGGCCTACGACTGGGACCCGGCGAAGCTGCTGCACGGCGTCGGGGAGGCCGACGTGCTCGGCGTCGAGGCGCAGCTCTGGAGCGAGACGCTCCGCAGCGTCAGCGACATGGAGTTCATGGCCTTCCCCAGGCTTCCGGGCGTCGCCGAGGTCGGCTGGTCATCGGCGTCGTCGCGCGATTGGGACGGCTACCGCCGCCGCCTCGCCGCCCAGGGGCCGCGCTGGTCGGCCATGGCGGTCGACTACCACCGCTCCCCCCAGGTCCCCTGGCCGAAGTGAGCCGGGGCGGCGCGGAGCCGGCGATCGCCCGGCGCTCCGTGCCGGCGGCCCCGGCGCTGGCCCCCGCCCCGTGGGGCGGCCCGACGATGGCCGCGGGCTCCGTGCCGGCGGTGCCGGCCGCTCAGCCGGCTCGGCCGTCGAGGGTGCCGTCCAGCTCGTCGCGGACGAAGCAGCCGGCGAGGTGGTCGTTGACCACGCCGCAGGCCTGCATGGTCGCGTAGACGGTGGTGGCGCCGACCATGCGGAACCCGCGGCGTTTCAGCTCGACCGCCAGCGCGGCCGACTCGGGGACCGAGGCCGGCAGCTCACTGGAGCGCTTGGGCGCGCGCCGGGCGGCCGGCGCGTGCGTCCAGACCAGGCGCTCCAGCGTGGTGTCGCCGAGCGCCAGCATCGCCCGCGCGCCGGCGATGGTAGCCTCGATCTTGCGGCGGCTCCGCACGATGGAGGCGTCGGCCAGCAGCCGGGTCACCTCCGCCTCGCCGAAGGCGGCGACCTTCACCGGCTCGAAGCCGGCGAAGGCGCGGCGGAACGCCTCGCGCTTGCGCAGGATCGTGTACCAGGACAGCCCTGCCTGGAAGCCTTCCAGGCAGAGCTTCTCGAACAGCCGCACGTCGTCATGGACCGGCCGACCCCACTCCAGGTCGTGGTAGGCGAGGTAGTCGGGCTGGCTGCCGGCCCACGGGCAGCGAGGACGCCCGTCGGCGCCGGTGACCAGGTCCTTGGCGGCCATGGCGGCACGCTACCACCCCGCCCGGACAGCTCGACGCTCGAGAGAGTGGCCTAGGCCAATTTAGGCCACCGCCGCTGACGCAGGCCCGGGCTCGTCCGGGCCTGTGGAAACTCAGGGGCAGCGTCACGGGCGTTGCGGTAAGGTGCTCGCCAGAACAAAGTCGAGCGCCGGGGACCGCGAGGATCACCGGCCCAGCGCCGGCCACAGCGCATCAGTCAGCAATCAGTCAGGGAGATCCAGCCAATGGCGCGAGATGAGCACGCGCGACTGGCGACCGTGGAGTCCGGGGAGCATGCCGATCGCCTGCACCGGCTACGGCACAGCTCCGCGCACATCATGGCGCAGGCCGTTCGTGAGCGGTTCCAGCGGGAGGGCGGCAAGGTCGGCCTCGGGGTCGGGCCGGCGACGGCCGACGGCTTCTACTACGACTTCCTGCTGCCGCGCACGCTGAGCGACGACGACCTCGGCTGGATCGAGCAGCGCATGCGCGAGATCATCGCCGCCGGCTACCCGTTCGAGATGCACGAACTCTCGGCCGAGGAGGCCAGGCGCCGCTTCGCCGACGAGCCCTTCAAGCTCGAGCTGATCGATGGCATCGAGGCGGGCAACCTCGACGACAACGGCGAGCCGCTGCCACCGGACGAGGCCACCACGCTGACGGTCTACCAGCACGACGACTTCGTCGACCTCTGCCGAGGCCCGCACGTCGAGCGGACCAGCGACGTCGACCCGCGCGCGCTCAAGCTGCTGGGCGTGGCCGGCGCCTACTGGCGCGGGGACGAGCACCGCCCGATGCTCCAGCGGATCTATGGCACCGCCTGGGAGACTCCGGAGGACCTCGAGCAGTTCCTGTGGCGCCGCGAAGAGGCGGAGCGCCGCGACCACCGCAGGCTCGGCCGCGAGCTCGAACTGTTCCACCTCGACCCCACCGCCCCGGGCATGCCGTACTGGCTGCCCAAGGGCCTGAAGATCCTCAACGTGCTGCTCGACTTCTGGCGCAGGGACCACGAGGAGCGCGGCTACCAGGAGATCTCCTCGCCCCTGGTCAACGACAAGTCGCTGTGGGAGACCTCGGGCCACTGGGACCACTACAAGGACCACATGTTCATCATCCCGGTGGACGAGCACACCACCTACGCGCTCAAGCCGATGAACTGCCCCAACGCGCACGTCGTCTACAACCTCAAGGTGCGCAGCTACCGCGACCTGCCGCTGCGGCTGTCGGACTGCGACATCCTGCACCGCTTCGAGCGTTCGGGGACCCTGCACGGCCTGCTGCGCGTCCGCCGCATGCAGCAGGACGACGCGCACATCTTCGTCACCCCCGACCAGATCGGCGACGAGTACGCCCGCATCTTCGACATCTGCGATTACTACTACTCGATCTTCGGGCTGCGCTACGAGCTGCGGCTCGGCACCCGGCCGGACAACCACATCGGCGACATCGAGACCTGGGACCGGGCCGAGAGCACCCTCAAGGCGATCCTGGACGACCGCGTCGGCCCCGGCCACTACACCATCGAGGAGGGCGACGGCGCCTTCTACGGGCCGAAGATCGACATCATCATGTACGACGCGCTCGGGCGGCAGTGGCAGATGGGCACCATCCAGCTCGACATGCAGCTCCCCGGCCGCTTCGGCGCCACCTACACCGACAGCGACGGGCAGAAGAAGACACCCGTGGTGATCCACCGCGTGATCTACGGGTCCCTGGAGCGGTTCATCGGCATCCTGATCGAGCACACCGCCGGGGCGTTCCCGCTGTGGATCTCGCCCGTCCAGGTGAAGGCGATCCCGGTGCGGCTGGAGCAGAGCGCCTACGCCGAGGAGGTCGCCGCGGCCCTCAAGTCGGCGGGCTTCCGGGTCGAGGTCGACCACGAGGACACCGCCCTGGCGGCCAAGATCCGCCGCGCCCAGCTCGAGAAGGTCCCGATCATGCTCGTGCTCGGCCAGCGCGAGGTCGACCAGAAGCTGGTGAGCCCGCGCCTTCGCACCGGCGAGAACCTCGGCGCCATGCCGCTCGAGAAGCTCTCCGAGCTGCTGCGCCACACGGTCGACTCCAAGGCCTACGACCTCGAGGACCTCGTCCGCGCCGCCGCCGCGACCTCCTGAGCGGCCGCCGCGGCCGCCGGGGTCACGGGGGCACCGGCTGGCGCCGGCCTACCAGGTGGCCCAGCCGGCGTGGTGGAGGACGGCGGCCAGGCGGCCCGCGAGGGCGTCGACGGAGAAGTGCCGCTCGGCGAGATCGTGATTGCGGTCCAGCAGCTCGCGGTCGCGATGCTCCAGCCACGCCCGCAGGGGGCCGGGATCGTCGGAGGGGAACCACTGGAAGCCGAAGGCGGCGAGCTCGTCGACGATCGGGAAGCGGCCGACGGCCAGTGGCTTGCGGTACTGGGCCGACTCGATCAGCGGCAGCCCGAAGCCCTCCCAGGTGGAGGGGAACACCACCGCGTCGGAGGCCTCGTAGGTGTCGGCGATGTCCAGGCTCTCCGGGATGCCGCGCAGGATCTCGCAGCTGGCCGCGGCCAGCACCCGCTCCAGCTCGGGACCGTAGCAGTCCTCGGCGGGCCCGGTGAGCCAGTAGGTCGCGCCCAGCGCCTCGGCGAGCCGGAGTCCCGCCGGCACGTTCTTGCGGGCGATCGCGCGGGTCGGCTGCACCACCAGGAGGCGGTCCGGCGGGACGCCCAGCACGGCGCGGGCGCGCTTGCGGTCGCCGGGCGCCGCCGGCAGGACGCCGTTGTAGACGGTGGTGCCCTCGATGCCGCGCTCGCTGAGCTGGCGCCGGCTCATCTCGTTGATGGTGACATGCGCCCACTCCGGGTCGTCAGGGGGCCACGGCCCGAGATTCTCGAACCCCGTGCGCTGCCACGGGAAATCGTGGTGGTGCAGGATCGCGCGCCGGCCGCGTAGGCAGTCCGCCACCACCCTGGCGGCGCCGAGGTTCAGTGGCAGCGAGCAGAGGTTCTCGACCACCACCAGCCCGGCGTCCTTGAAGGCCCCCTCCAGGTCCCCGGCCGGCGGCGGGATCGCCGCATCCAGGGCGAGCCCTGGCACCAGGCAGTCGGCCTCGCCCTCACCGGCGACGGTGCGCACCAGGAAGCCCAGGCGCTCGAACGCCAGCATCCACGCGGCGGCTGCCACGGAGACGCCGTCGGGCTCGCCCAGCCGGGCGGACACGAAACAGACGGTCGGGATGCTCATCGCGAGCGTGGAGGCTGCACGGATCCGGGATGCTGATCGAGAAGGGCCGAGGACTTCACGGCGCGTACAACGTGACGGTCATGTCCAGGTAGATACAGGAGAACCGCCGGAACCTGCCACACCGGCGCGGTCCAGGCACCTCGAACCGGGCGAATTGAGCTTGTGCCAGGCGATAGAGTAAGCGGCGGAGGCGTGCTCTGGGGGTCTGGCCGCCGCCGGTGGTGGGAGCCCGGGAGGGCGAAGGCGAGCGGAGGCATGGTTGGGCCGAACCGGCAGCGATCGCGGCGACCCGTGACGCGTGACAGCGGTGCGGCGTGAAGATCGTCCGTTGCGCGACCGCCGAGGGCGTGCGGGTCGGTTACCTCGAAGGCGAGTTGATCGTGCCGGTCGCCGCCGGCGACGGGCGGGCCGGCCTGGAGGCGGTGCTCGACCTGGCCATGGCCGCGGCCAGCGAACCCGGCACCGCGCCGGCGGCGATCGCCGACGCGTTCCCGCTGGAGGGCGCCCGGCTGTTGGCGCCGGTCGAGGCGCCGCCGTCGGTGCGGGACTTCTACGCGTTCGAGCAGCACGTCCGCACCGCAAGGGCGCGCCGCGGGCTGGAGATGCACCCCGACTGGTACGAGCTGCCGGTGTTCTACTTCTCCAACCCCGCCGCGATCATCGGCCCGGGCGAGCCGGTCGCGGCCCCGCCGCGCTGCGCCGAGCTGGACTACGAGCTCGAGGTGGCCTACGTGCTCGGGGCGGACGCCAGGGACGTGCGCGTCCAGGACGCCGACCGCCTGATCGCCGGCTTCACCATCATGAACGACTGGACAGCGCGCGACGTGCAGCGCCGGGAGATGCAGCTCTCGATGGGGCCGGTCAAGGGCAAGGACTTCGCCACCTCGCTGGGCCCGTACCTGGTGACCACCGACGAGTTCGCGCCCCAGGGGCTGCGGGTGGTGCCGTCGGCGGCCATGGTCGCGCGCGTCAACGGTGTCGAGTACACCCGCTCCAACCTGGACACCCTGTGGTGGAGCTTCGCCGAGATGCTCGCCTACGCGGCGGAGTCGGCACCTGTGCGCCGCGGCGACGTGCTCGGCTCCGGCACCTGCGGCACCGGCTGCATCATGGAGCTGGCGCTGGTCCACGGCCCTCTGAAGTACCCCTACCTCACCCCTGGCGACGAGGTCGAGCTGGAGGTGGACGGACTTGGGGTGCTGTCCAACCGCGTGGTCGCCGGCAACGCGCCCGCCTTCCAGCCCGACCCGCTTCGCAACCGTCCCCGACCGGCCAGTGAGGAGCCCACGCGCCATGCCCAGTGACCGAAGCTCGCGCCTGCGCACCGCCGCGGAGCGCATCCGCGCGACCGTGCCAAAGGTGCCCGACGACGCCAGGACCTCCGCGGACCCGGAGACCGGTGAGCAGTGGGACCGCGGCCAGGTGCTCGCCCACGTGGCCGAGATCCTGCCCTACTGGTCGGAGCAGATCGAGCTGGTGGTCGAGCGGGGCGGCGGGGTGTCGTTCGGCCGGGTCAAGTCCGACCCGGAACGCAACGCCGCCATCGAGCGGGACCGCCTGGTGGACACCGCCGAGCTGCTGCGGCGTATGGACCAGGGCCTCCTGGGCGTGCTCGCCCTGCTCGACCGCCTCGACGAGCGGGCCCTGGAGCGCACCGGCACGCACGAGCGCATCGGCGAGATGACCGCCGCCGCGATCGCCGACCGCTTCCTGGTCGAGCACCTCGAGGAGCACGCGGAGCAGCTCGAGGAGGGCGTGCGGGCGAGCTGAGCGCGCGGGTTGCGGTCAGGTGCTCGCCAGGCGTACCAAGTGCCTATGAGTACCCAGCTTGTTTACGACGTGACCGAGGCCGACTTCGAGGCCAGGGTCGTGCAGCGCTCCTACCAGGTCCCCGTGGTGATCGACTTCTGGGCCGACTGGTGCGCGCCCTGCCGCGCGCTGGGGCCGATGCTCGAACGGGCGGTGGAGGCCCGCGGCGGAGCGGTGGAGCTGGCACGGATCGATGTCGACCAGTCCCCGCAGCTCGCCAGCGCTTTCGGCGTCCAGGGCATCCCGGCGGTCAAGGCGGTCAAGGACGGCCGCCTGGTCGACGAGTTCGTCGGCGCGCAGCCCCAGAACGTGGTCGAGCAGTTCCTCGACGGGCTGCTCCCCAGCCAGGCCGACGTCGCCGCCGCCGAGGCCGCCAACCTCGACCCCGCTGAGGCCGAGGCACGCTACCGCGAGATCCTGGCTGAGGACCCCGACAACGTGCCGGCGCGCGTGGGCCTGGCCAACCTGCTGCTGGACCGGGACGAGCCAGCCGAGGCGGTCGACGCGCTCCGGCCAGTGGAGCACGATCCCGAGGCGGTCCAGCCGCTGGCCCGCGCCCGCCTGGCGCTGGAGTCCGCCGATTCGGGCGCCGAGTTCGGCAAGGCCGCCAGCCGTGCGCTGGACGGCCAGCCCGAGGAAGCTCTGTCCGAGCTCCTGGCGGTGGTCCGCGAGGGGCCAGGGCAGCGGCGCGACCGCGCACGCGAGCTCATGCTCGACGTCTTCCGCGTCCTCGGCGATGACCACCCCCTGGCCCGGCGCTACCGCAAGGACCTCACCAGCGCCCTGTTCTGACCACCCCGGTCCTTGGGACGCCGGTCCGGTCTAGTACCTGACACAGGCTTTGTAGGCCTGGAAGGACTCGGCCAGGCGCGGCTTGCAGTACTCATTGGATTGGCCATGGTAGGCGTCGCCACGGTACCGCTCGGCGGCGTCGCCCTGGTCTGACTTGTAGCGCGGCCGGTGGCTCTGGGCCGCCTTGGGCGCGCCATCCGGGCAGGGCCGGCTCATCACCTCGTCGCGGCCGCAGCCCGTGTCGGCCGCCGTCGGCGAGCCCGAGTCAGCCGGGTCCGCCGCGCCGTCACCGCTGGACTGACCCGAGCCGGCCGCACATCCCCCCACGACCAGCACCATCGCCAACGCCATGAGCATCGCGCGCCAGAGCGAGCCAGAACGCGCGAGTCGTCCAAGAGCAAGCAACGAGTAACCTCCCACCGTGTCGTCGTTGCCTTCCTGCTGCGATGGGACACGCTACACGCGGCCCCCGACACCGGCAGGGACGATTGCGCGGCCCGGCGAAATCGCATTGCCCGCGATCTGACCGCGCGGGTAGGCTGCCCGGACCAGCCCATTCCAGCTCGAGGAGGCCCCGCAGCCGTGGCCAGCCAGGCCGTGCTCACCCCCCGGGGGAAGGACTTTCCCCAATGGTTCCAGGACGTCGTCGCTCGCGCCGAACTGGCCGAGAACGGCCCGGCCCGGGGCAGCATGGTCATCCGACCGTGGGGCTACGCGATCTGGGAGCTGATGCAGGCGGACATGGACCGCCGCATCAAGGCCACCGGCGCGCAGAACGCCTATTTCCCGCTGTTCATCCCGATGAGCTACCTCGAGCGGGAGGCGCAGCACGTCGAGGGCTTCTCGCCCGAGCTGGCGGTGGTCACCTACGGCGGCGGCGAGGAGCTGGCCGAGCCGCTGGTGGTGCGGCCCACCTCCGAGACGGTGATCAACGCCTCCTTCGCCAAGTGGATCCAGGGCTACCGCGACCTGCCCATGCTCCTCAACCAGTGGGCCAACGTGGTCCGATGGGAGATGCGCCCGCGCCTGTTCCTGCGGACCTCGGAGTTCCTCTGGCAGGAGGGCCACACCGCCCACGCCACCTACGAGGAGGCGCAGGCCGAGACCATCCAGATGCTGGAGGTCTACCGCGCCTTCATGGAGGAGACCCTCGGCGTTGCGGTGGTGACGGGCGAGAAGTCAGCGCGTGAACGCTTCGCCGGGGCCGACCGCACCTACACGTGCGAGGGCCTGATGGGTGACGGCAAGGCCCTGCAGATGGGCACCAGCCACAACCTCGGCCACAACTTCGCCCGCGCCTTCGACATCACCTACCTGTCGGCCCAAGGCACCCGCGAGCACGTCGCCACCACCTCGTGGGGGACGTCCATGCGCATGCTCGGCGGGGTCATCATGGTCCACGGGGACGACCACGGCCTGCGGCTGCCCCCCGCGATCGCGCCACACCAGGTGGTGCTGCTGGCGCTGACCGACGGGGAGCCCGCCCGGCTGGTCGACAAGCTGGCCGCCGAGCTGCGCGCCGAGGGCGTGCGCGCCCACGTGGACAACCGCTTCCACCTGTCGTTCGGGCGCCGCTCGGTGGACTGGGAGCTGAAGGGCGTGCCGGTGCGGATCGAGCTGGGCGAGCGTGAGCTGGCCGCCGGCCAGGCCACGCTGGTGCGCCGCGACATCCGCGTCAAGCGGCCGGAGCCGCTCGAGCGGGTCGTCCGCGCGGCCAGGGAGCTGCTGGACGAGCTGCAGGGCGCCCTGCACGAGGAGTCGCTGCGGTTCCTCGACGACCACACCTACGACGTGGCCAGCCTCGAGGAGTTCCGCGAGCGCGTCGGCGACGGCGGCTTCTTCCGGTTGGCGTGGTGCGGCTCGGACGCCTGCGAGGAGGCGCTCGGCGAGGGCACCGGCGCCTCCGTCCGCGCGATCGTCGGGGAGGACGCTCCCGCGGCCACCTGCCTGGTCGACGGCGCCCCGGCCCGCTACACCGTCCTGGCCGCCAGGGCCTACTGAGCAGCGGCCCGAGCCGGTGGAGCGGCTCGGCACGATCCGCGCGGTTCCCGGAATCGTTATCCGGCCTCAGCCCCGATCCGGGCGAGGTGGTGTTTACTGTCGAGCGCACGGGGCACCCGTCGGGCGCCCCCCAACCAGACTTCAGGACCAGCACACGACATGCGGGTAACTTTTCTCGGACAAGCCGGCCTGTACATCGAGACAGATCACGGGACGATCCTCTGCGACCCGTGGTTCAACCCGGCCTTCTTCGCCTCCTGGTTCCCCTTCCCCAGCAACGAGGACGTGGACGTCGAGGCGATCTCCCATCCCGACTACCTCTACGTGTCGCACCTGCACCACGACCATTTCGATCCCGAGTTCCTGCGCGACCACGTCGACAAGGACGCGGTCGTGCTGCTGCCCGAATACCCGATCAACCACCTCGAGCGCGAGCTCGGCGAGATCGGCTTCCACCGCTTCGTCAAGACGCGCAGCGCCGAGCAGGTCGAGCTGGACGGCCTGCGGATCATGATCGTCGCGCTGGTGGCCCCGACCGACGGGCCGATCGGCGATTCGGGGCTGGCGGTGGACGACGGCCGGACCAGGCTGTTCAACCAGAACGACTCGCGCCCGATCGACCTGGAGCCGCTGCGCGGCTTCGGCCATTTCGACGCGCATTTCCTGCAGTTCTCCGGCGCGATCTGGTACCCGATGGTCTACGACTTTCCGCTGCGGATGAAGCAGACGCTGGGTCGCAAGAAGCGGCAGAACGAGATGGCCCGCGCCAGGCGCTACGCCGAGGAGGTCGGCGCGTCCTACGTCTTCCCCTCCGCCGGCCCGCCGTGCTTCCTGGACCCCGACCTGTTCGACCTCAACGACTTCGACCGCGACCCCTCCAACGTCTTCCCCGACCAGACGGTCTTCCTCGAGTCCCTGCGCGACCAGGGGATGGAGTCCGGCCGGCTGCTGTTGCCCGGCTCGGTGGCCACGCTCGAGGACGGCGGCTGCCAGGTGCGCCACCCGGCTCCCGACGCGGTCGAGCGGGTCTTCTCCGACAAGCGCGCCTACCTGAAGGCCTACCAGGCCCGCAAGCTGCCCGAGATCGAGCGGCGCAAGGCGACCTGGGCCAGGGGGCAGGTCGAGGACCTGGTTGGCGAGCTCAAGCGCTGGTGGGAGCCACTGCTCGCGCACGCCGACCTGACCTGCGACGGCATCAACGGGCGGGTGCTGCTCGAGGTTGCCGACCAGCGGCGCGGCGACGAGCAGGTGGTGATCGACTACCTCGAGCGCCGGGTCGACGCCTGGAAGGGCGAGCCGTTCCGCTACCGCTTCCGCATTGACCGGGCGCTGGTGGAGACCTGCATCGTCCAGCACAAAGAGGACTGGGTGAACGAGCTGTTCCTGTCCTGCCGCTTCGAGACCTCTCGCGACGGCCCCTACAACGAGTACGTCTACAACTGGTTCAAGGCGCTGTCGCCCGAGCGGCTGCAGTACGCCGAGGGCTGGTACGCCGAGCAGGCGCCGGTGCAGGAGCTGATCCAGATGGACGGCTACCTGGTCCAGCGGCGCTGTCCGCACCTGAAGGCGGACCTCGCGCAGTTCGGCGACGTCGAGGACGGCGTGCTCACCTGCCGGATGCACGGCTGGCAGTTCGACCTGGCCACCGGGCGCTGCCTCACCTCCGACGACCGCCGGCTCCACTCCGTCCCGGCGTCGTCGGCCGGGGAGGCCGAGCAGGCGGCGGAGAGGTCGGGGTGAGGAACGCGATAGGGTAGAGGGGACGGCGACACCAACGCATCAGCGAGGATCCTTGGACGCACCCCTCGACCAGCAGCGAACGCTCCTGGAGCTGCAGGCCCACGACTCGGCCATCGACCGGCTGAACCACCAGCGCGGGTCGCTGCCCGAGCATGCCCTCGTGGAGCGGCTCGGCACCAATCTGGCCGCGATCGACCAGCTGGTCGCCGAGCGTCAGGGCGACCTGGCCACGGTGAGCCGGGAGCAGACCCGGCTCGAGGACGAGGTCGAGATGGTCCGCCGCAAGGCCGAGACCGAGGAGGCGCGCGCCATTTCGGGCCGCGTGACCAGCCCCAAGGAGCTCACCTCGATCCAGGAGGAGGTCGCCTCGCTGCAGCGCCGCCAGGCCGCCCTGGAGGACGACCTGCTGGAGCGGATGGAGCGCCGCGAGACCCTGGACGCCGAGCTGGCGGAGCTGTCCAGCCGGCGCGAGCGCCTGACCGCCGAGCAGGCTGAGGTCGCCAAGGCGCGCGACGCCGCGCTGGCCGACATCGACCGGGAGCTGGAGGTGCAGCGGTCCGCCCGCAAGCTGCTGGAGCCGAAGGTGTCGGAGGAGCTGCTGAAGCTGTACGAGCAGATCCGCGCCAGGCAAGGCGGCATCGGCGCCGGCGCGCTGGTCGGCAACACCTGCCAGGGCTGCCGGACCTCGCTGTCGCGGGTGGACGTGAACGCCCTGCGCGCGCTGCCGCCGGAACGCATCAAGCGCTGCGAGCACTGCCGCAGGATCCTGGTCGTCGAATGAAGCGGTCCGAGGGCGCCCGAGACCTGGACGAGGTCGTGGTGTGGACCGACGGTGGCGCGCGGGGCAACCCGGGCCCCGCCGGCTATGGCGTGGTGGTGACCGATCGGGACGGCACGGTCCTCGCCGAGCTGTCCGAGGGCATCGGCTGGGCGACCAACAACGTGGCCGAGTACCAGGGGGTGCTGGCCGGGCTGCAGCAGGCCAGGTCGCTGGGTGCCAGGAAGGTCCTGGTCCGCGCCGACTCGCTGCTGGTGGTCAACCAGCAGCTCGGCAGCTGGAAGGTCCGCAACGAAGGGCTGCGGCCGCTGGCGGAGGAGGTGCGCCGGCTCGCGCGAAGCTTCGAGCGGGTGACCTGGCAGCACGTCCCCCGCGAGCGCAACCGCCGCGCCGACGCGCTCGCCAACCGCGCCATGGATGCCCAAGGCAGCGTCCGCCGCTAGGTGTCGAGGGGGGAGCTGCGCTCCCCCCTCGAGGCTCCCCCCTCGGCGTGGCGGGACTGCGGCTCCAGGGCGGCGGGGGGAGGCAAGCTCCCCCCTCGGCCGCTTCGGGGACGTCTTAGCCCAGCCGGTCGTGCGGGCGGTCGTCCAGCTCGGGGCGGCCCCAGGTGACCCTTGTCGAGGAGTCGGAGACGGTGACCCGCCCGCGGCGGGAGGCTCGCCGCCGCGCCAGCGCCGGGGCCCAGCGGCGGGCCAGCGCCCGGGCGGGCGGGAGCAGCAGCACCAGGCCGAGCAGGTCGGTCAGGAACCCGGGGACCAGCAGCAGCGCACCGGCGGCCAGCACCATCGCGCCGTCGGCGACCTCCCTGCTGGGCACCCGGCCCTCGGCCACGGCGAGCTGGAAGCGCCGCCAGGCGGCCATCCCCTGCCGCTTGGCGAGCCAGGCGCCACTGACGCTGAACACCAGCAGCAGGAGCAGCGTGGCGAGCACGCCGATGCTCTTGCCGACTGCGATGATCACCGCCAGTTCGGCGAGTGGGACCAGGAAGAACAGGACCACGAGCACTGCGACCACGACACCTCAACTTGAGACAGACCCTCTTCGAACCAGTATGCGCCTGGATCCCCGGTAGCGGGGAGGGCTTTGGAACGGTGGCGCCCGCCTGGCAAAATGGCGGGGTGGGGGAGTCGGACGGGCGGTCGCGGTCCCGCTCCAGGGACCGAGGAAAGTCCGGCCTCCGCAGGGCAGGGTGCTGGCCAACGGCCAGTCGGGGCGACCCGCAGGAAAGTGCCACAGAAAACAGACCGCCGCCGGCCCGCGGGCCGGCGGTAAGGGTGAAACGGTGCGGTAAGAGCGCACCAGCGGCCGGGTGACCGGTCGGCTTGGCAAACCCCACCCGGAGCAAGGCCAAATAGGGGGCGTACCGGTCGCTTGTGACCGGAGGAGACCGGCCCGGTCGAGTCCCCTGGTGGGCCGCACGAGGCCGGCGGCAACGCCGGTCCCAGATGGATGATCGCCTCGCCGCGCAACGCGGTCAGACAGAAGCCGGCTTACAGTCCGACTCCCCCCGCTACCCGTTGTCCGCCCGCTATCCCGATCCATGGCAGGAGCGTAATGGACCTTCCCGACAACCCTCTGGTCTCTCCCGCGGTTCGCATCACCATCCTGCTCCGGCTCGTCTCCGAGGGGTTCGAGGACGCCTTCTCCAGCCGCCCGGCGTGGCTGGAGCTGCCGGGCGTCGACCTCGCCGAGCTGCGCCAGGCGGTCGGGCCCGAACGGGTCGAGCAGCTCACCCGCACCGTCGGCCTGCGCGAGGGCGAGGCCTACCAGGCCGGCGGCCCGCCGGGCACGGTGGCCCTCTCCGAGGCCGCGCACAACGGGGTGCTGGCGCTGATGGGCCTGTCCGCCATGCCACCCGACGTGCAGGTCGAGGAGACCGGCGACGGGCCGCGCTTCCAGGTGCCCGAGGACTGGTTCATCACCGCTCGCGCCGGCCGGGTGGACTGACCGCCCGGTGATCGGCTTCTGCCTGGCGGCCGGCTCTGGCAGCCGCCTGGCGCCGCTGACGGCGACCGTCCCCAAGCCGCTGCTGGCGCCGGCCGGCCGCCCCCTGCTGGACCTCGCCTGCGACGCGCTGGTCAAGGCCGGAGCCGAGCGGGTGGTGGTCAACCTCCACCACGGGGCCGAGGCGATCGCGGCGCATCTCCACGGCCGCCCGGACGTGCTGGCCCTGGGCGAGCCGACACTGCTCGGCACCGGCGGCGGGCTGGTCGCGGCGCGGCGGGCCGGCCTGCTCGGCCCCGGCGGCCCCGGCGGCCCGGGCGGCGGCGGTCCCGCGGGCGACGGCCCGGGCGGCGATCCCATCGTGGTGGTGACCTGCGCGGACCACGTCGTGGACCCGGCCGACCTGGCGATGCTCGCCGCCGCGCTGGAGCGCTCTGGCGCGCCCATGGCGATCGGCCTGGACTGCGGGCGGCTGCGGCCGACCTTCCGGCTGGAGGGGGAGCTGGCGGTGGCCGACCCGGACGGGGAGTGGATGGCAGCGGGCGTGTTCGCGCTGCGCCCCGGGGTCCTCGACGACGCGCCGGCGGGCTACTCGACCATGGTCGACAGTCTGCTGGAGCCGTGCTGGCGGCGCGGCGAGCTGATCGGCGTGCCGCTCCGGGGCGATTGGGCCGACGCCGGCACGCTCGGCCGCTTCCTGGCGGTCTCCGCCGGTCTGCTGGCCGGCCGCTGGCCCTACCCGCTGCCACCCGGCACGCTCCAGCGGGACGCCCGCGGTGGCCCGGTGTTCGTGGCCGCGGGCGCGCGCCTGCACCCCCGCGCGATCGTGGCCGGCCCGCTGGTGCTGGACGGCGGCGCCAGCGTCGGCCCGTCCGCGGTGGTCGCCCGCTCGGTGCTCGGCCCGGGCGCGAGGGTCGGCGCGGGCGCCCGCGTGACCGGCAGCCTGCTCGGCCCCGGCGCCGAGGTCGCCGCCGGCGAGGTCGCGGTGGCGGCGTCGCTCCCCGCCGGGATCGGGTAGCCTCGGCTGCGACGGAACTGACGAAGGAGGCGCGCGTGGCGGATCAGCTCACCCTCGGCATGCTCGGCGGGACCGGCCCGCAGGGAAAGGGGCTCGCCCTGCGCCTGGCAACGGCCGGCCACCAGATCCTGCTCGGCTCCCGCAACGCCGAGCGCGCCGCCTCGGTCGCCGCTGAGCTGCTCGATGGGCGCGACCTGCCGATCAAGGGCCTCGCCAACGCGGAGGCCGCAGCCGGCGCCGACGTGGTGTTCCTGGTCTTCCCCTTCGAGGGGCAGGCCGCCATGCTGCCCGACCTGGCCGATGCGATCGGCGACAAGCTGGTGGTGGACGTCATCAACCCGCTCGGCTGGGACGAGCGCGGCGCCTTCGTGCTGGACGTCCCCGAGGGCAGCGCCGCCGAGCAGGCGCAGGCGCTGCTGCCGCGCGCGCGGGTGGTGTCCGCCTTCCACCATGCCCCCCCGAGACTGCTCGCCGACCTGGACCTCTTCTGCGACACCGACGTGCTGGTGGTCGGCGACGACCCGGCGGCCAGAGCCACCGTGATCGGGCTGGCCGACGAGATCCCCGGGTGCCGCGGGATCGACGCCGGTCCACTGCGGCTGTCGCGCCAGCTCGAGGGCTTCACCGCCGTGGTGGTAGGCGTCAACCGGCGCTACAGGATCAACGCGGGTGTGCGCATCACCCGGCTCAGCGAGGAGCGGCGCAAGCGCGTGGCGGCCAGTCCCGTCGCGACCGAGCGGAGTCCGTCGTCGTGACCCGGATCTACACGCGCGGTGGCGACGACGGCACCACCGGCCTGCTCTATGGCGGGCGGGTCGACAAGTCCGACGCGCGCACCGAGAGTTACGGGGCGGTCGACGAGGCGGTCGCGGCGCTCGGCATGGCCAGGGCGGTGGTCGCCGACCCCCCGCTGGCCGACCACGTGCTGCGGCTGCAGCGCGAGCTGTTCGTGGTGGGCTCGGAGCTGTCCACGGACACGCGCAATGCGCACAAGCTACGTCCCGGCGTGACCAAGGTCACCGCCGAGATGGTCGACGCGCTCGAGGAGCTGATCGACGAGTATACGGCGCGCATCAACATGCCGGAGGATTTCGTGGTCCCCGGCGAGACGCAGGGCTCGGCCTTCCTGGACGTCGCCCGGACGATCGTGCGGCGGGCCGAGCGTCGCACGGTCGCGCTGGAGCGGGCCGGCGGCCTCACCGACCGCGAGGCGGTCCGCTACCTCAACCGGCTCGCCGACCTGATCTTCGTGCTCGCCCGCTACGAGGAAGGCGACTTCCGAACCCTACGGTCGTAGGGAGATGGCGCGCACCGTGGTGGACGCGCTGGAGCGGCGTGTGGCGCTGCCGGAGCGGGTCGACCGCCTGGTCAGCCTGGTCCCCTCGCTCACGGAATGGCTGGTGGCCGCCGGCGTCGGCGAGCGGCTGGTGGGCGTGACCGACTGGTGCGCGGAGCCGGCCGAGGTCACCGGGCGGCTGCCGAAGGTCCGCGGCACCAAGAACCCCGACCTGGCGGCGATCCGTGCGCTCCGACCGGACCTGGTGGTCGCCAACGCCGAAGAGAACCGCCGCATCGACGTGGAGCGGCTCCAGGCCGCCGGCGTGGCGGTCTACGTGACCTCCCCGGTGACCGTGGCCGGAGCCGTGGACGAGCTGCGGGGCCTGGCGGCGGCGGTGGGCGCGCTGCCGGCGGCGGGGTCGATCGACGCGACCCTGCGCACGGCCCTCGACGGGGCCGCGGAGCAGGCCCCCGGCCGCGGCCGCCGCTACGCCTGCGCGGTCTGGCGCGACCCGTGGATGTGGGTGGGGGAGGGCACCTACGCGGCCGACCTGCTGCGGCTGGCCGGCGGCGTGCCGGTGGTGGCGGCCGCGCGCTACCCGAAGCTGGGCCCCGAGGAGGTCGCCGCGCTGGGCCCCGAGGTGGTGCTGCTGCCGTCCGAGCCGTACCCGTTCGGTCCCGCCGACGCGGAGGCGGTGGCCGGCTGGTCCGGGGCCAGCGCCGTGCTCGTCGACGGTCGGGCACTGACCTGGTACGGGCCGCGCATCCCCGCCGCACTCGCCTCGCTGGCGGGCCAGTTGCGCAATCCGGCATGATCGACGCCTTGCGCGCCACCCAGATCGCCCAAGGAGCAGCCAGGCAGTGACCGACGAGCAGGAACCCGCGGCGGAGCGGGCTGACCACGGCGGCTCGGGCGCGCGCCTGAGCCGCCGACGGCTGCTCACCTCGATCGGAGCCGGCGGCGCCGCGCTCGGGCTCGGTGGTGGCGCGTACGCGCTCGGCTACGAGCTCGGCCAGCCGCCGCCCCAGCCGCCCCAGCCGGCGCTGTCCACGCGGGCGGTCCCGTTCTACGGTGACCGCCAGGCCGGGATCGTCACCCCGCAGCAGGACCGGCTCCATTTCGCCGCCTTCGACGTCACCACCACCACCACCACCACCACCACCAGCGCCGACGACCTGGGCGACCTGCTGCGGGTGTGGACGCGCGCGGCGGCGCGCATGTGCAACGGCGACCCGGCCGTGCCAGGCGGTCTGGAACCCCTGGCGTCCCCGCCGGACACCGGCGAGGTCGTGGGACTGCCGCCGTCGCGGCTCACCATCACCTTCGGCTTCGGGCCCAGCCTGTTCGGCAGGCCCGGCGCCGGCGACCGCTTCCGGATCGCCGCCCTTCGGCCGCCCGAGCTGGAAGACCTGCCGCCGCTGCCCGGCGACCGGCTCGAGCCGGGGCGCAGCGGGGGCGACATCGGGGTGCAGGCCTGCGCCGACGACCCGCAGGTGGCCTTCCACGCGATCCGCAACCTGGCGCGCATCGGCCGCGGCAAGGTGACGCTGCGCTGGTCGCAGCTCGGCTTCGGGCGCACGTCCTCCACCAGCAACAGCCAGCAGACGCCCCGCAACCTGCAGGGCTTCAAGGACGGCACCAACAACATCAAGGCCGAGGACACCGACCTGCTCGACGAGCACGTCTGGGTCCCGCGCGACATCGCGCAGGACTGGATGCGCGGCGGGACCTACATGGTGGTCCGGCGCATCCGCATGCTCATCGAGGTCTGGGACCGCGCCCTGCTCGAGGAGCAGGAGCGGACCATCGGGCGCCAGCGCGTCAGCGGCGCGCCGCTCGGCGGCGAGGACGAGTTCGACGTGCTCGACTTCACCGCCCGCCGGCCGGACGGCGAACCGGTCATCCCCTCGGACTCGCACGTCCGCCTGGCCGCGCCCGACGTCAACGGCGGCGCCATGCTGCTGCGCCGCGGCTACTCGTTCACCGACGCGCTCGACCGCCTCGGCCAGCTCGACGCCGGCCTGTTGTTCATCTGCTTCCAGCGGGACCCGCGCCGCCAGTTCGTGGCGATCCAGCGCAACCTGGGCTCGCGCGACGCGCTGAACGAGTACATCCGCCACACGGGCAGCGCCGTGTTCGCCTGCCCGGGCGGGATCCAGCCCGGCAGCTACGTGGGCGAGCCGCTGTTCGGCTGAGACGCGACGTGCCCCGCTCGGTGGGACGAGCGGGGACGTCGGCTGGGGGTGTGGGCGCTACTGCTTGACGAGCTCGACGTCCACCTCGAGGCGGATGTTCTTGGACAGCAGGAACCCGCCGGTCTCCAGCGGGGCGTTCCAGGAAAGACCCCAGTCGTCGCGGTTGACCTCCGTCGTCGCGGAGAAGGCAGCCCGCGTGCCGCCCCAGGGGTCCTGCGTGGCGCCGTGGAACTCGACGTCCCAGGTGACCGGGCGGGTCTCGCCGATGATGGTCAGGTCGCCGTCGAGCTCCCAGCGGTTGTCGTCCTTCCCCGGTCGGAGCGCGATCGAGCGGAAGCTGATCGTCGGATATTTCTCGACCTCGAAGAAGTCCGGCGAGCGCAGGTGGCGGTCACGGTTGTCGTCGCGGGTGGTCACGCTGTCCACGTCGAGCTCGACGTCGACGGACGACTGTTCGGGCTGCTCGGCGATGCTCACCGCGGCGGTGAACTTGGTGAAGCGTCCGCGCACCCTGGCCATCATGTGCCTGGCGATGAACTCGAACGACGAGTGGGCGGGGTCGACCCCCCAGTTTCCCGCGGCCGGGACCGTGCGGCCGTCGACCTCGCGAGCCGCGACTGCGGCTTCCGACATGGCTGGCTCCTCTCTGGAGGTGAAGCGATTGACAGCGAAAAAGTTGAACGTACAACTATCTACCACGTGCGCCCGTCTCTTCGCAAACGGCCAGAGAAGGCCAAGGCCGGCTCCGGTCAGGTGAGGCCAGAGCCGGCCGGATGGCGTCTCGGAAGCCCTGGTTAGTGGTACTCGTGCTCCGGGGCGGGGTAGTGGCCCTCGGCGACGTCCTTGGCGAAGTGCTGCGCCGCCTCCGCCACGGTCGAGCGCAGGTCCGCGTAGCGCTTGACGAAGCGCGGTGTGGGGTCGGGCGTGAGCCCGAGCAGGTCGGTGATGACCAGCACCTGCCCGTCGCAGTGCGGGCCGGCGCCGATGCCGATGGTGGGGACGTCGAGCGCCTCGGTGACGCGTTTGCCCAGCTCAGCGGGGATGGCCTCGAGCACGATCGAGAAGCAGCCAGCCTCCTGGAGGGCGAGCGCGTCGGCCAGCAGCCCCTCTCCCTGCTCGCCGCGGCCCTGCACCCGGAAGCCGCCGAAGGCGTTGAAGGACTGCGGGGTGAGCCCGAGGTGGCCCATGACCGGCACGCCGGCGTCGGTGATGCGGCGCACCGCCTCGGCCGACCGCCTGCCACCCTCCAGCTTGACCGCGTTGGCGCCGACCTTGACCAGCCGCGCCGCGTTGCGCATCGCCTCCTTCGCGGAGGCCTGGTAGGACCCGAAGGGCAGGTCGCCGACGATCATCGGGTTGGAGGCGCCGCGCGCGACGGCGGCGGTGAAGATCACGGCCTCTTCCATGGTGACGGGGATGGTGGAGTCGTAGCCGAGAACGTTGTTGCCGAGCGAGTCGCCGACCAGCAGCAGCGGGACGCCCGCCTCGTCGAGCACCCGGGCGGTCAGCGCGTCGTAGGCGGTGAGCATGATGAACCGCTCTCCGCGCGCCTTCCACGCGGCCAGGTCGTGCACGGTGACCGGCATTGCGGCCCTCCTTGGGTACTGACCTTGAAGCCCGGTCCTACCGGGTCTTCTGGACATGGCCAGTTTGCCACGCGAAGGTCGCGGCTACCTCTGGGCCCGGGCCAGCCGATTACCGGTGGAAGCGGTTGGTGATCGGCAGGCGGCGGTCCTTGCCGAAGGAGCGGCCGGTCACCTTGGGGCCCGGCGGCGCCTGGCGGCGCTTGTACTCGGCGTTGTCGACCATGCGGAGCACGCGCTCGACGAGGTCGGGATCGAAGCCCTCGCTGACGATCTCCTCGGCGCTGGCGTCGTCCTCGATGTAGCGGTCCAGGATCGGGTCGAGGACGTCGTAGGGGGGTAGCGAGTCGGTGTCGAGCTGGCCGGGGCGCAGCTCGGCGGTAGGCGGCTTGTCCAGCACCGACTGCGGGATCACCACCCCCAGCTCGTTGCGCCACCGCGCCAGCCGGTACACCAGCGTCTTCGGAACGTCCCTGATGACCGCGAAACCGCCAGCCATGTCCCCGTACAATGTGGAATAGCCGACCGCCAGCTCCGACTTGTTGCCGGTGGTGAGCACCAGATGCCCGAACTTGTTCGACAGGCTCATCAGCAGCGTGCCGCGCACCCGGGCCTGGATGTTCTCCTCGGCGATGCCCGGCTCGGTGCCGGCGAAGGGCTGCTTGAGGGCGGCCAGGAACCCCTCGACCGGCTCCTGGATCGGCAGGGTGAGCAGCTCGATGCCGAGGTTGCCGGCCAGCCTGCGCGCGTCGCCGAGGCTCTCCGGCGAGGAGTGCTCGGCCGGCATGGCCACGCCGTTGACCCGCTCGCGGCCGAGCGCGTCGGCGGCGATGGTGGCCACCAGGCTCGAATCGATCCCGCCGGAGAGCCCGATCAGCACCCGCTGGAAGCCGTTCTTGCGGACGTAGTCCCTGGTGGCGACGACCAGCGCCCGGTAGACCTCCTCCTCGACGCTCTGCGCGCTCGCGATCCGGTGCGCCACCGGCGGGCCGGGATCGGGCAGCTCGTCGGTGACCCGCACCTCCCGGACCTCGATCCCGGGGTGCGGCTCGGCCGCCGGCGTTCGGCGTGGCCGGTCCGAGAGGCGGGCGGTGGCGCCCTCCTCGATCGGCAGGTCGACCAGCAGCAGCTCCTCCTCGAAGGCGGCGGCGCGGGCCCGAAGGCGGCCCTGCGGGTCGACGTAGTTGCTCTGGCCCTCGAAGACCAGCTCGTCCTGGCCGCCGACCTGGTTCACCCACACCAGGTGGACGCCGTGGTCGGCCGCGCGGGTGGCCAGCATGGGGCCGAGCCGCTCGGCCTTGCCGAGCCGGTACGGGGAGCCGTTGAGGCTCACCACCACCTCGGCGCCGGCGGCGGCCGCCGCCGGCAGCGGGCCCCACGGGAACCACAGGTCCTCGCAGATGGTGATGGCCACCCGAGCGATGCCGAAGGAGGCGATCAGCACCTGCTTCCCCGGGACGAAGTAGCGCTCCTCGTCGAACACCCCGTAGTTGGGCAGCAGCACCTTGTGGTAGACGGCCAGCACGCGCCCGTCGCGGCACAGCGCCGCAGCGTTGGCGGGGCCGGCGTGGGTCGAGTCGACGAACCCGACCACCGCGGCCGCCTCGCCGGTCGCGGCCGCCACGCGCCGGACACCGTCGCGGCTGGCCGCCAGGAACGCTGGCTTGAAGACCAGGTCCTCCGGCGGGTAGCCGGTGACCGCCAGCTCCGGGAAGACCACCAGGTGGGCGCCCCGCCCAGCGCCCTCGCGATAGGCGTCGAGCACCCGGCCGACGTTGCCGTCGACGTCGCCGACCACCGGATCGATCTGGGCTCCGGCCAGCCGCAAGCGCTCCACGGACTCCACCTTAGCAGGGCGATCCATGAGTCCCGCCCAAGGTGCTGCCTGGCTGGCCACCGGCCAGGTAGCATGGCCGCCCGAACCCGATACAGGCCTGGCGGAACATGGACAAGCAGCGCGAGTACGTCCTGCGGATGGTCGAGGAGCGCGACATCCGCTTCATCCGGCTCTGGTTCACGGACGTGCTGGGCTTCCTGAAGTCGTTCGCGATCACCCCGGCCGAGCTGGAGGACGCCTTCGAGCAGGGCATGATCTTCGACGGCTCGGCCATCGAGGGCTACGCGCGCGTGCAGGAAGCCGACATGGTGGCCAAGCCCGACCCGAGCACCTTCCAGGTCCTGCCCGGGCGATCCGACTCCGGCGGGGTCGCCAGGATGTTCTGCGACGTGCTCACCACCGAGGGCGAGCCGTTCGACGGCGACCCGCGCTGGGTGCTGCGCCGCAACCTGGAGCACGCCGCCCGGCTCGGCTTCACCGTCTACGTCCAGCCGGAGATGGAGTTCTTCCTGTTCGCCGACGCCGACGGCGCGCGGCCGCTGGACACCGGCTCGTTCTTCGACCAGACCGCCCTGGACCTGTCCCAGGACTTCCGCCAGGTCGCCATCGACATGCTGGAGCACATGGGCATCTCGGTGATGCAGTCCCACCACGAGATCGCCCCCAGCCAGCACGAGATCGACCTGCGCGAGGCCGACGCCCTGGCGATGGCCGACAGCGTCATGACGTCCCGGCTGGTGGTCAAGGAGGCCGCCCTGGAGCGCGGCCTGCACGCCACCTTCATGCCCAAGCCGTCCCAGGAGCTGGAGGGCTCGGGCATGGACACCCACATCTCGCTGTACGAGGGCGACCGCAACGCCTTCCACGACCCGGGGCAGGAGGCCAACCTCTCCAAGACGGCCCGCTGCTTCATCGCCGGGCTGCTGGTCCACGCGCCCGAGTACACCGCCGTCACCAACCAGTGGATCAACTCCTACAAGCGGCTGGTCTCGGGGTTCGACGCGCCCACCTGGATCTGCTGGGCGCAGCGCAACCGCTCGGCGATGGTGCGGGTCGGCGGCTACCGCTCCGACCGCGTCGACGTCGAGGTGCGCCTGCCCGACCCGGCCGGCAACCCCTACCTGGCGTTCGCGGTGCTGCTGGCCGCCGGGATGAAGGGCATCGAGGAGGAGTACGAGCTGCCCTCCGAGGCCGGCGACAACCTCTACGACATGACCGAGGCGGAGCGGCGCGCCGCCGGCATCAGCCGGCTGCCGGTCGACCTGCACGAGGCGCTGGTGGCGATGGAGGGGTCAGAGCTGGTCGCCGAGGCTCTCGGCGAGCACGTCTTCGAGTACTTCCTGCGCAACAAGCGCCGTGACTGGGAGGCGTACCAGCGCTACGTGTCCCCGTTCGAGCGCGAGCGCTACCTGCCGCTGCTGTAGGCCGGGCACGGCATGGTCGCCACGCTGGTCCGCCTCGGGTTCGACGACCCCGAGTCGGTCGCCGTCGAGCTGGAGGCGCTCGGCGCCTGGCCGCCCCGGCCCGGCGCAGGAGGCCACCACCTGCTGGAGGAGCTGGCCGCCAGCGCCAACCCGACCCTGGCCACCAGGGCGCTGGCGGCGATCGCCCAGGCCACCATGGACCCGGGAGCGTTCGCCTCCGGCCTGCGCCGCCGTCCCGCGCTGCGCCGCAGGCTGATCGCGGTGGTCGCGGCCAGCCGCTCGCTCGGCCGCTGGCTGGCCGCCCACCCCGAGGAGGTCGAGCGCCTGGCCGAGGGCCGCGCGCTGGCGGCCCCGCGCTCCCGCGGCGAGCTGGTCCGCCAGGCCCGCGCGGCGGTGCCTGCGTCAGCCCCGGTCGCCGCCGGCTGGAGCGCCCTGCGCCGCTTCCGCCGGCGGGAGCTGCTGCGCGTCGCCGTGCGCGACCTGGACGGCGGGGCGCCGGTGGACAGCGTCGGGGCCGAGCTGGCCGACCTGGCCGACGCCTGCCTGCAGGCCGGCCTGGAGCTGGCCACCCGCGCGGTGACGGAGGGGTCCGGGGAACCCCGAGGGGGTGCCCCGGTGGACCGGGAGGGGTCCGGGGAACCCCGAGGGGGTGCCCCGGTGGACCGGGTGCCGGGTGACCCGCCCGTGAGCCTGGCCATCCTCGCCATGGGCAAGCTGGGCGGCCGCGAGCTGAACTACGTCTCCGACATCGACGTGCTGTTCTGCCACGAGGCGGCCAGCGGCGCCGAGGCCGAGCTGGCCGGCAAGCTCGCCGGGGCGATCGCGCGCGAGCTGATCGCCGGCCTCGGCGGCCCCACCCCCGAGGGCCCCGGCTTCCAGGTCGACCCCAACCTGCGGCCCGAGGGCCGCAACGGGCCGCTCACCAGGACGCTCGGCAGCTACCTGGCGTACTGGGAGCGCTGGGTCGAGCCCTGGGAGCTGCAGGCGCTCATCAAGGTCCGCCCCGCGGCCGGCGACCGCCGCCTGGGCGAACGCTTCGTCGCCGAGGCGGCCCGCCGCGTCTACCCCGAGCGCTTCGACCCCGCCACCGTCACCGCGGTGCGCCACATGAAGGCCAGGGTCGAGTCCTCCCGGGCAGCCCGCGCCGGCGGCGAGCTGCAGGTCAAGCTCGGCCCAGGCGGGCTGCGGGACATCGAGTTCGCGGTCCAGCTCCTGCAGTTGGTGCACGGCCGCCACGACCCGGCGCTTCGCTCCGGCACCACCCTGGTGGCGCTGGAGCGGCTCACCGCCGCCGGCTTCGTCGGCCGCGCCGACGCCGCGCAGCTCGCCGACGCCTACCGCTTCCTGCGCACGGTCGAGCACCGCCTGCAGCTCGCCGACGAGCGCCGCACCCACACCATCCCCGCCGTCCAGGCCGAGCGCCGCTGGCTCGCCCGCACCATGGGCTACCCAGAGGGCCCGCGGGAGAGCGCGCTCGAGCGGTTCGAGGCCGACCGGCGCCGCCACGCCGCCACCGTCCGCGGCCTGCACGAGAAGCTCTTCTACCGGCCGCTGCTCGAGGTCTTCGGGGCCGTCCCCTCCGGGCTGGATCCCTCCAAGGCGGCCGAGCGGCTGGCCGCGCTCGGCTTCGCCAACCCGGACCGGGCCATGGCCCACCTGCGCGCCCTCACCGCCGGCCTGACCCGGCGGGCCACCCTGCTGCGGGCGATGCTGCCGGTAATGCTGACCTGGCTGGCCGACACCCCGGACCCCGACGGCGGCCTGACCGCGCTGCGGCTGGTCGCCGAACGGCTCGGCCACCGCGACGCCTTCTTCGGCACCCTGCGCGACAACCCGTCCGTCGCCGAGCTGCTGTGCACCGTGCTCGGCACCTCCCGGCTGCTCGGAGACCTGCTCGCCAGGCACCCGGAGCTGCTCACCGCCATGGCGCACGAGGGTGGTCCCGGCCCGGCACGCGACCCGGCAGAGCTCAGGGAGGAGGCGCTGGCGGTGGTGGCGCATCACGAGTTGCCAGCGGCGGCCTTCGACGCCCTGCGGCGCTTCCGCCGCCGCGAGCTGGTACGTGTCGCCGTCCGGGACCTGGCCGGCGCGGACCCGGTGGAGCGGGTCGGCGCCGAGCTGACCGCCGTCGCCGAGGCGTGCCTGGAGGCGGCGCTGGAGGTCGCGGTGCGGGCGGCCGCGCCGGGCAGGCCCCAGGTCGAGCTGGCCGTGCTCGGCATGGGCAAGCTCGGCGGGGCGGAGCTGAACTACGTGTCCGACCTCGACGTGATGGTCTGCCACGCGCCCGCCGGCGGAGTCCCGGCGGAGCGGGCGGCGCGGCTCGCCGAGGCGGTGGTGCGCGAGCTGGTCGCCGGGCTCGGCGCGGTCACCCCGGAGGGGACGGCCTTCCGGGTCGACCTCGGCCTGCGGCCCGAGGGCCGCAACGGGCCGCTGTCGCGCACCCTGGACAGCTACCTCGCCTACTGGGACCGCTGGGCGGAGCCGTGGGAGCGCCAGGCGATGATCCGGCTCCGCCCAGTGGCCGGCGACCGCCGCCTGGGCGAGCGCTTCGCCGCCGAGGCCGCCCGCCGCGTCTACCCGGAGCGGGTGGCCCCCGAGACGGTCGCGGCCGTGCGGCGCGTCAAGGCCAGGGTCGAGTCCGAGCGGCTGCCGGCCGGAGCGGACCCGCGGCTGCATCTCAAGCTCGGGCCCGGCGGACTGGCCGACGTCGAGTGGACCGTGCAGCTCCTGCAGCTCCAATTCGGCGGCACCCGGCCGGAAGTGCGCTCGCCGGGGACGCTGCCGGCCATCGAGGCGCTGGCCGCCGCGGGCGCCCTCACCGCTGTCGAAGCCGGCTGGCTGGCCGACGCCTACCGGCTCTGCCTGCGGCTGCGCAACCTCGGGTTCCTGGTGACCGGGCGTCCGGCGGACTCGCTGCCGACCGATCCGCTGCTGCTCGAGCGGCTCGCCGAGGCGGCGGGGGAGCCCGTCGGTGGCCGCCAGCGGCTGCTGGAGGCCTATCGCCGCGCCACCCGCCGCGCCCGCCGGGTGGTGATGGCCCGCTTCTGGGGCGACCGCCGGTAGCCGCCGACGGTTCGTCGGAGTCCATGGGTCCCCGGCCGCGTGGCGACGGGATACTCTTGATGCGGCTCTCGTCCAGCCGATCCCTCTCCGGATCCCTGTGCAACCGAGCGTGGGAGCAACGCGTCAAATGGATCGACCCATCGTCGTCGCCGACCGGATCGTCACCGCCGGCGCCGTGGTCGCCCTGGAGTCCAGCGTCCTGGCTCAGGGCCTGCCGTCACCCGCCAATCTCGAATCCGCGGAGGCCCAGTCCGTGGCCGTGTCCAAGTCCGGCGCCGAGCCCGCCGTGGTCGGGGTCATCGGCGGCCGCATCGTGGTCGGCGCCGACGCCGACCAGGTGCAGGCGCTCGCCTCGCGCCGGGGGACCTGGAAGGTCACCGTCCGCGACCTGCCCTACGTCGTGACCCGCAAGCTGGACGGCGCCACCACCGTGTCCGCCACGGTGTTCGCCGCCGAGCGCGTCGGCATCGAGGTGATGGCCACCGGCGGGATCGGAGGCATCCACTTCGGCACCGCCGACGTCTCCGCCGACCTGCCCCAGCTCGCCCGCTCCAGGTCGGTGGTGGTCTGCTCGGGGCCCAAGCACGTGGCCGACGCGGCCGCCACCCTGGAATGGCTGGAGACCTGGGGGGTCCTGGTGGTCGGCTACCGCACCGACCGCCTGCCCGGGTTCCTGGCGCGTGGCAGGCTGCCGCTCGAGCACGTGGTCAACAACGTGGGCGAGGTGGTCGAGCTGCTGCGGGTGCGCCGCGCGCTGGAGGCCACCGGGGCGCTGGTGCTCGTCCAGAACCCGCCGCCGGTGGCCGCCATGGACCCCGACGAGCTGGCCGAGCTGTCCGCCGAGGGCGCCTCGGCCGCGCGCAACGCCGGCGTGGTCGGCAAGGCGCGGACACCGTTCGAGCTGGACTGGCTGCACCGGCGCACCGGCGGGCGCAGCCTGGCCGCCAACCTCGCCCTGCTGGAAGCCAACGCGCGGCTGGCCGGCGAGGTCGCCGCTGCGCTCGCCCACGCCTGACCTGGCCAGGGCGGCTGGTCACCCGGGGCGGGCGCCGAGCGGTCCCGCACGCACGCCGCGCGACTGGCACCAAAACGGGCCGGCGGAACGACCCCCGCCGGCCCTTCGAGGTTGCCGCGCTACGCGGGCGGCGTGCAGGCAGTCGGCCCGGGCAGGAACGAGAGCGGCGTGCTGAAGACCACGGTGGTGAGCCGGAGGTCGCTCCAGCGGATGCCCATCGTGACCCGCGTGTAGAAGGAGCAGTGAGGGTCGGTCGCCAAGGTGATCTCCGGGGTGGCCACCTGGACGGTCAGCCTGCCTGACGAGTTGACTGTGCTGGAACTTGCGACGAGCTGGTCGACGTCGTTCACGTCAAAGCCCCGCAGCTCGACCTTGATCGAGGCGCGCAGGGCCTTGGGCAGCAGGATGGCCCGGGCAACGCCCTGGGTGTTGGTGGCGTTGAAATTCGCGTCGAGCCCGCTCTCCATCCAGGTCTCGCCAATCGCCGAGCCGAGCGACGCATTGCCGAAGTGGTTGAAGGTCAGGGAGAAGAAGTTGTCGTTGGCGATGTGGGCGTCGCCAACCGCCTGCGGCGCAAGGTCCTGCGCGCTCTGCCCACCTCGGGCGGTGTACCTGGCTCCGCTCGGCGCGTTCTGGCTGGCGCTGGCCGGCACGATCACCGCGAGCGCCCCAACCGCCAGGACGATCAGGCCTATGACAGCGAACTTTCGCACATCCCCTCCTTGGTCTGTTTGTAGGGGGTGCGAGTCTAACCGATTTGCCCGCCTGGCAAGGGGTCGCCGAGCTTGCGCGGGAACGCCCGTACACGAACCAGGGAGGGCGCATCGAGCGCCCTCCCTGACCAGGTGCGTTACGGCCTCAGATGTCGTAGTACAGGTGGAATTCCCACGGGTGGGGTCGCAAGCGGATCGCGTCGACCTCGTGCTCGCGCTTGTAGCCGATCCAGGTCTCGACCACGTCGGGTGTGAACACGTCGCCCTCGAGCATGAAGGCGTGGTCCTTCTCCAGCGCGTCGAGCGCCTCGTCCAGCGACCCCGGGACCTGCGGCACGGCCGCCAGTTCCTCGGGCGGCAGGTCGTAGAGGTCCTTGTCGAGCGGGCCGAACGGCTCGACCTTGTTGCGGACCCCGTCCAGGCCAGCCATCAGCATGGCGGCGAACGCCAGGTAGGGGTTGCAGGACGGGTCGGGGACCCGGAACTCGACCCGCTTGGCCTTGGGGCTGCGCGAGTACAGCGGGATCCGGGCGGCGGCCGAGCGGTTGCGCTGCGAATACACCAGGTTGACCGGCGCCTCGTAGCCCGGCACCAGCCGCCGGTAGCTGTTGGTGGTCGGGTTGGTCAGTGCGGTCAGCGCCGGTGCGTGGGTCAGCAGGCCGCCGATGTACCAGCGGGCGGTGTCCGACAGCCCGGCGTAGCCCGACTCGTCGTAGAACAGCGGCTCGCCGGCGGTCCACAGGCTCTGGTGCGTGTGCATGCCCGAGCCGTTGTCCTCGAAGATCGGCTTGGGCATGAAGGTGACCGTCTTGCCGGCCCGCCGCGCGACGTTCTTGGCGATGTACTTGTAGAGCATCACCTTGTCGGCCATGCGCAGCAGCGTGTCGAAGCGCATGTCGATCTCGGCCTGACCGGCGGTGCCGACCTCGTGGTGGTGCACCTCGATGTCGATGCCCGCCCGGATCATTTCCAGGACCATCTCGCTGCGCAGGTCCTGGTAGTGGTCGGTGGGCGCGACCGGGAAGTAGCCCTCCTTGTAGCGGGGCTTGTAGCCGAGGTTGCGGCCGCCCTCCTCGGCGCCGGAGTTCCAGGCGCCCTCGACCGCGTCGACGAAGTGGTAGGCGGAGAACTGGTTCTGGTCGAAGCGCACGGAGTCGAAGATGTAGAACTCGCACTCCGGGCCCCAGTAGGAGATCTCGGCGATGCCGCTGCCCGCCAGGTAGGCCTCGGCCTTGCGCGCGATGTGGCGCGGGTCGCGGGTGTAGGGCTCGCCGGTGACCGGGTCACCGACGAAGCAGTTCAGGACCAGCGTGGGATGCTGCGAGAACGGGTCCAGGACGGCGGTGGCCGGGTCGGGGAACAGGAGCATGTCCGACTCCTGGATCTCCTGGAAACCCCGGATCGACGAGCCGTCGAACCCGAACCCCTCCTCGAACGACTCCTCGGTCAGCTCCGAGGTAGGCACCGAGAAATGCTGCATCAGTCCAGGCAGGTCCGCGAAGCGCAGGTCGATGATCTGGACCCCGCGGTCCCTGATCAAGCTGAGAACGTCGCCGACCGAATCCGTCACGCGGGATGCCTCCTTCGTATCCGGGGGGAATTGCCCCGGGCTTGCCGAGGTCACAGGACGACGCTAGCAACGGGGCTTTGCCGCCCGGTTGCCGAAGTGTTTCGCGCCCGTTAACGAGGGCGAGCCTACGAAGCCTTGCGCAGCTTTGCCAGTACCGTCGCGCGAACCGCCTCTGGCGGGGCCTGGAGGGCGCGAAGCACGCCGGCGGCCGGCTCGTCGGCCGCCCGGGTCAGGCCGAGCAGCAGGTGCTCGCTGCCGATCTCCTTGTGGCGCAGCGCGATCGCCTCCCGGAGGCCCAGCTCCAGCGCCTTCTTCGCCTCCCTGGTGAACGGGAGTTGGCCGCGCCGGCGCGGGGCTCCGCGGTCCAGCGCGCCGGCGCCGAACGACTCCTCGACACGGCGGCGGATTGCCTCGAGGTCGATGCCGATGCTCTCCAGCGCCTGGGCTTCGGCGGGGCCGAGACGCCCGGGGAGCCGCTTGGCGGCCAGCTCGCGCTCGACCGCCTCGGCGGTGACGCCGAGCTCGGCCAGGGCCGACGCGGCCCCGCTCTCCTCCTCGGCGAGCAGGCCGAGCAGCAGGTGCTCGACGCCGATGTGATCGTCGCCCAGGCGCCGGGCCGCACCCTGGGCCTGGACCACGCTTTCGCGTGCGGGCTTGGTGAACCGTTCGAACACTGGATGTCCCTTCTTCTCAGCGGCCGCGCAGGCGGCCAGCGTGCTTCTTGTGGACGGCCTGCCTGGAGACGCCGAGCACGGCCGCGATCTCCTGCCACGACCAGTGGTGCGTCCTGGCGTTCTCGACCTGGAGCGCTTCGAGTTGCTCGAGGAGCTGGCGCAGCGCGGACACGGCCCGCAGCCCGACGCTCGGATCGGTGCTGTCCACGGCCTTGGCGAGTTCGGTTGCATCGGTCATGCTGTCATCCTAAGTTGACAGTTGCAGCGCTGTCAATAGAGGTTGACAACCATGCCGCGTCCGAACCTCAGGGTGGGACGTCGGCAACTGGTACCTGCCGGCCGGGCTGGCGTGAAGGAGCACGCTGGTCAGTCGCCGGAGCGAGCGGCTACGCTTCAGCGGCCGCGGCGGTTGGGAGGGTCGCGGCGTCCGCGGCCAGGGCCCAGCGGGGGAGGGTGCCGTGCTGCTTGGCGTAGGCGGCCCTGTGCATCTGGCCGGCGTGGTAGCTGGAGCGCACCAGCGCGCCGGACTCCACGTGGGTGAAGCCGAGCGACAGCGCGAGCTGCCCGAGCTCCTCGAACTCGCGTGGCTCGACGAAGCGCTGCAGATTCAGGTGCTGCCTGGTCGGCTGCAGGTACTGGGTGATGGTGAGCAGCTCGACGCCGACCTCGCGCAGGTGGCCCATGGTCTCCTCGACCTCGGCGCGCTCCTCGCCCATGCCGAGGATCAGGTTGGACTTGATGGCGTGGCCGGCCGGGAGCCAGGCTCGCGCACGGGCGAGCAGCTCCAGGCTCCCCGCGTAGGTGAAGCCGGGGCGGATGCGCTTGTAGAGCCGGGGCACGGTCTCGAGGTTGTGCCCGAGCACGTCGGGCAGGACGTCGGTGACCTGGCGGAGCGCCTCTGGCTTGCCGTGGAAGTCCGGGATCAGGACCTCGACGCCGCAGGTCGGTAGCAGCTCGCGCACCTGGCGGACCGACTCGGCGAACAGCCAGGCGCCGCCGTCGTCGAGGTCGTCGCGGGCAACCCCGGTGATGACCGCGAAATTGAGGCCCATGCGCGCAACCGCGTGGGCGACGCGGCGGGGCTCGTCGGTGTCGTAGCCCTCCGGCTTGCCGCTGGCGATCTGGCAGAAGGGACAGGCACGGGTGCAGTGCTCGCCGCCGATCAGGAAGGTGGCCTCGCGCGCCTCCCAGCACTCGAAGATGTTGGGGCAGCCGGCCTCCTCGCAGACCGTGTGCAGCTCCGCGCCGCGCATCAGCCCCTTGAGCTCGCGGTAGTTGGGGCCGTAGGAGGCGCGGACCTTGAGCCAGGACGGCTTGCGGGCGAAGGTCGCCTCGGTCGGCGGCGGTGCCGGCGTGCGCGGTAGCACGGACAGGGTCCGCACCCCCGGCGGGATGATCGGCTCAGAGTCTGGCATCGGCGTCGCTTTCGGCTGCTTGCGCTTCGAGCTCCAGGGTAGCGAGGTCGACCGGGCTCGGCGTGCGCTCCAGCCGCTCGGCGAGGTGGCGCTCGACCGGCGGGAGCGCCTCGTCGGCGGTGACCGTCCGGCCGAGCAGGCTCGACAGCGAGCAGGCGGCCTTGTCCGGCATCCCGCAGGGGATGATGGCATTGAACCTGGAGAGGTCGGTCGAGCAGTTCAGCGCGAAGCCGTGACTGGTGACCTCGCGCGACACGCGCATGCCGATCGCCACCAGCTTGGCGTCGCCCACCCAGACGCCGGTGAGCGCGCCGAACTCGCCGCGGGCCTGGAGGCCGAAGTCGCCGGCGACGTCCACCAGCGCGTCCTCGACCCGCGCGATGAACGGCCAGACGCCCTTGGTGCGGTCGAGCCTGGTGATCGGGTAGCCGACGAGCTGGCCGGGACCGTGGTAGGTGGCCTGGCCGCCGCGCTCGGTGCGGACGACCTCGGCGCCCAGCGCCCTGAGCCAGTCCTCGCTGGCGAGCACGTCGCCGTCGCCGCCGCGCTTGCCGATGGTGTAGACGTGCGGGTGCTCCAGCAGCAGCACGGTGTCGGGGATCTCGCCGGCGACCCGCCGCTCGACCAGTTCCCGCTGCCAGGCCCAGGCGACCCGGTAGGGGACCCGCCCGGCGCGGACGAGCCAGAGCGGGGGCCTCCGCGCGCCCATCAGGCCAGTCCCAGGTCCGCGGCGAAGTCGCCCTCCTCGAGGACCTCCTTGATCTTGACCAGGAAGCGCGCCGCGTCGGCGCCGTCGATGATCCGGTGGTCGTAGGTCACCACCGCGTACATCATGTGCCGCACGGCCACGACCTCGCCAAGGTCCGGGTCGTCGACCACCACCGGCCGCCGCACGATCGCCGGGGTGGCGAAGATGGCGGCGTTGGGCTGGTTGATGATCGGCGTGTCCCACACAGCTCCCCGGCTGCCGGTGTTGGTCACGGTGATGGTCGAGCCGGACAGCTCGTCCGGGCTGATCTTGCCGTCGCGGGTGCGGGCGGCCACGTCGGCGATGGCCTTGGCGAGCCCGGCCAGGTTGAGGGTGTCGGCGTGCTTGATCACCGGCACGAACAGCCCCTTGGGGGTGTCGACCGCGACCCCGAGGTTGACGTCCTTGTAGACGTGCAGGTTGCCGTCGGCGTCCATGGCGGAGTTGACGTTCGGGTACTGCCTGACCGCCGCGATCATCGCCTGGACGCAGAACGGCAGCGGCGAGAGCGACACCCCCTCGCGCTGCTTGAAGGCGTCCTTGACCTGCTCGCGGAGGCGCATGACCTTGGTCATGTCCACCTCGACCGCGGCGCTGAGCTGGGCGCTCACCTGGAGCGACGTGACCATGCGCTCGGCGATCAGGCGGCGCGTCCTGGTGGCCTTGACGACCTCCTCGCGCACGCCGGTGGGCAGCGGCACGGCGACCTGCAGGCCTGGCGAGCCCTCGGGCCGGGCCGCGGGTGCCGTCGCCGCCGGGGCCTCGGCACGGGTGGGCGCCGCGGCCGCCGGGGCGCTGGAGGCCGCCGGGGCGCTGGAGGCCGCCGGTTGCGCGCCACGCCGCTCCAGGTAGGCCTCGACGTCCTCGCGGCGGACGCGGCCACCGGCGCCGCTGCCGCGGACCTGGCTGAGGTCGATGCGATGGTCCCTGGCCAGTCGCCTGACCAGCGGCGACACCACCATCCCCTCGGGGACGCCGACCCGTCCGCCGCCGTTGCCGGCCGGTGCGGCGGCCGGCCTGGCTCCGGTCGTGGCGGGCGCGGCGGCCGGCGCCGGCTTGGCTGGCTCGGCCCGCTGCCCGCCGTCCGCCGCCTGCATGGGCCGCTCGGCCGGCCGCGGTGCCTGCTGGCGTGCGGGCCCGGCCGCGCCACCGGCTCCGGTGGCGATCTCGACGAGCTCGGCGCCGACGTCCACGGTCTGGTCCTCCTGGACCTTGATCGACCTGACCACCCCGGTGACGGGGGAGGGGACCTCGGTGTCGACCTTGTCGGTGGAGACCTCGAAGAGTGGCTCGTCGGCCTGGACCTGGTCGCCCTCGCGCTTGAGCCAGCGGGTGATCGTGCCCTCGGTGATCGACTCGCCCAGCTCCGGCATGCGCACGGTGACCGTCTCGCCACCGCCGTCGGACGCTCCCCCGGCCTCCGGCCCCTCGCCCCCCGCCCCGGCGGGAGCCTCGCCCTCGGCTGGAGCCTCCGCCGCCGGCGCCTCGGCCTCTGCTTCGGCTGGAGCCTCTGCTTCGGCTGGAGCCTCTGCTTCGGCTGGAGCCTCTGCTTCGGCTGGAGCCTCCGCCGCGGCGGGTGCCTCGGCCTCCGCGGCCTCCGGCGGCGCCGTTTCCGCGGGCGCGGGCGCGGCCTCGGCGGCCGCCTGGCCGTCGGCGGGGGCGGCGGAGCCCCGGGCGCCGGCCGGCTCGATCTCCGCCAGCTCGGTGCCGACGGCGACCGTCTCGTCCTCGTGGACCTTGATCGAGGTGAGCACCCCGGCGACGGGGGAGGGGACCTCGGTGTCGACCTTGTCGGTGGAGACCTCGAAGAGTGGCTCGTCGGCCTGGACCTGATCGCCCTCGTGCTTGAGCCAGCGGGTGATCGTGCCCTCGGTGATCGACTCGCCCAGCTCCGGCATCTTGATCGGTTCGGCCATCGCGCTCGTCGCTCCCTCTGCCTTCCGCCGCCTCGTCCCTCGCTTGGCCGCCACCGCTCAGCCCTGGTGCAGCGGGCGTCCCGCCAGCGTCAGGTACGCCTCGCCGACCGCCTCCGACAGCGTCGGGTGCGGGTGGATGAACTGCGCGACCTCGGCCGGCAGCGCCTCCCAGTTGTAGACCAGCATCGCCTCCGCGATCAGCTCGGTCACCCGGGCACCGATCAGGTGCACGCCCAGCACCGGGCCGTCCTTGGCGGCGACCAGCTTCACGATCCCGCCCTGCCCGTACATCATGCCGCGAGCCACCCCGTTGAAGGGGAACCGGTTGGTGACGACCTCGTGGCCGCGCTCGCGCGCCTGCTTCTCGGTGAGCCCGACGCTGGCCACCTCGGGGCTGCAGTAGGTGACCCTGGGGACGCCCGCGTAGTCGATCGGGGGCGACGCCTGACCCGCCGCCAGCTCGGCGACCAGCATGCCCTCGGCGAAGGAGGCGTGGGCCAGCGCCAGCGACGGCGGCGGCAGCAGGTCGCCGACCGCGTAGACGCCTTGGGTGGCAGTCTCCAGCGTGTCCCAGTTGGCCGGCACGACGTAGCCGCGGTCGAGCTGGACGCCGATCTCCGGGTAGCCGAGCCCATCGCTCACCGGCCCGCGGCCGGTGGCCACCAGCAGCAGCTCCGCCGAGATCTCGCTGGTCTTGCCCTGGTTGGTGACGGTCACGGTGACCTGGTCATCGCCGACCTTGGTGTTCTCCAGCCTGGTGTCCACCATCGCCTTGATGCCGCGGCGGCGGAACGCGCGGGCAAGCTCCCGCTGGATGTCCTCGTCCTCGAGCGGGACCAGGCCGGGGAGGATCTCCACGACGGTCACCTCGGCGCCCATCGAGCGCCAGAACGAGGCGAACTCGACACCGACCGCGCCCGCGCCGAGCACGATCACCGACTTGGGCAGGTAGTCCAGGGCCAGCGCGTCGTCCGAGGTGATCACCCTGCGCCCGTCGATCTCCAGCCCTGGCAGGGACTTCGGGGCCGAGCCGGAGGCCAGCACCAGCGCCCGCTCCGCGGTGAGCTGGCCGACGCCCTCGACGTCCACCTGGCGGGGCCCGGTCACCCTGCCGGCGCTGGAGATGATCTCGACCTTCTCCTTCTTGAGGTGGCTCTCCAGGCCCTTGAAGTTCCTGGTGACGATGTCCTCGCGGTTGGCCACGGTGGCGGAGTAGTCGATCGACTCGATGGCGGCCTTCATGCCCCAGCGCTCCGCCGCCTCCCGCACCCCGTCGGCCAGCTCGCCGGCGTGCAACAGCGCCTTGGTGGGGATGCAGCCACGGTGCAGGCACGTCCCGCCCACTTTGTCCTTCTCGACGAGAGCGACCTTCAGGCCGAGACCGGCGCCTCGCAGCGCGGCCGAGTATCCTCCGGTGCCGCCTCCCAGGATCACCAGGTCGTAGGAGTTCGAGGGCATGTCATCGGCTCCTTTTGATTCCAGGCTTACCGGGCGCAGTCTAGCCTTGGGGGTGCTGGACGGCCATGGACGGGATGCCCTGCCGCTGGGCGGGCAAACGATGGTCCCGATTTGGGCGTATCAATGGTCCCGGAGAGTTACCGTACGGTACGCTCGGTCTTCTGGTCGGGCGGTTCGCGCCACCCGGCCAGGCGGTTCGCCTCTCGGCCGAGCGGCTGGCTCCACCCGGCCGGGCCCTCTGGCGTCGCGGTAAGGAGGACTGCATCGATGGAGGTCTCTGAGATCATGAGCAAGGACCTCGTCACCGTCGGTCCTGAGTACAACGTGGCCGACGTTGCGAGCCTGATGCGCTCCAGGAAGGTCGGGTCGGTGATCGTGCTGGAGGACGACCGCGTCCTCGGCATCCTCACGGAGCGGGACATCCTGGGCGTGGTCGGCTCCGGAGAGGATCCCAAGAACGTGGCGGCCCACGAGGCCCTCACCGACGACGTGATCACCATCGGGCCCGACGCCCCCGTGGAGGAGGCGGCCGGAGAGATGGTCCGTGCCGGGGTCCGGCACCTTCCGGTCATCTCCGAGCAGGGGCTGATCGGCATCGTCTCCATGCGGGACCTGGTGCGCTGGAGCGTCCGGGGCGTGGCGGAGTCGACCGATCTGCCGCATATCGAACTGTCCAAGCAGGTCCTCTCCCTCGTGCACAAGGCAGGCAAGTGAGCTTTCTCGACGCGTTCCGGATCCGGCGCACCCGCGGCGACCGGGTGGCCTCGATGGATCGCGAGGCCACCCCGGACGACCTCGACGCCCTGCGCTCGTTCGCGCGCACGCGCACGGGCGTGGAGTTCTTCGTGGAGCCCGAGACCATGGTCACCGACACCACCGCGGTGGCGGTGGCCACCGACGGGGAGTGGACCCGCCGGCGGGTGGGCTCGCCCAAGGTGATCCAGCGGGTCGCGCGCGAGCTTGGCCTGCCCGTCTACGACGTCCAGATCGTCGGGTATCCGGAGCGGATGCGCGCCTACAACGCCAGGATGAAGGCGGAGGGCCGCACCGACCGGCGGCTGCAGAGCGAGGGCCCGCCGCCGGTGCGCACCTCCCGCCCGCCGCCGCGGGCCCCCAGAGCACGACCCGCCAGGCCGCCCGCGTCGCCCAAGGAGGGCGAGTGACCAACGCTGCCGCGGAGGAGCGCAAGCGCTCCCCGCTGGATGCCGTCCACCGGCGGCTCGGGGCCAAGATGGGCCCGTTCGCCGGCTGGGAGATGCCCATCGAGTACGCCGGCACGCTGAGCGAGCACCGCGCCGTTCGCCAGGCCGTCGGCCTGTTCGACCTCACCCACCTGGGCAAGGTCGAAGTCGGTGGCCCGGGCGCCCGCGCCGCCCTCCAGCACGCCCTCTCCGGCGACCTGGACCGGCTGGAGGGCCCCGGCGCCGCCCAGTACACGCTGTGCCTCACCGACGACGGAACGATCGTCGACGACCTGATCGTCTACTGGACCGCCGAGGGCTACCTGCTAGTCCCCAACGCCGCCAACTGGCCGAAGGTCGCCGGGGCGGTGCGCGCCTCGGCGGAGGTGCTGGGCGGGCCGGAGGTCGAGGTCGTGCCCCGTCCGGACGTGGCGGTGCTGGCGGTGCAGGGCCCCCGCGCGCCCGAACTGCTCGGCGGCCTGTTCCCCACCGAGGTCGGCGGCCTCGAGTACATGCACGCCACGCAGGTCACCTACGCGGGCGAGTCGCTGCGGCTGGCCCGGTCGGGCTACACCGGCGAGCGCGGCTACGAGCTGCTGGTGCCCGGGGAGCTGGCGGCCAAGCTGTGGGACGAGCTGCTCGACCGGGGCGAGCCGCTGGGGGCCGTGCCGGCGGGGCTCGGGGCCCGTGACACCCTGCGGCTGGAGATGGGCTACCCGCTGCACGGCAACGACATCTCGACCCGGACCGACCCGTTCGAGGCGCGCCTCGGCTGGGCGGTCGCCATGGGCAAGCCCGCCTTCCGCGGCCGCGATGCGCTGGTGGAGCGCAAGGCGGCGGGTCCCGCGTCCCAACTGCTGGTCGGCCTGGTCTCGGCGGACCGGCTGATCCCGCGGCACGGCATGGCGGTGCTGGCCGGCGATCGGCGGGTCGGCGAGGTTACCAGCGGGACCTTCTCGCCGAGCCTGCGATACGGGATCGCGCTGGCGTACGTGGAGCGCGGGCGGACCGAGCCAGGGACCGAGCTGGAGGTCGACGTCCGCGGCAAGCGCGGCGCCGTGCGCGTGACCAGGCCTCCCTTCGTCGACGTCTCGCCCAAGGACGCTCCGGCGGTGGCCTCGTCGTAGGCGCTGGCCGATGCGGAACAGAGTGCGCGCCGCGCCCGCGGACCGCTTCGAGGTCGTCCTGCTCGACCTCGACGGCACCGTCTACGTCTGGCCGGACGCCGTGCCCGGCTCGCCCGAAGCGGTGGCGACCCTGCGTGCGCGCGGCTGCCGGATCGGGTTCCTGACCAACGACCCGCGCCAGGACCGCGCCGGCTACGCGCAGCGGCTGGAGAAGATCGGCATCCCGGCGGCGCCCGAGGAGGTCGTCACCACCGGGGTGGCGCTGGCGGTGCTGCTGCGCCGCGAGGGGTTCGCGGGCGCACGGGCGCTGGTGCTGGGCACGCCGGCGTTCAGGGCGGAGGTGCTGGCGGCCGGGCTGGCCGACGGCGACGGCGCCGACCCCCGCTCGATCGACCTGGTGGTGGTCGGCGGCTCCGCCGACCTCGGCAGTCGCGAGCTCACCACGGCGACGCGGGCGCTGCGCGCCGGCGCGCGACTGTTCGGCTCCAACCGCGACCCGGTGTTCCCCACGCCGTCGGGGCCGGCACCCGCCGCCGGGCCCTACCTCGCGTCGGTCGAGGTCGCCGGGGGCGTGGTGGCGACGACCGCCGGAAAGCCGGAGCTGCCGATCTTCGAGGCGGCCCGCCAGCAGCTCGGCAGCGGTCCGGGGGCCATGGTCGGCGACCGGCTGGACTCCGACGTGGCCGGCGGCCAGCAGGCCGGCCTGGCCGGCGTGCTGGTCCTCTCGGGCGGCACCTCCGAGCAGGACCTGGCCGTCTCGACCGTCGTCCCCGACATGGTCTGCGCCGACCTCGCAGCCTTCGCCGGGATCGCCTGACGCCGGGGCTCAGGGGACTTCGGTGGTCGCCTCCGGGTCCAGCTCGTAGCGCTTGATCGCGTCGGCGACCAGCTCGGGCTTGACCTCGCCGGCCAGGGCCAGCTCCTGGAGCACGGCGACCGCGATGTTCTCGGCGTCGATCTTGAAATGGCGGCGAAGGGCCGGCCGGGTGTCCGAGCGCCCGAACCCGTCGGTCCCCAGGATCGTGTAGGGCCGCGGCACCCATCGGGAGATCTGGTCGGGGACCGCCCGCATGAAGTCGGTCACCGCCACGATCGGGCCGTCCACGTCGGCGAAGGTGCGGTTCACCAGCGGCACCCGCTGCTCCTCGGTCGGGTGGAGGCGGTTCCACTCCTCGCACTCCAGCGCCTCCTGCCGGAGCCGCTGCCAGCCCGGGGCGCTCCACACGTCCGCCGCGACGTCGAAGTCCGAGGCCAGCAGCTCGCTGGCGCGCAGCGCCGCCGGCATGGCGCTGCCGCTGGCCACCAGCTGCGCCCGGTGCGCGTGGGAGCCGGAGGCCTCGCGGTATCGGTACAGGCCCGCGACGATCAGCGCCTCGTCGAGGTCGGCGGGGATGGCCGGCTGCACGATCGGCTCGTTGTAGACCGTGAGGTAGTAGAAGACGTCCTCGGCCCGCTCGCCGTACATGCGCTCCAGCGCGTCCTTGACGATCACCGGGATCTCGAAGGCGAACGAGGGGTCGTAGGCCACGCATGCCGGGTTGGTGCCGGCCAGCAGCGGCGAATGGCCGTCCTGGTGCTGCAGGCCCTCGCCGTTCAGGGTCGTCCGCCCGGCGGTGGCGCCGATCAGGAAGCCCTTGCAGCGCTGGTCGGCGGCGCTCCAGGCCAGGTCCCCGGTGCGCTGGAAGCCGAACATCGAGTAGAAGACGTACAGCGGGATCATCGGCTCGCCGAAGGTCGCGTAACTCGACCCCGCGGCGTGGAACTCGCTCATCGAGCCGGCCTCGGTGATCCCCTCGTGCATGATCTGGCCGCGCTCGTCCTCCTTGTACGACAGCACCAGGTCGCGGTCGACGGCGTCGTAGTTCATCCCCTTGACCGAGTAGATCTTCAGCTGGGGGAACAGCGAGTCCATGCCGAAGGTCCGCGCCTCGTCGGGGATGATCGGCACGATCCGCCTGCCGACCTCGTCGTGGCGCAGCAGGTCCTTGACCAGCCGCACCAGCGCCATGGTGGTGGCCACCTCCTGGCGGCCCGAGCCTTGCTTGAGCCTGGCGTACGAGTCCTCGCCGGGAAGCTCCAGCGGCTTGGCGCGTACCACCCGCCGGGGCACCGGGCCGCCGAGCTCGCGGCGCCGGTCCATCAGGTAGCGGTGCAGGTCGGAGTCCTCTGGCGGGCGGTAGTAGGGCGGGTAGCCGTCGGCCAGGGCCTCGTCGGGGATGTCCAGGCCGAGGCGGTCGCGGAAGCTGTTGAGCGTGCCGCGCACGAACTTCTTCATCTGGTGGGTCGCGTTGCGCGCCTCGAACTCGCGCCCCAGGCCTCGCCCCTTGATCGTCTGGGCGATCACCACCGTGGGCTGGCCCCGGTGCGCCACGGCGGTCTGGTAGGCCGCGTGGACCTTGCGCAGGTCGTGGCCGCCCCGGTCCAGCGACAGCCGCACGACCTCCTCGTCCGAGAGGTCGCCGGCCAGCTCCCGGAGTTCCCTGGAGCCGAACAGGTGCTCGCGGACGTAGTCGGCGTCCGAGGCGGCCAGGGTCTGGAACTCGCCGTCGGGCGTCGAGTTGAGCTTGGCCACCAGCGCTCCGGAGGTGTCGCGCCGCAGCAGCGGGTCCCACAGCCCGCCCCACAGCACCTTGATGACGTTCCAGCCGGCGCCCCGGAAGATCGCCTCCAGCTCCTGGATGATCTTGCCGTTGCCGCGCACCGGCCCGTCCAGGCGCTGGAGGTTGCAGTTGATCACGAAGGTGAGGTTGTCAAGCTCGTCCCGGGAGGCGACGCCGAGCGCGCCGAGCGCCTCGGGCTCGTCCATTTCGCCGTCGCCCAGGAACGCCCAGACCCGCGACCCGCTGGTGTCGGCGATGCCCCGCCTGGCCAGGTACTTGTTGAAGCGTGCCTGGTAGATGGCGTTGATCGCGCCGAGCCCCATCGAGACCGTCGGGAACTCCCAGAACTCCGGCATCAGCCGGGGGTGCGGATAGGACGAGAGCCCGCCCGGCTTGGCCTCCTGCCGGAAGCGGTCGAGCTGCTCGGAAGTGAGCCGTCCCTCCAGGAACGCGCGCGCGTACACGCCGGGGGAGGAGTGGCCCTGGAAGTAGACCTGGTCGCCCGGGCCTGCGTCCTTGCCGCGGAAGAAGTGGTTGAAGCCGACCTCGAACAGCTCGGCGGCCGACGCGTAGGAGGCCATGTGGCCGCCGAGCGACAGCTCGGGTTTGTTCGCACGGGACACGATCGCCGCGGCGTTCCAGCGCACGATCGACAGCAGCCGCCGCTCCAGCTCCTCGTCGCCTGGGAAGGCGGGCTCCGCGGCGGCGGGGATGGTGTTGACGTAGTCGGTGGAGGTCAGCGCCGGCAGGCCGACGTCCAGCGCGCCGGCGCGCTCGAGCACCTTCCGGAGCAGGAAGCGGGCCCGGTGCGGACCCTCGCGCTGGACAACGTCGCTCAGGGAGTCCAGCCAGTCGCTGGTCTCCTGCGGGTCCGGGTCGGGCACCTGGTCGAGGGTCCGTCCCGTGGTGACGTCGTTGTGGTCACTCACCGTGTTGCTCCCGGGCTCGGGGTTGTCGCCGTGTCCTCCTACCTTAGTCGTGCCGGTCCGCTCGTCCCACCCTTTGGATCGCTTGCGCACGGCCCAACCGAGCGGTCAGCCTACCGCTTCCGCGGGGACCCGGGCAGTCATGTGGGTTTCGTCGTCCACAGGGGGGCGACCAGGATCGTTCAGGCGTGGAGGTCGGCGCGGGCTGGCCGGCCGGGCTCCGCGGAGGGGCCGAGTTTGGGCTGGGCGAGCTGGGCGAGGATCACGCCGGCGACGACCAGCAGGCCGCCCGCGAGCTGCACGGGTTGCAGGCCCTGGCCGAGCAGCAGCCAGGCGAAGGTGGCCGCGAAGACCGGCTCGAAGGTGGCCGCGATGCCGGCGGTCGCGGCCGAGATCACCCGCACGGCGGCGACCGCAAGGAAGAATGGCAGCAGGGTGCCGACCAGCCCGACGCCGATCACGGCCAGCAGCACCACGGGTTGGCGCAGGGCGCCGAACGGCCACGACCACCAGGGGGAGATCGGGCTCCAGGCGATCACCGCCGCGAGGAACCCCCACAGCAGGACCGTGGGCGGCTGCGCGCCGGCGCGGCCGGCGGCTTCGGCGGTCAGCAGGTAGGCGGCGAACAGCACCGCCGAGGCGGCGCCGCCGGCGAGCCCGGTCGCGTCGACCCCGCCGAAGCCGGCGAGCGCCTGGCTCACCAGCACCGCGCCGGCCAAGGTGCACCCGGCGGCGATCCAGGCCAGGCGCGTGGCGCGGCAGCGGGCCACCAGCACGCTCCAGCCGAGCACCAGCACCGGCCCGGTGTACTGCAGCGAGATGGCCACGCCCACGGCGAGGTGGTCGATGGCCACGTAGTAGGCATAGTTGACGGCGGCGACGCAGACGCCGAAGGCCAGCAGCAGCGGCAGCGTGCCGGGGGGCGGGCGCAGCAGGTCGCGCCGGCGCCACGCCAGCAGCGGTGCCAGGGCCAGCAGCGCGATCGCCGCGCGCGCCTGCGCCATGCGGTCGGGAGGCACGCCGTGCTCGAAGGCGACCTTGGCCATGATCGCGGAGATACCCCAGCAGGCTGCCGCCGCCACCACGCCGAGGGTGGCGGCCAGCGCGCCGGCGCGGCCGCCCCCCGAGCCTCCGGAGATGCGCATGTTGCGCACAGGCTAGCGCCGGTCCGGCGGGCGCAGGCGGGGAGCAGCCGGGCCCGGCGGGGCGAGCGGTGGGGCGGCCGGGCCCGCGGCGGAGGCCGGATCGGGGCCGGCGTCGGGGTCCAGCAGCTCCGGCACAGCCTGGAACCGCAGGCGGCGGCCGGCGCGCTCCAGGGTACGCAGGGCTGGCCGGCCGATCGCCAGCAGCAGGGCGGCATTGCCGACCGCCCCGGTCAGGTCCCATGGCAGCGCGGTGGCCAGGTGGAAGGCGAGGAAGCGGCCCACGGTCGCCCGCAGCCCGATCCCGGGCTCGAAGCCCAGTGGGCCCTCCACCGCCAGCGGCCAGAACCACAGGTCCATCACCAGGTCGTAGGCGACCGCCGCGGCGATCCCGTAGACGGCCAGCGCCAGCACCTCGGCGCGCCCGCCTACAGGGACCGGCTTCAACAGCCCCACCCCGAGCCCGACCCAGCCGGCGGCCAGCATCTGGAAGGGCAGCCACGGGCCCACCCCGCCGGTCACCAGCGCCGAGCAGGCCAGCGTGAACGAGCCGAGCAGGAATCCAAAGGTCGGCCCGTAGGCCCGGGCGGCCACGATCAGCAGGAACCACAGCGCGTTGAAGCCGGCCACGCCGCCGGGCAGCCGCAGCACCGAGTTGAGCGAGGCCAGCACCGCCAGCACCGCCACGGTCTTGGCGCTCATGCGGCCGGCGGTGTGCTCCACCGCCACGATCGCCAGCAGCAGCGCCACCAGGATGGCGAACAGCCAGGGCGCGTCGGCGGCGTGCGCGCTGTCCGGCCCGGCCCGCCTGGCGCCGTACAGCAGCGGCCAGGTGAACCCGGCGAGCCCGATCAGGCTGGTCGCCGCGAGCACCAGCCGGCCGCGGGTGCCCCCGGACGGCAGCCCCGGGTGTGCCGCCCGCGCGCTGGAGAGCCCGCTCACGCCGTGGCCTCCAGGGCCGCGCCGACCTCCGCCACGGTCAGCCAGGGACCGCCGAGCACCCTGGCGACCTGCGGCGAGAACACCGCCGACTCCGATAGCACCTCCTCGACGGGGCCGCTGGCCACGACCTCGCCCTCGGCGAGCAGGGCCACCCGGTCGGCGACCCTGGCGGCGAGCTCGACGTCGTGGGTGGCCAGCACCACGGCGGCGCCGGCCGCGCGCCGGCCCGCGAGCAGCTCGACCAGCCGCTGCTTGGAGGGCGCGTCCAGGCCTCTAGTCGGCTCGTCGAGCAACAGCACCCGCGGGCCGGCGACCAGGACGGCGGCCAGGGCGACCAGCAGGCGCTGGCCGGCTGAGAGGTCGCGAGGATGGCGCTGGCGGAGGCCCTGGAGTCCCAGCTCCACCAGGGTGGCGCCGACCGTCGAGGGCGGCAGGCCGTGGTTGCGGGCGGTGAAGGCCACCTCGCGCTCCACCGTCTCGGCGAACAGCCCGGCGCTGGGATCCTGGGGCACGAAGCCGGCCTGCTGGGCCAGCTCGGCGGTGCGCCGCCCCGCGACCGGGCGGCCGCCGAGGCGCACGCGCCCGCCGCCGGCCGGCACCAGGCCCATGGCCGCCCGCAGCAGGGTGGTCTTGCCGGCGCCGTTGCGGCCCATCAGCGCGACCACCTCGCCGGCGGCGACCTCGAGGTCCACGCCGCGCAGCGCCTGGCGTCCCGGATAGGCGACCCGCAGTCCCCGGATCTCGAGCAAGGGGCCGCCGGCCGCGCGGCGCCGGGCCGGGATGGGCGCCGGGGCGAGCCGTTCCCGCAGCGGGCCGGCCTGCCGCCGCGCCTCGCGGACGGTCAGCGGCAGCGGCGTCCAGCCCGCCAGCCGGCCGAGCGCGGTCACCGGGGGCGCCAGCGGCGAGGCGCCGAGCACCTCGCGGGGCGGGCCGTCGGCGACCAGCCGCCCGGCCTCCATACAGAGCACGCGGTCGGCGAAGCCGGCCACCCGCTCCAGGCGGTGCTCGGCCAGCACCACGGTGAGGCCGAGCTCGTGGACCAGCCGCTCCAGCGCGCCGAGCACCTCCTCGGCTCCCTGCGGGTCGAGCTGGCTGGTCGGCTCGTCGAGCAGCAGCACCCTCGGCTGGGCGGCCAGCACGGCGGCGATCGCGACCCGCTGGCGCTCGCCGCCCGACAGCGTGGCGAGCTGGCGCTCCCGGAGCGGCGCCAGCTGGAGCAGGTCGAGGACCTCCTCCAGGCGGCGGCGCATCACCGCCGGCGCCAGCTCCAGATTCTCCATGGCGAAGGCGATCTCGTCGCTGGTGGCCTCGGCCACGGATTGGGCCTCGGGGTCCTGGAACACCAGCCCGACCACGTCGGCGAGGTCGCGCGGCTGGGTGGTGCGGGTGTCGCGGCCGGCAACCTGGACGCGTCCGGCGAAGGTGCCGCCGGAGAAGTGGGGGACCAGGCCGTTGAGGCAGCGCAGCAGGGTCGACTTTCCCGACCCGGAGCTGCCGACCACCAGCACCAGCTCGCCCTCGCCGACGCGCAGGTCGAGGTCGCGCAGGGCCGGGCCGCTGGAGCCCGGGTAGGCGAAACTGAGCCGCTCGACGCGGATCACCGCTGGGCCTCCGGCGGCCACCGGTTCCGCGGTCACCGCGAGCCCCCCGCCGCCGCCGGCGCCGCCGTGCCGGGCGCGGCCATGGGGCCGCTCACGTTCGACCTCCGGCCGCCACGGGCGCGGCCAGGCCGAACAGGGCCAGGGCCGGGAGCCAGGCGAAGCCGGGGGCCGCGAGGTGGGCGGCGCCGGTCCAGCCGAGGTCCCCGATACCGGCCAGCCTGGCGGCCACCACCACGCCGAGCGCCGCCACGGCGGCCGTGGCGACCGCGCTGTCCGCGCGCCGCCAGCGTTCCTGGCGGTGGCGGGTGCGTCCGCTGCGCCCGCTGCCAGAGGCCGAAGCGGCCGCCACCGCCACGGCGCCGACTCCCAGCAGCGCGCGTGCGCTCCACTCGGCGTTGCCCGCCAGCAGGGCGAATGCCCCGAGCGCGGCGGCCACCAGGCCGGCGAGCCCCAGCATGGCGGCGCCGCGCCCCTGACCGGCGCCCGGCCGGTGGCGCCCGTAGCCGCGCGCCTCCATGGCCTCGGCCAGCGTGAGCGCGCGCTCCAGCCCGCCGGCCAGCAGTGGCAGCAGCAGGGGGCCGAGATCGCGGAGGCGCCGCGGGCGGTGGCCTCGCAGCCGCTGGGCCTCGATGGTGCGGTTGAGGCCGATCACCGTCTGCGGCACGAACGCCAGCGCCACGGTCACCACCAGGCCCGCCTCGAACAGGAAGCCGGGGACCAGCCGCAGCAGCCGCGAGGGGCTGACGCAGGCGTTGAAGGCGCCGAAGGCCGCCACCAGCAGGAGCACGGTCAGGCCGTTGCGGAAGCCGCTGGCCAGCGCGCCGGCGGACACCGGCCCGCCCAGCGCGGCGACCCCGCCGGGCAGGCGCAGTTGCGGGAGCCGGAACAGCACCGGCGGGGCGGCGTCGCCGCCGGCGGCCGCCAGGATCGTCCGCAGCACCAGCACGATCACGCCGAGCCGCAGGAACAGCGGGAAGGCGCGCGCCCACGGCGCGTCGGCATGCCCGGCCAGGTAGACCGCGGCGAGCACGCCGAGGAGCGGGAGCTGGTAGACCGGGTTGCCGAGCGCGCCGGCCACGCCGGCGGCGCCGACCAGCCAGGCCAGCCAGGCCAGCGGATGCAGCGGTGCCGCGCCGCGGCTCCCGGTCGGGCCTGGCAGCGCGCTCACGCTCGGCGCCGCCTGCGCCAGGCCAGCGCCACCAGACCCAGCGCCGCCAGCATCGCGGCACCGCCGCCGACCAGGCTCTCCCAGCCCGCGCCGCCGGCGCCGGGCCCCGCCAGCGGCCCCGCCCCGCCGGGGGCGGCGGAACCTCCCGCGTCACGTCCGGCCACGGCGTCCCCGCCCGTGGCCCCGGTTCCCGCGGCGGCCGCGCCGGGGGCGGGGCCGCTGGCGGCGCACACGTCGGCGAAGGTGAGCGCGGGCGGCCTGTGGTGGCTGGACTCGTCGGGGCCGGCGCTCCAGACCCAGGCCTCCAGCGAGCCGTCGCGGACCGTGCTGGTGGCGGCGCCAGCGGCCGACCAGGTCCAGCCGCCGCGACCGTCGCCGATCCAGTAGCCCCAGAACCGCGGGTACTGGGCGAAGCAGTCGCCGCCGGCGGGGCCCGTGCCGGCCAGGCGGCACAGCGCCCCGCCGTCCCAGCGCTGCTCGAGCCTGGACGCCTCGACCAGCTCCTTGCCGCTCACCGACGGCCGCCCCAGGCCCACGCAGAGCCGGCGCACCGCCTGCCCGACCTCCACGATCAGCGCCGCTCGCTGGCCCGTCTCCGTCGCCGGCGCCAGCGTGGCCGCTCCCGGAAGCGCCATGAGCACGACCGCCAGGACGGCCGCCGGCGGCGCCACCCGGGCGCGCCCCGACCCGATCCACCGGGGCACCCCCTTGGGGTTCCCCGGGCCCCTCCGCCACCCGATCCACCGGGGCACCCCCTTGAGGTTCCCCGGACCCCTCCGGCTCATGACCTGCGGCGGGTAACCAGCAGGCCCAGGCCGGCGGCCACCACCGCCACGGCCACCACGGCCGCCAGCACGATCTGGAAGGTGTGGTTCGACTCGCCCGGCAGCTTCGGCGCCTGGACGGTGTCGCGCTCGACCGGCAGGCTCCTGCCGGCCACCCCCACCAGCGCCTGCGCGGTGGCGAGCTGGTCGGCCGTCCCGGCCTTCAGCTTGCCGGGGTCGAAGGCGAACCCGCCGGAGGGTGCCTGCAGCCGCAGCAGGGCGTCGCGCGGGCTCACGCCGCTCTTGGCCTTCCCCTGCTGGTCGATGCCCAGCGCGCTCAGCGCCGACAGGACCAGCCCGGTCGAGTTGGCGTCCATCGACTTGATGTCCTTGCTGCGCTTGTCATAGCCCCACCCCGCGGAGTCGAACTGCTGGCCGTCGAGGAAGCTGACGCCGCGGCGCGCGGCGAGGGAGTCGCCACGGCCCGACCTGGCCACCGCCATCAGCGCCACCGCCGTGGTGTTGGTATCGGAGGGCTGGCCCTTGGCGAAGGCCCAGCCGCCGTCGGGCTGCTGGCCGGCGACCAGGCCGTCGAGGACCGCCGCCGGCACGTCCCGGCCGCCACCGCGCAGCGCCAGCACGGCCAGCGCGAGGTCGTAGTCGCCAGCCACGCCTTTGAAGCCGCCGCCGGCCGCCCGCTCGATGGTGGTGAGCAGCCCGCCGGCGTCACCGCCGGCGCTCTCCAGCGCCAGCGCCAGTTTGGCGGCCGCGCCAGGGCCCTTCCTGGCGTAGGCGGCCGCCGCGCTCGAGTCCCGCAGCCAGGTCATGGTGGCCTGCGCCGGGGTCGATCCGGCGGCCACCTCGCCCATGACCACGTTGGAGGTGAGGTCCACGGGGTTGAAGACGCCGTCGTCGAACGACCCGTCCGGCTTGCGCTGCTGGTCGAGCCACTGGCGCGCGCGGTCGACGCTGGAGTCGCTCTGGGCGGTGGCCGGCCCGGCCACCAGCAACAGTCCCAGCGCAAGCGCGAGCGCACCGATCAGCCTGATCCGGCCGCCCATGATGGTTGTCCTCCTCCCGGGCTCTCGAGGACGCCGGACCCTCGGTGAGAGTCACGCCGCGTCGGGCGCCGCCCGGGCTCCCGCCCCTTAGAAACGCGAAGGTCTGCGGAGCAACGCGGGGCGGGCATCCTGGCTCGCCGGCCAGCCGCTGGCCCAGCGGTCCCACGCCTGGCCTCCAGGCGCGCCGCCGGCGCGCGGCCGACCGACCTACAGTTGCGCGACAGCGCCGGACTCTGACCGGCTTCCCCCTTCGCTGCCTCCCGGCATCCGGGCCGGTGGGAGGCACCCCTGCGTCGATCGGATGCAGTGTCGCAGAAAATCCATCACGGGCGCAGGCATGGTGCAAAGCTCGTACCTGTCTTGTTGTGCCGGCCTGACCGCGGGGGTAGGTTAGCCAATTCGGCGTCGACCAGTCGACCAAAGGGGGGTGGTGCCGCACAGGCCGCTTGCCGATCCCCGATGAACGGCCAGGAGGAGGTCCCGCACGGGGCCTTCCATCACCAGCGGAGGTGGCAGCCGTGACAGATGCCAACCGCGGAGTCGTCTACCTAGGGCCGGGCAAGGTCGAGGTACAGAACCTCGACTATCCGAAACTGGAGCTGGAGGAGCAGAACCACCGCCCGCTCCAGCACGGCGTGATCCTGAAGGTGATCGCCACCAATATCTGTGGTTCCGACCAGCACATGGTGCGTGGCCGCACCACCGCACCGCAGGGCCAGACACTCGGCCACGAGATCACCGGCGAGGTCGCGGAGCTGGGCAGGGACGTCGAGTTCATCAAGCAGGGCGACATCGTCAGCGTGCCGTTCAACATCGCCTGCGGCCGCTGTCGCAACTGCAAGGAGCGCAACACCGGCGTCTGCGAGAACGTCAACCCCGCCCGCGACGGCGCCGCCTACGGCT
>WNGJ01000580.1_pt1 | contig 84590 bp, 78 predicted proteins | sample 5400611 | NCBI WGS metagenome assembly WNGJ01 (sample SAMN13153375, study PRJNA577476) | soil metagenome | isolation source: 40 cm soil or saprolite under Garry oak tree replicate 1 | place: USA:California | collected 2016-06-15 | reverse complement strand
CGCGCGAGGTCGCGACCGGATGGGCGCCGTACAGCACCGGCCGCTGGGTCGCCGATCCGCAGTACGGCTGGACGTGGGTCGACGCGGCGCCGTGGGGCTGGGCGCCGTACCACTACGGTCGCTGGGTGTACGTCGACGGCTACTGGGCGTGGGCGCCGGGCCCGCTCGTCGCGCGCCCGGTCTACGCGCCCGCGCTGGTGGCATTCTTCGGCGCGCCGGGCGTGCGCGTCGTCGTGGGCAGCCCGTTCGTCAGCTGGGTGGCGCTCGGCTGGGGCGAGCCGCTGGTCCCGTGGTGGGGCTCCGCGCGCTTCGTCGACCGCCCGTCGTGGGCGGGCTGGGGCGGCCCGCGCGTCGTCAACAACGTCGTCGTCAACCGGACGACGGTCGTCAACGTGCAGAACATCACCGTCTACAACAACACCACCGTTCGGAACGCGGTCGTGGCCGTGCGCGAGGACGCCTTCGGCCGGCGCGCCGTGCACGAGGCGCGCGTGGCCGACGTCGACGTGCGCCGGCTCGAGCCGGTTCACGGGCGGCTGCGCGTCACACCCGATGCGTCCAGCTTCGTCGCCGCCAGCGGGCCCGCGGTGACGCCGCCACCGCAGACGCTGCAGCGCCGTGTCGTCGCGACGCGTCGGCCGGCGGCGGCCGTCGCGCGCCCGGACGCCCCGCGCGAGCGGATGGCGCCTGCGGTCAGCATGCCGGCGCCGCAGATCGTTCCCGCGCCGAAGCCGGCGACGGCGACCACACCGACGCCGCCGCGCGCGCCGTTCGGCGCCAGTCAAGTCGAGCGCCAGCGCCCGTCGCCGCCGCCTCGCTTCGAGACGCCGCGAGCGGACACGCGCCCGGAGCGCACGGAGCCCCGCGCCGAGCCGCGGGTCGAGCGGCCGGACGCGCGAGCGCCGCGGTCCGAGTCGCGGCCCGAGACGCCGCGCGACGCCGTGCGGCCGCCCGAGGCGTCGCCGGCGCCGCGCGCGCTTCCGGGTGAGCCGGCCAACCGCGTGTCGCCCTGGCGGCGGGAGGGCGGCGAGCGCCACTCGGGGACGCCCGCGCCGACGGCGCGCGCGACAACGCCGGGCCGCGGCGCGCCGTCGGCCGTGGTCGAGCGCGGCGACACGCGCCGCACCTCCCCGAAACCGGCCGCCGATCACGCGGATCGCGACGAGCGTCCCGCGCGGGGACGCACCGACCGTTAGCGAGCGCTTCGGCGGCGGCGTGCGCCCGAGCACCCGCTCGATGGCCAGGCCGACCGCGAGCAGACGCTCGTCGCTGTCGGGCAGGCCGTCGAGCGAGACGCCCACCGGCAGCCCCGTGGTCGGGCCGAGACCGGCGGGGATCGTGAGGCCGGGCATGCGCGCGTTGCTGCCGGGGTCGGTGTTGCGGATGAACCGCACGAACGTCTCGAAGCTCGATGCCTCCGGACCCTGGGGCACGGCGACGCTCGGCGTCGTGGCGAGCACCAGCGCCCGGAGCGCGGCCGCGGCGCGAACGAGCATGGCGATGCCCTACGGTCCTTCGTCGCGCGGCGTCGGCACCCTGCGCGCGGGGAATTCGCGGTAGGCATGGCGCGCCATGACGTCCTCGCGGAGGTCGATGCCGAGCCCCGGCGCCGTCGGCAGCGTCACGTAGCCCTGCTCGACCCGCAGCGGATTCACGGCGATCTCGGCGCCCCGCGCCTCGAAGTTCACGAAGTACTCGGTGATCAGGAAGTTCGGGATGGCCGCCGACACCTGCAGCGTGGCGGCGAGGCCCACGGTGGTGGAGTTGTAGTTGTGGGGCGAGACGACGACGTGGTACGCCTCGGCCATGGCCGCGATCTCGCGGAGCTCCTCGATGCCGCCGACGTTGCACACGTCGGGGTTGATGATGTCGGCTGCGCGCCGCTCGAAGACCTCGCGGAACTCGAAGCGCGTGTAGAGCTCCTCGCCGGTCACGATGGGGATGCGGATCTCGCGGCGGCACTCGGCCAGCGCGCCGAGGTCGCGCGCCGAGACGGGCTCCTCGTACCAGAACGGATCGAACGGCTCGAGCATCCGCGCCACGCGCACCGCGTGCATCGGCGCCAGCCGTCGGTGCACCTCGATCAGGAGGTCGACACCGGCGCCGACGGCGTCGCGCACGGCACGCACCGTCTCCACCACCTGCCGCTCGGCGTCGCGCGTGATGTGCGTGCGCCAGGGGCCGGGGAACGGATCGAACTTCAGCGCGCTGAAGCCGCGCGCCACCGTGGCCTTGGCCTTCGTCGCGTAGTCGGCCGGCGTCTTCGCGCCGGAGTACCAGCCGTTGGCATAGACGCGGATCCGCTCGCGGCACGGCCCGCCGAGCAGGCTCACCACGGGCACGCCGACCCGTTTGCCTGCGAGGTCCCAGAGAGCCTGCTCGATGCCGCTCACGGCGCCGAAGAAGTCCAGCGAGCCGCGCTTGGCGGCGAAGTCGTGATACGCCCAGTGCGTGAAGTGGCGGATGTGGCTGGCGTCGCGGCCGACCAGATATCGAGCGAGCTGCGGCACGAAGGCGGCGATCGAGTGATCGCGGTCGGCTTGCGTGTAGCACTCGCCCCAGCCGTGCAGACCGTCGGACGTCTCGACCTTCACGAAGAGCCAGTTCTTGCCGTAGCCGGGGTCGACGATGAACGGGGTGACGGCCGCGATCTTCACGCGCGACAGTCTACTCGCCGCGGAGCCGCGGATCGAGCAGGTCGCGGAGGGCGTCGCCCACCAGGTTGAAGGCCAGCACGGCCAGCATGATGGCGAGCCCGGAGAACGTGGTGATCCACGGGCAGCACTTGATGTACTGGCGGCCCTCGCTCAGGATGTTGCCCCAGCTCGGCGTGGGCGGCGGGATGCCGAGCCCGAGGAAGGACAGGCCGGCCTCGGTGCGGATGGCGGTCGCGATATAGAGCGTGGCCACCACGACGAGGGCGTAGAGCGCGTTCGGGAACACGTGGCGCGCCATGATCCGGAGCTGTCCGCCGCCGAGGGCGCGCGCGGCGAGGATGTAGTCCTGCTCCCTGATGGTCAGGGCGAGGCTCCGCGCCAGCCGCACAAAGTTCGGCGTCAGCGCGACGCCGATGGCCAGGATCTCGTTCACCAGCGAGCCGCCGAGCGCCGTCACGATGATCAGCGCGAGCAGCAGGGTGGGAAACGCCATCAGCATATCGGCGCACCGCATGACCGCGGTCTCGACGCGGCCCCCCTGCATGCCGGCGACGATGCCGAGCGGCACCCCGAGCGCGAAGGCGAAGATCACCGAGGCGAGGCCGACCTGCAGCGAGATCCGCGCGCCCCAGATGATGCGGCTGAAGACGTCGCGGCCGAACTCGTCGGTGCCGAGGACGTGGCGGTCCTGCGCCCCCGGTCCCTTGAGGACGGCATCGGCGTACTGGGCCGACGGGCTCAGGGGCGCGAGGAGCGGGGCCGCCGCCGCCACGACGACCATGGTCAGCGCCATGAGGACGCCGATGACGATCGGCCCGTAGCGACGCAGCTGCCGGCCCAGCGACCGATCCCGCAGATCGTCCCGCGCGCCGACCGCGGTCAGCTCGGGGAGGGCGTCGCGGGTGATGGCCACCGCGGAATTCCTACCGGTACGTGATCCGCGGGTCGACGACCGCGTAGAGCATGTCGACCACGAGGTTCACGGTGATGATGATCACGGTGAAGACGGTGATGGCGCCCTGGGCCAGCGGGTAGTCGCGCGCGCCGATCGCATCGACGAGCATCTTGCCCAACCCGGGCCGTGTGAAGACCGTCTCCGTCAGCACCGTGCCCGTGAGCGCGATGGCGACGAAGAGGCCGATGATCGTGAGCAGCGGGACCATCATGTTCCGGAGGGCGTGCTTGTAGACGACGGCGCGCTCGTGGTGACCCTTGGCGCGCGCGGTGCGGATGTAATCCTGGCTGATGACCTCCAGCATCGCCGAGCGCGAGAGCCGACTGACCGTCGCCGCGAGCGTGAAGCCCAGCGCGAGGGCCGGCAGCGCCAGGTGGTGGAGCACGTCCGCCACCGCCGCCAGGAAATCGCGCGGCTGGGTGAAGACCTCGCCGGAGCGGATCATGGCGATCGCGCCGTCGAGGTCGCCGCCGCCGATCAGGGGAAAGAGGTCCAGGCGGAGCGAGAAGACGATGAGGAGCAGGATGCCCAGCCAGAAGACCGGCATGGACAGGCCCAGCAGCGCGAAGATGCGCAGCGGGTAGTCGATCAGCGGGTTGCGACGGTTGAGCGCCGAGAAGATCCCGATCGGGACGCCGACGAGCGCCGCCACCACGGCGGCCGCCAGGACGAGCACGAGCGTGTGGGGAAACATCCGCGAGATGTATTCGCTGACCGGATAGCCCTGGCGGAGGGAATTGCCGAAGTCGAACTGCACCGAGCGCCAGAGGTAATCCACGTACTGCACCGCCAGTGGACGGTTGAGGCCGAGGTTCTTCGTACAGTCGGCCAGGGCCTCGGTGGTGGCCTGGTCGCCCATCATGGCCACGCACGGATCGCCGGGCAAGACGCGCATGGCGAAGAACACGATGCTCATGGCCCCGAGCAGCATGGGGACGGCCACCAGCACCCGGCGCAGGACGTAGTTGATCATGGGGCGCGCCGACTAATTCAGGACCTTGAGGAGCTCCGGGTAGTTGTAGCTGTAGTGCAGCGAGTACTCGCCGTACTCGGGATCGAACGGCGTACTGACCCGCTTCGGATTGCGCGCCCACTGGCCGGGCACGTCGCTGATGGGCAGGCAGACCAGGTCGCGCTCGATCCGCTTCTGGGCCTCGGCGTAGATCGCGGCGCGCTTCTTCACGTCCCGCTCCACCCGGCCCGCCGCCAGGAGATCGTCGATGGCCCGGTAGTGGGCGAAGTTGGTCCCCTTGTTGCCGGTGGCGGGATCGGGGATCTCCTTGGAATCGAAGAACAGCGAGAGCCAGGGATCGGCGTCGGTGATGCGCGTGCCGCCGTAGAGCACGAAGGGGTCGAGGTTCTTGCGGATGTTCTCGTGGAAGGTCGCGTGCTCGACCACCTGCAGCTCCACGATGATGCCGACCTTCCTGAGCTGCTCCTGGGCCAGCGTCAGCACCTTGGGATAGAAGAACGACTTGCTGATGAAGTAGTTCTTGATGGTGAAGCCGTTCGGATGGCCCGCCTCGGCCAGGAGCTTCTTGGCCAGCTCCGGGTTGTACTCGGGGAACTGCATCGGGATGTGGCCGAAGTAGCCCGGAGGCACGCAGCTCGACGCCAGGCGCGCCAGCCCGCCGGGATACATGGTCTCCTTGATGGCCTTGCGGTCGATGGCGTGCATGAACGCCTTGCGGACGCGGATGTCGTCGAAGGGCGGCTTGGTCATGTTGATGTAGAAGCGCTCCTGCCCGCCCGGGCCCCGCCGGTCGATGACCGCGCCCATCTTCTTGACCTGATCCGCGAAGTCGGCGGTGACCGCTTCCGGATAGAGCAGGTCGAAGGTCCCCTTCTCGAGCCCGATGAGCTTGGTGGCGTCCTCGGGCACGTCGAAATAGTTGACCGCGTCGATCTGCGGCCGGCCGGCGTGGAACTTGTCGAAGGCCTTGAGGACCACCTTCTCCCGTGGTGAGTGGCGCTCGAAGTAGAAGGGCCCGGTACCGACCGGGTTCCACTTGAACTGCTCGCCATACTTCTCGACCGCCTTCTTCGAGAGGATGTACCCCTGCTGGTAGCCCACCATGCGCAGCAGGAAGATCGGGTCGAAGGCCTTGAGAGCTATTTGAATCGTGTGCGGGTCGACCACCTCGATGGACTTGATGACGTCGAGGTTGACGCCGTAGCGCGTGCCCGGCGCCTTGTTGATCTGCCGCTCGAAGCTGTACTTCACGTCCTCCGCCGTCAGCTCGCCGAAGCCCTTGTGGAACTGCACGCCCTTCCTGAGCTTGAACGTCCAGATCGTGCCCTCGGGCGACAGCGTCCAGCTCTCGGCCAGGTCCGGCTCGACCTCGGCCGTCGTGACCTTGCCGTCCTTGATGGCGAAGCGCGTCAGCCCGCGGAACATGAAGCGCGCGATGGCCTGCGACTGCCCCAGCGTGCTCGAATGCGGGTCGAGGGTGTCGGGCTCCTTGGCCGCGATGTTCAGCACCTTCTTTCGCTGGGCGTCGGCGGGGTCGGTCGGGCCGAGCAGCGTGAGCGCCACGAGGACCGTGAACACTGCGACGAGCACCAGCGGGAGCCGTGACCGAATCTGGCGGGACATGGGGTTCTCCTTCTCCTTCGCAGGCCTATTTCAGGCGCGGATCGAGCGCGTCGCGCAGACCGTCGCCGAAGAGATTGAAGCCGAGCACGGTGACGAAGATCGCGAGGCCGGGGAAGAGCGACAGCCAGGCGTTCGCCTGGATGAAGGAGATGTTGGCCTTGAGGTCCCAGCCCCAGCTGGGCGTCGGCGGCTGGGTGCCCAGGCCGAGGAAGCTGAGGGTGGCCTCGACGATGATCGACGTCGCGATGCCCAGCGTGGTGGTCACGATGATGGGCGCCAGGCAGTTCGGCAGGACGTGGCGGAAGAGGATCCAGGGATCGCGCACACCGAGGGCGCGGCAGGCCTCGACATACTCCTTCTCCTTGATGGACAGCACGCTGCCTCGGACGAGGCGGGCGTAGATCGGGATGCGCACGATGGCGATGGCCCCCGTGACCTTCATCGTCCCGATGAGCCCCGCCGTGGGCGTGAACATGACCATCAGGATGATGGCGAGCAGGTAGATCGGGAAGGCGAGGATCAGGTCCATCACCCGCATGATGAGGGTGTCGACCCGGCCGCCGTAGAAGCCGGCGATCATACCGAACGGCACGCCGACGAACAGCGCGAGCAGCACCGACGACACCCCCACCAGCAGCGAGATACGCGTGCCGTGGATGACGCGGCTCAGCATGTCGCGTCCGAGCTGGTCGGTCCCGAGCGGGTGGTCCCAGCTCGGGCGCGCGAAGGTGTGCGCCTGGTCGCTGGCGATCGGGCTCTGGGGCGCCAGCACGTCCGCGAAGATCGCGACCGTCACGAGGAGGACGACGATGACGACGCCCACCAGCGCCGTCCCGCTGCGTCGCAGCCGGCGCAACCCCTGCACCAGCGGCGACTCGGAGCGCTCGGCCGGCGCGGGCCACGCCACGCGCGGGGCGGTCGTGACCTCGGCCTCGCTGAGACTGCCGCCGCGGATGGGTTGGATGGCCATCGGCCCTCAGGCGTACCGGATACGCGGATCCAGGAACGTGTAGGTCAGGTCCACGACCAGGTTCATGACGACGAAGGCGAGCGCCGTCAGCAAGGCGAACCCCTGCACCTGCTGGTAGTCGCGCGCGATGATGGCGTCGATGCCGAAGGTGCCGAGCCCCGGCATGGCGAACAGCGTCTCCACCACGATGGCGCCGCCGATGAGGAAGCCGACCTGCAGGCCCATCACAGTCACGGTCGGGATCAGCGCGTTCTTCAGCGCGTGCTTGAGCACCACCGGCCGCTCGCTCAGGCCCTTGGCGCGCGCGGTCGTGACGTACTCCGTGCGGATGACCTCCAGCATGCTGGCGCGGAGTAGCCGCGTCAGGATGGCGGCCCGCCCCACCCCGAGCGCGATCGCGGGCAGCAGGACGTGCTGCGCGTTGCCCCACAGGCTCGCGCCGCACACCATGGTCGGGCACGTGCCCGGCAAGTACGTCCACCCCGAGCTGGGCAGCAGGCCGCCGAGGCCGATGGAGAAGACCAGCAGGAGCAGGACGCCGATGAAGAACTCGGGGATGGAGACGCCGATCATGGCGATGGTCGTCGCCGTGTAGTCGGCCCAGGTGTTCTGGCGGAGCGCGCCGATGATGGCGGCGGGGACGGCGATGGCCAGCGCCACGGCCATCGAGAGCACGATCAGCTCGAGCGTCACCGGCAGGCGGACCAGCACGTCCTTCAGCACGGGGCGCCCCGTCATGTACGAGACGCCCCAGTCCCCCCGCGCGAGCTTGCCGAGCCAGATCGCGTACTGGACGAGAATCGGCTGGTCCAGTCCGTAAGACGCGCGGACCTTGATCGCGTCCTGCTCGTCGTAGGCGTCGCCGAGCAGGGCCACCACCGGGTCGCCGGGAACCGAGCGCATCATCACGAACACCACGAAGGTGATCATGAGCACGGTCGGCACGATCCCGAGCAAGCGCCGCAGCACGTAGACCCGCATGCGCGCGTCCCGTTACTTGTCGAGCCAGACCCTGTCGTAGTGCACTTCGAACTCCGCGTTGTACACGTAGCCCTTCATCCACGGCTGGGCGACCATGTAGAACGGCGAGCCGGAGATGTTGTTCCAGTACATGTTCTCGACGAAGAACTCCTGGATCTCCCTGGCGATCGCCTTGCGCTTCGCCGCGTCCAGCTCCCGCGCGTAGCGCGCGTAGAGCTCGTCGGTGCGCTTGTCGTTGTGGCGCGGGTGGGTCCAGGTCGACGTGCTGTTCGACAGGTAGGCGTTGCTGTCCAGGGTGATCAGCGAGAGCAGATCCTCGACGTACATGTCCCACGGCCCGTCGTTCAGGGTCGTGTTCATCCAGGAGACTTTGTCCACGAGCCGGATGTTCGCGGTCACCCCGATGCGCGCCATCTGCTCCTTGATGACGGTGGCGATGACGCTGAACACGCTCTTCTCGGTGTTGGTCATCAGCTCGAAGGTCAGCGGCTTGCCCGGTCCGTAGCCGGCCTCGGCCAGCAACGCCCTGGCCTTCGCCTGGTCGTACGGGCACAGGTAGTTGACGTCGACGGTGTCGAGCGTGCCCGGCGGGTTCATGCCGACCCACGGGGTCGCGTGGCCCTGGAAGGCGATCTTCACGATCTCCTTCCGGTCGATGCCGTAGCAGCCGATCGCCTTGCGCACGCGCAGGTCGCCGAAGACCGGGTGCGGCGCGCGGTCCTTGGACATCGGCTTGCCGTCCTTCGGGACGGTCACCTTCATCGCCGCCAGCATCGGCGTCGTTTCCTTGCCGGTCATGATCTGGGCCCGGGGGTTCTGCGCCTTCAGGGTCTCGACGTGGTCCGGCGAAAATGAGGCGATGAAATCGATCTCGCCGGCCTTGAAGGCGGCCATCTCGGTCACGGGGTCCTTGATCACACGGATCACCACGCGGTCGAGGTAGGGCAGGCCCGGCACGAAGTACTTGTCGAAGCGCTCCATGACCAGCTGGCCGCCCTTGACCCACTCGACGAGCTTGAACGGCCCACAGCCCACGACGGCTTCCGGCTTGCCCTGCTTGCGGTCTTCGAGCGTGTACTTCTGCGTCGCCGTCGGCGAGTACAGGACGAGCCCCGTGCGATAGGCGGCCAGCATGTGCAGCATGAAGGCGTACGGCTGCTTGAGGCGGATCTGCACGGAGGCGGGATCGAGCACCTCGACGCTGTGCACCGAGTCGTAGAAGCTGCGCATGCCGGACTTGGTGGCCGGATCCATCAGGCGGTCGATGCTGAACTTCACGGCGGCGGCGTCCACCGGGGTGCCGTCGTGGAAGAGGACGTTCTTCCGCAGCTTGAACGTGTAGAGGAGGCCGTCGGGCGAGGTGTGCCACGACTCGGCGGCGTCGCCAACGAACTTGCCGTCGGGCGTGATGTTGACGAGACCGCACCCGACGTTCATGGCCACCCACATCATTTCGTAGCCCGGGGCCGTGTGGAAATCGAGGTGAGCGATCTCGTTGCCGTACGAGACGCGCAGCGTGCCGCCACGCTTGGGCGTCTGGGCCCCGGCGAGCAGCGGCGCGGCGACGATACAGGCGACCACGATCAGGATGAGCGTCGCGAGACGCGATGAGCGCATGGGCATCTTCCCTCCCTGGTCTCGACTGCGACCGAACCGGGTTCGGAATCGCAACGATGTGGGGGCGTACTTTACAGCAGTCTCAGCCTGTCAACAACTGGGCGGGGGCTCAGCCTCCGCCGTGCTCGGCGCGCAGCAGGGCCGCCGCCGCGACCATCGCCGCCAGCTTGGCGAAGGCGACGCCGCGCGGCAGGTACTTCATGCCGCAGTCCGGGGCGAGGATCACGTTCTGCGGCGTCACGTACGCCAGCGCGCGCTCGACGCGCGCGACGACGGTCTCCGGCGTCTCGACCGTCATGTCGCTCAAGTCGAGACAGCCGACCATGATCTGCTTGCCCTCGAGGGTCGCGAGCACGGAGCAGTCGAGATTCGCCTGCGCCGTCTCGATCGAGACCTGTCGCACCGGACAGCCGGCCAGCTCGGGCAGGAACGAGTAGCCCGACGGCCGCTGGTGGATGATCGCGGCGTAGCCGAAGCAGATGTGGACCGCCGTGGTGCCGGTGACGCCCTCGAGCGCGCGGTTGAGCGCCGCCAGGCCGAACTGGCGCGCCTTCTCCGGCCGCGCCTGCATGTACGGCTCGTCGACCTGCACGACGTCGGCGCCCGCGGCGAACAGGTCGCGGATCTCCGCGTTCACCGCCAGCGCGTAGTCCAGCGCCGCCGCCGCCTCGCTCGCGTAGTAATCGTTCTGCGCCTGCTGCGACATCGTGAACGGTCCCGGCACGGTCATCTTGATCGGCCGGTCCGTGTGCGCGCGCAGAAAGCGCACGTCCTCCACCTGCACCGGATGCTTGCGGCGCACCGGTCCCACGATGCGCGGCACCGGATTGGGATGGCCGGAGCGATCGAGCGCGGTGCCGGAATGCTCGATGTCCACGCCGTCCAGCGCGGTGGCGAAGCGGTTGGAGTAGCTCTCGCGCCTGACCTCGCCGTCCGTGATGACGTCGAGCCCCGCCTGCTCCTGCGTCCGGATCGCCAGACGCGTCGCGTCGTCCTGCGCCTCGGCCAGCCACGGCTCGGGCACGCGCCACAGCTCGCGCGCCCTCACGCGCGGCGGAAAGCGCCCGGCGAGCTTCGCCCGATCGATCAGCCACTCGGGCTGCGGATAGCTGCCGACGAGCGTGGTGGGAAACAGCATCGGCGGCGCCGGGCGCCGCGTCAGCGCTGGGGCGCCGCGGCGGCGGCGGTCAGGGGCGCCGGCGCTCCGGTCGGGATCCGGCCGGGCAGCAGCGCCACGCACAGCGTGGTGAAGGCGGAGATCGCCGCCATCACGGTCAGCAGGGTGCCGAAGCCCGCGGCCTTCACGGTGGGGCCGAGCAGATAGACGGCGAGCGAGGCGACGCCGAACGACACGGTCAGCCGCATGCCGGCCACGCGCGAGCGCATCCGGTCGTCCACGTACTGCACGATCATCGCGTCGACGAACGGGATGGCGCCGAAGACGAAGATCATGAAGGCGAGCACCGCCGCGTAGAGCGGCCAGCCGCCGGCGGGCGCGGCGAGCAGGAACAGGGGCGCCTGGGCGGCCACGATCGGCAGGTACACCCACTTGAGCGGATAGCGGTCGATGAGCTTGCCGACCACCAGCTGCGCCAGCGACGCGATCGTGTACACGACGGCGAGCAGCACGCCGAGGGTGGCGGGATCGTCGATCAGCCCGCGCAGGCGCTCGGCCAGCAGCTGGCCGTTGCCGTTGGTCGTGAAGTTGAAGATCAGGCTCGACGAGACCGCGGCCAGCGTCATCACGCCGAGCACGCGCGCCATCACCGCGCGCGGCAGGTCCACCGATTTCCTGGGCCGCTTGGCCGGCGCCGTCTCCTCCCTCGGCACCAGGAGCAGGAAGAGCACGGCGCAGAGCAGCGCGAGGCCGCCGGGCACCGCGAAGGCGGCGCGCCAGCCGATGTGCTTCACCAGGAAGCCGGTGAGCATCGCGGCGACCGCGATGCCGAGGTTACCGAAGAGACCGTTGACGCCGATCGTGAACCCGGGGTTCTTGCTCCCCTGCACGAGCATCGGGATGCCGACCGGATGGTAGATGGACGAGAACACGCCCATCAGCGTCAGCGCCGCCGCCAGCGACCACACGCCCGAGGTCAGCGCGATCAGCAACCCGGAGACGCCCATGCCGAGGAAGAAGACGACCATCATCGCGCGGCGGCCCCAGAGGTCGCCGAGCCGGCCCGCGGGCAGCGACCCGAGGCCGAACATCACGAACGCCCCCGCCGTGTAGGGCATCAGGTCCTGCCAGATCATCCCCCAGTCGGTGGCGATGGCGCCCACCGCCGTGGCGAAGATCAACAGGAAGAGATGGTCGAGCGCGTGCCCGGCGTTGAGGAGCAGCGCGGTCGGGCGGCCGGTGGACATGGCGAGAATTCTACATCACCATGGGGCCCATCCTTCGACTCGCGCTCTTCCGTCTGCCGGATTTTCGCCGTCTGGCCGCCTCGATCCTCGGCAACTCCGTCGGGATGATGGGCGAGACCGTCGTGCTCGGCTGGCTCACCCTCGAGCTGACGAACTCGCCGTTCCTCGTGGGCGTGGCGATGGGGATGCGGGCGCTCCCGCTCTTCTTCGTCGGCGTGCCGGCCGGCGCGCTGGCCGATCGCTTTCCGCGCCATCGCCTGCTGATGGTGACCGGCGCCGGCCAGGCGCTCACCGCCTCCACGCTCGGCGTGCTCACGCTGGTCGGCGTCGTGAGTCTCACGCACGTGCTGCTGCTGACGCTGGCGGCGGGGACGCTGCGCGGCCTCGAGCACGCGGCGCGGCAGGGCTACACGCACGACGTGGTCGGCGGCGCCGCGCTCGTGCCGGGCATGGCCGTGTTGGGCGTCGCCATGCGCGCGGGCTGGCTCGTCGGCTCGCTCGGCGTCGGCGCGATCATCGCGCGCTACGGCTCGGGCGCCGCGTACCTCGCGGTCGCCGCCGGTTTTCTCGCGGGCGCGCTCCCACTGCTCGTCGCGTCGAGCGGCGAGCGCCCGGCGCCGCCGCCGTCCGGTTCGCTCTGGCAGGGGGTGGTGGACTTCGCGGCGGCCACGCGCAACGACGGCACGCTCTTCGTGCTCATGCTCATCACCGCCGGGGCGGAGATGCTGGGCTTCTCGCACCAGGTGCTCCTCCCGAGCCTGGCGCGCGACGTCCTGCGCGCGGGGCCCGAGGGCCTCGGCGCGCTCAACGCGGCGCGCTCCATCGGCGGCATCGTGGGCCTCGCGGCGGCCTCCACGCGGCGCGGGGGCGGGGCGTTCTTCGTCGGCGTCGTCGTCGCGTTCGGCGCGAGCCTGATCGTCCTCGCGCTGGCGCCGCACGTCGTCGGCTTCGCGGGCGTCGTCGCCGTGCTCGTCGTCGTCAACGCGATGGGGGCGCTCGCCGACCTGCTCGCGCAGAGCCTGCTCCAGCTCAGCGCGCCCGCGCACCTCCGCGGCCGTGCGGGCGGCGCCTGGGTGGTCGCCATCGGGCTCGCGCCGCTCGGCCAGCTGCAGATCGGCGCGCTGGCCTCGCTCTTCGGGGTCAGCGTCGCTTTCGGCACGAGCGGCCTCGCCCTCGTCGCGCTGGCCGGCGCCACCGCGCTGCTGTTCCCGCGCGTGCGCAGGCTTTAACATCGAAGCCACGATGCCCACGCCCGCCGCCGTGTCCGAGGCGATCGAGAAGCTGCTGCACCCCCTGCTCGACACGCTGGAGCGCATGGTGTGGGTGCAGCGCTACCTGTATCCGCCCGTCGCCGAGCGGCTCGCCGAGGTCCTGGCGCCGCAGACGGCCGCCCTCGCCGCGCCGCTGAGCGCGCTGGAGGAGGGCGCGTGGCCGGACGACGTCGCCTTCATGCGCGAGCGGCTGCTCGACGTCGGGCGGCAGACGCTCGAGATGCTCGCGGCCTTCGCCGCCGCCGCGCGCGCCTCCGACGACCCCTTCGATCTCTATCGCGCGCTGCGCCGCTTCGCGCGCGTGCAGGAAACGCTCTATCCGCTGGCGCCGGCCTTCGACCCCGTGAGCCGCTGGTTCCTCGACCCCGGATGCCGCGACGACGACACGCTCGTAGAGCGGCTGCGCGCGGGCAGCCTGCGCGCCGACGACGCGCCGCGCGTCGGCGTGCTGCACGCCGACAACAACCGCGACACGCGCGGCGGATTCTCGCTCTACGTTCCGGAGACCTGGGACGGGCGCGCGGCGATGCCGCTGGTCGTCGCGCTCCACGGCGGCCACGGCCACGGCCGCGACTTCCTCTGGTCGTGGCTGCGCGAGGCGCGGGCGCGCGAGGCGCTCGTGCTGGCCCCGACGTCGCGCGGGCGCACCTGGTCGCTCATGGGCGAGGACGTCGACGGCGCGAGCCTCGAGCGGATGGTCGAGTCGGTGGCCGCACGCTATCCGGTCGATCGCGCGCGCGTGCTCCTGACCGGGATGTCGGACGGCGCGACCTACGCGTTCCTCCATGGCCTGCGCGAGGGCGCGCCGTTCACGCACCTGGCGCCCGCGTGCGGCGTGCTGCACCCGGCGCTGCTCGTCGCCGACTCGCTCGCGCGCGCGCGCGATCTCCCGATCTACCTGATCCACGGTGAGCTCGACTGGATGTTCCCGGTCGAGACGGCGCGGCTGGCCCGCGATCTGTTGACCGCCGCCGGTGCGCGACTCGTCTATCGGCAGATCGAGGACCTCTCGCACGCCTACCCGCGCGACGAGAATCCGAAGATCCTCGACTGGCTGGCTGCTTAGGTGGGGGCCCCGACATGGCCCCCCCACACCCCCAAACGTTCGGAGCGCCCCGGCAGAGCCGTGGCGCTCCTCTAAGCCGTCGCGAGCGCCCGGAGCGCGGCGAGCAGGCGGCCGTCGGGCCGCGCCAGCTCGTCGACGATGGAGAAGTGATCGTGGCCATCGAGCGGCATGTACGAGCCGGGCAGCCCGCGCTTCTGCCACGCCGTCGCGAACTCCGCGGACTGGCGGATCAGCTCCGGCAGCTCGCCGAGGCCCACGGTGATGACGAGCGGCGCGGCGCGCGACGGCAAATGGAGCATGGGACTGTTGAGAGCGGCCTCGTCGGCATCCAGGCGGAGCTTGTCGTTGAGGTAGTTGAGGCGGATCGGCTCGAGGTCGTAGATGCCGCTGATGGCCAGCCCGCCGGCCAGGCGGGCATCCTGCATCGCCATCGCCGTCAGGTGCCCGCCCGCCGAGTTGCCGGCCACGAACACGCGCGCGGGATCGCCGCCGATCTCCCTGGCGTGGTCGAGCGTCCACGCGACCGCGGCGCGCACCTCGGCCACGATCGCGTCGAGCCGGGCGGTGGGCGCCAGCGTGTATTCCACGAGGACGAGGTTGAAGCCGGCGGGCAGCAGCGACTCGCCGACGTAGGAGAGCGGCTCCTTGTCGTTCGCCTGCCAGTACCCGCCGTGAATGAAGGCGAGGGTCGGCGCGCCCGGCGCGCCGCACGGGTAGACGTCCAGGCGCTGCCGCGCGCCGGCGCCGTAGGGCACGTCGATCCGTCCGCGGTGACTCTTGCGAAACGCCTCGCCGCGCGTCGTGCGGTCCGCGACGTAGCGGTCGCGCTTCGCCGGCCCGACGGCGGCGCCGTTGTCGTAGGCGGCATCCAGCGCGGCGCGGTCCATGCCCCGGTAGAGCATCGTGATCTCCTCGATCTCAGGCGCGCTCGCGCGCCGCGGCGAGTCCCGTCTTGGCGTACTTGAGGTCGCGATAGTCGCCGGAGCGCACCGGCGGGTGCCGGGCGGGGCCCTGCGACGCGAGACACTCGATCGTCACGTCGTAGTTCGGATGGTTGAAGAACGCGATGGACAGCCGCGGCCGCCCGGCGCCGGCGGGCGGGTTCACCACGCGGTGCATGTTCGAGAGCCAGCGGTCGTTCGTCCAGCGCATGAGCAGATCGCCGATGTTGACGACGAAGCGCGTGGGCGTCGTCGCCACGTCGACCCAGCGGCCGTCGCGCGTCCTGACTTGGAGACCGCCGGGCACGTCCTCGCCGCTCAGGATCGTGAACCCGCCGTAATCGGTGTGGGCGCCGGCGCGCAGCTGGCCGGGCGTCGGCAGGCGGGCCTGCGCGGGGTAATAGTTGAGGCGCATCGTCCCGACCGAACGGTCGACCTTGTCGTCGAAGAACGTCTCGTCCACCGAGAGTGCCAGCGCGGCCAGCCGCATCAGCGAGGGGACGAGCTCGCTCATCGCGCGGTAGTAGACGGTCGCCGCCCGCTCGAAGTCAGGCGGCGCCGCCGGCCAGACGTTCGGCGTGAAGTGCCGGCGGCCCTCGGCGCTCGTATAGTACGCGTCGGAGCCGACATCGACGGGTCCGACGTGGAAGAACTCCTTCAGATCGGGCGGCGCCGGCGCGTCGTTGGCGCTCGACAGCGCCTCGCCGCCGACCGGGTGATAGCCACGGTTCGTACCGGCCACGGGATGGCGCGCGGCGAGCTTGTCCTCGCGGGGCATCGCGAAGAACGCGTGGGCGACGGCCCGCAGCTCGTCGACGACCCGCGCCGGCACGCCGTGGCCGTCGATCGCGAAGAAGCCGATCTCGCGGCACGCGGCGTCGATGGCGGCGGCGACGCGGAGACGGTCGGCGGCGGCCGCGCGCGCCGGCGCCAGGTCGATGACGGGGACGCTCGCCGCGTCGACGAGCCGCATCCTCTAGAGTCGCGCCTCGTCGATCGGCAGCCCGAGCCAGTACCGCCCGACCATCTCGTAGTGGGCCAGACGCCCCTGGAGATGTTGCGTGATCACGTGGATGTCCTGGAAGTGCCGCTGGATCAGGTGGTCCTCGTAGGCGGCGGTGGCGCCGGAGGCGTTGTAGAGGGTGTCGATGATCTGGGCGGCCAGCCGGATCCCGTGCGTGGTCGCGATGCGGAGGTTCGCGCGCTGCTCCAGGGTGACCGCGCTCTTCGTCGCCGCGTCCCAGATCTCGCGGACCGCCTCCATCAGGAACGCGCGGCCGGAGCGCAGCCACGCCTCGCACTGGCCGACGCTGACCTGGACCATCGACTGCTCTCTCAAGAGATTCGGCATCGCGCGCGGCGTCTTGGAGCCGGCCAGCTCGGCGAACGTCTCGAGGCACGTGCGCGCCATGCCGAGGGCCACCGCGGCGTCGCCGGAGGCGAAGCAGAGCGTGCGCGGGATCTTGTAGAGCGGGCCCTCCTCCAGCAGCGTCGCCGTCGCGGACCGCACGGTGCGCTCGTCGGGGACGAAGACGTCATGGACGTTGAAGTGGTGCGTGCCGGTGCCGCGCATTCCGCGCGTGTGCCAGGTGTCGAGGAGCTCGGCCTCGCCGACCGGCACGAGCAGGTAGCGCAGCTCGGGTGTACCGTCCGCCTCTAGCCGTGTCTTGCCGTTCTCGATGACCTGAGCATGGGCGGCCACCCAGGTGGCGTGGCGGCACCCGGTGCTGAAGCCCTGACGGTCGGCGGTGACGCGATAGCCGCCGGGCACGACGATCGCCTTCCCGGTGGCGGCGGGCGTGTTGGCGACGACGGCGCGCGGCGGGTCGATCCAGATCTTCCTCGCGGCGGCCCTCGGCATCCGCGCGGCGTACGTCGCGTAGATCGCGCCCTGGTTGACGACCCACCCGGTGCTCGCGTCCGCCTTGCCGAGCTCCTCGATCACCTGCACGTAGGTCGGCAGGTCGATCTCGCCGCCGCCGATGGCGCGCGGCACCGCGAGGTGGAACAACCCGGCGTCGGCGATCGCCTCGAAGAGCGCGCGCGGCAGCTCGCGGAGCCGGTCGATCTCGTCGGCGCTGGCCCGGATCTGCGGCGCCAGCTTGCGCGCGGCCTCGAGCGGCGACTCCGTCACACTAGTCCTCACGATTGGCGACGCACGGACGCGGGTTGCAAAACGTCGCCAGAGGTACCACGATCCGCAGTCCGGGGCAACTTTCGGGCCACCCGAGCCCCGGCGGAGGCGAGGATGGACACCGTGGCGGCCGTGAGCTACGTGACGCTCGTCAGCTTCGACATCGACGGAACCCTGGAGTGCGGCGAGCCGCCTGGTGTCGTGCCAATCGAACTGGTCAGCACAGCGAAGCGGCGCGGCTATCTCGTCGGCAGCTGCTCGGATCGGCCGATCGCCTACCAGCAAGCCGTGTGGCAGCGCCTCGGCATCGTCGCCGACTTCACGGTGCTCAAGCACCGCTTGGCGGACGTGAAAGCGCGATTTACCGCGGCGGCGTACTACCACGTCGGCGACAGCGACGCCGACGCGTTCTACGCGAGCGACGCCGGCTTCCGCTTCCTCAAGGCCGACGCCGCCGCGTATCGCGCGTGGGCGTCGGAGCTCTTCGGCGCGTCAGGCTGAGCGCCGCTTCAGCTCCGGGATGACGTACTTGCCGAACATCTCGATGGACGACATCACCTTGTCGTGCGGCACCGTCTCCGTGGCCATCAGGAATTGCAGCTCGTCCACGCCCGCCTCCTCGTGGATGGCGATGCTGCGCAGGCAGTCGTCGGGATCGCCCGCGACGAGCACGCCGCGCTCGACCAGCGTGTCGGCGTCGATCTGGTTCCACAGAGCGGAGGCGATCTGTCCCGAGCCGCCGGAGAGATCGACCTCGGGCGCGGCGGCCACGCCCTCGCCCTTGAGGTAGCGCGCGAAATTCGCCTTCAGGTGCTCGGGCACGCCGCCCCAGGACTCGACGAGCTGCTCGTAGAGGTGCGTCTGGTCCTTCAGGTACGGCCGATCCGGTCCGAAGAAGGTCCGCAGCGACTTCGCCGCGAGCTCGCGCGCGGCCCTGGCATCCCTGTCGCAGAACGCCATGGTGGCGCTGAGCCACTGGTCGTTGACGGCCTTGCCGACGGGCGTCGCGCGGCGCACGCGTTCCTTGTACGCCTTGATGTGCGGGGCGAGGTACGACGGCGAGGCGACGCTGAGCGCCATCACGCCGATGCCCAGCTCGGCGGCCAGCTGATAGGTCGCGGGCTGCAGCGCGGCCACCCAGATGCGCGGGTGCGGCTTCTGCAGCGGCTTGGGACGTACGTCGCGCGGCGGGACGCTCCAGAACTTGCCTTCCCACGAGAACAGCCCATCCTCCCAGATCCGCGGGATCATGCGCAGCGACTCTTCCCACATCGCCCGTGTGTCGCGCGGATCGATGCCCATGCCCGTCTGCTCGTACGGCGCCGAGCGCCCCGTCCCGAACTCCACGCGGCCGCCCGACATGTGATCCACCATCGCCACGCGCTCGGCCACCCGCACGGGATGGTGGTAGGGCAGGATCACCGCGCCGAAGCCCAGGCGGATCCGCTTCGTCACGAACCACACCGCATCGAAGCCCACCTCGTCGGCGAGGATGCACTGCTGCAGCGTGTCCTCGATGACCGCGTGGTCGTCGAGGACCGGCCGCTGCATCTCGAACGCGAGGCTCAGCCGCATGCGCTACTGGATCACGGAATGCGGCGTGGCCACGATACGCTGAACCTTGATCTGCTCGCGGTCGATCAGCGCGCCGACCTTCGGCGAGATCTCGTTCTTCCAGTAGTCGCTCTGGTAGACGAGGTCGTAGAGTCGCTTGCGCTCCGCCTCGCTCTCGAAGCGCCGGATCCAGACGTACACGCTGTCGTCTTCTTCACCGACGAAGCTGCCGAGGATCACCATGCCCATCTTGACCTGGAACGGGATGATCTCCTCCTCCATGCACTTGACCCACGCCTTCTGCTGCCCGGGACGCACGACGTATTGCCGAAGCTCGAAGAACATCGACGCCTCCTTTAGGAGCTCGGGTTATCGAGGGGCGCCACGGCTCCGCCGGGGCGTCCCGAGCGTTGGGGGTATGGGGGCCATTTCGGGGCCCCCATTACAAAATAGGCCAGCGCGAGCGGGGAAAGGTGATGCCGGTCCGGGCCTGCAGTCGCTCGCCGATCTCCTGCACGGTGGCGAAGAGCCGACTCTCGTCGACGAACGTCTGGCGATAGTCGTCCACCACGACCCGGCCGTCGACGATGACGGTGTGCACGCTGCGTCCGTCGGTGTTGTAGATCAGGTTGTTCAGCGGATTCCAGAGCGCCTGCCACTCCGGCCGCCGGGTGTCGAACAGCACGAGGTCGGCCCGCTTGCCCGTCTCGACGGCGCCGATCTCGTCGCCCAGCCCGAGCGCCGCCGCGCCGAGCCGCGTGCCCATCTCCAGCGCGGTCTCGGCCGGGACGAGCCGGATGTCCTGGCGCGCGTCCTTGTACTGGATGGCGGCCATGTTCATCGTGCGCACCGGGTCGAGGTGGTTCGAGTTGTTCGGCGAATCGCAGCCGAGCGCCACGCGCACGCCCCGCGCCAGGAGCTCCGGCATGCGCCCAAGCGCGGTGGCGCCACGGGCGCCTTTCGCGGCGGTGACCGGGCACATCGTGACGGCGGCGCCGGTGCGCGCGATGCACGCGATCTCCGCCTCGTCGACACCGAGCGCGTGGGCGAGCAGCACGTTGGGGCCGAGCACGCCCAGCTTTTCGAGGTGCTCGGTCGGACTCTTCTCGCCGCGGCCCCCGTGCTCCCTGCGCGCCTGTGGCCCGCTGCCGTGGTGCAGAGTGAGGCCCGTGCGCCGCTCGTCGGCGACCCGCTTGAGCGCCTGCAGCAGCTCGGCGCTGCAGGTCTCCGGCGAGAACGGCATGGCCCAGGCGCGTAGCCGCCCCTCCAGGCGCCCGTTCCATTTGTCGATGAACGCCGCGGTGCGCGCGACCGCCTCGGCCGTCGGGTAGCGCGGCAGCGTGAACGGCGCCTCGCGGTCCGTCACGCACTCCCCGAGGATCACGCGGACGCCCGCGTCCTCGTACGCCTGCAGGCACGCGTCGGGAAACTTGGTCGAGCCCGGGTCGAGCAGGCACACGGTGCCGTTGCGAACCAGCTCCAGAAGCGCCAGCAGGGTGGTGTGGTACTCCTCGTCCTCGGTCATCGCCGTCTGGAGCGCGAAGACCTGCTTGAGCGGGCTGCCGAGGTCGTCGGGAAAGATGCCGCGCACGGGATGGGCGTAGCTGATGTGCATGTGGCCGTTCACGAACCCGGGCGTGACCACGAAGTGCCGCGCGTCGATCACGCGGTCGGCGCGCGCCGCCGCCAGCTCGTCGGCCCGGCCCACGCGGCTGATGCGTCCGTTCTCGATGAGAACGGAGCCGTCGCGGATGATCCGGCGCTGGTCGTCGACCGTGATGACGTAGCGGGCGCCGTCGATCTTGAGGCTGGGCTGCGGCATGACGTGGCTCCTCCCGGAGCCCCGTGAGGATCGCACCGCCCGTGGATCGGGGCAAGTCGCCGCGTTACGCGGCGGTCGACAGGCGGGGCAGGAGCTCGCCGGCCAGGCGCTCGAACTGCTCGGTTTGACGCCACGACGTGATGCGCAGCGTGACGGACTTCGGCCCCTCCGCGAGCAGCTCGCGCAGGTGGCCGAGGCACTGCTCGGTCGTGCCCGCCGCCGTCCACGCCTCGACCATCTGCGGAGAGAACACCGGGCCGTAGTACGCGTCCAGGAAGCGCTTGGTTTCTTCGAGGGCCGCCTGCCGATCCGGGTTCAGGTTGACGTTGTGATAGGCCATCGTGGGAAAGGCGTCGGGGTCGCGCCCTTCCCGCTCGAGTGCGCGCGCGATGCCGGACCAGTTGTTCCTGGCCAGCCCCGGGGCGAGGCGCGTCGTCATCCAGCCATCCGCGCGCTGTGCGACACGCTGAAGCGCGCGCTCGAGGCGAGGACCCGCGAGCGGTGGGCGCGGGTTCGAAGCGATCCAGATGGGACAGGGCTGCTGCACGGGGCGCGGCTGGAGCGTGACGTCCTCGAAGGAGCGGAAGCGGCCTTTGTAGGAGACGCGCTCCTCGGACCACAGGCGCCGGCAGATCTCGATGTTCTCGACGAGACGGTCCGCGCGCTCGCGGTCGGTCACCTGGAACGCCATACCCTCGCGCGCGCTGGCACCGCCGGCCACGAGCCCGGTGCACGCGGCCAGCAGCATGCGGCCGTTCGAGACGAGGTCGAGCGTCGCCCACTGGTACGCGAAGACGAGCGGGTCGCGCACGGGAAACGACGCCATGCAGCCCACGCCGAGCCTCACGCGCCGCGTGGCCGCCGCCAGCGCTCCCAGCAGCGCGATCGAGTCGGGGCGGGGCTTGGCCCCCAGGCTGTCGCCGACCCAGACGGACCCGAAGAGCGGGTCGGCGTCGGCGCGCGCCGCCAGGGTCAGCATCTCGGGCACGGTCGTGACGCCGAAGAAGACGCCGCGTTGAGGGAGCGTGAGGCCGACGGCCATGCGCTGGATTCTACGGCTCAGCGGCCGGCGATGAGCTCGCGGGAGATCAGGATCTTCTGGACCTCGTTGGTGCCGTCGTAGATCTGGAACACGCGCGCGTCGCGATAGTACTTCTCGACCGGGTAGTCGGCCACGAAGCCGTAGCCGCCGTGGACCTGGATGGCCGCCGAGCAGACGCGCTCGCACATCTGGGCGGCGAAGAGCTTCGACATCGACGCCTCCTTGATGCAGCGGCCGCCCGACTCCTTCAACTCCGCGGCGTGCAGGCACATCTGGCGCGCCACCTCCACGTCGGTCGCCATCTCGGCCAGCATGAAGGCGATCGCCTGGTGCTCGATCAGCTTCTTGCCGAAGGTCTCGCGCTCGCGCGCGTGGGCGAGGGCGGCGTCCAGCGCGGCGCGCGCGACGCCCACCGACTGCGCGGCGACGCCGATGCGGCCGCTGTCGAGATACGCGAGCGCGATCTTGAGCCCCTGGCCCGGCGCGCCGAGCATGTCCTCCGCCGGCACCTCGAGATCCTCGAGGGCGATCTGGCAGGTGTCGTTGGTCCGGTGACCGAGCTTGTCCTCGACGCGCACGACACGATAGCCCGGCCGATCGGTGCGCGTGAGGAACGCCGAGATCCCGCGCTTGCCGGCGGCGGGATCGGTCACCGCGAGGAGCACGGCCACCGACGCCGAGCGGCCCGAGGTGATGAAGATCTTCGTCCCGTTGATCACCCAGCGGTCGCCGCGGCGCACGGCGCGCGTCTGTTGATTCGCGGCGTCGGAGCCGGCCTGCGGCTCGGTGAAGAGCAGGCACGCGATCTCGTGACCGCTCGCGACGGGGCGCAGGTAGCGCGCCTTCTGCTGCGGCGTGCCGTGATCGCGCAGCTTCCAGCCGAACGCGTTGGTGGCGCTGATCATGTTGCACACGCCCGCGTCGCCGTACGCGAGCTCCTCGGTCGCCAGCACGTACGAGGTGAAATCGGCGCCGCCCCCGCCCCACTCCGCCGGCACGCACACGCCGAAGAGGCCCAGGGCGCCGGCCCGGCGCACGGTCTCGAGCGGCACCGTGGCCGTGCGGTCCCACTCGGCGGCGAACGGCGCGATCTCCTTGCGGACGAAGTCGCGCGTCATGTCGCGAATGGACCGCTGCTCGTCGCTCAGACGCCTCATGGCGCCAGAACATAGCACGGGCGCGGTGTTACCATCGGCGCCGCATGGCCCTCCACATCGGCGTCGTCGGCGAAGGCGTGTGCTCGCGCGCGACCACGCGGAGCGCCGAGCGCGTCGGGGCGGCCATCGCGCGCACCGGCGCCGTCCTCCTCTGCGGCGGGCGCACCGGCGTGATGGAGGCAGCCTCGCGCGGCGCCGCGCGCGCCGGCGGCACGGTGGTCGGCGTGCTCCCCGGCTTCAGCCGCCGCGACGCCAACCGGTGGGTCACGATCCCGATCGTCACGGGTATGGACCAGGCGCGCAACGTCGTGCTCGTGCGCTCGTGCGACGCCGTCATCGCCGTCGGCGGAAGCTACGGCACGCTGTCCGAGATCGCGCTCGCGCTCAAGCTCGGCGTGCCCGTGGTCGGGCTTTCCACCTGGCGGCTCGCGCCGCCGGAGGCGCGCCGCGTGCCGCTGATCCGCGCGCGCTCCGCCGACGACGCCGTCCGCCTCGCGGTGAGCGCGGCGCGACGGCACGGCGGCCGCACCGCGCGCACCTGGCTGTCGTGAGGGGCGTGGCCCCCATCCACGTGGCGGCCGCGGTCAAGCGCTACGGCGCCGTCGCCGCGCTGCGCGGTGTCTCACTGGACTTTCCCGCCGGCCGCCTCACCGCCGTCCTCGGCCCGTCGGGGTGCGGCAAGACCACGCTGCTGCGCGCGATCGCCGGCTTCCTCAGGCTGGACGAGGGCCGCGTGCGCTTCGGTGACGACGACGTGACGGCGCTGCCCCCGCAGCAGCGCGGCACCGCGATGGTGTTCCAGAGCTACGCGCTCTGGCCGCACATGACGGTCTTCGACAACGTCGCCTACGGCCTCCGGCTCAAGCGCGTGCCGAAACCGGAGATCGCCAAGCGCGTCGGGGCGGCGCTGGCCCTGGTCGAGATCGGCGACATCGACGCCGTCGCGCGTCGCAAGCCCGCCGCGCTCTCCGGCGGCCAGCAGCAGCGCGTGGCGCTGGCGCGCGCGCTCGTCGTCGAGCCGCGCGTGCTGCTGCTCGACGAGCCGCTCAGCAACCTCGACGCCAAGGTCCGTCAGCGGCTGCGCGTGGAGATCCGGCGCCTGCAGCGGCGCGTCGGCATCACGACCGTGTACGTCACCCACGATCAGGAAGAAGCGCTCGCGATCGCCGACCGCGTCGTGCTGATGAGCGCGGGACGCGTCGTGCAGGCGGGAACGCCGCAGGAGGTGTACCTGGCGCCCGCGACCGAGTTCGCCGCGGACTTCCTCGGCGTGGGCACCCGCCTCGAGGCGCGCGCCGAGCCCGGCGTGCTCGTGCTCGACGAGACCCGCCAGCGCCTGCCGTACGCCGGCGCCGAGCGCGGGCCGGTGGTCGTCGTGCTCCGCGCGTCGGACGTGGCGCTCGGCGGGGCGGGGGCCACCCTCGGCGGCGATCTCGAAGAGTCGTTGTTCCTCGGCGACCGCTGGCGTCATTACGTGCGGATCGGCGGGGCGATGCTCATCGTGGACGGCGACGCGCCGCGCGCGGCCGGCCCCGTGCGCGTGAGCGTGTCGGCGGCCCGGCTCCGCGTGTATCCCCGACAAGGAGGCTCCTCATGCTGATGCGTGCCCTCGTGCTGCTCCTGGTCCTGGCCGTGCCGGCGTCCGCGGCGACGCGGCTCAACGTCGCCATCGGCGCCGACGTCAACGTGGTCGAGGTCCACAAGACGCTGCTCGGCCCCGGCTTCAAGGCGCAGGTGCCGGACGCCGAGCTGAACGTCGTCGGCACCGGCACCGGCGAGCCGGCCAGCCGCGCGATCTACACGAAGATCCGCGCGCAGGCCGACGCGGGGCGCGCGCCGTGGGACATCGACGTGGCGCTCGTGAGCATGGCCGTCGCCTCGCAGATGGTGAAGGAGGGCCTGCTGCTGCGGTACGTGCCGCAGATGAAGAACGCCGCGCTCGTGAAGGGCGCCGAGGTCAAGGAAGCCTTCGGCGTGACCGTGGACGGGTACGTCGTGCCGATGTTCCAGAACCAGATCGCGATCGCCTACAACCCGGCGAAGGTCGCGACGCCGCCGAGGACGTTCGACGACCTCGCGAAGTGGGTCGCCGCCCACCCCGGCAAGTTCGGCTACAACGGCATCAAGGGCGGCGTGAGCGGCGTCGGCTTCACGATGGGCTGGGTCTACTGGAAGACCGGCCTCTACAAGCAGCTCACCCAGGGGCCGTTCGACCGCTCGCGCGAGGGCGCCATCCGCGAGGCCATCACGGCGCTGCGCGACTTCAACAAGAACGTCCTCGTCACCAACGGCAACGCGGGCACGCTCGACGCGCTCAACCGCGGCGAGATCGCCATGGGCGCCGTGTGGATCGACCAGCTCGTGGCCTGGAAGAACGAGGGACGCATGGATCCCTCGATCACGCCCGTGCTGCCCGCGCCGGGGCTGCCGATCTATCCCCTCTACCTCGTGGTCCCGCGCGAGGCGGCCGGCCGCGAGGCCGCCGTGCGCTACATCGACTACATCGCGACGCCCGAGGTGCAGGCCAGGGCCATCGTCGAGCGCTTCGGCTGGTACCCGGGCGTGGACGCCGACCGCGTCCTGCCGCTGATCAACGCGAAGAGCCGCGAGCTGCTCTTCAAGGGCGTCTCCGCCGACGACCTCGCGCGCTACTCGCGGCAGATGCCGATCAAGGAGTATCACGACCTCATCACGCTGGCGTACGAGGAGATCGTGCGCTGACCCGCGTCGAGCGCTCCGCGTGGACGGCGGCGTGCGCGCTGCCGCTCGCCGTCCTCGGCGTCGTCTTCCTGTGGCCGCTCGCCGCGTCGATCGCGGCCAGCTTCACGCGCGGGGGCGCGCTCACCCTCGCCAACTACGAGACGGTGTGGCGGCTCTATCTGCGCGACGTGTTCTACACGCTCGGGGTGGCGGCGGCGGGGGCGGCGCTGACGTTCGCGCTCGCCATCCCCGTGTGCGGCTGGCTGCGCGCCCGCGCGTTCGGTCCGGTGGAGTTCCTGCTCAAGGTGCCGCTCTTCGTGCCGTTCGTGGTGGTGGGCCACGCCCTGCGCGTGTTCCTCTCGCCGTGGGCGCCCGGCCTCGCGGGCTCGTGGACCGGCATCGCGGTGGCGCTGGCCTGGAAGCACCTCGGGCTGGCCGCGCTGCTGCTGCTCGGCGCCTTCCGCGCGGTGGACGAGAGCCACCTCGAGGCCGCGCGCAACGTCGGCGCCGGCACCGCCCGGCTCACGAAGGACGTGCTGGTCCCCATGTCGGCGCCGTCGCTCGCGGTGAGCGCGGTGCTCATCTTCTCCTCCATGCTGGCGTCGTTCTCGATTCCCTTGATGATGGGGCGCGGCGGCGGCGCCCAGATGCTGATGATCGACGTCTACTACCGCTTCGGCCAGCACGGCGACTTCGAGACGGCGGCCGCGCTCGGGGTGGTCGGCTACCTGATGGCCATGGGCGCAGCGCTCGTCTATCTGCGGCGGCTCACGCCCCCATTGCAGCGGCGGTCACTCAGATGAAGCGGCAGTCGCGCGAATGACGCGGCTGATCGCGCGCGCGGCCGCCCTCGCCGTCGCCGCGTTCGTCGTCCTCGGCCCGCTCGCGAGCCTCGCGGTGTGGTCGCTGGCCGAGCGCTGGACGGCGCCCAGCCCCTGGCCCCAGCGCTTCGGCCTGAAGTACTGGAACCGCATGCTCACCGCGGACTTCCTCGAGCCCCTGCGGCTCGGCGTCGTGATCGCGCTCGTCGTCACCGCGGCGGCGCTGGTGCTCGCCATCCCGCTCGGCTACGCGCTGGCGCGGCTGCCGTTTCCCGGCCGCGCGCTGGTGCTGCTGGCCTTCCTGATGCCGCAGGCGTTTCCCCAGCTGCCCGTCTTCGCGAGCGCGACGCGCGAGTTCTATCGCTGGGGCCTCGCGGGCACGGTGACCGGCGTCGTGCTCGTCCACCTGGTCGGCGCGCTCGTGTTCGCGGTGTGGACGATGGCCGCGGTCTTTCGCGCGCTGGCGCCGGAGCTGGAAGAGGCGGCCTGGAACCTGGGCGCCTCGACGACGCGCACGTTCGTCTCCATCGCGCTGCCGCTCGCCACGCCCGGCGTGGTGGCCTCCGCGGTCCTCGTCTTCCTCTACTCGCTCGACGAGTTCACCGGCACCCTGCTCGTCGGCGCCCCCTTCGTGACCACGCTGCCCGTGTACATGTACACGGCGAGCCAGGGCTACGAGCTGCAGATCGCCTCCGTCACCGCGCTCGTGCTGATGCTCCCCGGCGCCGTGCTGCTCCTGGCGCTCGAGCGCTTCCTGAAGTCCGAGTACCTCGTCTTTTTCGGCCAGCTCTGAGGTGGAGATGACGGCGTCGCAGGCGCGGCTCCGGATTCGACAGCTCGCGGCGGTCGCGCTCGTCGCGAGCGTCGTGACGCCAGATCGTAGACGCCGTCCTCATCTCGCTGCTGGTCGGCGGCTACCTGATCTTCGTGCGTGACTACGGGCTGACCGCGGCGTCGGCGCCGCGTGTATGATTCCCTCCGCCATGCCGAACACCCTGAGCGTGCGCACGCCCACCCTCGAGATCGCCTACGAGGCCCACGGCCGAGAGGGCGGCGTCCCCGTCGTTCTGCTCCACGGCTTTCCGGACGACCCGCGCGCGTTCGACGCGGTGGCGCCGCCGCTCGCCTCGGCCGGTTATCGCGTGCTCGTGCCCTACCTGCGCGGCTACGGGCCGACGCGCTTTCTCGACGCCGCCGAGCCGCGGATGGCGCAGCAGGCCGCCATCGGCCAGGACCTGCTCGACTTCATGGACGCCCTGGGCATCCCAGGCGCGGGCCTCGCCGGCTACGACTGGGGCGGCCGCGCCGCCTGCATCGCCGCCATCCTCGCTCCCGAGCGCGTCCGCGCGCTGGTCACCATCGGCGGTTACAACGTGCAGAACACGCTGGCGCCGTCGCCGCCCGCGCCCGTCGCCCAGGAGCGCGCGTACTGGTACCAGTGGTACTTCAACACCGAGCGCGGCCGCGCGGGCCTCGAGAAGAACCGGCGCGAGCTCTGCAAGCTGCTCTGGCGGGAGTGGTCGCCGACGTGGAAGTTCGACGACGCCGAGTTCGAGCGCACGGCGCCGTCGTTCGACAACCCGGACTTCGTGCCGGTCGTCATCCACTCCTACCGCCACCGGCACGGCAACGCGGCCGGCGACCCGCGCCTCGACGCGATCGAGCGACGGCTGGCGGCGCGCGCGCCGATCACCGTGCCCGCGCTGATCCTGCACGGCGGCGACGACGCCGTGAGCCTGCTCCGCGCCGGCAAGGAGCGCGCGCTCTTCTCCGCCGGGACCGAGGAGCGCGTCGTGCCCGGCTGCGGCCACTTCTTGCCGCGCGAGAAGCCGCAGGCGGTGGTGGACGCGCTGCTGAAGGTGCTCCGCTAGCCATGCGCATCGAGGTCATCTGCACGGGCGACGAGGTCCTGACCGGCAAGATCGTCAACACCAACTTCGCCTTCATCAGCCAGCGCCTCGAGGACGTGGGCCTTTCGGTCGCCTGGGAGACGACCGTCGGCGACGACCGCGAGAGCCTGCTACGCGCCTTCCAGCTCGCGGGCGAGCGCGCCGACGCCGTCATCGTCAATGGCGGCCTCGGCCCCACCGTGGACGACCTCTCGCAAGAGGTCGCCGCTCAGGCGGCGGGGGTCGAGCTGGCGCTCAACGACGAGTGGCTGACGAAGATGGAAGACTTCTTCCGCCGCCGCAGCCGCGTGATGCCGCCCAACAACCGCAAGCAGGCCATGCTGCCCACCACGGCCGAGATCATCGACAACCCCATCGGCACCGCCTGCGGCTTCGCGGTGGACATCGGCCACGCGCGCTTCTTCTTCACGCCGGGCGTGCCGCGCGAGCTCAAGCGCATGCTCGAGGAGCAGATCGTCCCGCGGCTGCTCGCCAAAAGTGGGTTGCAGACGGCGATCCACCTCAAGCGCTTCCACTCCTACGGGCTCGGCGAATCCCACGTCGACGCGCTGCTGAGCGGCGTGGAGGCCCTCGTGCCTGACGGCAGCGTGAAGCTCGGCTTCCGCGCCCACTACCCGCAGCTCGAGACCAAGCTCACCGCGCGCGGCCGCGACATGGACGACATCCGCGCGAAGCTGGCGCCGGTCGAGGCAGAGGTCCGCAAGCGGCTCGGCAACTTCATCATGGCCGAGGACGACCAGACGCTCGAGGGCGTCGTGCTCGCCGAGCTCACGAAGCGCCAGGCGACGCTGGCCATCGTCGAGACGTTCACGAGCGGGCAGATCGCCGCGCGCTTCGCTCACCTGCCTGGCGCGGAGAAGGTGTTTCGCCGCGGCATCCTGGCCCGCCAGCTCGGCGAGGTCTGCGCCGCCGTCGGGGTCGACGCGCCGGTGGGCGACACGACGCGCGAGACGGCCGAGGCGGTGGCGCGCGCGGCCCGGCAGCAGACCGGCGCCACCCACGCGTTGGCCGTGCTGATCGACCTCGACGAGGGCGCGGACCGCATCGAGTTCGGCGGCACGATCTGCCTGGCCATCGCGACCGAAGACGACGCCGCCTCGCGGCGCAGCCGCATCGTCGGCGGCCGCGAATGGGTGCGGCTGGGCGCCGTCGAGATGGCGCTCGACTGCCTGCGCCGATACCTGCAAGGCCTGCCCGTGTACGAGCGTACCGACTTCGAGAAGGTCGAGAAGGGGACTTCGCCATGACCTACGAAGCACAGCTGGCCGAGACGGTCCTGATCCGCGGGCACCGCGGTGACCGGATCGACGCGTACCTCGCGCGACCGCTCGGCGGAGGTCCGCACCCGGGCGTGGTGATCATCCATCACATGCCGGGCTGGGACGGACCGAACAAGGAGATCGCCCGCCGGTTCGCCCACCACGGGTTCGTGACGATCCTGCCGAACCTGCACTTCCGCGAAGGGAAGGCCACCCCGGAGGAGAACAGCGCCAGCGTCCGCGCCGCCGGCGGCATGCCGGACGACCGCACCATGGGCGACGTGCAGGGCGCGATCGACCACCTGCGCGCGCTGCCCTATCTCAACGGCAAGGTCGGCGTGATCGGCTACTGCTCCGGCGGACGGCAGACGTACCTGGCCGCCTGCACGCTGCGCGGCATCGACGCCGCCATCGACTGCTATGGCGGCGGCGTGGTGGCGAAGCCCGAGGATCTCACGGCGCGCCAGCCGACGGCGCCGATCGAGCTCACCAAGAATCTGCAGTGTCCGCTGCTCGGGCTGTTCGGCGTCGAGGACACGCGCCCGTCGCCGGACGACACGGCCAAGACGGAAGCGGCGCTGAAAACGCACGGCAAGACGTTCGAGTTCCACACGTACGAGAACGCCGGCCACGCCTTCTTCGCCGTCGATCGGCCGCAGTATCGCCAGCACGCGGCGGTGGACGGCTGGAAGAAAGTCCTCGCGTGGCTCGACAAGTACCTGCGCTGAGGGAGCGTGGTGACTCGCACAGGAGGTGCGCGGTGAAAGTGAAAGCGGTCAACGGCTTCGCGCGGATCCTCAAGGCGGAGGGCATTCCCTGGGTCAGCTGCTATCCCACGAGCCCGGTGAACAACGCGCTCGGAGAAGAGGGCGTGCCCATTCTCATGATGGGCGAGGAGCGTTTCGCCGTCGCGGTGGCCGACGCCTTCTCGCGCGTGACCAGCGGCAAGCAGATCGGCGCCTGCACGGTCATGGCCGGGCTCAACGCCGCCGGCATCCAGATGGCGTACGGCGCCGTCGCCCAGGCGTGGGAGGACTCCTCGCCGCTGCTCGTCATCGCCGAGGGCGTCGGGCCGTCCGCCACGCGGCACACGCACTACGACATCGGCGAGGCGTTCAAATCCGTCACCAAGTGGGTAGGCGAGATCGGCCGCGCCGAGCTGGTGCCGGACTACCTGCGCCGCGCGTTCACGCACCTGCGCTCCGGGCGCCCCGGCCCCGTGCTGCTGCTGATCCCGCGCGACCTCGGCGAGTACGACGAGGCCGAGCACCCGTACGCGACGGTGAAGGGCTGGCGCTCCGCCCCCGATCCCGACGACGTGACGAGCGCGATCAAGGCGCTGGCGGCCGCGAAAGACCCGCTCCTCTTCGTCGGGGAGGGCGTGCTGTACGCTGACGCCACCGCCGAGCTGCTGCGCTTCGCCGAGCTGGCCCAGGTGCCCGTGCTGACGACGCTCAAGGGCAAGAGCGCGTTCCCGGAGAACCACCCGCTGTCCGTGGGCGTGCGCGGCTCGCTGGCCGAGCGCTTCTTGCGGAAGTGCGACCTGCTGTTCTCGATCGGCGCCAGCCTCTTCCCCAACCGTTTCAGCCACGCCATCCCCGACGCGGACAAGAAGACGATCGTGCAGTGCACGATCGACACGCTCGATCTCAACCGCTCGTACGAGACGCGTCACGCGGTGGTCGGCGACGCGAAGCTGACGCTGCAGGCGCTCTCCGAAGAGCTGTCCAGGCGCGGCGCGCCGAAGAAGAACACGGCGCTCGTCGACGAGATCCGCGCGGCCAGACAGGAGTTCCGCGCGAAGTTCACGCCGTGGCTCGAGTCCAGCGAGACGCCGATCAATCCCTACCGCGTGCTCGGCGACCTCATGAAGGTGCTCGATCCGAAGCATTCGTTCGTCACCGCGGACTCCGGCAACACCCGCGATCAGACGAGCACGGTCTACGAGGCGCAGATCCCGCGCGGCTTCCTCGGCTGGGGCAACGTCTCCACGCTCGGCTTCAGCCTGGCCGGCGCCGTCGCGGCCAAGCTCGCCTATCCCAACCGCCAGTGCGTCCACGTCACCGGCGACGCGGGCGTCTGCTACATGATGGGCAACTTCGAGGCGGTCGCACGGTACGGCATCGGGATCACGACGCTGCACATCAACAACGGGGGCTATTCCGGCTACGGCCCCGGCTTCTGGGGCGCCGGGCACGATCCCTACACGTGGAAAGTCTCCGACCACGCGAAGGCGTGCATGGCCTCGATGGCCAGGGCCGTCGGCTTCCACAGCGAAGACGTGGACAAGCCGTCGGAGATCGTCCCCGCGCTCAAGCGCGCGCTCGACGAGAACGCGAAGGGCCGGCCGGCGTTCGTGGAGTTCCTGTGCTCGCACCACCCGGTGCACGGCGGCTGGGTGCGATCGGCCTGATGCGCGTCGGTATCCTCGTGCCCACGCGTGGCGCCGTCATGCAGTCGGCCCGGCGGCCACCCGTCGAGGAGTGCTGGGCGATGGCGCGCCACGCCGACGAGGCGGGGTACGACGCGGCCTGGGTCGGTGATAGCGTCGTCGCCAAGCCGCGGCTCGAGCCGCTCACCACGCTCGCGTACCTGGCCGCGATGACGTCGCGCGTGCGGCTCGGCACCGCGGTGCTCCTCCCCGCCCTCCGGCAGCCGGTGGTGCTCGCGCACCAGATCGCGAACGTGGATGCGCTGTCGCGCGGACGCGTCGTTCTCGGGCTTGGTGTGGGCTGGAGCCTGCCGTCCGCCGAACGGGAGTGGGCGGCGTGCGGCATGGAGCACAAGCGACGTGTGCAGCGGCTGGAAGAGCACGTCGACATCTGGCGGATGCTCTGGCGCGGGGAGCCGGTCACGCACCGCGGCCACGGCGTCGAGCTGGTCGAGCACACGATCGGCCCGCTGCCGTGGAACGCGGCGGGGCCGCCCGTCCTCATCACCGCCGGCAACCGCGGCGAGTTCCTGCCCGCGCAGTTCGAGCGGTTCGCGCGGCTGGGCGACGGCATCATCACGACGTACGTCGAGGCCGACGAGTGCCGGCGCCTCCGCGAGCTGGCCGAGGAGGCCCTCGGCCGGCACGGCCGCACCCTGCCCGCGTTTCCGCTCTGCGTCTACACGACGGTGCGCCTGGACGACGACGTCGCACGCGCCGAGCGCACCACGCGCGAGTTCCTGGCGACCTACTACGGCGGGGGCGTCCACCAGCGCGGGCTGATGGGGCTCGGCCCGGCGGACGCGGTGATCGGCGCGCTGCAACGCTACGCGGACGCCGGCGTGACCGATCTCTGCGTCCGCTTCGTCGGCGACGACCAGCAGGCACAACTCGAGCGCTTCACGAAGGAGGTCCTGCCGGCCGTCGCGTGACCGTCGGTGAGGAGGACATGCTGTGAGCGACGAGATCAGCATCCAGTTCACGCGCTTCTCGGCGTTCTACTCGCCGCTGATCGCGACGATCGCCGGCGGCTTCCTGCGGGACGAGGGCCTCGTGGCGAAGCCCTCCATGGCGCCGCCCGGCAAGTCGGCCATCGAGGGCGTCGTCGCCGGCGCCGTGCACGTCTGCCAGTCGGCGCCGTCGCAGGGCTTCGGCCCGCTCGAAAAAGGCCAGGTCCCACCCGCCGTGCACTTCGCCCAGATCAACGAGAAGGACGGCTTCTTCCTCACGGGGCGCGCGGCAGATCCCACGTTCACGTGGGACAGGCTCCGCGGCAAGCGCGTGCTGGTGGATCACGGCGGCCAGCCGCTGGCGATGTTCAAGTACGCGTGTCACAAGCGCGGGCTGGATTACTCGGCGATCGTCGCCGTCGACGTGCCGGGCGGCCAGATGGACCAGGCGTTCCGCAAGGGCGACGGCGAGTACGTCCACCAGCAGGGCCCGGCGCCGCAGCAGCTCGAGCACGACGGCGTGGGCCACGTGGTGGCGTCGGTCGGCGAGGCGATCGGGCCGTGCGCGTTCTCGAGCCTGGCGGCCACGCGCGAGTGGCTGAGGACCGACACCGCCCGGCGGTTCATGCGCGCCTACCGCAAGGCGCGCGCCTGGCTGCTCGCCACGCCGGCGGCGAAGGTCGCCGAGGCCGAGGCGTCGTTCTTCCTCGAGATCGACCGCGCGGTGCTCGCCTCGACCATCGGCGCCTACCAGAAGCTCGGCTGCTGGACGCCGCACGTCGAGATCACGCGGCCGGCCTTCGAGGCGACCCTCGACGTCTTCCTGCACGCGAGGCTGATCACCAGGCGCCACCGCTACGAGGACGTGGTGGCGCCGCCGCCCGCGGGGTGAGGCGAGGTCTAGCCGGATCCCTCCCAGAGCGCGTACCCGGCGGCCGCGAAGTCGTGGTCAAAGCCGATGACGTGGCCGCAGCGGGTCGCTTCCATGACCGCAAAGCTGACGGCATCCGTGTACGTGATCGGACGCGGCGCCAAGCGTTCCAGCCACCGGCGCGCCCCCGCGTGATCGTCGGCGGTCGCGAAGTGAACCGTCAGGCTCGTGCTGGCATCGAAGCTCTCCAGCGTGCGGAGCGCCGGCTGAACGCCGGCACGGTGGAGCATGAGCCGGTGGGTCTCGGCGAGGACCAGATTCGTGGTGAGCAGCGCGATCCGGCGCGAGATCGCCTCACGGAAGAGCCGATCGGCCTCGGCGTGGTGCTGGTCGCGCCGGCTACGCAGCGCGATCCAGGCGCCGCTATCGACGAACAGCCGTGCGGGGCCGGCGGCGCGCGCGATACGGTGCCCGCGACTCGGCAACGAACGTTTCGTTGAGATAGCGGTCGAAGTTCTCGCTCAAATCGGCGGGCAACCCGTCGACGTCGCCGCTGAGCTCGAGCAGCGGGTCCTCGGCCGGCCGGCGCGCGAGCGCTCGGACGGCGGCGCGGATGGCTTGAGACTTGGTCCATCCGCGTTCCCGGGCCCATGCCTCGAGGCTCTTGAGGTCACGCTCGTCGAGGTAAACCTGCAGCGGCCGCATCATGACTCCAATGCTATTGGATCATGATCTCGGAGTCAACTCGATCATGAGCTCGGACCTGCCGCCGGACTCGCCCCTCCTCGTCGCGCGCCCCTGAGCGCGGGAACTTCCGGGGAGGTGCCCTGTCTAAGCGGGCATGCAGGCCCTGACCCCGGTCGAGACCGCGGTCCCCCCCCCCGTCGCCGGCGCCGCGGCTCCCGTGCTGCCGGCGCTCCGCTGGGACCCGCGGCTCTATCAGATCGCCACGCTGTCTGGCCTGCTCGGCTACGGCGTGTTCTGGCTGGACCTCGAGGTCCAGACGCGGACGGCGGTGGCGATCATCGTGACGGCGCTCGTCACCCAGCTCGTCTGCACGCGCCTGACCGGCCGGGGCCGGTTCGATCCGCGCAGCGCGCTGATCTCGGCGCTCTCGCTCTGTCTGCTGCTGCGCACCGGCTCGCTCGGCCTGGCCATGCTCACGGCGGCGGTGGCGATTGCGAGCAAGTTCACGCTGCGCGTGCGCGACAAGCATGTCTTCAACCCCACCAACTTCGCCCTCGTCGCCATGATGCTCGCGACGGGAAGCGTCTGGGTGTCGCCCGGGCAGTGGGGCAGCGGACTCGTCTTCGCGTTCCTGCTCGCCTCCGCCGGCGGCCTCGTGGTGAATCGCGCCGCGCGCGCCGACGTCACGCTGGCGTTCCTGGCGAGCTGGGCGAGCCTGCTCGTAGCGCGCTCACTGTGGCTCGGCGAGCCGCTCGCCATCCCGCTGCACCGGCTGGAGAACGGCGCGCTCGTGCTGTTCGCCTTCTTCATGATCTCGGATCCCAGGACCACCCCGGACTCGCGCGCGGGCCGCCTGCTCTTCGCCGCGCTCGTGGCGCTGGCGGCCTACGCCGTCCAGTTCACGCTGTTCAGGACCAACGGCCTGCTGTGGTCGCTCGCCGTGTGCTCGCTGATCGTCCCGCTGATCGACTGGCTGCTGCCAGGCCGACGCTACCAATGGAGGAGCTCGCCATGAAACACGTCACCGCGCTCGTCGCCGCCCTGCTCGTCGTCGCGCTCGCCGCGCCCACGGTGCTGGCCTTCTGCGGCTTCTACGTCGCCAGGGCCGACGCGAAGCTGTTCAACCAGGCCTCGCAGGTCGTGCTGGTCCGCCACGACGACAAGACCGTCCTCACCATGGCCAACGACTTCAAGGGCGACCTCAAGGAGTTCGCCATCGTGGTGCCCGTGCCGACCGTCCTCGAGAAGGGCCAGGTCCGCGTGAGCGACCGCGCGCTCGTCGAGCACCTCGACGCCTACTCGGCGCCGCGCCTCGTCGAGTACTTCGACGACGATCCGTGCTCGCCGAGGTATCCCGCCGCCCTGCAGGCGCCCATGGGAATGGCCACCGCGCGCCGCGACATGGCGGTCGACCGCGCCAACAGCCTGGGCGTCACCATCGAGGCGCGCTACACCGTGGGCGAGTACGACATCCTCATCCTCTCCGCCCGCGAGAGTGGCGGGCTGGAGACGTGGCTGCGCGACAACGGCTATCGCCTGCCCGCCGGCGCCTCCCCGATCCTCGGCAGCTATCTCAAGCAGGGGATGAAGTTCTTCGTGGCGCGCGTGAATCTCAAGGAGCAGTCCCGGCTCGGGTTCACGTACCTGCGCCCGCTCCAGATGGCCTTCGAGTCGCCGAAGTTCATGCTCCCGATCCGCCTCGGCACCCTGAACGCCGACGGCGCCCAGGAGCTGTTCGTCTACGCGCTGACCCGCAAGGGCCGCGTGGAGACGACGAACTACCGCACGGTGCGGCTGCCCACCGGCATGGAGCTGCCGGTGTACGTGAAGGAGGAGTTCCCGCAGTTCTACCGCGCGATGTTCAGCCAGCAGGTCGAGCGCGAGGACATGCGCGCGGTGTTCCTCGAGTACGCGTGGGACATGGCCTGGTGCGACCCGTGCGCCGCGCAGCCGCTCTCGGTCGAGGAGCTGCGCAAGCTCGGCGTGTTCTGGCTGGACGAGGGCGGCGCCGGGGTACGCATGGGACGCCGGACGGCCGGAGGTCCGGTGGACGTGTTCATGACGCGCCTTCACGTCCGCTACGACGCGTCGCACTTCCCCGAGGACCTCGTCTTCCAGGAGACGGCCGACCGCGCCAACTTCCAGGGACGCTACGTGCTGCGGCACCCGTGGAAGGGCGAGGCCAGGTGCGCGGCGGCCCAGCGTTATCGCGAAGCGCTCCGCGCCCGTGCCGAGCAGGAAGCCGGCGCCCTGGCGTCGCTCACCGGCTGGCCCATCGAGGAGATCCGGCGCAAGGCCGGCGTCATCCCCGGCGGCGAGAACAACGGCCGGCGGTGGTGGGAGAGGCTCTACGGCGAGTGATCGCGAGGCCACCAGACGCGGCCTTGAAACGGCTCACGCGCGGCGGCGCGTCGAGATCAGGAACCCGGTGATCGACAGCATCGGCAGCGCGAGGCCGACGCCGGCGTAGACCAGCCGCGAGGCCCAGCCGGCGAAGTCGCCGGCGTGCAGCCGTCGCACGACGTCCCACGCGTCGCGCGTCGACGCGACCCCCGTGGCGACGATCGCTCCGCTGTCGCCGTCCACGACGACCGAGCCGACGCCTCCGTCCGGCTTGCGTGCGTCGACGCGAACGCGATGCCCAGGCCCCGCCACGAGCGCGGTGATGCGCCCATGCGCCGGGACACGCTCGGCGACGAAGTCGAGCCGCGTCAGACCTCCCGTGGCGAGCGAGGGTGAGACGAGCAGAGACGCCGACGCGAGCGCGAGCATGGTCCCCGTGAGCCCGACGACCACGCCGACGACGAGCGAGCCTCCGCCGACGATCCGATGGAGCGCGCGGCTCGGGCCGCGAGCGCGCCGGATGGCCCGTGGGCCGGACCAGGGCCCGTAGAGCCAGAGGCCCGTCACGCCCTCGACGACGAGCCACACACCGAGCAGCCCGACCAGCAGCGCGCCCGCGCGGCCCGCGTGGAACGCGGCGTGGAGCGAGCGCACGGCCACGAGGAGCGAGCGCTCGGGGGCGCGGGTATCGACGACGCGCAGCGTGGACGGGTCGATCGCGACGTCGAGGCGCCGCCCGCCGACCGTGAGCTCGACGCGATAGGGCTGATCGGGCCGCGCGGGGAGTCGGAGCGCGCGAGGCTCGGCGCCCGGCTGACCGACGACGGCGGCGGCGACCACCGCGTCGAGCGACGGCGCGGACGTTGCCGTGGTCGCGATCACCGGCAGGCCGTCGAGGGCCTGCTCGAGCTCGGGTCCGAACACGAGCGCGCTGCCGCTCAGGCCGAGGACGAGCAGGAGCGGGCCCGTCACCAGCCCGCCCCAGAGATGCATCCGCGCAGCCACCCGGCGCATGGTGTAGCCTAAACCGCGCTTTCGCCGGAGGCCCCGATGAAGCGAAGCGAGTCCCGAATCCTGACCACCCACACCGGCAGCCTGCCGCGTTCGCCCGCGCTGCGCGATCTGTTGGTGCGCCTGGACCGCGGGGAGGCGGTCGACGCGGCGGCGCTCGCGCGCGAGGCGGAGGCGGCCGTGCGCCACGTGGTCGCCCGCCAGCTCGAGGCCGGCATCGACGTCGGCAACGATGGCGAGCAGCCGCGCGTCGGCTTCTCCACCTATCCGGCGCGGCGGATGCGGGGCTTCGGCGGCGCGAGCACGCGGCGGATGGCGCGGGACATCGCCGAGCATCCGGACTACGCCTCGCGGCTGTCGCGCCAGCGCGCCGGCGCTGCGCGCATCAATGACGCGCCGCAGGCGGTCGCCGAGGTCGCCTACACCGACCTCGGCGAGGCCACGGCCGAGTGCGAGCTGTTCAGGCGCGCCCCGGGCGCCGACAAGTTCGCCGAGGCGTTCATGACGGCCGCCTCGCCCGGCGTGATCGCCACCATCATGCTGGACGCCTACTACGGCTCCCACGAGCGCTACGTGAAGGCGCTCGCGCGCGAGATGCGCAAGGAATACGAGCTGATCGTGACGCGCGGCTTCGTGCTGCAGCTCGACTGCCCGGACCTGGCCATGGAGCGCGCGCGATTCTTCCAGGACGAGCCGCTCGACGGCTTCTTGAGGGCCGTCGCCCTGCACGTCGACGCCATCAACGAGGCGATCGCGGGGCTGCCCGCCGATCGCGTTCGCCTGCACCTGTGCTGGGGCAACTACGACGGGCCGCACACGCACGACGTGCCGCTGGAGCCGCTGCTGCCGATCGTCTATCGCGCAAAGGTCGGCGCGCTCTCGCTGCCGCTCGCGAGCCCGCGCCACCAGCACGAGCTGAAGGCGTTCCGCCGCCACCCGCTGCCCGCCGGCATGCTGTTCGTGCCCGGCGTCGTCGACTCCACGACGAACGTCGTCGAGCATCCGGAGGTCGTCGCCGATCGCATCGTCGCCGTCGCCGAGGCGATCGGCGACCGCACGCGCGTGCTCGCCGGCGTGGACTGTGGCTTCGGCACCTTCGCGGGCTCGCAGCTCGTCGAGGAGAGCGTGGTGTGGACGAAGCTGCGCGCCCTCCGCGAGGGCGCCGATCTCGCCACCAGGCGACTCTGGAAGTCAGGAGGGGACCCATGGCAAGGCTGACTCCCATCACGAGCAAGGCTCAGGTGGCGGAGAAGGATCACGCGATCGTCGAGGGCATCGTCAAGAGCCGCGGCGCGCTCCAGGGCCCGTTCACGATGTTCCTGCACTCCCCCGAGCTGGCCGGCCGCCTCGCGCATCTGGGCGCGTTCGTCCGCTTCGAGGGCTCGCTCGACATGCGCGTGCGCGTCATGGCCGCGATGACGGTCGCGCGCGAGCTCGACGCGGTCTATGTCTGGGGTGCCCAGACGGGCCAGGCGCGCAAGCTCGGCGTCCCGGAGTCGACGATCGCGGCCATTCGCGACCGGCACACGCGCGTCATTCCCCCCGAGGACGCGCAGATCGTCGAGTTCACGCGGGACCTCATACGCAAGCACCGGGTCGACGACGCGATCGTCAAGGCGCTGCGCGCACGCTTCGGCGACGACGGATTCATCCAGCTCACCGGGGCGATCGGCTACTACAGCATGCTGGCCATGACGGTCAACGCGTGCGAGCTCGAGGCCGCCCCGGGCGCCGAAGTCCTGAGAGCAGGAGGTATCTCATGAAGCGACGATCGATCGTCCTCGCGCTGATCCTCGCTCTCCTGGCGCCCGGCCTCGCCCTCGCGGCCGATCTGCCGACCGCGAAGCCCGAGCAGGTGGGGCTGTCCTCCGAGCGCCTCGCGCGCATCACGCAGGTGTTGCGCGCCGACGTCGAGCGCGGGCGGATCCCGGGCGCCGTCGTCGTCGTCGCGCGCAAGGGGCGGGTCGCGTACGTCCAGGCCGTCGGCTTCCGTGACAAGACGGCGGGCACGCCGATGACGCCGGACGCGATCTTCCGGATCGCCTCGATGACGAAGCCGCTCGTCACGGTGGCGGCGCTGTCGCTGTACGAGGAAGGTCGCCTGCTGCTGGCGGATCCCGTGTCGAAGTACATCCCCTCGCTCAAGACCCAGACGGTCGGCGTGGAGCGCGCTCCGGTCGAGCGCGAGATGACGATCCAGGACCTGATGCGCCACACCTCCGGTCTCACGTACGGCAACCGCGGGACGACGGAAATCTACAAGATGTACCCGGAGTCCTCGAACGTGTCGTCGCTGACGCTGACCATGGACGAGTTCATCGAGCGCCTGAGCAAGGCGCCACTGCTCTACCAGCCCGGCACGCGGTGGGAGTACAGCCTGTCGACCGACGTCCTCGGCCGCGTCGTCGAGATCGTGTCCGGCAAGCCGCTCGGCGAGTTCCTCGCGGAGCGCATCTACCGGCCGCTGAAGATGACCGACACGACGTTCCTCGTCCCGGCCGACAAGCGCGCGCGCGTCGCGCAGCCGCTGCCCACGCATCCCGATACCGGCGCGGAGTACAAGTTGCATGATCCCAGCGTGCCGCGGAAGTTCGACTGCGGCGGCGGCTGCGCGGTGTCCACGGCCGGCGACTACGCCCGCTTCGCCCAGATGCTCCTCAACCGCGGCCGCCTCGAGGGCGCTCGCGTGCTCGGCACGAAGACCGTCGAGCTCATGACGTCGGACCACCTGGGCCAGATCTCTCGCGGCACCAACTACTTTGCCGGCCCGGGTTACACGTGGGGTCTGGGGGTGTCGGTGCGCGAGGCGAACGGCCTCGCCCCGATGGCGGGCACGGCGGGCGACTACTTCTGGCCGGGCGCCTTCGCCACCTACTGGTGGGCCGATCCCAAGGAGGAGATGGTCGTCGTCTCGATGATGCAATCGCCGCTGGGGCGGCATTACATCCCGCTCCTGAGAGCGCTCGTGCTCCAGGCGATCGTCGAATAACCCGGGCCGCGAGCGAGGGAGCACGCCATGCGCATCGTCGACGCACAAGTCCACATCTGGAGCGGCGCCAAGCCCGCCAATCCGAACCACCGGCAGGTCGCGAGCTTCACCAAAGACGATCTGCTGAAGGAGATGGACGCCGCGGGCGTCGATGCCGCCGTCATCCATCCGCCGACGTCATGGGACCCGAACGCCAACGAGCTGGCCATCGAGGCGGCGCGCCAGCATCCCGACCGGCTCGCGATCCTCGGGAACTTTCCGCTCGACAAGCCGGAGAGCCGCGCGCTGATCGACGGCTGGAAGAAGCGGCCGGGCATGCTCGGCCTGCGCTTCACGTTCTTGCAGCCGCACCAGAAGACGTGGCCGACCGACGGCACCATCGACTGGGTGTGGGCCGCGGCCGAGCGCGCGGGCATCCCGGTGGCGCTGCTCGCGGCCAATTTCCTGCCGAAGGTCGCGCAGGTCGCCGAGCAGCATCCGGGACTCAAGCTGATCATCGATCACCTCGGGCGACCGTCGGGCACGAAGGACGACGCGGCCTGGGGCAATCTCGGCGACATGCTCGCGCTGGCGAAGCACCCGAACGTGGCCATCAAGGCCACCGGCGCGCCGAGCTACTCGAGCGAGCCCTATCCCTATCGCAACATCCACGGTCACCTGCGGCGGATCTACGACGCCTTCGGCCCCGCGCGGATGTTCTGGGGCACCGACATCACGCGCATGCCGTGCTCGTGGCGGCAGTGCGTGACGATGTTCACGGAGGAGCTGCCGTGGCTGACGGGCCGCGACAAGGAGCTGGTCATGGGCCGCGCGGTCTGCGACTGGCTCGGCTGGAAGCTGCCGCAATGAGGAGCGCGCCATGGAGATGAAGGCCGCCGTCTTTCGCAAGCCGCACGAGCCCCTGACGATCGAGTCGGTCGAGATCGACAAGCCGTCGGGCCGCGAGGTCCTCGTCCGCACCGCCGCCACGGGCGTCTGCCACAGCGACCTGCACGTCGTGGACGGCCAGGGCCGCTGGCCGACGGACCGGCCCATCGTGCTCGGCCACGAGGGCGCCGGCGTCGTCGAGGCCGTCGGCGCCGACGTGACCACGCTGCGACCCGGTGATCACGTGGTGGCGTGCCTCTCGGGGTTCTGCGGCAGCTGCGCGCAGTGCCTCGGCGGCCATCCGAACCTCTGCACCGGCGGCCTCGTCACGCGTGCGGACGCGGCGCCGCCGCGCCTCTCGCAGAAGGGCGAGCCGCTCCGGCAGTTCATCGGCATCAGCAGCTACGCCGAGCGCATGCTGCTGCACGAGAACTCCGTCGTGAAGATCGACCCCGAGCTGCCGCTCGACCGCGCCGCGCTCGTGGGCTGCGGCGTCCTCACCGGGGTCGGCGCCGCGCTGCGTACCTCGGGGCTCGAGGCGGGCCAGACGGTCGCCGTGTTCGGCTGCGGCGGCGTCGGGCTGGCCATCGTGCAGGGCGCGCGCATCGGCGGCGCGCGGCAGATCATCGGCGTCGACGTGTTCGACGGGAAGCTGGAGATGGCCAGACGCGTCGGCGCCACCCACGTCGTCAACAGCGCCAACGACGATCCGGTCAAGGCCGTCCGCGCGCTCACGAAGGGCGCCGGCGTCGACCACGCGTTCGAAGCTGTCGGCAACGCCACGCTGGTGCGGCAGGCCATCGAGAGCCTCGCCATCCGCGGCACCGCCACCATCGTCGGCGTCCTGCCGCCGGACGCGACGATCGAGTTTCCGTGGATGGCCATCCGGCCGGAGTGCCGGGTGCAGACGTCCCGGATGGGCAGCAACCGCTTCCGCCTCGACATTCCGCTGTACCTGGAGTTCTACCGTCAGGGACGGCTCCTGCTCGACGAGATGGTCACGCGCCGCGGCCGCCTCGAGGACATCAACGACGCCTTTCGCGCGATGAAGGCCGGCGAAGTCGCGCGCACTGTGCTGATGTTCAAGTGATGCCGCGCCGCCGAGCGAGATCGAGGAGCGCCACGGCTTTGCCGGGGCGATCCGAGCGTGGGGGGGATGGGGGCCATTTCGGGGCCCCCATGTTCAACTGACCGCATGAAGCAGATCCTGATCGATCGCTACGGCCCGCCGGAAGAGGTGGCGCGCTGCGCCGAGGTGCCGGACGTCGGCGCGCCGGCCGCCGGCGAGGTGGTGTTCGACGTCCTCGCGTTCCCGATCAACCCGGCCGACGTCTCGTTCTGCCGCGGCACCTACCGCCTGAGACCGCCGCTGCCGGCGACGCCGGGCGCGGAGTGCGTCGGTCGCGTCGCCACCGTCGGCGCCGGGGTGTCGCACGTGAAGACCGGCGATCTCGTCATCAATCTCCAGCGCGAGAACTGGACGCAAAAGCGGCGCGTGAAGGCCGACGTCGTCGTCCCGGTGCCGCCGCGCATGGACGTCCGGCAGGCGGCCATGCTGCGCATCAATCCGCCGACGGCGCTCCTGCTGCTCAGCGACTTCGTCGAGCTGAAGCCGGGCGACTGGGTGATCCAGAACGTGGCCAACTCGGCGGTCGGGCGCCTCGTGATCGGCCTCGCCCGGGCGCGCGGGGTGAAGACGCTGAACGTCGTGCGGCGCGAGGCGCTGTTCGCCGAGCTGAAAGGGCTCGGCGCCGACGCTTGCGTCGTCGATGGCGACGACCTCGCCGAGAGGGTGAAGGTGCAGACGGCCGGCGCGCCGATCCGGCTCGGCCTCGACGCCGTGTCCGGCCGGGCGACGGCGCGACTGTCGGCGTGCGTCGGCGAGGGCGGCGTCGTGTGCAATTACGGCTCGATGAGCGGCGAGGACCCCGTGATGTCGCGTGGCGCGCTGACCTCCGGCGGGCTCACGCTGGTCGGATTCACGCTCATGCGCGCGCTGGCTCCGCGTTCCCCCGAGCAGGTGCGGGCGATCTACGCCGACCTCGGTAATCAGATCCTGACGGGTGCCCTGCCGGCAGCGCCCGTGGAGAAGGTGTACGCCATCGAGGAGATCAAGACCGCGCTGACCCACGCCCAGCGTGGGGAGCGCGGCGGCAAGATCCTGGTCGCGCCGAACGGGGCGATCTGAGTCGAAGGAGGACGGCATGGCGACCTTCACTCTTCAGGTCAACGGCGAGAGCAAGACGGTCGCGGTCGACTCCGACACTCCCCTTCTCTATATACTGCGCAACGACCTCGAGCTGAACGGCCCGAAGTTCGGCTGCGGGCTCGCGCAGTGCGGCGCCTGCACGGTGCTGGTGGACGGCAAGCCCGTGCGCTCGTGCGTGGCCACGGTGACCAGCGTGGCGAAGGGCCGCATCACGACGATCGAGGGGCTCGGCACGCTCGACCGCCTCCACCCACTCCAGCGCGCGTTCATCGAGGAGCAGGCCTGCCAGTGCGGTTACTGCGGCAACGGCATGGTGATGTCGGCCAAGGCGCTGCTCGACCGCAACCCGAGGCCGAGCGATCGCGACGTCAAGGCCGCGCTGAACGGCCACCTCTGCCGCTGCGCCTCGCACAACCGCATCGTCCGCGCCGTGCAGCGCGCGGCGGCGGAGATGCGGTCGTGAGCGCCACGCCGCCGCGCGGCGTCTCGCGCCGCGCGTTCCTCGAGACCGGAGCGCTCGTCGTCGGCTTCGCGCTGGCGCCTCGCCTGGCGCGCGGACAGGACCGGCTGCCCGGCAGCCTGAACGGCAACCGCCGTCTCGACGCCTGGCTCCGCGTCGATCCGAACGGCACCGTGACGATCTTCACGGGCAAGATCGAGCTGGGCCAGGGCATCGGCACCGCGCTGTCGCAGATCGCTGCCGACGAGCTGGACGTCGATCTGAAGCGGCTGGACGTCGTCCACGGCGATACGGCGCGCACGCCCGACGAGGGTCAGACGGCCGGTAGTCTGTCCGTGGAGCAGAGCGGCACCGCGCTGCGCTTCGCCTGCGCGGAGGCGCGCGGAATCTTACTGACGGCGGCGGCGGCGAAGCTCGGCGTGCCGGCCGCCGACCTGAGCGTCAGAGACGGGACCATTGGCGCGTCCGGCGGAGGGCGCGTGACGTACTGGGACCTCGCAGGCGACGCGGATCTCGGGCGCGAGGCCACCGCGAAGGCGACGCCGAAGCCGCCGTCGGAGCACACGTGGGTCGGCAAGAGCGTACGCCGCCGCGACATCCCGAAGAAGTTCACGGGCGGCGCGGTCTACGTGCAGGACGTGCGCCTGCCGGGCATGGTGTTCGGGCGCGTAGTGCGGCCGCCGTCCCCCGGCGCCGAGCTCGCGTCGGTGGACGAGGCGCGCGTGCGCAGCCTGCCGGGCGTCGTCGCCGTCGTGCGCGACGGCAGCTTCCTGGCCGTCGCCGCCGCGCGCGAGGAGCAGGCCATCCGCGCCCGGGAGGCGCTGAAGCAGAGCGCCCGGTGGAAGGAGACCGAGTCGCTGCCACCGTCGGGCGACGCGCTGTACCGGGATCTGATGGCGCGCCCGGCGCCCGCGCAGACGGTGATCGAGAAGACGGCGCCGGCGGCCGCCGCGGCCGTGAAGACGCTCGACGCGCTCTACACGCGCCCCTACCAGTGCCACGGCTCGATCGGTCCCTCGTGCGCGGTCGCGCAGTGGCAGGACGGCCGGCTCACCGTGTGGACGCACAGCCAGGGCGTGTTCCCGCTGCGCGGGGATCTCGCCAAGGCCTTCGGCGTCGAGGCGAAAGACATCCGATGCATCCACGCGGAGGGCGCGGGCTGCTACGGTCACAACGGCGCCGATGACGTCGCGCTCGACGCCGCGCTGCTCGCGCGCGCCACCGGCGGCCGGCCGGTGAAGCTGCAGTGGATGCGCGACGACGAGTTCATGTGGGAGCCGTACGGCTCGGCGATGGTGATGAAGCTCTCGGGCGGCATCGACGCGCAGGGCAACGTCGTCGCGTGGTCGCACGAGGTGTGGAGCCATCCGCACAGCACGCGGCCCGGCTCCTCGTCGGGCGTCAATCTCCTGGCGGCGCGGCATCTCGCCAGGCCGTCGGCGCCCGTGCTCCCGGCCGACGTCCCGCAGCCGGCGGGCGGCTCGGACCGCAACGCGATCCCGCTCTACGACTTCGGCAGCGTGAAGGTCGTCAAGCACTACGTGGCGCAGGCGCCCCTGCGCACCTCCGCGCTGCGCACGCTCGGCGGCTACGCCAACGTCTTCGCGCTGGAGTCGTTCGTCGACGAGCTGGCCGCGGCGGCCGGCGCCGACCCCGTCGAGTTCCGGCTGCGCCACACGACGGACCCGCGCGCCCGCGCCGTCATCGAGGCGGCCGCCCAGCACGCGAGCTGGAAGCCGGGAGCGACGGGCGACGGCGCGCGCGGCCGCGGCGTCGCCTTCGCCCGGTACAAGAACCTCGCGTGCTACTGCGCGATGGTCGCCGACGTCGCCGTCGACCGCGCCTGGGGCCGCGTGCGAGTGACCCGCGTCGTGGCCGCGGTGGACGCGGGCCAGATCGTGAACCCCGACGGCGTGGTCAACCAGATCGAGGGCGGGATCATCCAGTCCGCGAGCTGGACGCTGAAGGAATCGGTGCGCTTCGATCGCACGCGGGTCACCACGCGCTCGTGGGTCGACTATCCGATCGTGCGGTTCGACGAGGTGCCGGAGGTCGAGGTCGTCCTGCTGAACCGGCCGAGCGAGCGCTTCCTCGGCGTCGGCGAGGGCGCGCACGGCCCGGCGGCCGCGGCCATCGCCAACGCGCTCGCGCACGCCACCGGACGTCGCTTGCGGGCGCTGCCGTTCACCGCCGAGCGCGTGAAGCAGGCGCTGGCGTGAGGGAGACCATGAAGACACAGGCACAGAGAGCCGACGCCTTCAGAGCGCTGCACGAGCGGCCGGGCGCGTTCATCATCCCGAACCCGTGGGACGCGGGCACCGCGAAGCTGCTCGCGTCGCTGGGCTTCGAGGCCCTCGCGACGACGAGCCTGGGCCTGTCGAACACGCTCGGCCGCGTCGACGGCACCAACACGGTGAGCCGCGCCGAGGTCCTGGCCAACTGCCGCGCGATCTCGGAGGCGACGGACCTGCCCGTCAACGCAGACTTGGAGAACGGCTACGCCGACGAGCCGCGCGCCGCCGCCGAGATGATCCGGCTCGCGGCCGAGGCCGGCGTGGTCGGCGGCTCGATCGAGGACGCCACCGGGGACGCGAGCCGGCCGATCTACGACTTCGCCCTCGCCGTCGAGCGCGTGCAGGCCGCCGTCGAGGTCGCGCGCTCGCTGCCCTTCCGCTTCATGCTGACGGCACGCGCGGAGAACATGATCCAGGGCCGGCTCGATCTGGACGACACGATCAAGCGGCTGCAGGCGTTCGAGAAGGCCGGCGCCGACGTGCTCTACGCGCCGGGCTTGCGCGACCTCGCGGCGATCCGCGCCGTCACCTCGTCGGTGCGCAAGCCGGTCAACGTCGTCATGAGCCACGGCGATCCATCGCTCACCCTGGCCCAGCTCGCCGAGGCCGGGGCCAAGCGCATCAGCGTGGGCGGCTCGCTCTCACGGCTGGCGCTCGCCGCGTTCCTGCACGGCGCCCGCGAGATGGCCGACAAGGGCGGCTTCACCTGGATGCGCGACGCGGTCTCGAGCAAGGAACTCAAGGCCATTTTCAAGACATGAGGCTGGCCGCCGCGCTGCTCGTCGCGCTCTGCGTCTTCGTCGCGGCCGCCGCGGCCCAGGCGCCGGCGCCGATCGTCCTGATGATCTCGGTCGACGGCCTGCGCCCCGATTACGTGACGGCCGCCGACAAGCACGGCCTGAAGATCCCGGCGCTGCGGCGCTTCGTCGCCGAGGGCGCCTTCGCCGAGGGCGTCGAGGGCGTGATCCCGACCGTGACCTATCCGAGCCACACGACGCTCATCACGGGCGTGTCGCCGGCGAAGCACGGCATTTTCTCCAACACGATCTTCGACCCGCTGCGCACGGGCCCGGCCGCCTGGTACTGGTACGCGGAGGACATCCGCGTACCGACGCTGTGGGACGCCGCGGCCCGCGCCGGGTGGGCGACCGCCAGCGTGCAGTGGCCGGCGAGCGTCGGCGCGCGCGTCACCTGGAACATCCCCGAGTACTGGCGCGGCAACGCCGCCGAGGACGCGAAGCTGCAGCGCGCGGTGTCCACGCCGGGGCTGCTCGCGGAGCTGGAGGCCGAGCTCGGGCCGTATCCGCGCGCGCTGGAGGCCGAGGACGACGAGGCGCGCGGGCGCTTCGCCGTCCGCCTGCTCGAGAAGAAGCGCCCGGCCCTGCTCACGCTGCACCTGAGCGCGCTGGATCACGTCCAGCACGAGACCGCGCCGTTCAGCGCCGAGACGTTCGCGGCGCTCGAGCGATTGGACGCCGTCGTCGCGCGGCTGCGCGACACGGCCGAGCGGCTGGGGCCCGGCCGCGCCTTCGTGGCCATCGTGTCGGACCACGGCTTCGCGCGCATCGAGGCCCAGCTCAACCTCTTTACCGCCTTCCGCGAGGCCGGGCTCCCCGGGGTCGAGCGCGGCGCGGTCGCGGACTGGACGGCCATGCCCTGGGTCGCGGGCGGCTCGGCCGCGATCGTGCTCAAGAACCCGGCTGACGCGGCCGTGCTGGCCAAGGTGCGCGAGCTGCTCGACCGTCTCGCCGCCGATCCCGCCAACGGGATCGACCGCGTGCTCGACGCCGACGCGCTGCGCGCGCGCGGCGGTTTTCCCACGGCGTCGTTCCTCGTCGGTCTCAAGCCGGGCTGGCGGATGAGCACGACGCCGAGGGGCCCGCTGCTCTCGAAGAGCCAGGGCGGGACGCACGGTCACCTGCCGGACGTTCCCGATCTGCGCGCGGCGTTCTTCCTGATCGGCCCCGGCGTGCCCCCGGGCCGCGCGCTCGGCCTCATCGACATGCGCGACGTCGCGCCGACGCTCGCGCGCCGCGTCGGCCTGCCGCTGCCGACCGCCGACGGAAAAATCCTGCTGCCCTAGCCCCAGGAGGCTCACATGCACTACGGCGTCGTGATGTTCGCCACGGAGTACGCGATCGCCCCCGACGAGCTCGCGCGCGCGCTCGAGGAGCGCGGCTTCGAGTCGGTGTGGTTCCCCGAGCACACGCACATCCCGGCCAGCCGGCGCAGCCCGTGGCCGGGCGGCGCCAACCTGCCGCGCGAGTACTGGTCGTCCTACGATCCGTTCGTCGCGCTGATGGCGGCGGGCGCGGCCACGCAGCGGCTGAAGCTCGGCACCGGCATCTGCCTCGTCATCGAGCGCGATCCGATCACGACGGCGAAGGAGGTCGCGACCCTCGACCGGCTCTCCGGGGGCCGCGTGCTCTTCGGCATCGGCGGCGGCTGGAACGCCGAGGAGATGGAGGACCACGGCACCGCGTGGAAATCGCGCTGGCGCCTGCTGCGCGAGCGCGTGCTGGCCATGAAGGAGATCTGGACCAAGAAGGAGCCGCAGTTCCACGGCGACTTCGTCAACTTCGACAAGATCTGGGCCGACCCCAAGCCGGTGCAGAAGCCCCACCCGCCGATCCTCATCGGCGGCGACGGCGCCACGACCTTCGACCGCGTCGTCGAGTTCGGCGACGGCTGGATGCCGATCATGCGGCCGAACAAGAATCCCGTCGAGCGGATTCCCGAGCTGCGCGAGCGGTTGACCAAGGCCGGGCGCGACCCGAAGACGGCGCCCGTCTCGATCTTCTTCGCGCCGCCCAAGAAGCCCGGGCTGGACGCGCTGGCGGCGGCCGGCGTCGAGCGCGCGATCTTCGGCGTGCCGTCGGAGTCGCGCGAGGCCGTGCTGCCGCGCCTCGACGCGCTCGCGGCCTTGATGTCCTGAGCGAAGCGTGAAGGACGCGGGGAACGCCGACGTCGTGTGGGATGCCGCTGATCTCGCGTGCGGCGTCCTGTTGCTGAAGCTGCGCGGGCGCATGGAGGGGATGCGGGCCGGTCAAGTGCTGCGCCTCGTCGCGCAAGACGCCGGCGCGGCGGAGGACGTGCCGGCGTGGTGCCGGCTCACCGGCCATGCGCTGCTGTCCGCCGAGCCTCCCGTGTACTTGATCCGTCGAAAGGAGGGCTGAACGATGCCCGGTAAATTCTGCGTCAACCTGACGCACAGCAAGGACGACACCGACCGCGCGACCGTGGGCTTCGTGCTCGCGAACGCCGCCCAGGCCTCCGGCAAGGAGACGCTCGTGTTCCTGAGCATCGAGGGCGTGCGCCTCGCCAACAAGGGCGGCGCAGAGTCGATCCACGAGGACGGCTTCCCGCCGCTGCGAGAGCTGATGGATAACTTCGCGAAGGCGGGCGGCATGATCTACGTGTGCTCGCCGTGCTTCAAGAAGCGCAAGCTCGACGAGAACAATCTCGTGGCCGGCGCGAGCATCGTGGGCGGCGCCAAGCTCGTCGAGTTCCTCTCGGACGGGAGTCCCTGCGTGAGCTTCTAGCGCAACTGCGGACTCGCGACCTTCGCCGACAACCCCGTGGCCTCGGCGCGCGTGGCGGAGGCGAAGCTGCGCGCGATCGTCGAGGCGGCGGCCGAGCTGCGGAGGGGCTAACGGCGACGCGAGTGCCTCGGCCCACATGTGGCGCACCATTCAGGTGGCCGACGAAGTACCTATAGCGCCAACGACCCCGGTCCGGTCCGCGAGTTGCGCGCCGCCCCCGACGGGAGTACCGTCCCCGGCCATGGCACGCCGGGCGTCCCTGGTCCTCCTGCTGGTGGGCGTCCTGCTTGCTCTCCCCCCCCTGGCTCATGCGAGCCCTCCGGACCCGACGTGGATCGGGGCCGGGTTCTTCGATGACGCGGACCACGACGATGTCGTCCTCGCGATCACCTCCGCCGTCAGTGTCATCGAGTCCGGAGTGGCGCATGCTGTCGAACCGGTCGCGGTCTGTCTCGGACTGATCAAGTTGGCTGGACCGAAGCCCCTTCCGGCGGGTCCGCTCGAGTCTGTCTCTACCCGAGCTCCTCCTCAGCACCCCTCGTAACGCCGTCCTCGCGCGCGCGGCCATGGGCCGCGACGCTCATACTTCCCAGCGCGAGACAAGGTCCGAGCCAAGTTCGGTCCGCTGACTGATCTGCGCTCGGCGAGCGCCCGCCGGGGAAGAAGAAGGGAGGATGCGTCTCCGAAATCCGTGCGAAATTCGCGCCGGCACGGAGCAGGCAGTGAGGAGCGAACAGGAAGTGTGGCTTCACAACAGCGGTCCTCAAAGCGGAGGCATGCCATGCTACGGAAGGACTCGCTCGCGCTCTCGCTGTTTTTGATCGTCATCATTCCCGTGCTGCTGCTCGGTGTCGGATCGGCGCTCGCCGCTTGCACAGGCCCAGGGGCACCGACCACCACGCAGACCAGATGCCTGACCGCGGTGCAGATCCCGGGCAACCCGCTCAGATCGTTCGACATCAGCTTCGTCAATCCGGATCGCGGTGAGTACTACCTGGCTGAGCGCTCGAACGGGGCCGTCGTGGTCATCAACACCAAGGACCTCGATGCGCCAGTCAGGATGCTCGGCGGGTTCGTCGGCATCAAGAACAACCCCAACGGCACGGTGAACAACAATATCTCCGGACCCGATGGCGTCGCTGCACACGGCCGGTGGCTCTATGGCGGTGACGGTGACAGCACGGTCAAGGTGTTCGATCTCGACGCGCCAGACGCGTCTGCCCTCAAACAGACAATCTCTACCGTACCCCCTACCCAGAAAGACAAGACGCGGGTTGACGAAATGGCGTTGTCGGCGGACGGGAAATTTCTGATCGCCGCGAACAACGCCGAGGATCCCCCCTTTGCGACGCTGTTTGTCGCGAATGGCGACGCCCACACGAGTGCGGTCACCACGATCGTCAGGATCGAGGCGACCCACGCGATCATTCCGCCCGGTTTCGGCCTGTCGATCGAGCAGCCGGCCTGGGAGCCCAAGACCAAGCGCTTCTACGTGTCGGTCCCGACGATTGCCGACAACCCGGCCGGCTGCAACTACGGCCAGCTGGCCGGCCCCGTGACCTGCAGCGGAGGGCTGTTCGTGATCGATCCGCACAACCTGCCGGCCCCGACCCTCGTTGACGGCGTCATGACCTCGGTGATCGGCGCATTCGATCCGGCAACCAACACCGGCGTCCTGCCGCTCAACAATTGCGGACCGAACGGTGCCACGGTCGGACCGAATTCTGATCTGATGTTGGGCTGCACCCCGCAGAACGAGCCGAGCAACACGACCACGCTGGTCATCAACGCGAAGACCAAGAACACCGCCACCGTCAACGGCATCACCGGCTCGGATGAGGTCTGGTTCAACAAGGGCGATAACCGTTACTACCTGGGTGCGAGCAGAGCGTGCGGAAAGTCGGGCGGCTGTCCAGCTCCAGCGGGGACTCGTGATCCCGGTGGGGCCGCGCTCGGCGTGGTCGGTGCGGACAGCGTCCTGATCGAGAAAATACCGCAATCTCAAAACTCGCACTCGGTGGCGGCTGACTCCAAGCGCAACCTCATCTTCGTCCCTCAAGTGGGGCCTAACACGAACCCGTTGGTCGGTATCGGCGGGGATACCACGGACGTGGGCGCGGGCGTTTGCGGCAGCAACAACGGGTGTGTCGCTGTCTACATCCATGATGTCGACGGGGACAATGACCGCGACGACCGGGACCGGTAGTCATCTCGTCGTGACTGGTAACACGTAGTTTCGCTGGGCGTCGGTGGGCGCTGAGGCACAGCGCCCACCGATGTTCATGATCGCCTCCACTGGACGGCGAAGGGGGGTAACTTGGCGGTTGGGCCAAGATCCGCAATGCCCAAGTGGTTGCTTGCGCCTGGGATCTTCGGCCTTCCATGGCGTGGGTTAGTGCATCGCGTCGGCTGGACCGCGACTGACTTCCTGGCCGGCACGTGGCCGCGGTGGCGGACGAGCTGGCCGACCGCCTGGCGACAGATCGCATTGCGTCGCCTCGTGTTGGCCCATGCGTTGCCAGCGTTGCGCGCACGCGCGAACGCGGCCTTTCAGGCGCGTGTCCGCACGAACCCACCGATGGTGTGGCGGCTCATCATGCTCGCCTTCGTGGCGCTGCGACGTATACCGTCCGCACTGAGCGCATGGTGGGCGGCACCCCGGGCGATAGCGTTCGCTCACTCGCCCAGATTCGCAGAATTGCGGGACGGCTGGGCAATGTCCGCGCCCCTGCTCGCACTCAATCTCTTCATGGCCAGCCTCTCAGTCTTCTTTTTCATCACCATCGTCCACACCCCCTCGACCCCGGATTCTCGAACACCCTCTCGCACCGGTCGCGCGTTCGCGGTCACCGCTTCACATAACCACGACGTTGCTGCTCCGGGCTCGCCGCTCGGCGGCGCGTACGACGTGATCGCGACCCGAAACCTCTTCGACCCGAATCGTTCCGACGCGAAGAATCTGGCAGCGATCGTCAAGACTCCGCCACCGGTGGCTGCGCTGGCGCTTCACGGCGTGGTGATCAGCGAAGACACCCGACTTGCTTACCTCGAAGACCCCGCGACGAAGCGAATCGCCGGCTACAAGATCGGGGACAGACTGGCTGGCGGACAGGTGCAACGGATCGAGCCGGATCGAGTGGTCATCATGCGCGCCGGAGACCTCATCGAGGTCAGGTTGCACGACCCAAACAGGCCTCGACCGGTCGTCAGCGACTCGCCCGAGGCCCAGGGGACGAACGAGGGTCGTCGGCGGCGGCCGGGACACGATTCTTAGGCAGCGCGGGTCCCGGCGACCTGCCGGTGGTCGGTCGAAGGCGGTCGGCCTCACCCCCAAACGGACTCGTCCCGTCGTAGAACGGATCCAGACGACTTCGCCCTGGGTCAGCGCGCATCAGCGGACGGGCGGACGGACGAGCCACAGGCCGACGACGTAGAGCGGCGCAAGCACGCCGGCGAAAAGGTAGGTGGCACGGTCTCCGGTGCCGGGCACGGCGATGGGGGCGATGAACCAGACGGCAAGCCAGCCGAGCAGAAGAAACACGAGCACACCCCACGCGAACCTGTCGCCCCTGCGCACCGGGCCCCAGACAAGGGCGATTACGGCCGCCATGATGAGGACGGTGCGGGCAACCGAGAGGTAGCCGTGGAACTGCGCGTGGGGCGGCCAGGCCGGGTTGTACACGTGGCTGGCTGTGAAGTCGACGACGACGCCCGAGATCGCCGCGAAGACGCTCAGCAGGGTGATCCCGACGAGCCCCACCATCTCTTTGTGCGGTTCCCCGCTCACGTCTTACTTCAGTACGGCCTCGGCGATGCGCGTCAGCTGCGCCGCCATCTCGGCGTCCGTCTTCACCGACTCGGGGCGCACGATCACGCGGGTGGCGCCGGCGTCGAGGTAGCGCCGGATGAGATCGCGGTCCGGTGGCTGACCAAAGACCGAGATGGTCAGCCTGGCGGGGTCGCGCCCGGCGTCCTTGGCGAGCCGGTCGAGCGTGACGCGGCTCTCGCGGACCTGCTCCGGCGTGATGCGGTTCGGCAGCCAGCCGTCGCCCCAGGCGACGACGCGCTGGAGCACGTTCGTGGCGCCGCCGCCCAGCAGCACGGGCGGGTGCGGCTTCTGCTTCGGCTTCGGGTTCGATTTCACGAGCGGGAAGTCGTAGTACTTGCCGTGGAACTCGGCCTCGGGCTTCGTCCACAGCTCCTTCATGGCCAGGACAGACTCGCGCGTCTGCGTCCAGCGGTGCGCGAAGTCACCGCCCATGATCTCGGTCTCCTCCTTCAGCCAGCCGGCGCCGATGCCGAAGAGGAAGCGCCCGCCGCTGAACAGGTCGAGGGTCGAGATTTCCTTGGCGAGCAGCAGCGGGTGCCGCTCGGGGACGAGCACGATGCCGGTCGCGAGCTTGATGCGGCTCGTCATGCCGGACGCGCGGGCGAGCGTGACGAACGGGTCGACGAAGTGCGCGTAGGTCTCGGGGATCACGCCGTCCGGCGAGCCGGCGAAGCGGCTGGTCGTCTTCACCGGCATGAACGGGTGCTCGGCACAGAAGAACGACTCGAAGCCGAGCTCCTCGGCCTTCCTCGCCATGAGGCCGGGGTCGACGAGGTACGCGGGCAGCGGGATGGAAACGCCGACGTTCATGTCACTCTCCCCACACGTCGCGAGCGACCTCGACGACGCGCTCGAGCTTCTTCCACTGCTCGTCCTCGGTCAGCGTGTTGCCGTGGTGCGTGCTGGCGAAGCCGCACTGGGGCGACAGGCCCAGGCGCTCCAGCGGCACGTACTTCGCGGCCTCGTCGATCCGTCGCCGCAGCGCGTCCTTCGACTCGAGCGCGCCCGACTTGGTGGTGACGAGCCCCAGCACGACCTTCTTGTCGCGCGGCAGCAGGCGCAGCGGCTCGAAGCCGCCCGCGCGCCCGGTGTCCCATTCCATGAAATAGCCGTCGACGTTCGTCGAGAACATCGCCTCCACGACCCCGTCGGCATAGCCGCCGGCCGCGAACCACGTGCTCCGGAAGTTGCCGCGGCACGTGTGCATCGTCACCGTCATGCCGGCCGGGCGATTCGCCAGCGCGCCATTGACGAGGGCGGCGTAGACGCCCGGCAGCGTGGCGGGATCGTCGCCGTTGGCGCGGAAATTGTCGCGCACCTTCGCGTCGCAGAGATAGGCCCAGCTCACGTCGTCGAGCTGCAGATAGGTGCAGCCGGCGGCCGCGATGTGGCCGATGGCCGCCCGGTACCCCGCCGCCGCGTCCCGCCAGAATTCCGCGAGATCGGGATAGGCGTCGCGCGAGACCGCGTTGCGGCCGCCGCGCATGTGGAGCATCGCCGGCGAGGGGATGGTCAGCTTGGGCGTCGCCTTCGCCATCGATTTCAGGAACGCGAAGTGGTCCACCATGATCGGTGTGCTGCACCGGACCTTGCCGATGATCGTCGCCATCGGCGGCACGTCCTCGGCGGCGAACACCATGCCGACCGGCGCCGCCATGCCGACGCCCTCCAGTTGCGCCATGAAGTCGAGGTGCCAGAAGTCGCGGCGGTACTCGCCGTCGGTGACGGCGCGCAGGCCGAGGGACTCCTGCCTGGCGACGGCCGCGCGGATGCAGCGGTCTTCAACGTCTTTGAGCTGCGCCGCCGTGAGGGCGCCGGCCTTCGCCTTCGCGCGCGCCTCGCGCAGCTCGGGCGGGCGCAGCAGGCTGCCGACCTGGTCGGCCCGGAACGGGGGCTTCGTCACCATGGCGACCTCTCAGTCGAAGATCACGCCGCCGTCGACGTTGAAGGACTGGCCGGTGATGTTCCGCGCGCCGGGCGACGCCAGGAAGACGGCGAGCGCGGCGACGTCCTCGGGATCGTTCGGACGGCCGAGCGGAATGGCGGCGTCGCGGCGGCGCTTCATCTCCTCGACCGGGACGCCCGCCTGGCGCGCGCGGGTGGCGACGTTGTCCTCCGACAGCGCGGTGACCGTGGTGCCGGGACAGACGGCGTTGACGTTGATGTTGTGCGGGGCGAGCTGCTGGGCGGCGGTGCGCGTGAGCGAGATCACGCTGCCCTTGCTGGCGGCGTAGATCGCGTTGGACGTGCCGGCGTAGCCCTTGCCGGCGATCGAGGCGATGTTGACGATCACGCCGCTCTTCTTCGGGATCATCTCGCGGGCCACGCGCTGCAGGCAGAAGAACACGCCCTTGGCGTTGACGCGCATGATGCGGTCCCAGTCCGCCTCGGTGAGGTCCATGATGTCGGCGCGCCGCGTGACGCCGGCGTTGTTGACGAGCACGTCGATCCGCTCGAACGTGGCCATCGCGCGCCTCACCATCGCGTCGATGGCGGCGAGGTCGCCGACGTCGGTCTCCAGCGCCAGGCCCCGCCGCCCGAGCCCCGAGACGGCGTCGGCGGTGGCCTTGGCGAGCCCGGCGTCGATGTCGGCGGCGACGACATGGGCGCCCGCGCGCGCGAGCGCCAGCGCGGTGGCCTTGCCGATGCCGTTGCCTGCTCCGGTGACGATCGCGACGCGGTCGGCGAGAGTCATGGTCATCCTCCTGGCGTGCCGAGGGAGAGAGGATACCGTATATTCTTCCGCCGGAGGTGACCCGTGGCCAACCGTGCCGTCGTCGTCGATCCCGAAGCTCCCGGCCGGCTCGTGATCAAGCCCGTGCCCGACCCCGTCCCCGACCGTGGCGAGGCGATCGTGCGCGTGAGGGCGATCTCGCTCAACCGCGGCGAGGTCCGGCGCGCCGGCATGGCCGCCGCCGGCTGGCGTCCGGGCTGGGACCTCGCCGGCGAGCTCGAGCGCGCCGCCGCGGACGGCTCGGGCCCGCGCGCCGGCGCGCGCGTGGTCGGGATGCTGGGCGAGGGCGCGTGGGCCGAGCGCGTCGCGGTGCCGACTCACGCGCTCGCCGAGCTCCCGGAGAAGGTGACGTTCTCCCAGGCCGCGACGTTTCCGGTCGCCGGGCTCACGGCGCTCTACTCGCTCGCCAAGGGCGGACTGCTGCTCGATCGCCGCGTGCTCGTCACCGGCGCCACGGGCGGAGTCGGCGACTTCGCGGTTCAGCTCGCGCGACTCGCCGGCGCCCACGTCACCGCCACCGCGCGGCGGGCCGACCAGGTCGCCGCGCTGCGCGCCCTCGGCGCCCACGACGTCACCGTCGGCGACGAGATCCCCGCGTCGCCGAAGTACGACCTGATCCTGGATTCAGTCGGCGGCCGCACGCTGGGCACGGCGCTGAGCGCGCTGGCGCGCGGCGGCACGTGCGTGAACTTCGGCGTGTCCGCCACCAGCGAGGTGACCTTCGACGTGCGCAACTTCTTCGTCGCCGGGCGCACGACGCTCTACGGCTTCTATCTCTTCACCGAGCTGAGTCAGGAGCCCGCGGGCATCGGGCTGAGCCGGCTCGCGAACCTCGTCGCCGACGGCCGGCTGACGCCGCACATCAGCGTCGAGCGGCCGTGGAAGGAGATCGCGCAGGTCGCGCAGGATCTCATGGCCCGCCGCTACCCTGGCAAGGCGGTCCTCAACCTGGACTGACGGCCGCGCGGAGCCCGGATGACTTCGGGCTCCGCGACGGACACGTTCTACCTCACGACATCGTCAGGATCCGGGAGCCGCAGCGTCGCGACGACTCCCGCGTGATCGGACGGCCAGAGGCCGGAGGGCGTGCGGTCGCTCGACTCGTCGCCCGCGACGTCGATACCGAGCACCGCGAAGTCGCCGCGGACGAGAACCAGATCGATCCGGCGGCTGAGCGTCGAACCGGGATTCAGCAGGAAGCTCTCCTGGCAGCAGGTGAACCCCGGACCGACACCCGCCACGCCCCACGCGTCCGTGAAGCCGGCCGCCGTCAGCGTCCCATACGCGGCGGTCGAGCCCGTGATGGGGTCGGAGTTGAAGTCGCCGATGAATACCAGCGGCAGGTTCGTCGCACCGGCCGCTTGCAGGAGCTCCATCGACTGCGCGGTCTGGATCGCGGGGTCCGGGCAGTCGCCATCCAGGTGGGTGCTCACCACGCGAACCCGCGTGCCTCGGATCTTGATGTCGGCCGACACCCAACCCCGCTTGATGGTGATGGTGCCGATCCGGGTCGGGATCACGCAGTTCGTCGTGAAGTGACCCGCCTGGACGTTTGACACCTTGAGATCCGCGGTGCTCAGATCCTTCCGGGCCAGAATCACCTCGCGATCGGTATGGCGAACGTCGATGCCGAGCGCGCTGGGCAGCTCCGCGTCCCAGCCGAACGACGTGCCGATGACCTCGTACGCGAGACCACGTGCGGCCAGCGCGTCGAGGAGAAGCTGCACATAATCGAGGGCGACCGTGCCGGCCGGGGTGGCCGCGCCGTCGGCCGGCGCCTGAGTCCCGACCAGGACCGCCTCCTGAAGCCCGATCAGATCCGGCCGGCTGGCCTCGATCTCGGCGGCGAGCGCCGCCGCCCGCTCGGGAAAGTTGCGGGTGTGGTAGCCGTTGAAGACGGCCGCGACCTTGATCAGGAGATCGCGGAAGTCCGTCGCGGTCGCCACGCCGTATAGCTCGGCGTTGACGCCGTGATAGACGTTCTGGGTCATGACCGTGAGTGTCCGTTCGCCGCGGAACGGCGTGAGCTCCTCGGCCGCGACCGGACCACAGATCAGCATCACGAGGACCGTTGCCACGAGCATCGAGTAACGCATGGTTCTCCTCCTTGTGGTTGGATGTGATCTCCGCGCGTCATACGCGAGTGAGGTACCGCGGCCGACGTCACAGAAGCGTCACGGAGGTGTTTCCGCGTAGGTGGTGTGTGCTAGAGTCGGCGAGACTTACCTATGGCGGTGCTGCGGCTCGCGCTCCTCGGCACGTTCGAGGCGCGGCTGGATTCCGGGTCAGCCGTCACCTTTCCACGCAAGAAGTCCGAGGCGCTCCTCGCCTATCTCGCGCTCCAACCCGGACGGATGATCGCGCGCGACAAGCTGGCGGCGCTTCTGTGGGGCGACGCGTCCGACGAGCGCGCGCGCCACAGTCTCCGGCAGGCCCTCGTGACGCTGCGTCAGGCCTTGCCGCGTGCCGCGGCTGCGTGCCTCGTCGAGGAGGGCGACAACGTCGGCGTCAGCCCGACGGCGGTCGAGGTGGACGTCACGCGGTTCGAAGCGCTGGCGACGGCGGCCAGCCCCGAAGCGCTGGAACGGGCGGCGGCGCTCTACCGCGGCGACCTGCTCGAGGGTATGAGCGTCGCCGAGCCCCCCTTCGAGGAATGGCTTCGAGCCGAGCGAGAGCGACTCCGGGAGCTGGCCATCGAGAGCCTCGCGAAGCTGCTTGCCCACCACGCGCGAACCGACGCCGTGGAGCACGCCGTCCAGACCGCGATACGGCTGCTCGGGCTCGAGCCCGCCCAGGAGGCCGTGCATCGGACGCTGATGCGCCTCTACGCGCGACAGAACCGGCGAGGCGCGGCGCTCCGCCAGTACCAAGCCTGCGTCGGCGTCCTCGAGCGCGAGCTCGGCGTCGAGCCCGAGGCGGAGACCAGGCAGCTCTATCGCGATCTCCTCCAGACGCGGCCGCACGTCGGCGACGACGTGGAGCCACGTCGCCTCGGCGCCCCCGTCCTCACCTCCGACACCGCCCTGGTCGGACGGGTTGCGGAGTACGCGACGCTTCGCCAGCGGCTGGCGGACGCGTCGCGGGGCCATGGGACGATCGGGATCCTCGACGGCGAGGCCGGCGTCGGCAAGACGCGGCTGGTGGAAGCGCTGATCTCCGAGGCGACGAACGCGGGGGGCCAGGTCTTGCTCGGCCGCGCCCACGAAAACGAGGAAGTCCTGCCGCTCGGCCCCTGGGTGGACGCGTTGCGCGCCGGCCGCGTCGTTCCCGGCCTGATCGAGGATCTCGATGCCCCGTGGCGGCACGAGCTTGCGCGCCTCTTTCCGGAGTTGGGGCCGGTGGAGCCCGAGCCCACCGCGGGCGAAGACTACGTCCGTCTCTTCGAGGCGATGGCGCGTGTCGTCCAGCACGTGTCGGCGGGGCCGCTACTCATCGTGCTCGAAGATCTCCACTGGGCGGACGAGATGAGCCTCAGACTGCTCGTGTTCCTGGCGCGGAGGATCGTCGAGTTGCCGATCCTCGTCGTCGGAACGCTGCGCGTGGAGGAGATGGCGGATTCGCCGATGCTGCGACGGACGGTCGCCCAGCTCGGCCGTCAGCCGCGCTTCTTCTCCCTGACCCTGCGGCCGCTGTCCGAAGTCGAGACGCACACGCTGGTGCGAGCGCTGGTCAGCACGAAGACAGAGGAGGCGCTCGTGCATCGGCTCGGGGAACGGATCTGGCGGGCGAGCGAGGGCAACCCATTCATGGTCCGCGAGACGGTGCTCGCGCTTCGGGAACGCGAGGCGGACGATCTGCCGGCGGAAATCTTCACGCCCCCGCGCGTCCGCGAGGTCATCGCGGGACGGCTGGATCGGCTCAGCGATCGGGGACGGCTTCTGGCCGCCGTGGCGAGCGTCATCGGTCGCGAATGCGACTTCGCGCTGCTGGAGCGCGCGGCCGGGTTGCACGCCACGGAGACCGCCGAAGGCGTCGAAGAGCTGGTCGCGCGCCGCATCCTGCACGTCGTGGGCGAACGCCTCGACTTCACGCACGAGCAGACGCGGGCGGTCACCTGCGATCGCCTGCTGCCGCCGTACCGCAAGCGCCTGCACGAGGCCACCGCGCGGGCGATGGAAGCGCTGTACGACACGGATCTCGCCCCGCATGCGCTGGCCCTCGGGCGTCATCACTACGCCTGCGACGCGTGGGATCGCGCGGCCGGTTACCTGGTCCAGGCCGGGACGGCCGCGGCGGCGCGCGCGGCGCACCGAGAGGCGCTGGCGTGCTTCGAGCAGGCGCTCGAGGCGCTCCGCCGCCTGCCCGCCTCTCGCGAGGTCGCCGAGCGGACCATCGACCTCCGGTTCGAGATTCGCCAGTCGTACGTCCCGCTCCGCGAGCCCGAACGGATGCTGGAGCATCTTCGCGAGGCCCAAACGCAGGCCGAGGCCATCGAGGATCGTGCACGGCTCGGCTGGGCCCTCATCTACCGGGCTCACGGGCTCTTCCTCTCCGGAGACTCGCACGGCGCGATCGAGTCCGGGCAGCGTGGCCTGGCCATCGCCGAGGCGTTGGAGGATCCGTACCTCCAGGAGTCAGCGAACTTCTATCTCGCGCAGGTCTGCCACTGGGTCGGGAACTACCGTCGCGGCGTCGAGCTGCTCGGTCGCAACGTGACGACTCTCGAGACGGAGCTGAAGCGCCGGGGCGTCGACTCCAAACAGTGCGTCAACTCGCGCACGTTTCTCGCGTGGTGCCTGGCTGAGCTCGGCGAGTTCGCCGCCGCCACGGCGGCCGCGGACGAGGCGATCTCGATGGCGGAGACGGCCGGCAGCGCCTACTGGCTGGTGCACGCGTGCTCCGGCGCCGGTCTCGTCCGCCTTCGCCGCGGCGACGCCGAGGGCGCCATCGTCTTCGCCGAGCGCGCCGCAGAGCTGTGCCGGGGCCGCGACTTCACCGCCCTCTGGGCGATTTCCGCATCGATCCTGGGGCCGGCCTATACGCTCGCCGGACGCGTCGGCGACGCGATTTCCCTTCTGGAGCAGGCGGCCGCGATCGCGTCGGCGCTCGCCGCCCCCGTCCTGATCTTCCTCGGCGAGGCGTGTCTGCTCGCCGGACGGATCGACGAGGCCCGACACGCCGCGAGCCGGGCCCTGGAGCTTTCCGCCGAGCGCGCAGAGCAGGGCTGGCAGGCGTGGGGCTTGCGCCTGATGGGCGACGTCGCCGCGCAGACCGACGCCGGACGGGCCGAGGATGCGTACCGACGCGGGTTGGCGCTCGCCTCCGCGCTCGGCATGCAGCCGCTCGTCGCTCACTGTCACCTCGGCCTCGGCGGCCTCCACCGGCGCGGCGACAAGCCCCGCGAGGCCGGCGAGCACCTCGACGCCGCGATCACCTTGCTCCGCCGGCTCGACATGACGCGCTGGCTGGCGAACGCCGAGCGGGAGCGCGCGCTGCTCGCCCGCTGACCCAGAGCCGAACGGCGCTCCAGGGGATCATTGGCCGAGCGCGCGCACCAGGACCAGCGTCTCGATCCGGTTGTCGGCTCCGAGACCCGTGCCGACGAGGCTCACGCCGATGTTGTCGAGCGAGTAGGTGACGTCGATCGGCCGAGAGCCCGTCCATACGCGCTGGAAGGCGGTGCCAGGGCTCGGCTGAAATGTTCCGGTCAGCATGACCCGCGTGCCCGCAAACGAGACGCCGCCGGAGCCGGCAAGATCCCGACCCTCGTGGCTGCGCGTCAGTTCCCAGCGCAGCTCGCCACTCTCCTCGAAGATCCGCAGTCTCGCGGGATACCTCCCACTTCCCTCCCCCGGCTTGAACGTTCCGCGCCATGTCCCGAGCACCGCCAGCCGCCGCGGATCGAGCGTGGGCTCGCCGTTGTTGCTCGTGACGACCATTTCGTACGTCGGTCCTCGTGGATCCGATGAGGCCGTCGCGGCTGCGGGCGGTTCTGTCGAAGCCGCCGGCGCCGTCGGCGGCTCCGGGCTTGGCTCGGCCGGCGTGCTGTCGCGTGCCGGCTCCGCGGGAAAGAGCAGCCGAACGATGTCCTCGGCCAGGCTCCGTGCGCCACGATCCACTTCCTGGCGAAACACCTGGCCCTCATCGGCGGCCCATTCGAGGAACTTGTGCGCGGCGCCGCCGCGGTAGTCGAACTTCTCCGCGTACATCTCGGCGCCGTCGGCGGTGCGAATCAGCCTCGCGCGCGCGGTCATGAACAGCGAGACCGGCGGGTTGATGCCAGACTGAGCGACCAGACCGATGCGAGGCACGCTGACCTCGAGAACGGTATCGATGTCCGTGCTCACCAGGGCCCCGTAGTCGATCCGTTCTCCCGCCGCGCTCGTCTGATGGTCGTCCACGGCGACGAAATTCAGCGAGCTGCGATCGCGAACGGTCTGGAGCACGTGATCGCGAAGTGTGGCCTGGACGTTGGACTGGGTGACCGCGCTCTTCAGCTCGGTCTCGGCCGCGTCGATCTTGGACCCCGACTCCGCGGTCACCGCGCCGTACACCGTGCCGCCGAGCGCGCCGACGGTGCCTCCCGCCACAGCCACCCCCAGGCCGAATGCGAGGACCGCGCCGCAGACTAGGGCGCCGATCTCCCGCCCGCCGCCACAGCCCTTGCCGACAGCGTTTGCGATGGCCAGCCCTGGAGTGGCGCCCGCGGCCAAGCCGAAACCCGCCCCCTTCAAAGCGCCCATCCCCTTTCCACTCGTCGGCGCATCCACCTGCGCCTCTGGAACGAATCCAGCCACCGGGAGCCCGATGGTCTTGAGCTCAGCGCGGACCTCGTCCGTGGGCGACTGCAGCATCGGGGGCCGCTTGATCGCGCAGCCCCAAGGGCCCGCGCAGACCGCAAGCACGAGAACGATCATGGTGATCCGCCGCGGTGCACCCGTCATGGCTCTGCCTCCTTGCGCTGCCGTGCAGCGTCGCCCCATTCATCGCGCACCGGGCGTCACAGCCGCGTCACAAGGCACAAGGGGCTATACTCCCGCCCGCAGAGGAGGTTGGCGCCAATGAGCCTGCCCAAGACCGCGCGCGCCGCCGTCGTCGCCGAGTACGGCAAGCCGATCGAGATCCGCGAGCTGCCTGTGCCGCGGGAGGACGAGCTCGAGCCCGGCGCGCTGCTCGTGCGTGTGGACGTCGCGTCGATCTGCGGCTCGGACGTTCACCAGTGGGACGGCATGACCCAGGCGCTGGCGCCGGCGCAGCTGCCCATCGTCCTCGGCCACGAGATGTGCCGGCGCAAGAAGCAGTACATGCGCACCAACTGCGAGCGCTTCCCCTACCTCGTCGGCGGCTTCGCGCAGTACTGCTACGTGTTCCCGCCCTCGGGCCGTGTGCGCATCCCGGACGACGTGCCGGACGGCGTCGCCTCCGCGGCGAGCTGCGCGCTGCGGACCGTCGTCCACGCCTTCGACCGCCTCGGCCGCATCGAGCCGCACCAGCGCGTGGTGATCCAGGGCGCGGGCCCGCTCGGGTTGTTCGCGACGGCGATGGCGAACCACGCCGGCGTGAGCGAGCTCATCGTCGTCGGCGCGCCGGAGCAGCGGCTGGCGCTGGCGCGACGCTGGGGCGCGTCGTCCACGGTATCGGTCGAGGAGCTGCCCACGGCCGAGATGCGCCTCGCGCGCGTGCGAGAGCTGACCGGCGCGCGCGGCGCCGACGTGGTCCTCGAGCTGTCCGGCGCGCCCTACGCGTTCGCCGAGGGCCTCGACTTCCTGAGACCCGGCGGCCGCTACGCCGTCGTCGGCCAGCTCGGCGGGCCGCTGACGCCCGTGCAGGCCGCGCTCTTCGTGCGCAAGCAGGCCACGGTCCTCGGCGTGCAGTCTGCCGACATCGGCCAGTTCTGGAAGGCGCTCGAGTTCGTGCGCCGCACGGCCTCGCGTTACGACTTCGGGGCGATGCTGACGACACGCTATCCGCTGGACCGGATCAACGAGGCCATCCAGAGCATGCGCGCCTTCCGCGAGATCAAGCCGCTCGTCCTGCCCTGGACCGAGCGATAGAATGACGGTGATGACCGTCCCCAGCGGCGACTCATCGAGCGGCCGTGCACCCACGCCCCGACCATTCGGTGCGCCGGCTCAGTACGACGAGAACGGTGTCGATCTCTCGCTGATCCGCGCCAACCTGCGTGTCACGCCGACGGAGCGCGCGCGTCGGGGAGACCGCGCCCGACGAGCCGCGCTGCGGGTGCAGGCTATTGGACGGTCCGGTCGAGCAGAGCGCGCTTGAACGGTTCTGCGCCGTGCTGGCCGAGCACGACGTGGAGTTCATCGTCGTCGGCGGCCAGGCCGAGACGCTCATGGGCAGCGCGCGGGTCACGTATGACGTCGACCTTTGTTATCGCCGCACGCCCGACAACCTGGAGCGTTTGGCGGCGGCGCTGGGAAGCCTCAGCCTGACGCTCCGCGGTGCCCCCCCGGAGCTGAAGTTCCGAGTCGATGCGCAGGCGCTCGCGCTCGGCCAGAACTACACGTTCGAGGTCGACGGTCAGTACCCGCTCGATTTCCTGGGGTATCTCGAGCCGATCGGCACCTACGAGGATCTGCTGCCACACGCCGAGACCCTGGACATCGCCGGGCGACCGACGCGGGTGATCGGGCTCGACGACCTGATCCGCATCAAGCGGTACCTCGGCCGTCCGAAAGACAGGGAGTCGCTGCTCCAGCTGGAGGCGATCAAGCGGCTCCGCGAGCAGGAAGGCTTGCGCTGACGTCGGGGTGCCGAAGCCGTCCCCTCACGAACTTGCGCTATGATTTGGCCCCGCTGGCGGCAGAGGAGAGCCGACGGCTCTCTTGTCAGCGGCGCGACCGATCCCCCGAGTGGAGGCCCTGACATGAGACGTTCTCGATGCGTGGCGGCCGCCCTGATGCTGATCGTGCTGGCATCGACGGCCGCCTCGCTCTCGTCACCGGCCGGGGCCGCGGCCAGGGGAAAGCTCGTTCTGGCCTGGCATGCCGGCCTCGCGTCCCGTTGGCTGGATCCCCAGGAGCACGACGGCACCGCGACACCGGACAACTTCTTCACGGCCATTCACGATGGCCTCATCAAGAACCAGGGCACCGCGCTGTTCGATCATCCCGCCCTCGCCGAGAAATTCACGATCGCGCCGGACGCCAAGAGCGCGACGTTCACGCTACGAAAGGGCATCAAGTTCCACAACGGCGAGCCGGTCACGCCCCAGGATGTGAAGTTCAGCTACGAGAACTACCGAGGCGCCAAGGCCGACGTCTTCAAGAAGAAGACAGAGCGTGTCGAGATCGTGGACGACCGGACGATCCGGTTCCACTTCAAGGAACCCTTCCTCGATTTCGCCATCCTCTTCGGAACCGCCAACGTCGCCGCCCCCGGCTGGGTGGTGCCCGAGAAGTACTACAAGCAGGTGGGCGCCGACGGCTTCAAGCAGAAGCCCGTCGGAGCCGGCCCGTACAGGCTCGTCCGCCACGAGCCGGGCGTGAAGCTCGAGATGGAGGCCTTCGACGGCTACTACCGGCCCGTCAACGTGAAGCAGCTCGTCATGACGTCGGTGCCGGAAGGGGCGACCCGCGTCGCGATGCTGGAGCGCGGTGAGGCGGACATCATTTATTCCGTGCCCGGCGAGCTGGTCAGCCGGGTGCAGAAGCTCCCGGGTGTCACGCTCGCGCCGGTGCTGTCAGGATCGTGGTTCCTCGAGTTCCCCGGCTTCCAGGACCCGAAGAGCCCCTTCCGCGACAAGCGCGTGCGCGAAGCGGTGAGCCTGGCTATCGACCGGCGCGCCATGAACCAGGCCGAGTCGGCTGGGTTCGGCAAGGTGTCGGGGAACTGGATCAACAACGACGTGCAGTACGCCCTCGAGTGGCCCGAGATCGAGCGAAACGTGGAGCGGGCCAAGCAGCTCCTGCGCGAGGCGGGGTATCCGAACGGCTTCGACGTGGACTGGGTCACCCCGCTGCCCGCGTGGTACTCGCGGGGCGAGCGGCTCATCGGGCAGCTCCGCGAGGTCGGCATCCGGGCTCGGATGCAGACCATGGAGCGTGGCGTCTTCTTCCAGCGGCTGCAGGGCGGAATCAAGGAGTGGCCGGGCGTACAAATCATCTTCCACGGCATCAGGATCGCCGGAAGCTGGTCGTTCTGGTACGAGGCCCACGTCAAGTGCGGCGGCTTCAACTCTCGCGACCGCCTCTGCATCAAGGAGCTGGACGCCAAGTTCGAGCAGTACGAGCGATCTATCAATCCGGCCGAACGGAAGAAGCTCGCCGAGGAGATCCAGCGCGCCATCCTCGAGAACCACTACCTCGTGCCCGTCTTCCGCCACGCGTTCGTCAATGCGATCGGGCCCCGCGTCGCGGCCCAGAAGTGGCAGGACGTCTTCCCCACGATCACGACCGGCTATGCCTATCCGTGGGAGGACATCAAGCTGAAGGAGCAGTGAGGCGAGCGGGATGTGGCAGTTCATCGTCCGCCGCCTGCTCTACAGCATCGTCACGCTCCTCATCCTGAGCGCGACGATCTTCGTCATCGTGCGGCTGACGGGTGATCCCGTCAGCCTGTTGGCCGAAGCGGGCGCGCGCCCCGAGGACCTCGAGCGCATCCACCGGCAGTGGGGCCTGGACCGGTCGTGGCCCGTCCAGTACGTGAGCTTCCTCCAGAACATCGTCACGGGAGAGCTCGGGAAGTCCTTCAACTACCGGCTCCCCGTCAGCGAGCTGTACTTCCAGCGGCTACCGAACTCCTTGACGCTGGGCCTCGTCGCCACCCTGATCTCCATCCTCGTCGGGGTTCCCGCCGGCATCATCTCCGCCGTGAAGGTGAACACCTGGTGGGACACCCTCGCGAAGGGGGTCGCGCTGCTCGGCCTCTCGATCCCCGGCTTCTGGCTCGGGCTGGTGCTGATCCTCGTGTTCTCCGTCTGGCTGCGATGGCTGCCGACCTCCGGGGCCGGTGACTGGCGGCACGTCGTCATGCCGTCGCTCGCGCTCGGGTGGTATTTCGCTGCCTCGATGTTGAGGCTGACCCGCTCGAGCATGCTCGAGGTCCTGGGCAGCGAGTACATCAAGCTCGCGCGGCTCAAGGGTCTGCCGGACGTCGTGGTCATCGCCATGCACGCGTTCAAGAACGCGCTCATCCCGGTCTTCACGCTGGCGGGCGTCAACATGGTGGTGATGGTCAACGCCGCCGTCATCATCGAGGTGATCTTCGCCTGGCCGGGCATCGGCCGCCTGCTCTACGAGGGCATCTTCAATCGGGACTTTCCCCTCGTGCAGGGCGTCGTGGTGATGGCGGGCTTCATGATCGTCGGGATCAACCTGATCGTGGACATCCTGTACGCCTTCATCGACCCGAGAATCCGGCTCACGAGGTAGGTGACGATGACGACTTACGCAGACTCGCCTCATGGCGCCGAGCGCCCTTCGGCTCGCACGACTCACGCAGACTCGCCTCATGGCGCCGAGCGCCCTTCGGCTCGCACAACCATCGCGACGCACGGGCCGCTGGGCCCGGGACGGGCGGCGACCGGGGCGAGAGCGGTCATCGAGGCCGCGCGCGAAGCGCCGCTGGTCCCCGTCGCCATCCTCGGCGGCCTGATGCTCGTCGCGATCCTTGCCGACCTCATCGCGCCGCACGACCCGACGCTCCCGGTGAAGGGCGCGAACGTCTTCGACCCGCCCTTCTGGATGGAGGGCGGCCGGACGACGACGTTGCTCGGCACCGACTTCCAGGGCCGGGACGTCCTGAGCCGCCTCATCCACGGCGCGCGCGTGTCGCTGATCGTGGGGCTGATGGGGACGCTGGTGGCCGGCGGGATCGGGACCGCGATGGGGATCCTGTCGGGGTACGTCGGCCGTTGGGTGGACCAGGTGATCATGCGCGTCACCGACGCCTGGCTCGCGTTGCCCGCGCTCGTCTTCGCCATCTTCCTGGCGACGATGGTGGGCCCGAGCATGTGGAACATCGTCTTCGTGCTCGGGGCGGTGTACTGGACGCGCTACGCGCGCGTCATCCGTGGCGAAGTGCTGACCCTCAGGGAGCGGGAGTTCGTGAAGCTGGCCGAGATCGCCGGCGCCAGCAAGCTGCGCGTGATCAAGCGGCACATCCTGCCGAACGTCATGAACACGGCGACGGTGCTGGCCAGTCTCACGATCGGCGTCGTCATCATCGCGGAAGCGTCGCTGAGCTTTCTTGGCGTCGGCGTGCCGCCGCCTCAGCCGGCCTGGGGGCTCATGCTCGCGGAGGCGCGTCCCACCCTGATGGCGGGCCAGTGGTGGCTCACGGTGTTCCCCGGGCTGTGCATCCTCCTGATCGTTCTCGCGACCCAGCTTTTCGGCGACTGGCTGCGTGTCCGGCTCGACCCGCAGTTGAGGAATTTGTGAAGATGGGGGGCCCCGAGATGGCCCCCCATACCCCCCAGCGCTCGGCGCGCCCCGGCGGAGCCGTGGCGCGCCTCGATCCTGTCCTGAGGGTGTCGGGCCTTCAGACCCACTTCTTCACCTTCGGCGGGACACGCGTCGTCCGGGCGGTGGATGGCGTGAGCTTCACGCTCCACGAGGGTGAAAGCCTCGGCCTCGTCGGGGAGTCGGGGAGCGGCAAGACGACGACGTGCCTGTCCATCGTCGGGCTCTTGCCGCGCGCCGCGCGCATCGTGGGAGGCAGCGTCGTCTTCGACGGAGAAGACCTGACCCGCAAGAGCCAGCGTGAGCTGCGCCGCATCCGTGGCCGGCGCATCGCCATGATCCTGCAGGATCCGATGGCGTCTCTCAACCCGCTCTTCACCATCTTCAGACAGGTGGCGGAGCCCGCGTTCTTTCACCAGCACCTGCGCGGCCGCTCGCTGCGCGAGCGCGTGCAGCACCTTCTCCGCGCCGTCCGGATCCCCTCCCCCGAGTGGCGGATGCGCGAGTATCCCCACCAGATGAGCGGCGGCATGCGGCAGCGCATCGTCGGCGCCATCGCGCTGGCGGGAGGGCCGAGGCTCGTCATCGCCGACGAGCCGACGACGAACCTCGACGTCACCATCCAGGCGCAGTATCTCGATCTCCTCAAGGACATCCAGCGCGAGACGGGCGTGGCCCTGATCTTCGTCACGCACAATCTGGGCATCGTCGCGAAGATGTGTGACCGGGTCGCCGTGATGTATGCGGGCAAGATCGTCGAGCAGGCGCCGGTGCGGGAGCTGTTCGACGCCCCCAAGCATCCGTACACGCGCGCCTTGATCGGCTCGGTGCCGAAGCTCGGCAGCAAGGAACCGCTGTATTCGATCGCGGGCCAGCCACCCAACCTGGCCGACCTGCCTCCCGGCTGTCACTTCCATCCGCGCTGTCCCGATGTCCTGCCACGCTGCACGACCGACGAGCCCCGGGACTTCCGCCTCGCCGACGGAAGCGTCGCCAGGTGCTGGCTCCATGGCTGAGCCCGTCCTCGAAGTCCGGGGGCTCGCGAAACACTTCCCCGCGCGGCACGGGCTGTTCGGCCGCGGGGCCACGTGGGTGAAAGCCGTGGACGGAGTGGACTTCGCCATCCACGCCGGTGAGACGCTCGGGCTCATCGGCGAGTCCGGGTGCGGCAAGACGACCACCGCCAAGCTGATCTTGAAGACGGAGCAGCCGACGGCCGGGACGATCGCCTTCGAGGGCCGGGACATCGCCGAGCTCAGGGGCCGAGACCTCATGGACTACCGCCGGGCCGTGCAGGTGGTATTCCAGGACCCCTTCAGCTCGCTCAGCCCGCGCATGCGCGTGCAGGACATCATCGCCGAGCCCCTGGAGATCCATACCGATCTCTCGCACGCGGCGGTTCGGGCGCGCGTGGACGAGGTGCTCGGACTGGTCGGCCTCCAGCCCGACGTGGCGCCGCTGTTCCCGCACGAGTTCAGCGGCGGGCAGCGGCAACGGATCGCCATCGCGCGAGCGCTCGCCACCAACACCCGCCTCATCGTGCTCGACGAGCCGGTCTCCGCGCTCGACGTCTCGGTCAGAGCCCAGATCATCAACCAGCTGGAGCACCTGCAGCGGACGCTCGGCGTGAGCTATCTCTTCATCGGCCACGATCTCGCCACGGTGGCGCACATCAGTCATCGCATCGCGGTGATGTATCTCGGCAGGATCGTCGAGTCGGCGGACGGCGACGCGCTATGCGCGCGTCCGATGCACCCGTACACCCAGGCCCTCTTCGCCGCCGCCCTGCCGTCCCGTCCCGACGACCAGGGGCAGGAACGAGCCATCACCGGGGAGGTTCCGAGCGCGCTCGCCCTGCCGTCGGGGTGCCGCTTCCACCCGCGATGCCCGCTCGCCATGCCCGTCTGCTCCGAGGTGGAGCCGGCGCTGACGCGTCGCAACGGCGGCGGTGAGGTCGCCTGCCACCTCTACTGAGGTCGGGCTCGGCGTCCTGGTCCTGGCGGACATCTCGGGCTTCACAGAGTTCGTCACCGCGACCGAGCTCGAGCACGGCCCGCCGATCATCGCGGAGCTGCTCGGAGAGGTCATGCGGCAGATCTCCCCGCCCCTGGAGATCCAGGAGGTGGAGGGCGACGCGGTATTCGCGCTCGCCGCAGACCGGGTGCTGGGGCCGCCCGCGACCCTGCTCGACGTGCTGGAAGACGCCGTCGCCGCCTTCCGAGGCCGGCAGCGCGAGCTGCAGGCGGACGACAGCTGCTCGTGCAATGCCTGCCGGAACGTCGGAAACCTCGATCTCAAGATCGTCGCCCATCACGGGCGGTTCCTGCGTCAGATGGTCGGCGACCGAAGCCAGGCGGCCGGGGTCAACGTCGTCCTCGCGCACCGGCTGCTCAAGAACAGCTACATCCTGCTCACCGAAGCGGCGCTTCGCTGGGCCGGTCTCGACGCCGACCTGACGGGGCTGGACGCCCACACCGAACGCTACGAGCACTTCGGTGACGTGCGCTATTTCGTGCGCGACCTCGACACGATTCCCGCTCCCGTCTAGGAAGATGGGGGGCCCCGAAGGGTCCCGTACGGTAGGACACTCACCCCTTTCGGTCGAGTTCCGCGGCCGCATCGAGCGGTAGCCGAGCCTACCATCCGGCGCCGGCCCCGAGTATCGGGGGCCGACGTCGGTGCCTCCGGGCGCGCGAGTTCAGCCATGCGAAAATAGACCGTTGTGCTTGAATTGACCGCTGCTGGCCTCGTGGTGCGTCCTGCCTCACCGATGGGGTATTGCGACCACTTCGGCCTCAGGCGGATCGCCGAGAGCGAGGTGCGGACTGAGCGGCGAGTCAGAGCCACGAGGACCACGATCGCCGGCCTGTACGTCATCCTGGCTGTCGTCGTTGGCGCGTGGCGAATCAGGGCCACGAAAACCACGGTGGTGGGCCTGTACGTAGTCCTGGCTGTCGTCTTTGGCGTAGTGGTGGGTCACTTGAATCTTCCGACCTACTGGCAACTATTAAGATTCGGTCGTTCCGCTCATGCCGTGGTGCTACGTACGAATTGTGACAATCACGCCTCGGTGTTTTACAGATTCGAGGTCCAAGGCCGGGAGTACGAAGATTCTGGCAGTGCCGGCTACGGCAATCCCGACTGTCGGGAACTGAAGCCCGGTCATCGCATCATGATCTATTACGTGCCGTCGAAGCCAGATCTCAACATCCCGGGCGAGATAAGAGAGCGCTGGAACAACGAGCTGGCGTTCCTCGCTTTGGCGGTCACCATCATGCCGCTGATCGTGCTGTATGGGATCTTCCGCAAAGAACCTTCGCGCTAGCGCAAGCTCACCGTCGTGTAGCACACGCAGCACCCCTGGAGAAGAGTCGATGCCCACCGATCGGAAGGACCGGGCGCGATGCCCGGCGGATGTTCGCGCGCTCTGCGAGGCGGCGGAGCGCGGGCGATCAGTAGTACACCGAGCGGCCGGCCCCGCCGGTCGCCACGACGAGCTCGCCGCTCACGGCCCACGCCTTGTCCGACGCCAGGAAGACCGCGAGATAGGCGATCTCCGCCGCGTCCACCATGCGGCAGATGGCGTTGCCGCGCGGGGAATCGGCGGCGAAGTCGCGCGACTCGACCTCGTCGGCAGCGATACCCAGCTCTTTGGCGCGGGCGGCCAGCAGGCGTGGCGTGCGCTCGGTGCGCGTCGTCCCGGGGTGGATGCAGTTGACCGTGATCCCGAAGCGGCCCACCTGCACGGCCAGGGTCTTGGTGAGGTGCACCAGCGACGTGTTGCGCGCGCCGCCGCTGAGATTGCCGGCATTGCGGGCGTTGGTGCCGCTGATGTTGATGATGCGGCCCCAGCGGTGCTCCTTCATGTGAGGAAGGACCGCGCGGGCGCAGCGCAGCGCGCCCACGTACTTGACGTTGAAGTCGTGAAGGAGATCCTCGTCGACCACGGTCTCGATGGGGCCGGTGGCGGTGGCGGAGCCGCCGGGCGGCGAGCCGCTGTTCACGAGAATGTGCACGCCGCCGAGCTGCGCGGCCGCCTGGGCCACCATGCCATCCACCTGCGCCTTGCTGGTGACATCGGCCACGATGGGGATGATGCGCCGCCCGGTGGCGGTGGCCAGCTCGTGCGCCGCCGCTTCCAGCGGCCCCTTCGAGCGCGCCGCGATGGCCACGTTCACGCCTTCGCGGGCCAGCTCGAGCGCGATGGCTTTGCCGATGCCCAGACTTCCGCCGGTCACGATCGCATTCTTGCCTGAGAGTCCGAGCTCCATCGCGTGTCCTCCTTCGCGGCCTGTCTCGTACATGGGGGGCCCCGAAATGGCCCCCCATACCCCCCCACGCTCGGGGCGCCCCGGCGGAGCCGTGGCGCCCCTCGATACTCCAACAGGCTCCTACAAGCGCGCCGGGTCGAACGGGCCGAGATCCAGCGTCGCGGCGGCGCCCTCGGTGATCAGCTCCGCGAGGGCGAGGCCGGTCGCCGGCGCGTTGAGCATTCCCCACGGACCGTGGCCCGTCGCCACGTACGCGCCGGCCACCCCGGGCACGCGGCCGATCAGCGGCAGACCGTCGTCGGTGACGGGACGATAGCACGCCTGGCGGCGGGTGACGCGTGCTGAAGCGAGCCGCGTCGACACCCGGCGCGCCGCGCGGCAGAGCGTGTCGCACGCGGCATCGTCGACCTTCACGGCATCGGGCGAATCCGGCAGCGGCGCCGGGTCGGCCATCCCGCACACGTACACCTCACCGTCCGGCCGCGGAATGATCTCCGGCTCGAACGCGCGGCCGTCGGCGGCGCGGTAGTCGACGAAGAGCGCGTGGGCGGGGACGTCGGCCACGTCGAGCGTCACGCTGTAGCCCTTGAGTCCGCGGACGGTCGGCAGCCGCAGCCCGCGGACGGCTCGCGTCGTCCACGGCCCCATCGCCAGCACGACGGCGTCGGCGTCGAGCGTCGCGCCGTCGACCCTCACCCCACGCGCGACGCCGTCGCGCTGCACCACATCCTCGACCACGCCGAGGCGGAGCGTGCAGCCGCGGGCCCGCGCCGCGTCGAGCAGCGCGGTCGTGAAGCGCGCCGGGTGGACCTGCGCGGTGGTGTCGGTCGAGCCGAGCACGCCGGTGACGACACCGGCATCGTCGAGCCACGACGGCGCCGCCACGCGATGGCCGCCGCCCAGCCTCCCGCGCTCGCGCGCCGCCAGCATGAAGGTGTCGAGACGGCGGTAGCCGTAGTCGGCCCCCAGCTTCTGCGCCAGCTCCGCGTGGAGCGCGAAGCTCGCGCGGGCCAGCGGGCCGAGCGCCGAGCCGTCACACCAGTCGAGCGCGAGAAATCCGCCGGACTTGCCGGAGGCGGCGCAGGCGACCCCCGAGCGCTCGACCACGGTGACGGCGACGCCGCGGAGCGCCAGGAAGTACGCGACCGACGCGCCCACCACGCCGGCACCGCACACGACGACCTGCCGCGGGGCCGTCACCGGTAGATGCTCGGTCTTACCCGCATGAGCTTCTACGGTTCGAAGTAGGAGCTGCGCTCGAAGTTGATCGCGAAATCGACCTCGCGCGGTTCGAGCGCCGGCTTTGCCGGCGCAATCGAGTTCTGGGGGGAGGCATCGGAGGGGGCCGTCGAGGCCCCCTCCGAAGTCAGAGCGACCAGTCCTGGTCCCACGTCGCGTCGGCGCCCACGCCCTCGCGCGCGACCGACGCAGCGCCGTCTCCAGCTCCTTCACCTTGGTGACGGCCTCGCCCTCCACGCCCTGCGCGCGAGCCAGCCCGACGTAGTCGACCATCGGCGAGCCGAGCATGAGCCCCGGGTACTTGCCGTCACGCACCATCTTGCTGTCCGGCATGTCCTTCGCCCAGTTGTGGCGCACGATCTGATAGCTCTCGTTGTTCGACACGACGATGAGCATCGCGGTGTTGTAGCGCGCCATCGTCCAGAACCCCATCGCGCTGTAGCCGAGCGCGCCGTCGCCGAGGTGCAGCACGACGGGCCGCTCGCGGCCGACGGCGATCTTGGCGCCGATGGCGGCGCCCACACCGAAGCCGAGCGAGCCGCCGCCGCTGCGCGTCCACGTCATGCCGCCGTGGCCGAACGGCAGCAGCGCCGTCCGCGCCGTCGAGCTCTCCTGCACCATCACCGTGTCGCGCGGCAGCACGTCGGCCAGATGCGCCTCCAGCACGGCGGGATGGACGACGGCGTCGTGCTCGTGCTCGCGCACCAGCGTCTCCTCGCGCTCGATCAGCGTCTTGGCGTAGGCGCGCACCTTGTCGCGCCGCTTCGCCCAGCCCGCCACCGCGTCCGAGCCATGCATGCGGGTGAGCGTCTCGAGAAGCGCCTGCAGCGTGCCCTTCACCTCGCACTGGGCGGCGACGTCGAGGGGATAGTGGCGGCCCATGAGCACGGGATTCGGACCGATCTGCATCACCGAGGGCTCGGCGACGGGACCGTGCACGCCCTGGCAGCCGACGAGGAAGAGCAGGTCCGGCTTCAGCCCCGTCGTCTTCACGAAGTCGTTGGAGACCGGATACATGCCGCAGTACAGCGGGTGCCGATTGGGGAAGTTGACGAAGATCTGCCGGGAGGGGAACACGGGCGCGTGCAGCAGCTCGGCCAGACGCACGGCCTCGGCCTGCGCGCCGCCGCGCCAGACGTCGTCGCCGAACATCAAGACCGGGCACTGCGCGGCGCCGAGCCGGCGCGCGATGGCATCGAGGGTCTGCGGTCGCGCCGGCGACGGCGGCTCGATCCGGTAGCCCGCGCCCTCGCCGATCTCCGCCTCGAGCCCCTCGCGGTTCAACAGCTGCGCGCTGATCGAGAGATACACCGGGCCGGTGGGCGGCGTGGTCGCCTCGCGGAGCGCCCGCGCGGTGGCCACGGGGATGGCGATCGGGTTCGCCACGACCGAATAGGCCGCCCGCGCATCCTTGGTGATCGGGCGCATCGACTCCGCCTGGCTCAGCCCGGGATACGGCGCCAGGCCGCGATAGTCCTGGAGCTCGGACGCCCAGTCGCCGGCGATGACCAGCAGCGAGGAGCCCGCGTTCTGGGCGTTGAAGAGCTGGCCGGCGAGCTGATAGGAGCCGCCCATCACGTGCGCGATGACGACGCCGACCTTGCCGCTGAGGCGGTGGTAGCCGTCGGCCATCGCCGCCACGAGCCCCTCGTGCTTGCCGACCACGAGCCGATGCTCCTCGCTCTCGGCGAGCGCCGCGAAGATCCCGGTCTCCGCGGAGCCGGGATTCGTGAAGAGGTACTCGACCCCCGCGTCCTTCAGGGTCTGGAGCAGCAGCATGCCGCCGGTGCCGGTAATGGTCTTGCGCATGGTCACCTCGCTGCCGGGTAGTATAAAGGCCCATGCCAGTCGGCGTGACCCCGCTCGCTCCGCGCTTCGCGGCCCGGGTCGACGGCGTGGAGGAGCACTCCGTCGCCGCTAGTCGCTGAGCCAGACCGTATCGAGCTGCTGATTCAGGAAGTGGCTCGGGCTGATCGTCCAGCCCCGCACCTTCGCCAGGTGCGGCACGATCCGGTGCCACTGGAAGCCCATGATGAAGTGCACTTCCTCGTCGTAGAGCCGCTTCTCGTACTGGCGCAGGAGTCGGCGCCGCTCCTCGGAATCGAGCGTGCGCGACTGCCGGGAGTACAGGTCGTCCATCACGGTGTCCTTGTGCTTGCCGTAGTTCACCGGCGACGTCGTGAGGAACCAGTGGATGTCGAGATCCGGCTCGACGATCGTGTTGCACGGCGCCGTGACCGCGACTTCGAAATCACCGCTCCTCAGCGCCCCGAACCAGGACGACGTCTCCACGGCATTGTGCTTGACGGTGATGCCGATCTGCCGCCACTGGTCGATGAGCCAGATGCCGAACGGCTCGTAGGGCTGTGGCACCGCGCGATTGAGCAGCGTGAAGGACAGGTTTTCGACGCCCGCCTCCTTCAGGAGCCGCCGCGCCTCGGCGCGCGCGGCGTTGATGTCACGCCCGTAGCCGGCCAGCTTCTCCAGCTCGGCGGGCGGCGTCGCCCACTGGGTGCCGGGCACCTGGATGCCGGCCACCTCCTTGATCAGCGCGATGCGCGACAGCGCCTTGGAGCCCTCCCAGCGGTCCAGCGCGAGCGAGAGCGCCCGGCGCACGCGCTTGTCGTCGTACGGTTTCTTCTGCTCGTTGGGCGTCACTCCGATCGAGCAGTTCCACGCGCTTTCCTGCACGGTGATCTTGCTGCCGAGCGCGTTGACGAGGCTGTCGCGGTCAGCCGGGGTGAAGCTGCGGAACTGGATCATGGCGCGCTCGCCCCGGACGGCCGCCACCTGCGCCGAGGCGCTCGGAATGAAGATGGCGCGGAAGCCGTCGAGGTAGGGCTTGCCCTTGTCCCAGTAATCCGGATTCCTCTTGCCGACCCAGTGCGAGCCACGCACGTATTCCACGAACTTGAACGGGCCCGTGCCCATCACGTTCGTCTTGTACCAGTTCGGATCCTTGGCCAGGATGTCGGCCTTGTAGATCCAGTTCCACGGTTGCGCGAGGTTCGTCAGGAACGAGGCTTCGGGGTGCTTGAGGCGGAAGACGACCGTGTCCGGCGCCGGCGCCTGCACCGACTGCACCGCGCCGTAGGTGGCTTGACGGCTCGACACCACGGCGGCCGGCGGGAAGATGATGTGGTCGTAGGAGGACTTCACGTCCGCCGACGTCATCACGCTCCCGTCGTGGAACTTCACGCCCTTGCGGACCTTGAACGTGTAGATGCGGCGATCGGGCGAGATCGTCCACGACTCGGCGAGGTCGCCGACGAGCTTGGTACCGGTGCGGTCGGTGGGGTCGACGCGCATCAGCGTGTTGTACTGCGGCGCGCCCGGGTGCAGCATCGCGAAGGTCTCTTCCTGGTGGGCGTCGAAGCTCGGGGGCTCGGCGGCGACGACGAAGACCAGCTCGCCGCCGCGGCGGGGCGTCTCCTGGGCGGCAGCGGGCGTGACCAGCAGCGAGACGAGGGCGAGCGCGGTCAGGAACGTTTTCATGGCCGGCATTATACTGGCGCCCATGAAAACGATCGTCGCGCTCCCCGGTGAAGGCATCGGCGTCGAGGTGGTCGAGGCCACGTGCGCGCTCCTGAGCGGCGCCGGCATGCCCGTGAAGATCGTGACGCCGCCGCAGATCTCGGCGCCGGGCTCGCCGGTGCCCGAGGACACGCAGCGCGCGTGCCGAGAGGCGGACGCCGTGCTCTTCGGCGCCGCGGGCCCGGCGACGACGCGGGTGGTCGGCTGGCTCCGCTGGGAGATGGACGCGTGGGCCGGCGTGCGGCCCGCGAAGTTCTACCCGGGCATGCGCTCGCCGCTCGCCGACCCCGACGGCATCGACCTCGTCGTCATCCGCGAGAACTCCGAGGGCATGTATCCCGGCCGCGAGGGCGATATCGCAGAGCTGGCACGCGCGCTACCGACCGTGCGCGATCGCTTCGGGCGCGGCCTCGACCGCTACAAGGACGGGCGCTTCGCCGTCAAGGTGGTGACGCGCGACGGCGCCGCGCGGATCGCGCGCTTCGCGTGCGAGCTGGCCCGCCGGCGCAAGGCGCGCGGCCACGCCGGCAAAGTCACCTGCGTGACGAAGTCCAACGTGCTGCCGCAGACCGACGGGCTGTTCCACGCGATCGTCAAAGAGACCGTCGCCACGTATCCCGATCTCGCGTTCGAGCACTTCCACGTGGACGACGCCGCGCGGCGGATCATCCGTTTTCCGAAGACCATGGACGTCGTCGTGTGCATGAACCAGTACGCCGATATCCTGTCCGACGTCGCGGGCGAGGTCGCCGGTGGCCTCGGCGTCGCGCCCTCGGCCAACTTCGGCGACGGACGCTGGGCGTACTTCGAGTCGGTGCACGGCTCCGCGCCGGACATCGCGGGCCGCGGCATCGCGAATCCGACCGGCACGCTGCTGTCCGCCGCGCTCATGCTCGAGCACCTCGGGCTCGCCGCCGAGGCCGAGCGCCTGCAGGCGGCCGTCGCACGGGTCTATCGCGACGGCAAGGCGCTCACGCCCGACCAGCGCGGGACCGCGACGACGAAGGAGATGGCGGGCGCGGTGCTCGCCGCCTACCGTGACTCCTGACCGCGCCGCGCCGAGGATCGCCGGCGCCATCCAGTCCAGGGGGAGGCATCGGAGGGGGCCGTCGCGCCGGAGGCGCGCCTGTGAGACGCCCCCTCCGACTTCCCTCAAGCCTTCCGCGCGCTGAGCCGGCTCATTCGTCGCGCGGCTCCTCGCGGAGGAACCGCCCGGAGCGCAGCTCTGCGAGCGTCTGCTCGATCTCGGCGCGCGTGTTCATGACGAACGGCCCGTACCGCGCGATCGGCTCGTGCAGCGGCCGGGCGGCCGCGAGCAAGAAGCGACCGCCCTCGTCACCGGCGTCGGCCTCCACGAGGTCGCCGTCACCGAAGACGACGAGGGCCGGCGCGCGCACGACCTTGCGCTCGGGTCCGAACCGGACCGCGCCCGCGTCGACGTAGGCGAACGCCGTGTGGCCCCGCGGCACGACGTCGCGGAACGTGGTGCGCGGAGCGAGCACGACGTCGACGAACTTCGGCGCGACGGCCAGGCCGCTGACCGGCCCCGTGAGGCGGCCGTCCATCGCCTCGCCCGCGATCACCCGCACCTCGGCTCCGCCGTCCGTCGTCGCCGGCGGCAGGCCGTCCGCCTGGAGGTCGCGATACTTCGGGCGGCTCATCTTTTCTCGCGCCGGCAGGTTGAGCCAGAGCTGCAGGCCGGCGATCCCCTCCGGCCGCACCTGCGGCATCTCCTCGTGCATGATCCCGCTGCCCGAGGTCATCCACTGGATGTCACCGGCGCCGATCGCTCCGCGATGGCCCAGCGAGTCGCCGTGCCGCACCTCCCCCTTCCGGACGAGCGTCACCGTCTCGATGCCCCGATGGGGATGGTACGGGAAGCCCGCCTCGTAGTCGGCCGGGCTGACCGACTCGAAGTGGTCGAGGAGCAGGAACGGGTCGAGGTGGTCGAGTCGACGGGTGCCGATGCTCCGGCGGAGGTGGACCCCGGCGCCTTCGACGACGGGCTCGGGCGTGATGACGTCGGCGACCGGGCGCGCTGACTGGCTCATGGGCTGGCTCCTTTTCCGGGCAATTACTTTGATATCGAATGATTTGATGTAGGATGGATGGCGAGGGATTCACGGGCCGGAGGGACGGGATGGGGACGCACTACCGCGGGCGGGCGGCCGAGGTCCGGGCCCTCGACACGTACATCAAGCTGACGCGGGCCACCAGCTCGGTGGGTGTCCGGCTGAGCCGAGGACTGGCGGAGGCCGGGCTGACGCCGACCCAGCTCGGCGTCCTGGAGGCGCTGCTGCATCTCGGACCGCTCGGGCAGCGCGTCCTCGGCGGCAAGCTGCTGATGAGCGGTGGCAACATCACGACCGTCGTCGACAACCTCGAGCGTCGGCGTCTGGTGCGCCGCGAACGGCGCGGTGACGATCGCCGTCACGTGACAGTCCACCTCACCTCCGAGGGCCGCCGCCTCATCTCCCGAGTCTTTCCCGGCCACGTGGCGGCCATCGTCGAGGCGTTCTCCGCGCTCACCCCCGCCGAGCAGGAGCAGCTCGGCCGGCTCGCGAAGAAGCTGGGCCGCAGCGTCAGCCGACCTGGTAGCGCTTGAGCGCCGCCTGGTCGAAGGCGAGGCCGAGCCCCGGCTTCGTCGGCACCACGAGGTGGCCATTCTCGAGCGTCGGCGTCTCTTCGTAGAGCCGCACCGTCCACGGCATGTACTCCACGGTGAGCCCGTTGGGGATCGCCGCGATCAGGTGCACGTGCAGCTCGGGCACGAGGTGGCTCACCACCGGCAGGTTGAACGCCTCCGCCATGCCCGCCACCTTCATCCACTGCGTGATGCCGCCGACGCGCAGCAGGTCGATCATCACGATGTCGATCGAGCGCGCCTGCAGCATGTGGCGGAAGGGCACGATGCCGTAGTGGTACTCGCCGGCGGCGATCGGCGTCGCGAGGTTGTCGGCGATGCGCGCGAGACCGGAGAAGTCGTCGTGCGCGGTGGGGTCCTCCAGCCAGAAGAGATGGTAGGGCTCGACGCGGCGGCCCACCTCGATCGCCTGGTTCACGCTCCAGAGCTGGTTGATGTCGCACATCAGGTCGACGTCGGGGCCGATCGCCTCGCGCATCACGCGGACGCGCTCGACCGAGGCGGCCACCGTCGGCTCGCTGCCGCACTGCATCTTCATCTGGCGGAAGCCCATCTTCACCAGCCGCGGTCCGGCCTCGGCCAGGTACTTGACCGGGTGCGCGCGCAGGAGCGCGCCGCTCGCGTAGGTCGGCACGCGCTCACGCAGCCCGCCGAGCAGCGCGGCAACCGAGCGGCCGAGGGCTTTGCCCTTGAGGTCCCAGCACGCGATGTCGATCGCGGAGAGGGCGAGCGTGAAGATGCCGCCGGGGCCCGAGCTGCCGGCCGCGCGCCGCGCCTTGGCGGCGATGGCCTCGGTCTCGGCGGGATCGTCGCCGATCAGAAGTCCGGCGAGCCCCTCCACCGCCGCCCGGAGGGCCGGGGTGAGGGCGCCGCCGAAGAACGTGAGGCCGATGCCCGTGAGGCCCTGGTCGGTGCCCAGCTCCAGCGTGACGAACTCGCGCGTGTCGGTGGGCGCCGGGAGCCCCACCACGAGCGGGTTGTCGGCGGGCGTCCTGAGGATCCGCGTGGTGACGTGGGTGATTTTCATCTCGGGGCCTCCCGGGCGTATGCTACACCGCACTCGCGAGGGAGGCCGGATGGCAGACTACCTGCTCACCGAGAAGGCGGACGGCGTCGCGATCCTCACCCTGAACCGGCCGAACCAGCTCAACGCGCTCAACCGCCAGCTCTCGGCGGAATTGCACGAGGCGGTCACGCGCGCGGTCGCCGACGACGACGTCGGCTGCATCGTCATCACCGGCGCCGGGCAGAAGGCGTTCTCCGCGGGCGGCGACATCCACGAGCAGCGCGAGGACGACAAGAAGTACACGCAGGCGGAGCTGGATGCGCTCGGCGCCGAGCGCGCCCGCGGCTTCTACGAGATCGGCGCCTGCGCCAAGCCGACCATCGGGATGATCAACGGCCTCGCTTACGGCGGCGCCGGCGTGCTGGCCTCGTCGCTCGACATGCGCGTGGGCTGCGAGCACGCGTCGTTCCGCTTCCTGGCCGCCGCGTACGGCCGCATCAACACCACGTGGACGCTACCCAATCAGGTGGGCTGGCCCATCGCGAAGGAGCTGCTGTTCTCCGGCCGGGAGGTGTCGGCTCCGGAGGCGCAGCGCATCGGCCTGCTCAACCACCTGGTGCCGTGCGCCGAGCTCCGCGACAAGACGCTGTGGCTGGCCATGATGATCGCCAAGAACCGCCGACCGTCGGTGATGGGCGTCAAGGCCCTGCTGCTGCAGGGCATGGGACGCGATCTCGAGCAGCAGTGGAAGAACGAGCGCGACTACACGACCAACGTCGCGCGCCCGGCGAAGGCCGAGGACGCCTTCCCGGACTTCATCGCTCGCAAGGGACGCTCGAAGGACTGAACCGGAAAGGACAGCCATGGCGACGATCACGGGCTCCGAGGTGCTGGCGACGGCGCTCCGCACGCAGGGCGTCGACACGATGTTCTACCTGATGGGCGGGCCGATGCTCGAGACGGAGGCCGCGTGCATCCAGCTCGGCATCCGGGCCATCGACCACCGGCACGAGCAGGCCGCCTCCTTCGCCGCCCACGCCTACACGCGCGTGATGCGGCGCCCCGGCGTCTGCATGGGCTGCTCGGGTCCCGGCGCCACCAATCTCTTGACCGGCGTCGCGACCGCGTTCACCGACTGCGCCCCGCTCGTGGCCATCGGCGGCTCGAGCCCGCGCGTGTACCTGGGCATGGAGGCGTTTCAGGAGATCGACCAGCTGGCGGTGTTCAAGCCCGTCACCAAGTGGGCGGAGCGGATCTACGACGCCAAGCGCATCCCCGACGTGGTCGCCACCGCGTTCCGCCAGGCGACGAGCGGGCGGCCGGGCCCCGTGTACATCGACATGCCCGGCGACGTCCTCGGCGAGAAGGTCGAGGAGGACGCCGTCAAGTACGCGCCGGCGTGGAAGCCGGCGCCGCGCACGCTCGGTGATCCCGCGGCGGTGAAGGAAGCGATCGCGCTCCTGGCGAAGGCCGAGCGGCCGATGCTCATCGCGGGCAGCGGCGTGTGGTGGTCGGACGGCGCCGCCGCGCTGCAGGCCTTCGTCGAGGCCACGGGCATCCCGTTCTACACGAAGCCGATCTCGCGCGGCCTCATCCCCGAGGACCACGCGCTCTCGTTCCTGAACGCGCGCAGCAAGGCGTTCACCGAGGCCGACGTCGTCCTCGCCGTCGGCACCCGCTTCGACTGGATGATCCAGTTCGGACGGCCGCCGCGCTTCGCGGCCGACCTCAAGGTCATCCACGTCGACGTGAACCCCACCCAGCTCGGCCACAACCGCGCGGTGGACGTGCCGATCATCGGCGACGCCCGCGCCGTCCTCGAGCAGCTCCACGCCGAGGCGCAGGGCAAGATCAATCCCAAGACGTACGCGAGCTGGACGGGCAAGCTGCGCACGCTCGACGCCGAGAAGGGCTCGGAGCAGGACAAGGCGATGAGCAGCGACGAGCTGCCCATCCACCCGCTGCGCCTCTGCAAGGAGGTGCGCGACTTCCTCAAGCGCGACGCGATCCTCGTCGTGGACGGCCAGGAGATCCTCAACTACGGCCGCCAGGCGATTCCGACCTACATGCCCGGCCACCGGCTCAACTCGGGGGCGTTCGGCACGATGGGCGTCGGCCTGCCCTACGGCGTGGGCGCCAAGGTCGCCAGGCCCGACAAGCAGGTGCTGGTGCTGCACGGCGACGGCTCGTTCGGCATCAACGCCATGGACATCGACACGGCGGTCCGCCACCGGATCCCGGTCGTGTGTGTCATCAGCAACAACGGCGGCTGGACGGCGGACACGCCGTGGACCCGGCCGCTGCCCAAGCCCGGCCGCAACCTCGGCCACACCCGCTACGACCGCATGGCCATGGACCTGGGCGCGCACGGCGAGTTCGTCGAGAAGCCGCACGACATCCGGCCCGCGCTCGAGCGGGCGTTCGCGTCGGGCAAGCCCGCCATCGTCAACGTGATCACCGACCACAAGGCGCGCGCGCAGACGGTGCGGTTCTCCGCGTA
>WNGJ01000040.1_pt2 | contig 84655 bp, 74 predicted proteins | sample 5400611 | NCBI WGS metagenome assembly WNGJ01 (sample SAMN13153375, study PRJNA577476) | soil metagenome | isolation source: 40 cm soil or saprolite under Garry oak tree replicate 1 | place: USA:California | collected 2016-06-15 | reverse complement strand
GCCGGCCGGCCGGTGAGGTGGGCTGGCGGTCAGGCTGCCTGGCCCGGCGGCGGGCTGCTGTCCCCGGGCGGGACCAGGGTGACCTGGCAGCCGAGCCGGGCCAGGGCCTGCTGGTGGTGACGGATCAGGTGCTCGCGGTTGCGCTGGTCACGCTGGTCGTAGTAGTCCTCGCCGGCGTCGGCGTAGTCCTGGCCGCGGGCCATGACCGCCCAGGCTATGCAGATCAGGGTGCGGGCGACCGCGGTCGCGGCCTTCTTCTCATGGCCTTTGCTGAACCGGCGCGCCAGGCGGCGGAACCGGGCGCCGGGCCGGGTCCGGGTGCGGGCGGTAGCCCAGGCTGCCTCGGTCATGGCCGCGCGTAGGTGCCGGTTGCCCTGGCGGGCGGCGGCGTGCTTGCGCTTGCCGGCGGACTCGTTGTCGCCGGGCGCCAGCCCGGCCCAGGCGACCAGCCGGGCACCGGAGGCAAACCGGGTCATGTCCCCGCCGGTCTCGGCCACGATCACCTCGGCGGTGCGCTGGCCGATCCCCGGGATTGTGATCAGCCGGGCGATGACCGCCGCGAACGGGGCGGCCGCCTCAGCGATCAGCGCGTCCAGCTCGGCGATCTTGGCGGTGAGGTGATCGGAAGAAGATCCCGGACCCCGTGGCCGTGGACGAGGCCGGTGATCAGGCGGTGGCCCAGCAGTCGGCTGACCGGGTGCTGGCCAGCGGGGTACAGGCGGTGATCGGCGCCGCCGCTTCCGGTATGTCTCTGGCGATCATTGACAAGATCACCGGCGCGAAGGTGGTGGAGTGCTCTGCCTCGAACACGGCCCCGACGTTCACCAATTACCAGGACAACGGGTACTACTTCCGTACCGCGCCGAGCGACGTGCTACAGGGTCCCGTGCTGGCCGACACGGTCGTTTCGGACGGGCACTCCAAGATCGCGATCGTGGCCCGGGCGGACGACTACGGCAAGGGCCTAGCCGACGCCACCGCCAAGTCGCTGCGGGAGGCTGGCGCCACGGTGGCGCTCAAGGACACCTACGACCCGAACGCGACCAACTTCAACGCGACCGTCCAGAAGGTGGTCAACGCGAAACCCGACGCGGTGGTGGTCATAGCGTTCGAGGAGGGCAAGCAGATCGTCAAGGGTCTGATCGAGGCCGGCTACGGGCCGGGCAAGGTCGGCATGTACGGTGCCGACGGCCTGCGCAGTGAGGAACTGCCCAAGCTCGTTGACCCGAACAACCCGTCGGTGCTGGCCGGGATGAAGGGCACCGCACCGGCGTCCGCAGAGAACGCGCAGTTCGTCACGTCGCTCAAGCAGTTCGCCCCGGACCTGAAGGAACTGCAGTTCGCGCCACAGGCCTACGACTGCATGACCGCGATCGCGCTCGCCGCCCAGCAGGCGAAGACCAACGACCCGGCGGTGTTCAGGAACGCCATGGTGGGTGTCACCAGGGACGGCACCGAGTGCTCGACGTTCGCGGCCTGCAAGAGGCTCATCGGTGCCGGGACGAACATCGACTACCAGGGCGTCAGCGGTCCGCTGGACTTCATCGCCGCGGGCGAGCCGGGTGCGGCGACGATCGAGGTCTACGGCTATGACAAGTCAGGGAAACTGCAGTCGATAAAGACGGTCCAGTCGAGGCCGGTCCAGTGATGCCGTTCGCGCTGGCGGCTGCCAGCCGATCGGGGAAGGCGCCAGCTGATCCGGGAGGGAAGGCAGACCGTCATTCCACCCGCGCGAGCGTGCCAAGGTAGCACTCGATCACCTTCGGGTCGTCGAGGAGTTCCCGGCCGGTCCCGGTGTAAGCGTTCCGGCCCTGGTCCAGGACGTAGCCGCGATCGGCGATCTGCAGGCACCGCCGGGCGTTCTGCTCGACAATGACGATCGACACGGCCGCCTCGCTGACCTGGTGGATCCGGTCGAATACCTCATCCTGGATGCGGGGCGAGAGCCCGGCCGACGGCTCGTCGAGCAAAAGCACGGAGGGGTTCATCATCAGCGCCCGGCCCATCGCCAGCATCTGCCGCTCGCCACCCGACAGCGATCCCGCTTTCTGCCTGCGCCGTTCGGCGAGCCGCGGGAACAGCCCGGCCACGTCGGCGAAGCGCTCGGCGTATTGCCGCGGCCGCAGGTAGGTGCCCATCTCGAGGTTCTCTTCGACGGTGAGCGCGCCGAACACGTTGCGGGCCTGCGGCACGTACCCCACGCCGAGCGACACCAGCGCGTGGGCGGACAGGTTGGTGATCGCGTCACCGCGAAGAGACACCGTTCCGCTGCGCACGTTCAGCAGTCCGAACATGGCCTTGAGGAGCGTGGATTTCCCAGCCCCGTTCGGCCCTATGACCCCGACCAGTTCACCCTCGGCCAGCGTCAGCGTGCATCCATTGAGGATGTTCACCCCGGGCAGGTAACCGGCCACGATGTCCTGCGCGGCCAGCAGCGGGACGCCAGCGCTCATCTCACCCCTCGCCTCCGCCGCGGCGGCCGTGATGGGCGCCGAGATAGGCGTCGATGACCGCATGGTTCGAGCCGATGCTCGCGGGCGGGCCCTCGGCGATCACGCGTCCCTCCGCCATGCAGACCACCCAGTCGCTGATCCCCATGACGACGTCCATATCGTGCTCCACGAACAAGATCGTCATGCCCTCGTCGCGCAGCTGCTGGATGTGCCGCAGCAGCGACTGGGTGAGCGCCGGGTTCACCCCGGCGGTCGGCTCGTCAAGCATGATCATGGTGGGCCGGACCATCAACGCCCGGGCCAGTTCCAGCAGCTTGCGCTGGCCACCGGAGAGCGTCCCGGCGAATTCGCCGCGCATCCGGCCCAACCCGAACCTGGCCAGCATCTCGTCCGCCAGCCGCTCGATGCTTTCCTCACGCGCGCGCCACAGCGGGTGGACCAGCGCGGTGAAGAACCGCTCGCCTGCTTGCTGCCTGCTGCCGAGCTTGAGGTTCTCCAGGACGGTGAGCAGGGTCAGCGATTTGGTCAGCTGGAAGGTGCGCACCAGCCCGGCCCTGGCGATGCGGTAGGCGGGCAGTCCAGCCAGGGGCTGGCCCTCGAACGACCAGCGGCCGGAATCGGCCCGATCGAACCCGGTCAGCAGGTTGAACAGCGTGGTCTTGCCTGCCCCGTTAGGGCCGATGAGCGCGGTGATCGCACCGCGCTGCACCTCCAGCCTGCTGACCTGGACCGCGTGCAGCCCGCCGAAGGTCTTGGTGACACCCTCGGCCACGAGGATAGGGTCGGGCTTGGCGACCCCCGGTTCGGGCGGGACGCCCGGGAGCCGGGTGGCCCGGGGGCCCGCGTCAGCGGTCATTGAGCATCATCTCCCTTCGGTCTCCCAGGATCCCCTGCGGCCGGTAGATCATCAGGAGCATGAGCCCGGCGCCGACCAGCGCGAACCGGACCGCGCCCACCTCGGTGGGGCTGATGAGGCTGGCTGGGATGAGCCCGGAGCCGATGGCCTGGCGCAGGAAACTGTCGGCGCAAACCACCACGAACCAGAAGATGACCGATCCGACCACGGGGCCCAGGATCCGCCCGGCCCCGCCCAGTATCAGCAGCGTGTACAGGTAGAACGTGACCACCGGGTTGTACGCGTCCGGCTGGACCGCCTGGGTGTAGACGGCTAGCAGCATGCCCCCGAGCGCCCCCAGCACTCCGCCAAGCACCAGGCTCTGCAGCCGGTAGCCGAAGACGTTCTTGCCGAGGCTGCGGGCAGCATCCTCGTCCTCCCTGACCGACCGGACCACTCTGCCCCACGGGCTCTTGATGATCAGGAACATGAACACGCAGGCGAGCGCCACCAGTGACCACGAGATGACCATGATCCACAACGACCGCTCGCTGAAGCTCAGCTGGCCGAAACCGTACCGGCCGGCCGGGATGGGATTGATCGTATAGACCGGGTCGGCGAACCGCGTCAGGCCGTACACGCCCCCCGTAACCGGGGTAGCGAAGTTCGAGCGGTAGGTGTAGCGGAGTATCTCACCCGCCGCGATGGTCGTGATCGCCAGGTAGTCGGCCCGCAACCGCAGCGTGGGTATGCCCAGGAGCAAGGCGAGCGCGATGGCGAGGGCAATGCCGGTGATCACGCCCGCCCACAGCGGCGCGTTAAATGTGGTCACGGCGACGGCTACGCCGTAGGCGCCGACCAGCATGAAGCCCACCTGGCCGAAGTTCAGCAGTCCCGCGTAGCCGAAATGCATGTTGAGCCCGATGGCCGCGAGGGCGTAGATAGCCGCCTCCGGCCCGATGGCCGCGCGGGAGGCATCGGCGAGGATCACGAGGAGGTCCATCTCAGCCCACCCGTTCGCGTTGGCCGAAAATACCCTGCGGGCGGACCAGCAGCACCAAGATGAGCACGAGAAGCGCCCAGGCGTTCTGCAGTTCTACCGGGAACCAGATCGTCGACACCTGGGCTACGATGCCGACCACCAGGCTGCCGGCGATCACCCCGTACGCCGTGCCCAGCCCGCCGAGGATGACCGCGGCGAACATGAGCAACAGCAACCTGAAGCCCATGTCCCAGGACACGAGCTGAGCGAGCCCGAAGAAGACGCCGCCCAGGGCGGCCAGCCCGCCGGCCAGCAGCCACACGTTGAGGATGACCCGGGACACGTCGATGCCCGATGACTCGGCCAGGTCACGGTTGTCCGACACCGCCCGGATCGCCTTGCCCGTGCGCGTCCGCTGCAGCATCAGCGCCACGCCTGCCAGCACGAGCAGCGACAGCACGGTGATAACCAGGTCACGGGGCGCGATGGAGACCGGGCCCAACTGCCATTCCCGCTGGATCGTGTAATCGGCGTACGGCTGCGGCCGGGTTCCGAAGAGCACCAGGATTGTGTGCCTGATCAGCAGGGACAGGCCGATCGAGATGATAAACAGCTGGATCCGGCCGATCCCCCGCCGTCGCAGCGGCTTCCACAGGCCAAGCTCGAGCGCGCCGCCGAAGGCCGCACCGAAGGCCACGGTCACTAGCACGGCCGGGATCAGCTGCAGCTGAGGTCCTAGCACGGACGCGTTCAGCATGAAGGCGACGGTGGCGCCGAGCGTGACCAGCTCACCGTGGGCGAAGTTGATGAGCCCGGTAGTGCCGAAGATCAGCGAGAGCCCCACGGCGGTGATCGCGATGATCGAGCCGAACTTGATGCCCTCGACGAGCAGCTGGGCGAACTGGTCCAGCCAGGGGACAACATCATTCTGGGGAGGACCGCCGCCTCCCCCGCCTGACTGTCCGGGTCCGGTAGCTGGCGCCGGGGTGCCCGCCGTGAGCTGGAAGATCACCGCTCGCGATTCACCGGCCGGGACAGGGATGTCCTTGAGCGTCTGACCGCCGTCCCGCGCCGGGCTCAGGCCGGCCGGCAGGGTAGCCACGTCGAGGGTAATGGTGTAACGACCCGCTCCGGGCAGGGGGATTTCCCACTTCCCGTCGCTGGCGGTGGTGGCCTTCCCGATCTCGGCGCCGTTCCGGGTGGCGGTGATGGTAACTCCGGCCACAGCCGTGCCATCCGGAACACGCAGAGTTCCGTGAACAGACTGGCCCTGGGCGTAGCCGCCTGTCGGGGCTAGCAGCACCCCCAGCGCCAGCGCCAGCGCCGCCACCCGCCCGTTCACACTGCGCCTTCCTTTTGCCGCTACGAGCGGCCCGCTCAGCCGCCGAAATCCCCGCCACCGAAATCCCCGCCACCGAAGTCCCCGCCACCGGAATCGCCGTAACCGGAGGCAAAGAAGGCGTGGGGTGCGAGTGCCTGGCCGAGCAGGAACCCGGTGAACAGGCCGGGACCGAAGCCGAAGCCGCCCCAGTACGCCGGGGCGAAGCCGGCGTTGACATAGCTGACCGGAGCGCCGTTGACCTCCACGTTGCGCATCTCGGGCTCGATGCCCCGGTCGACCTTGTGCGCGCAGGCGGAGCAAGCCGGTACGGTGCGGCCGGACCCGCCGCTGGAAGGCGTCCAGTAGACATCGCGCACCGACATGCCGTGCCGCGGGTCGAAGAAACACGACGGACGCCGGTCGGGCCGCGGCTGGTCGGCCGCGCGGGCGTCCGCGCACGCCACGTGGTACTGCCCCTCGGCGATGGCCCGGCTGACCGCGCCCATGTCCTTGACCCGCGTGGCGGCATCGAGGGCCGCGGTGCCCCGCTCGTAGGCGGCCAGGGCCGCGCTTTGTTCCTCCGCGGCGTCCCGGTTGTTCTGGATCGAGACGTCGGCGTGGCGGTCGGTGAGCCTGTCGCTGAGCGCCAGCAGGTCGTCCTGGGCGGCCACCTTGGCATCCCCGAGCTCGCGCTGCCGGCGCTTGCGGATCGGGCGCCAGATCACGAAGAAGCCCAGCGGGGCCATCACAGCGATGATCCCGAGGATGATCAGGACGTTCCGCAGCGTATGCGAGGCTGGGCCGGCCGCGGCCCCGGCGGATCCCGGCTCAGCCTGCTGCTTCACATCGGTGACGAAAGCGGTCAGCGCGGCGAAGACGTCCTGATCCGCCTGATGCTGCTTGACCACCCGGGTCGCGATGCCGGCCGCGCCATGAGCAGGGAGCATGCCGGAGTTATAGGCGCCGAAATGCCGCAGCCGGGTGTCCAGGAAGCCGACGGTGAACTGCTCGTGCCCGTTCAGCGCGCTGATGATCTCGTTCATCGAGCTGTTGTAGCCCGAGGGGCCGGACGGGGCGACCACCAGGTAGATGGGTCGCCGCCGATCTGCCGGTCCAGCTTGGCCTGCTGACCTTGGGAGATCAAAGAGCGGCCGTCGCCGGCGACGCAGACTTCCTGCTTGGCCACGCAATCCGTGAGCGTGCTGGCGCTGGCCTGGACGGGGATCAGCAAGAGCGCCGCGAACACACCCACCACCAGGCCCAGCAGCTTTTTCATACCGTGGACCTCCTCCCGTATTAAGTTCTGAGCGACACAGCGTCCAGATATGTCCGGGGCGCTGGTGGAGGCTGCCACCGGCAGGTGCCTGGTAGCTGGCCCGACGGCAGCGGCCCAGCCTCGCCGGGTGCCGGCTGGCCGGGACCAGGCAAGCCGGCAACTGTGCAACCGGCGTGTCGGCTCTGTGATGGTCGTGTGGAGGGCTGTGCGGCGCCCGCGCCGAGACTCACGGCGCCAGCATCACCGCCTGCCCACGGCAGGAAGGCGGGCTGCTGATCGAAGTGACCTTCCCCGATACTCATATCGCCAGCCCACCGGGAGTGGAATAAGCGTGGCAGGCCCCCAAGGACGCAGCCGTGAGCTGACGGTAGGCCTGGGCGCTCATGCGCTCAAACGGTTCTGCACACGCCGGCCGCAGAGAATGTGGCCGATGGATGGGCCACCGAGCTCGTTCCAGCGTATTTGGTGAGGAGGCGCCATGGCCAGGCAGCAGCCGGCCTTCAGCGCAGGAGCTGACTTGACCGGGGAGACTGCCCGCAGATTGGACTGGACGGTGGTCGATGAGGGCTGGGGTCGTAGGGCCATGGATTTCGCGACGCCGCTCGCGCTCATCAGCGGGAAGGATTGCCGCTGCGCGCCGAAATCGACGTCGTGGGATACCTGGGGCGCAAGCCAGCGCGGCGCCTGACCACGCCACAGCACGCGGACCGGGTACAAAGTAGGGAGATTCTGTGACCACCAGAGACGGTGACGCGACCCAGGCCGCGCAGTTCCTGCGGCGTGCCGAGGTGAGCGACGCAGCGAAGAGCCTGTTCGACGAAGACATCGAACAGATGGGCTTCGTGATGAATGTCTCCCGGCTGTGGGCATACCAGCCGGGGGCGCTGAGCCGGCTGTTCGACCTGATGGGCGAGGTCACCTCGGCACGGCCGTTCACAGTCCGGGAACGCGGCATCCTCGTGATTGCCTGCGCATCGGCGCTCGGTGATTCCTACTGCTCGCTGGCCTGGGGCACGAGGCTGGCCGAGCACGGCGGGCCGCGGCTGGCGGCCGGGATTCTGCGCGGCGAGGACGACGAGTTGAGTGCAGCCGAGCAGGCGATGGCGGCATGGGCCCGTCGCGTCGCGCGCGATCCCAATGGCACAAACCTGAGTGACGTGCGGGAACTCAGAGAGGCGGGCTTCTCCGATGCCGATATCTTCGCCATGACGGTATATGTCGCGCTTCGGGTAGCGCTGTCTGCTGTCAACGACGCGCTGGGCGTGCGCCCGGATGCCGAGTACCAGGTGAAGGCACCGGCTGCCATCCGCAACGCCGTTACCTTCGGCCGCCCCATCGATGCCAGCCGGCCGCCGGGATCCTGACCGCGGCCGACGGTCCTGGCCAGCAGCTGGCCGGGACCGGCGTCAGCTGGGCGGACCATCGAGCGCGGCCGCCCGGGCTTGCAGCGCCGGGTTGGTGACCTCGCCGGCCATCGCCCGGGCCAGCGGCACGCTGGCTAGCTCGCCCTGCTCGGCCTGATAGATCAGCGCCCAGGCAATGAACTCGGGCAGGTCCGTCCGCAGCGCGTCCTGGTACAGGCGACGGGCCAGCGGCACGACCAGATCCGGGTGCTGGCGGACGGCGATCTCCAGATGACCGAGCGCCACGAATCCAGACATCCAGACGTAGCGGTCGGGCACGCGGTCACAGCGCCGCCGGGCTTCGATGATCCACCGGTCGGCCGCGGCCGCGTCGCCTGCGTGCAGAGCCAGCAGCGCCAGGGCTCGCCCGGCCATCCCCTCCCAGCATGGATCGCCCAGCTGGCAGGCCAGCGCGAACGCTTGCTCCGCGTCATCGCGTGCCTTGCCCCACTGCCCAGCTGCGATCAGGCAGTGTGCGCGCAGCGCCTGCGGCCAGGGCAGGAAGGCATTCCACCGTTCCCGGTCACAGATGTCGATGCTGCGCTCTGCGGCCGCGCGGGCTTGCTCAACCTTTCCCGCGAGCAGCAACGAGCGCGCCATGACGCCGGTCGACCAGGCCTCCTGCCGCTGGCTGTCCGCCGAACCCGCAGCCTGCGCGGAGTCGGCGAGAAGCGTTACGGCAGTGTCGTGATGGCCCTGGTCCGCCTCGTTCATGCCGCGGATCGCCAGCACCCCGGCACTCAGCGCTGGATCGCGAACGGCGTCGGCCTGCGCCGAGGCTTCGCGCAGCGCGCGCGCCGCAGATGCGTGCCGTCCAGCCTGCAGGTCTACGAACGCGAGCTCCCGCAGGATGTCCGCAGCCAGGCCGTGGCTGCCCGCAGTCCTGGCGGCGGCGATCGCGCGGTGCAACACCACGGCTCCTTCGCCGTCGAAGCCGCGGACCGAGTGCACGAGCGCGGAGCCCAGAGTCCTCAGCACGTCCGCGTACAGCAGCGGATCACTGGCCCGTTCGGCTTCCTCTGCCGCACGCCGCAGGGTTTCAATGCCGGCGTCAACCGACCCGGCGTCCAAGGCCGCGGTCCCGGCCCGCAGCAACGACCCGGCGACGACGCTGGCTCGCAGCCCGACGGGCGGACTCGCCGACGGAGCCAGGGCCGCAGCCCGCAGCGCCGGAGAGGGAACGATGCCTTCCCGGGCAAAGGTGGCCTCGCACGAGGCTAGCTGTATGGCGGCTCTGGCGGGATGCCGGCCGCGACCAGGGCGCGCAGGAACAGTTCCTGCGCGCCCTCGTCGAGTGCGTCCTGAGCCGCGGCGCGCCCGGCTGACTCGGCGGCCGCCTCGGCGTCGCCGGCGGCCAGCAGGCGCAGCGCCGCCTGGCGAAGTTCCTCCATCGACCGGGCCGCGCACCGGCCGCGGGCCAGCATCAGCCACATGTCGAATGCTGGGCAGTTGCGCGGCTCCACACCTGCCAGCAGTTCCCCGCCGATGTCGGCGGCGGGCAGGGAACCGTCCCACAGCGCCCAGACGTCAAGCCAGAACGAGCCGGCCGCCAGGCTCACCGGATCACCGCGCAGGAGCTGCGGGTCCCCGCAACAGCGGCGCAGATCAGCCAGACACCACCGCAGCGCCCCGAGCGGGTCATCCGCCTCCGGGAACAGTTCCGCTGCAAGCTCTCCCCTGGTCAGCGGCCGCTCGGCGAGAGCCACCCGGCCGAGCAGCGCCCAAGACTTCTGCCCTCGCGGCGGCTGGCACGGCTGCCCGGTTCCGCCTTCGATGCGCGGATGACCGAGCAGCCGCACCCGCAGGCTCACCGGTGCCGGGGCTCAGCCGGCCGCGGCCGTGGCCGGCCGGCCCTGGAGAGCGTGCACGTCGGCCGTCGTGAGGCCGTTGCCAGCGATACCCCAGTCACCACTGCGCACCTCCTCCACGACGACCCAGGTGACCGGTCGGAGGTTCTCACCCTCGATTTCGACCATCGTGTCGGTGATCTTGCGGATCATCTCCCCCTTCTGCGCCGGCGTGAACACTCCCTCAATCAGCTTCACGGTTACCATCGGCATTTCAGTTCTCCTTCTATGATGGATGCCCGGGCAAGCTCCATGATCGATGCCCGGACAAGTGAAACGTCTCATGGCACCGTGTGAAGCCCCGTGTGACCGAAGGAGTGTGGTGTACGGGCCCAGCACGGTGGCGGGATCCGCCGTGGCGTCAGCGGCCCGGCTGGCCCGGTGATGGCATTGGCTGGGAGAGCCTGGCCTCGGGGAGAATCGGCTCGAAGAGCTCGACGGGGTTGCCCGAGGGATCCTCGATGATGATCTGCTTGCCGCCAACCCCGGTGACGACGTCGTTGCGAAATCGGGCGCCGCTGCTTCGCAGTTCCTCGACAGCGGCAGCAAGGTCGGGGACCTCGACACTGAAGCGGTTCCAGCCGCCAGGCTCCTGCATCCTGCCGTCCGGCATCGGTGCGCCGCCCCCCGCCGGCCCGGCTGGACCGACCGGCTTTACCAGCACCAGGCGAAGGTCACCGCGGAGGAGCATCGCGAACAGGTCGTTCGGGTGCATCTGCAGCTCGAAGCCGAGGCGTGTGGTGTAGAAGTCGATCGCGGCGTCGATGTCATTGACGATGTAACGAACACTGACAGTAGTCATCAGCGAATCCTCTCTTGTTCCAGGGCCGGCATTCGGGGCGGGCTACTCATCGCCCGCCCGGGGTGCGCTCGTGGTAGCCGGCCAGCGGCTCGAACAGCTCGACCGGGTTACCCGACGGATCCTCTAGGAGGGCCTGACGCACGCCGACGGAGGTGACGATCTCGTGGCGGAACCGGACGCCGCGGGCGTGAAGCGCCTCGACGGCCGCCCCGAGGTCAGGCACCTGCACCACGATGCGGTTCCATCCGCCGGGGTCAGGTAGCGTCCCGTCCGGCAGGGCATGCGCCCCGCCGGGCACGCTGAGCAGCAGCCGCAGGTCGCCGTGGTAGAGCATGGCGAAGGCGGGGGAAGGCCGCAGTTCCTCCTCGAAGCCGAGATCATCACGGTAGAACGCGACCGCGGCGTCGAGGTCGGCTACGAAGTAGCGGACGGTCGCCCCGCGGCCGCTCACCAGCGCCCGCCCGCGACCGAGGCGGCGGAGCAGGCTGGCGGCGAACTCCGGTCGCGGCTCGACCGGCACGATCGGCAGGCGCAGGGCCTCGAGCGGGTCAGGCGTCACGACCTTCCCCCTCCTCGTAGACGCGACGAAGCGCGGCCCGGGCCCTGACCAGGAGCGTCTCGGTAGCATGAAGGCTCCGGCCGAGCACCTCGGCGACCTCGGCGACCGGCAGGCCGTCCAGATAGCGGAGCGTCAGCGCGGCACGCTGGTGGGCGGAGATACGCGATAGGGCCGCGTGGGCGGCCGCGATGTCGAGCCGCGCCTCCCAAGGGTCGTCGGCCGGCTCGGCTCCGCAGTCGATCACACCGAGCCTGCGGCGCTCCCGGTCGGCTCGCCGCCAGTGGTCGACCAGCTTGTGACGGGCGACGCCCACCAGCCAGGCGACCGTGAGGTCCGGCGGGTGATCCTGCTCGGCCGCCGCGACAGCCGCCAGGAACGTCTCCGCCGTCAGGTCCTCGGCCAGCACGGCGCTGCCGCACCGCGGCAGGAGGTACCCGTAGACCTGGGGCAGGGCGCGGTGATACAAGGCAGCCAGCGGAGTCTCCCCGCCCGGGTCCTCCTGCTCAATGCCCACACCAGATCATCGTCCGACGGCATCAGATTCCGAACATCGCTCAACGGAAAACATGCGGCGGAGCTTCACCCCGACACGCGGACCTCATACCAAAGGCCGCCGTTGAGGTCGAGGTTGTTGCCGCGCGCCTGGCCCCGTCCGCCATCGCCGACATAGGTGTAAAGAGGATGGCCGTTATAGGTCGCTTGCAGACCGCCGTCGGGCCTTTTGATGGTGCTGAGCTTGCCCGTGATGCCCGGCTCGGCTTTGGGATGACCGGTAACCGGCGGCCAGTAGGCCGTACACGACCCCGTGCATTTGGAGGTCGCCGGGGTATCGGGAGCGAACCAGTACAACGTGAGGCCGTTAGCGTTGGTGAGCACGGTGACACCACTGATCTTCGCGGTCTTCAAGTTAACCCCGGTGCCGGCCGCTGCCGCAGGTGGCGTGCCCGCGTTGGCCACCGCGACACCGAGCAGGGCCAAGGCGGCCACCGACACGGTGCCGACCGTACCGACCACCATCGCCACGGCTGCCTGCACCCCCGCCAGCATCCGGGCGCCCGGGCCGGCCGGCCCATCGGCCTGACGCACGGGACCTGCGGGACCTGTGGTGATTGCGGCCAGGGCCAGCAACGCAAAGGCGGCCACCTCGATCAGCCCAGCGGCGATCCCCGCTCTCGTGCGGACCTCCTTGAACCCGAACAGCCCGATCCACACCGCCAGCAGGTAGGCGCTGAGCGTGGACAGCGCGAACCCCGCACTCGCGGCGGCGGCCAGCCTGCTGCGTGTCACCAGCGCTGCTGCGGTCAGGACGGATCCCACGATGACCTGCAGCAGGAACAGCCAGCCAATCGTGGGGATCGACCGGTAGCCGGTGAGGTACAGGTACAGGTGGATGCCGGCGGACACGGCGAGCAGCAGCGCTCCCGCGGCCCTCAGCCTCAGCCGCAGCCAGCGGGCCGTCTTACCCCGCCGATGCCTGCCTACGCCCATCCTGTCCCTCCCCGGCGCTCCGCTGCACTCGGCGACCGGCTACCTGACCTCACCACCCTGCCACGCCGCGGCTCGATTTTCCGGGGCTCTTCTCAACACGTAATAGGGACGCATCCTGGCTTAGGTGCCGAGGTACTTGAGCACGGCTAGGACCCGGCGGTGGTTGGTGCCGGTAGGCGGCAGGTCGAGTTTGGCGAAGATGTTCGTGACGTACTTCTCCACCGCACTCGGGCTGACGTTCAGCATCGCGACGATTCTGCCTGTACGCAGCGGTCCTCCTGAGCCTCGCCGCCCTCCGGATGCGACGCGGCGATGCATAGGCCCGCCAAACCAGGCAGAACCTGCCGCCGTCACAGCGTCTTCGCTGCTCTGGCCACCGAGTGCCACGTGTCTACCCGAGGCGGCTGCCAGGCGGTCGATAGCGCCGTCTGTCTATCCGATTCGGATGTGTCAGCCATTCATCTCTAATCTGATCTGGATACTAGATGTTCGGCGAACAGAACCGCAGGATTGCTACTAGCTGTCTCCCTTTGATCGGAACGCAAGTGGCATCTGTGGCGCGCGCCGTCCCCCGCAACCGGAAACCTTCAGGGCTGCTGCCAACCCAGACTCCGCTGATGCTGCTGGACACCGATGGCCGGGCCGTCCCGTCCGCCGACCTCGAGATGCCTGGCGACGGCGTTCTCCTCGCACTACACCGGCAAATGGTGCTGGCCCGGCGTTTCGACACCCAGGCGACGGCACTGACCAAGCAGGGCCGGCTCGCCGTGTATCCGTCAGCCCGCGGCCAGGAAGCGAGCGAGATCGGCGCGGTCCTCGCGCTCCGCCGTCAGGACTGGCTATTCCCGACCTACCGCGACTCGATGGCCGCGGTGGCCCGAGGAGTAGATCCGGTCGAGGTGCTCACGCTGCTGCGAGGTGACTGGCACTGCGGTTATGACCCTTACGAGTACCGCGTCGCCCCCCAGTGCACCCCGCTGGCCACCAGTGCGCCGCATGCGGTCGGGCTGGCCCACGCGGCCAGGCTCAAGGGCGAGGACACGGTCGCCCTGGTCATGCTCGGTGACGGCGCCACGAGCGAAGGCGACACCCATGCCGCGCTGAACTTCGCGGCGGTCTGGACGTCGCCGGTGGTGTTCTTCGTGCAGAACAACGGCTACGCGATCAGCGTGCCGCTGTCCAAGCAGACCGCAGCCCCCTCCCTGGCCCATAAGGGAATCGGCTACGGGGTCCCCGCCATGCTGGTCGACGGCAACGATGCCGCCGCCGTCTACGCGGCCGTGCGACGTGCGGTGACATCCGCCGCGGAAGGCAGCGGGCCGACGCTGATCGAGGCGCTCACCTATCGCATCGAGGCCCACACCAACGCCGACGACGCCACCCGGTACCGCCACCAGGACGAGGTGGACCGGTGGCTCGCCCGCGATCCGCTGGCGCGGATCAGGCGGCATCTCATCGCGCGGGGCCTGCTCGACGAGTCCGCTGTGGCCAGCCTGGACGCCGAGGCCGAGGCCGAGGCGGCTGCGCTGCGGCAGCGGCTGAACGCCGACACAGTGCTCGATCCTGCTGATCTCTTCCGGTACGTATACGCGGAGCAGTCCCCGGCCCTGCGCTGGCAGCAGCGCGAACTTTCCGCCGAGCTTGCGGCCGCCGCGGACGATGCAGCGGAGGCCCGATGACCGCGATCGCCGAGCGCAGCCCCGCCGCTCTGGTAACGACGCCCGCCGTGACCATGGCGGCGGCGCTGAACCGGGCGCTAGCCGATGCGCTCAGCGATGACGAGACGGTGCTGGTGTTCGGCGAGGACGTCGGGCCGCTCGGCGGCGTGTTCCGGGTGACCGACGGGCTGGCGTCCAGGTTTGGCGAGGCGCGGGTCTTCGATACGCCGCTCGCCGAGTCGGGCATCGTCGGCACGGCCATCGGCATGGCGATGAACGGCCTGCGACCCGTCGTGGAGATGCAGTTCGACGCGTTCGCCTATCCGGCCTTCGAGCAGATCACCAGCCATCTGGCGAAGCTGCGGAACCGGACCAGGGGCCGCGTCGCGCTGCCCGTGGTGATCCGGATCCCCTACGGCGGCGGGATCGGCGGCGTGGAGCACCACTGCGACTCCTCCGAGGTCTACTACGCGCACACCGCCGGCCTGCGGGTGGTGACCCCGGCCACACCGGGGGATGCGTATGCGTTGCTGCGTCGCGCGATCGAGTGCCCGGACCCGGTCATCTTCCTCGAGCCCAAGCGCCGGTACTGGTCGAAGGAGACCACGGTGCTGGACCACGCGGGCGCCGCCCTGGACCGTGCCGTCGTCCGCCGAGCGGGCTCCGACGTCACCCTGATCGCGTACGGCGGGACGCTGCACACCGCGCTGGAGGCGGCGGAGGCAGCCGCCGAAGAGGGCCGCAGTATCGAGGTCGTCGACCTGCGGAGCCTGTCCCCGTTCGACGACGAGACGGTGACCGCCTCGGTGCGGCGAACCGGCCGTGCCGTGGTCGTGCACGAGGCGAGCCGGTTCTGCGGATATGGCGCCGAGGTCGCCGCCCGGCTGTCCGAGCAGTGCTTCCACTACCTCGAGGCACCGGTCCTGCGGGTGACCGGGTTCGACATCCCCTATCCCCCGCCGCACCTGGAGGAATATCACCTGCCTAGCGTCGACCGCATCCTCGACGCGATCGACGGCATGCAGTGGCAGGAGACCCGCCCGGCCGCGAAGGCGGACGGATAGATGCCCGCGTTCCTCCTGCCCGATCTGGGCGAGGGCCTGACCGAGGCCGAGATCGTCGCCTGGCACGTCCAGGCCGGAGACACCGTCACCGTCGACCAGGGCATCGTCGAGGTCGAGACGGCCAAAGCCGTGGTCGAGGTCCCCGTCCCGTTCGCGGGCCGCGTCACCGAGCTGCACGGCCAGCCCGGCGACGTGGTGATCGTGGGAGAGCCCCTGGTCACCGTGGACACCGCGGGGCCATTCGCCGAGCCGGGCGTCGTCGTCACATCCCCGGCCCGCCCCGCCGACCCGGACGCCGGCGAGAGCGGTAGCGTTCTCATCGGGTACGGCACGTCTAGCGGGCGCCGTCGGCGTCACCGGGCCACCCGGTCATCGGCGGTACCCCCGGCGCCAGGCGCCCCCGCCGCTGGTAGCGCCATCGTGGGCGGCAACGGCGTTCCGCCGCGTGCGTCCAACGGCCGGGCGGCCGTGGCCTCGCCGCTCATCAGGCAACTCGCCCGGAACGCCGGCGTTGACATCACGGCCGTCCACGGTTCCGGCCGCGGTGGCCTGATCACCCGCCGGGACGTCGACGCGGCTATCAGCGTCCGCCGGGCGGAACAGGCCTCCAGCCTCGAGGTTGCGCCGGCCATCCTCCCGGGCACCGGCACCGGGGCCACCCGGATCCCGATACGAGGCCTGCGCAAGTCCGTCGCCGACAAGCTCAGCCGGTCGCGACGGGAAATCCCGGAGGCGACCGTCTGGGTCGATGTGGATGCGACCGAGATGCTCGCGCTGCGCGCGACGCTTAACGCCGGCCAGCCGGGACCTAAGATCAGCCTCCTGGCGCTGCTGTCCCGGTTCACGGTTCTCGGCTTGCGGCGCTTTCCGGAACTTAACGCCCGGATCGACGGCGATGAGATCGTGCTGAGCCCGTCGGTAAACCTGGGCTTCGCCGCCCAGACCGATCGCGGGCTGATGGTGCCCGTCGTGCGTGACGCCCAGGCGCACACCCTTGAGGAGCTGTCCACGGCAATCGCCGAACGGACCCGGTGCGCCAGAGAAGGCAAGCTCGGTCCCGCCGACCTGACTGGCGGCACGTTCACCGTCAACAACTACGGCGTGTTCGGCGTGGATGGCTCGGCCGCCATCATCAATCACCCCGAAGTCGCGATCCTGGGCATCGGCCGGATCATTCAGCGTCCCTGGGTCGTTGACGGCCAGGTGGTGCCCCGCCAGATGACCGAGCTTACGCTCGCGTTCGACCACCGGGTCTGCGACGGCGGGACGGCGGGCGGCTTCCTGCGCTTCATCGCCGACTGCGTTGAGCTCCCGGCGAAGATCCTGCGGTACCTGTAGGCCACGCCGCTACGGGGCGCGGCCGAGCTCATCGAAGATCAGCACGGTCTGCGTCGACCGCACCTCAGGCATGCTCTGAAAGCTGTTCAGCACCAGCTCCCGCAGCGCGGCGATGTCGCGGGTCCTGACCAGCAGCACGATATCGGCGTCCCCGGACACCAGCGCCGCGTGCTCGACCTCCGGAATCGTCATGAGCCTGGCCCGCAGCGGCTTCCAGGCCGGCTGAGCGATCGTCAGGTGCACGTACGCGGACAGGCCGTACCCGTACCGCAGTGGGTCCACCCGGGCGGTGTAGCCGGTTATCACCCCGGTCTCTTCCAGCCGCTGGACGCGCAGGTACGCGCCGGCCCGAGAAATATGCAGCCGGGCCGATAGCGCCCGCATCGAGATGCGCCCATCCTCGCGCAGCACCGCCACGATGGCCCGGTCGACGTCATCGAGCGGGGGCGGCTGGGTTCCGGAGCCGGCATCGTCGCCGGGCCTAGACGCCATGACCTCAACTTACCGTCTAATAGGCCCACTATCGCCGCCGCGGCTCCCACCGCCCCGAGTGCAGTTGACGTGACATTTATAACGGCAGCTGTCGCCGTTTCCGCGGCCGGACTGCTGCTCCTCGCGGCGGGAGTCGCCGGAGTGACGGCGGGTTCGGCGGTAGGACCGGCCGTAGGACGGGCGGGGAAACTGAGCGTGGAGGTCGGCGCGGAACTCGGCACCGAGAACGGGGACCTCATGACCGGCAGGGTGAATTGCCGCGTGTGCCCGGGGCTAGGGGGCGCTGGGCTAGGAATGGCGCCGATGCCTGATGATTGCTGGCGGTAATGGGGCGTGAAGTACGTGCCGGGGGCGGGCGCGTTGCCTTGCTCTTCGCCAAAGCTCGCGCTCCCGCTTAGCTGACTAGGCGACGCATGAACGCCCAGGCGTCCCGCCGGGCCAGCGGCCGACGTCAGGCTGGGCCGGGACAGGTAATACGATGTCCCTGTTATCGCCAATACCGCAAGTATTATCACAACCGGACCCGATTTTCTCCAGTTGCACTTTCTTGGCTTCTTATGCTTATTCCTGGGAATTTTTCGCCGGAAAACCAGGAATACGCTGGATGGCTCCTCACCCCAGGAATCCACTTTGCCATCTCCCATCGCGAGCTCCTTACGGCCCATAACGGTCGACTTGTCGGCGGACGTGGTCAATTCTCGGGGGATCACGCTCGGTGCCACAGAGCTTAGGCCATGGCGTGCTCCATAAGGCCCGCGATCGATAAATTTGCGCGCCGCCGTCAGTGCATAGCAGGCAATAGCGATGATACGGATCGTAAAACCTCAGCCCGTTCGGCCCTTAGTCCGTGGCTATCTCACGGTGATGTCTACTTGATGAGCGGGTCACGGGGCAGGCCGAGTATCCGCTCGGCTATCTGGTTCCGCTTGATCTCCGACGTGCCGCCGGCGATCGACATGGCCCGGTTCATCAGCACGAGCGTGGCCGCCATCGCGCCGTCACCAGCCAGGAACGCCGCGTCCGGCCCCGCGAGTTCCGCCATGATCGCGGCCGCCTCGTGGCCGAGTTCGGACAGCAGCAGCTTGGCGATGTTGCCCTCCGGCCCCGGGCCATGTCGATCACCGCCGCCCGCCACCGCCCGGTAGGCGCTGCGCTGGTTCAGCACGCCCAACGCGTGCGTGCGGGAGATATGCCTGCCGACCCGTCCGGCCCCGCCGGCCAGCCGCTCCAGGTGCGCGTCGAGCGGGGCGATGAACGCCTGGCCCGGCATCACCATGCCGCCGTCGCCGCCGCCGATGCTGACGCTCTCGTTGCCGAGCGTCGCGCGCGCCACGGTCCAGCCGGCGTCTACCGGTCCGACCACGTCGGCGTCGGGGACGAACACGTCGTCGAAGAAGACCTCGTTGAAATCGGAGTTCCCGGTCGGCATCTTCAGCGGCCGGACGGTGACGCCGGGCGCGTGCATGTCGATCACCATCATGGTGATGCCCTCGTGCTTGGGCGCGTCCGGGTTGGTCCGCACCGTGGCCAGGCCGAAGCTGGCCATGTGCGCGCCGCTGGTCCAGACCTTCTGGCCGTTGATCCGCCAGCCCCCACCCCCTGGCCCCTCCCCCTTCACCCGGGTCGCCTTCGTCCTGATGCCCGCCGCGTCGGACCCCGCGCCAGGCTCGCTGAACAGCTGGCACCAGATCACGTCCTGGTTGAGCGCTGGGCGGACCCAGCGCGCTATCTGGTCCGGGCCGGCGTGCTGGATCAGGGTCAGGATGATCCAGCTGGTGATGCCGTAGCCGGGCCGCTTGATCCCGGCCGCGGCGAACTCCTGCTCGATCACCAGCTGCTCGATGGCGGACGCGTCCCGGCCCCACGGCTTGGGCCAGTGCGGCATCACGTAGCCGGTCTCGATCAGCGCCTGCTTCCTTTCCTCGCCCCTCAGGTCGCGCAGCCGGGCGACGTCGGGCGTGATCGCCGCCCGGATCGGCTCCGCCGCGGCGGGCAGGTCAATCGCGGCGGCGCGGCGCACGCCGCGGCGGACCAGATCGGTAACCTCGATCGCCGCCTGCTCGGTGTCCGCCACCGCGGCGATCGCCGCGGCCCGGCGCAGGTACAGGTGCGCGTCGTGCTCCCAGGTGAACCCGATCCCGCCGTGCACCTGGATGTTAAGGCTGGCGTTGCTGACCGCGGCCGGCACGGCCAGGGCCGCCGCGATAGCCGCGGTGTACCTGAGCTGATCACCGCCGCCGGTCCCGGCCCGGCCCGCATCCCACGCGGCGGCCGCCGCCAGCTCGGCCGCCACCAGCATGTTCGCACAATGGTGCTTGACCGCCTGGAAGGTCGCGATCGGACGGCCGAACTGCTGGCGGATCTTCGCGTACTCGGCCGCCTGCTCCGTGGTCTCGCCGGCGATGCCGGCCGCCTCCGCCGCGAGCACCGCCCGGGCCACGGCGGTCAGCAGCCCGCGCGCGCCCGGCAGCACCGTCGCCGGCGCCGCGTCGAGCCTGACCCGGGCCGCCCGCCGGCTCTGGTCCAGATTGGCGGGCACCTCGGCCTGAACGCCGCCGGCCGACTTCTCGATCACCAGCACGTCGTCACCGGCCGGGACCAGCAGCACGTCCGCCAGGTGGCCGCTGATCACGACGCCGGCCTTCCCGGTCGCGGCGCCGTTAGCGCAGATCACCTCGCCGCCCAGGGCGGCCGCACCGATCACGCTGCCGTCAGCCAGCGCGGTCAGCAGCCGCTTGCGCAGGTCAGCAGGCCCGGCCACCGCCAGCACGGCGCTGGCGATCACGGTCGGGACGAACGGCCCCGGTGCGAGGTACCGGCCCATCTGCTCCGCCACGACCAGCGTCTCGGTCAGCCCGAAGCCCGAGCCGCCGTGTTCCTCCGGAAGGTGCAGCCCGAGCAGGCCCAGGCCGCTCAGCTCGGCCCAGAAGGCCGGCCGCGCGTCCGTTTCGGCCACGAGCAGGCTGCGGGCCGCCGCGCGGGACTGGTGCTTGGTCAGGAAGCTGGCGACGGTCTGGGCGAGGGCACGGTGCTCTTCGGTGATGGCGATCGACATAGCCAAATGATTCCTCTTTTATGGGGCGCTGGCTATCAGGCCCGAGCCCGGGAATTGCGGTCGCGACCGTAAGAGCTCCAGTCCGGGATGTCGTGGGGGGCGCCGAGCCGGGCGCTGATCTGCGCCGCGGTGCGGCGCACCGCGGCGGCCGTCGACGGGATCGTCGCCGCGTCGACCCGCGAATCGGGCCCTGAGACGCTGATGCTCGCTACGACTCTCCCGGTCCGGTCGAAGACCGGGCCGGCCACGCAGCACAGGTGGGGTTCGAGCTCTTCGCAGTCCACCGCGTATCCGCGTTCACGCACCCCGGCGAGATGGCGGTGGAGCTCGTCCCGGTCGGTGATCGTGTGGTCCGTTCTGGCCTCCAGGCGGGCGTCTGGATACAGCGCGTCGATCTCATCAGCTCCGAGACCGGCCAGCAGCGCCTTGCCCATCGAGCTGCAGTGCGCCGGCGAGCGCTTGCCCACCCACGAGTGCATCCGGACCGTCTGCCAGCCATCGACGACTTCGACGGTGACCGCCTCGCTGCCCTTCAGGACACCCAGGTGCCCCGTCTCGCCCAGGCTCTGGACGAGGCTCTGCAGGTAGGGCAGGGCGGCCCGGCGCACCTGGTCCTCTGCCGCGGCGAGTTCGCCCAGCGCGGCGAGCTTGCCCGACAAGCGGTACCGGCCCGGCTCTCCGGCCGGTTCCAGGTATCCGGCCGCGGCCAGCGTGGCCGCGAGCCGGGAGGTTGTCGACCTGTGCAGGCCGAGCTGCTGCGCCATCTCCCCGATGCCGATCACGGAACGGTCGCGCTCGTACATGTCCAGGATCTCCAGGCCATGGAGGAGGGAGCCGATCAGTCCCTTCGCCGCATCCGTCGCCATACCCGTCAGCGTACGGTCCGCCCTGCATGCCGTCCTGCGCGGTAGCCCATCGTCATGCCGACGGCGAGCGTGGCACCGGGACCCGGATATCCGTCGCCCGTCCAGAACGCCGCGGTATTGCCGACGGCGTACAGGCCAGTGCGGGGACTGCCATCACGGTCAAGCACGACCCCTTCGGTGTCGGTGACCGGTCCGCCCTTGGTCCCGATGGTCCCGGCCAGGACCTCGACCGCGTAGTACGGCGCCCCGTCGATGGGCCCGAGGCTCGGATTCGGGCGCACGGCCGGGTCACCGCAGAAGCGCTCGTAGGCGTCCTCGCCGCGGCCGAAGTCCCGGTCGACCCCCTCGGCACACGCGTCGTTCCACCGGCAGACCGTGCCGGCCAGGGTGGCCGGGTCGACTCCGATCCGGCCCGCGAGCTCGGCGAGCGAGCCGCCGCGTGCCACCCAGCCCGGTACCGGTCCGTCCCTGGGAAGGCCCGGCATCGGATATGCCGCCCGGTACGTCTCGTCGAAGATCAGGTGAACGGCCCCGTCCTGGCGGTGCAGCGCCTTGCCGATCTCGTTGTACGGCCGCGCCTCGTCGACGAAACGCCGGCCCGCGGCGTTGACCATGATCTGCCGCGGCAGGCCGCGCTCCCGGATGAGCGACCGGTAGAACTGCTCGCCGAGCAGCGTCTCGCCGGGGACCGCCATCATCGGCATCCACCAGCCCTCCGCCATGTTGTCCGTCCTGGTTCCGGCCTGCCTGGCGATGCGCAACCCGTCGCCGGTGTTAGTGGGCGGCGCCCCGCTGGCCCGCTGCGCTCGCGGCTGGAGCCGGGCGCGCAGCTCCCGGTCCCAGTCGAAGCCGCCGGTGGCGAGGATCACCGACCGTGCGCCGATCCGGCTCACCCGGCCCGCACGCTCCAGATCGGCCGCCCCGGGTTCGGCTCCGGTCAGGCGCACACCGGTCAGCACCCGGACACCGGCCTTGACCACGCCATCGAGCAATCCGGCGACGAGGGCCAGACCGCCGGTCCTGATGCCGCTCCGCTCTCGTTCGCGAAGGAGTCCCCAGTCGAACCGCTCCGGATAGCGCCAGCTCTCCCATTCGGCGAAGGACATCGGCAGGTACCCCGGCGGCACCAGGATGCGTGCCGTCAGCGGAGTGAGCGTGTTGATGTCGATGGGCTCGGAGTCCAGGGCCCGGCCGCCGAGCGTCGCACCCGGCCGAGACGGGTGGTAGTCCGGATAGCGGGGGCAGGCCACGAACCGGTGGGCGCTGCTGCGCTCGACGAAACTCGCCATCTCGGGCGCGGTGCTGATGAACACCTCGGTCATGTGGCGGTAGCGGTCGCTGAAAATGCCGTCCAGGTAGGCGGCCGCGTCGCCCGGCGTGTCGCTGTCCTGGAGATGGTTGCCCGGCACCCAGACACGTCCGCCGGACAGCGCCGTGGTCCCGCCGAGCCACTCGCCGCGCTCAACCAGCAGGACGTCTGCGCCCTCGGCCGCCGCGGCCAGCGCGGCGGTGAGCCCGGCCGCGCCACTTCCGGCCACGACCACGCCGGCTTGGAGTGGCAGCACTGCCTCCGGCGGCATCATGGCGCCCATCCCGCGGCCGCGAGCGTCGCGAGGTCGGCCGGCAGCCGGGGTTCCGGATCAGCGCCGTCGACCAGTTCGTACACGGTGGGGCCATCGAAGCCGAGTCCGGCGAGGGCCTGGGCGAACCCGGTGAAGTCGACCTCGCCGCGGCCGGGCGAGGTGTGCGCCCACGTGATGCGCCAGGTGTCGCTGATATGCGCGAGGGCGAGGTACTCCCCGACCTGCCGCACCCCCTCGGCGGGATCCTCGATCGCCAGCGCGTTGGCCACGTCATAGGTGATGCGCAGCCGCGGCGAGCGCCAGCGTTCCGCGACCTCGACCAGATCGCGGGCCCGGCCGAGGTATCCGTAGGGGCTGTTCTCCAGGGCGATCGTGATTCCGAGGTCTTCGGCCCGGGCCAGCAGCCGTCCGAGTCCGGAGTCGAGGACCGCCCGCGCGGCCTCGGCGGGGGCCGGCGCCAGGGCGTGCTGGCGGCCCGGGATCACGACGACGAAGGAGGCGCCGAGATCGGCGGCCAGCTCGATGTTGGCGATGAGCTGACGTTCGCTGATCTCGCGGATCTCCGGGTTGGTGCTGATCAGGTTGATGTCCGCGAAGCTCGGGTTGACCGACACGACCCGCATCTGCAGGGTGCTGAGCGTCCGCGCGAGTTCCCGGCGCTCGTAGGGCCCGAAGGCCGGGGCGAACAGATGTGGCGGAGCGGTGGTCAGCTCCAGCGAGCCGAACCCTTGCCGGGCGAGTGCCCGCAGCGCATCCGGCAGCGGGGCCAGGTGCAGCCAGCCGAAACTGCACCCGGACAACGGCAGTGCCTGCTCGCGCCCTGGCGGCGCCCTCACCCGCCCTCCCGCAGGTTGAGAACGATGATGCGCGGGTCGGTCATGTCCTGGATCGCATACCGCGGTCCCTCCAGGCCGTAACCGCTGTTCTTGACCCCGCCGTAGGGCATCGCGTCGGCGTGATAACTGGACGTGTCGTTGATCATCACGCCGCCGACGCGCAGCCGGCGTGCGGCGTGGAAGGCCGTCTCCAGGTCGCGGGTGAACACCCCCGCCTGCAGGCCGTACTCGCCCGCGTTGATCACGTCGATGGCCTCGCCGAGCCCGCCGACCGCAACCAGCGCGACGGCCGGGGCGAAGATCTCCTCCGTCATGATCCGGCTGTCCGGCGGCGGGTCACGCAGCAGCGTGGGGATAAGCACCGGCCCGTCGCGTTCACCTCCCGTCACCGCGGTGGCGCCGCGCTCGACCGCCTCTGTGATCCAGCCCTGCGCGCGCTCCGCCTCGGCCGGGGCGATCAGGGGACCGACCTGCACACCCGGAGCCCGGGGATCGCCGACGCGCAGCGCGGCCACCCGTTTCGCCAGCAGGCCGGTGAGCTCGTCGATGACCGAGGCATGCGCGAGGAGCCGCTGCACGCTGGTGCACACCTGCCCCGCCTTGCGGTAGCCGGCCCGGGTGACCAGGTCGGCGACGAGCTCCAGGTCCGCGTCGGCGGCCACGATGGAGGCACTGTTGGAGCCGAGCTCCAGATGCGACTTGGCGATGCCGGAGTTCTGCTTGATCGTCAGCCCCACCGCCGCCGAGCCGGTGAAGGTGAAGAAGCGGACCCGCCGGTCGGCCACCAGCGCGGCGCCGGTCGTCTCGCCGGGCCCGCAGGTCACCTGCAGGAAGCCGGGGGGCAGTCCCGCGTCGAGCAGGATCGCGGCCAGCGCGACCGAGCACAGCGGGGTCTGCTCGGCGGGCTTGAGCACGACCGCGTTGCCGGCCGCGATCGCCGGGGCGACCTTGTGGATGACCGTGTTCAGCGGGGCGTTGAACGGGGTGATCGCCGCCACCACGCCGACCGGCACGCGGATGGTGAAGGCCAGGCGGCCCTCGCTGCCGGGGGTGGCCGCCACCGGGATCTCCTCCCCGGCGATCCGGACCGACTCCTGCGCCGACAGCCGCATCGTCGTGACCGCGCGGGTCACCTCGGTGGCCGCGTCACCGGGCGTGAACCCGGTCTCGGCGACGTAGAGGTCGCAGATCTCGGCCCGGTGCTCCTCGATCAGCCGGGACGCCTCACTGAGGATGTCATGACGCCGGGTCGGCGGCATCGGGCGCAGCGCGGCCGCGGCTGCGGCCGCCACCGCCTCGTCGACGTCGCGGGGCCGGGCCTGCTGGACGGCGGCGAACGGCTGCCGCGTGTACTTGTCGATCACGGCGAGCTCGATCCCGCTGGTGCGCCACTGCCCGTCGATGAGAAGACCCGTGGCCCCGTTCAGCAGTCCGGCCATGTGCACACCATCTCCCTCTTGACGCGTGCATCACGCTGCCATACGGTCGCGAATTATGCAATGGCTTGCTTAATGCGCAAACAGGAAGGCCGGCATGAAGGGCGCCGAGATCATCACCGAGTACCTCATCCGCGAGGGCGTGCCCTACGTGGTGGGGTTGTGCGGGCATGGCGACCTGGGCCTGCTGGACGCGCTGTACGACCGGCGTGAGGAGATCCGCACCCTGTCGGTCCACCACGAGTCGGCGGCGGGCTTCATCGCCGACGCCTACTACCGGGTCCGGCACGAGCCGCTGGCCACGTTCACCTCCGTCGGGCCCGGCTCGGCGAACCTTCCCGTCGCCCTCGGGTCGGCCTTCATGGATTCCTCGGCGTTCCTGGCCATCACCGGGAACGTGCCGACGACACAGTTCAACCGCGGCCCCTTTCAGGAGACGGGCCGGTACTACCAGGCCGACACCCCGGGCGTGCTGCGGCCCTACGTCAAGCGCAGCTTCCAGGCGACACGCGCTGACCAGCTGCCGCTCATGCTCCGCCAGGCCTTCGCCACCATGCTCGGCGGCCGGCCCGGGCCGGTACACCTGGACGTGCCGCTTGACGTGTTCGTCGAGACCTCCGCGCAGGAGGTACCGGACCCCGGTCAGTGGCGCCACGGCATCTCGCGCCGGTCGGCCGCGGCGGCCGGCGACGTCGCCGCCATCCTCGACCAGCTGCTCGCGGCCGAGCGGCCGCTGATCGTGGCCGGCTACGGCGTGCAGAACGCCGAGGCGGGCGAGGAGCTCGCCGAGTTCGCCGCGACCGCCGGGATCCCGGTGGCCACGTCTCCGCTCGGGAAAAGCGGAGGGCCGGCCCGTTCGGCTCTATACCTGGGTGCGACCGGCCGCAATGGCACCTTCCAGGCCAACCGCGCGGCCCGCAGCGCCGACGTGATCCTGGCCCTCGGCACCCGCTTCGACGACCGGTCGACCAGCTCCTGGCTGCCGGGGTACACGTACTCGATCCCGCCGACCCGGCTGATCCAGGTCGACGTCGACCCGGCCGAGCTGGGCCGAAACTATCCGGTCGCCCTAGGGGTGGCGGCCAACCCTAAGGACGTCCTCAGCCAGCTGAGCGCGGCCATCCGGCAGCGCGGTCCCATCCAGGAAGGGGTCATCCCGGGGACCGAGCGGACACACCGGTGGCTGGCCGACATCGCGACGTGGACCCGGGAGTGGGAGCGGCTCACCGGCCCCAACCGGTCATCGGACGCCACGCCGCTGCGGCCCGAGCGGGTGCTCGCCGACCTGCGCGCGGTGCTGCCCGCCGACGGCATCCTGCTCAGCGACGTCGGCGCCCACCACAACTGGATCGTGCAGGAGTGGCAGCCGGGCGGTCCCGGCACGCTGCTGCAGAGCTGGGGCTTCGCGTCCATGTGCTTCGGGATGGCCGGGGTGCTCGGCGCCCGGCTGGCGGCCCCGGACAAGCCCGTGGTCGCGGTGGTCGGCGACGGCGGCTTCCTCATGCTGCCCAGCGTCGTCGCCACCGCGGTCGAATACGGCCTCCCCGCCGTGTGGCTGGTCTGGAACAACGGGGGTTACATCTCCATCCGGGATCAGCAGCGCGGATACTTCGGCGCCGGGCGCGAGCTGGCGACGAGCTTCCGCCTCGCCGCCACCGGCGAGTCCTACACCGCGGACTACGCGGCGATGGCCCGGTCGATGGGGGCCCAGGGCCTCCAGGTCGATACGCCGGGCGACCTTGGTCCGGCACTGAAGATCGCGCTCGACTCGGGGCTACCGACCGTGATCGACGTGCCGGTCGAGGCGGATGCGGGCCAGCCCTCCGCCGCCACCTGGCAGCTGCCGCCGCTGCCCCACCCAGAACCCACCTTCGGCTGGCCAGACCCCGACTAGCCAGCTGCGACCCCGAACGGAAAAAGGAGTCGACGATGACCCGCCCGCAGGATCCCTTGCCGGAAGCCTCGCTGCGTCCGGCCATGACCGACCGCAACCGGTGGAACTGGCTGTTGCTGATCCCCATCGTGCTGCCGCTGCTCACGTTCGTCTACAACCGCGAGACCCCGCGGCTCTTCGGGTTCCCGTTCTTCTTCTGGTTCCAGCTGTTCTTCACGCTGCTCGCGGCCGGGACTACCACCGTCGTCTACCTGCTGACCAGACCGAGGAGCTGACATGCACGTACGCGGCACCGAACTCATCATCGTCATCGTCTTGTTCGTGCTCGTCAGCGGCATGGGCTTCGTGGCCAGCCGGTGGCGCCGGGCAGCAGTTGCGGACTCGCTGGAGGAATGGGCGCTGGCCGGCCGGGGCTTCCGCAGCTGGCTCAGCTGGTTCGTGGTCGGCGGCGATCTGTACACCGCCTACACCTACGTCGCGGTGCCGGCCCTGCTCTTCGGGTCGGGGGCCATCGGCTTCTACGCCCTGCCCTACGTGGCCATGGAATACCCCATCGTCTTCCTGATCATGATCCGCCTCTGGTCGGTCTCGAAGACGCATGGCTATGTCACGGCGGCGGACTTCGTCCGGGCCCGGTTCGGCTCGCCGACGCTCGCGCTGACGGTCGCCGTCACCGGCATCGTCGCCACGATGCCCTACATCGCCCTCAACCTGCTCGGCCTGCAGGCGGTGCTCACCACCATCGGCATCGACGGGCACTGGCCGCTGATCATCGCGTTCGTCGTGCTCGCGGCGTTCACCTACAAGTCGGGAGTGCGCGCGCCTGCGCTGATCTCGATCGTGAAGGACACCCTCGTCTACCTCGTGGTCGCGGTCGCCATCGTCTACATCCCCTACAAGCTGGGCGGCTGGACCCACATCTTCAATTCCTACAACGCGCACTTCAAGGCCTCGCCCACGCACACGGGGGCGCTGCTCACCTCCGCCAATCAGCTCCAGTACGTGACGCTGGCGCTCGGCTCGGCCTTCGCGATCTTCCTGTACCCCCACTCGGTCACCGGCATCCTCACGACCAAGAACCGCGCCGTCGTCAAGCGGACGCTGGCCGCCCTGCCCATCTACAGCTTCGTCCTCGGCCTCATCGCGCTGTTCGGGGTCATGGCCATCGCGGGCAAGATCACGCCGCTGACCGGCGCCAACGGGAAGCCGGATACGAACACCGTCGTACCCAGCCTGTTCGAGCACATCTTCCCGCACTGGTTCACCGGCCTGGCCTTCGCGATGATCGTCATCGGCGCGCTGGTCCCGGCCGCCTTCATGTCCATCGCCGCCGCCAACCTGTTCACCCGCAACATCTACAAGGAGTACCTGCGGCGGGGTGCCTCAGAACGCGAGGAGGCGCAGGTCAGCAAGATCGTCTCGCTGGTCGTGAAGGGCGGTGCGCTGCTGTTCATCCTGCTCATCCAGCCCCAGTTCTCCATCGACCTGCAACTGCTCGGCGGAGCGATCATCCTGCAGACGCTGCCCTCGGTCATGGTCGGCCTCTATACCCGGTGGCTGCACCGCGGCGCCCTCATCGCGGGCTGGGCGGCCGGCCTGATCGCCAGCGTCTGGACCTTCTACCTGACCGCGAACGTGGCGCTCAAGGAGCCCCACTGGGGCGGCACCGCGTTCCTGCTCAGCCATCTCGGGCTGCACACCAAGGTCGGCATCTACATCGGCTTCGTCGGTGTCGTGATCAACCTCGTCGTCGCCTTCGCCGGCACCGCCTTGCTCAAGGCGTTCAAGACGAGGGAAGGCGTCGACCAGACCGCTGCGCCCGACTACTTCACCGACGTCGCCGACGTGCCGGTGCCCGCGCCCGCGCTCGCCGCGGGAAACTGACCGATCCATGTGGGACGTCGTGGTCATCGGCGGCGGCAACGCCGGGCTCGTGGCGGCGATCGCGGCCCGGCAACACGCCCGGCGGGTCCTGATCCTGGAACGCGCCGCGGCCGCCATGCGCGGCGGCAACACGCGGCATACCCGCAACATCCGCTGCGTGCACGGCCAGGCGGATGCCTTCAACACCGGGCCCTACCTCTTCGATGAGCTCTGGCGGGACCTGTGTGGCATCGGCACCGGACCGAGCAACGAGGAGCTCGCGGAGCTGACGGTGCGGGAGTCGGAGAGCATCCCCGGCTGGATGAGCGACCACGGGATCAGATGGCAGCCGCCGCTGGCGGGCACACTGCATCTCGGCCGGACCAACCGCTTCTTCCTCGGCGGCGGGAAGGCCCTGGTCAACGCCTACCACCGGACCGCCGCGCGGCTGGGGATCACGACCTGCTACGCCACCGCGGTGGAGGACCTCGTCATGGACGGCGACCGGTGCACCGGCCTGGTCACCGGGGGCGGCACGATCCGCGCCCGGGCGGTGGTGTGCGCAAGCGGCGGCTTCGAGGCCGACATCGAATGGCTGCGCCGGTACTGGGGCGACGCGGCGGACAATTACATCATCCGGGGATCGCGGGATAACGATGGCCGGGTGCTGGCCGCGCTGTACGCCCGCGGAGCCTGCCACGCGGGCGAGGAACGGGGCTTCCACGCGGTCGCCGTCGACGCGCGTTCCCCCCGTTTCGACGGCGGCATCGCCACCCGGCTGGACTCAATCCCCTTCGGGATCGTCGTCAACTCCGCCGGGCGGCGGTTCTACGACGAAGGCGAGGAGATCTGGCCGAAGCGCTATGCCATCTGGGGCCGCAACATCGCCGAGCAGCCCGGTCAGATCGCCTACTCGATCTGGGACGCCAAAGTCCGGCGCCTGTTCCTGCCGCCCATGTACGGTCCGGCGCAGGCCGACTCCATCGAGGAACTCGCCCGGACGCTGGGCCTCGATGACCGGACGGTCGCCGGCACGGTCACCGAATTCAACGCGGCGGTCAGGCCCGGCGGCACCTTCGACCCGGCCGGCCTGGACGACTGCGCCACCGAGGGTCTCCGCCCACCCAAGAGCCACTGGGCGCAGCCGATCGACACTCCGCCCTACTACGGAATAGCCATGCGCCCGGGAATCACGTTCACCTACATGGGGGCCGCGGTCACCAGGCAGGCGCGTGTCCTGCGCGCCGATGGCACGACGTTCGCTAACGTGTTCGCCGCCGGCGAGATCATGTCGGGCAACATCTTGTCCACCGGGTACCTCGCGGGCTTCGGGCTCACCATCGGCAGTGTCTGGGGCCGTATCGCGGGAGAGGAGGCGGCCCGCCATGGGCACGATGGATGAGCTTTTCGCGGAGGCCGAACGGCAGCTAAACATCTGCAACGCCTGCCGTTACTGCGAAGGATATTGCGCCGTCTTCCCGGCGCTGGAGCGCCGGACCGTGCTGGAGACCGGCGACATCACCCATCTCGCGAATCTGTGTCACGACTGCCGCGCTTGTTACTACGCCTGCATGTACGCACCCCCGCACGAGTTCGCGCTCAATCCGCCGGAGATCCTCGCCGAGGCGCGCCTGGCCACCTACGAGGCCTATCTGCGCCCCCGGCACCTGCCGGCCTGGCTCCGCGGCCCTTATGCACGGGCTGGCCGGAGTGAACTGGGAGGCCGGAGTGCACTGGTGACGGCGGCCATCGCAGTGGCGGCGGCGCTGCTTGTGCTCATCGTGCTCACCGAGGGGATCGACGCCCTGGTGGGCCACGGCGGCCCCTATCAGCTCATTTCCTATCCGGCCCTGCTCGTGACGGTGCTGCTGCCCTGCGCCTGGAGTGTTACCGTCATGCTCCGCGCCACGGCGCGGTACTGGCATGACACGCACGGGCGGCTGCGGGATCTCGCCGACTGGTCCGCGCTAAGCAAAGCGCTGCTCGACGCCGCCCGGCTCAGGTATCTGCGCGGTGGCGGTGCCGACTGCTACTACCCGGGCGAAAATCCCTCGCCCGTCCGCCGCCGGCTCCACGCCGCGGTCTTCTACGGCTTCGGGGCATGCTTCGCCGCCACCCTGTCGGCCGCCTGGATGCAGGACGTCCTCGGCGTCGCCCCGCCGTATCCGCTGCTGTCGGCGCCTGTCATTCTCGGCACAGCGGGCGGGCTCGGCATGATTATCGGCTGCGCCGGCCTCACGGTGCTCAAGCGGCGCAGCGACCCGGCGCCGGGTGTCGGGGATTTCGGCCTGCTCTTCGGGCTCGGCCTGCTGGCCCTGACCGGCATGCTCACCCTGCTACTCCGCGCCACCCCTGCGTACGGGCTGATACTGGTCGCCCATCTCACCACGATCGTGATCTGTTTCGGCATCGCCCCCTACACCAAGTTCGTGCATGTCGCCTACCGCTTCCTCGCCATCGTGGCGGACAACCTCGAGCAGGCCCGGACCGAATGATCGAGCTCGCCGACCGGTACGGAGACGATCCATCCGGCACGCGCGAGGTAACGGAGCACCGAGTGCTCATAAGACAGCTCCTGCAGGGCCGCCCTGGCGTGATAGCGCCGCAGGACAAGACGCCTCCCGTCCGGCATCTCCAGCAGCCAGCTCCCGTTCTGGGCAGGGACGTCCTTGAGCGCGGTGATCCTGTCTGGCTGCAGGCCCAGCACCCCAAGGACGCGGGCGGGCACGCTGGTCAGCACAGCGGCCAATCTACCGCTGGACCGCCGGCTCGGTCCCGGCCGACGCGGTGAGCACGGCGTCGCCGGTGAACCACAGCAGCGTGTGCGTTTAGTCCTGTCACTTCGACGCGGCCGCGCGGCCCGGGGTTCCGGCAGCGCCTGCCGGCGATCGGCGCGTACTTGTGGCACGGGCAGTTCATGTCCCGGAACCGGACCGCCAGGCCATGGCCGGGCTGATCCGCTGGGCCCCGGGCCGCTTGTCGCCGTCGCGCTCGGTCTGGTGGTCTTCGGCGTCTATTCCGGCTGCGAGGCGCGCTGGCGCCAGGTCGAGCCCGGATAGCGCAGCTAGTGTCTGCGGCCGTCGGTAAGCGGCCTAAGCGCCGGAAGACCCGGCCGCCGTCTTCGCGGGGACGCAGATCGTGATCGAAGCAGGATGGACCTTGATCCGCACCTTCTTGACGGCGGGGCGCGCACCGCCGTCAAGCTCGTAGGGATACCGCCGATCGAACCGGATCCGGAACCGCTTACCCCGCGTGACCTCGACGAACGGTGACTTCTCGGCCTGGCCCAGCGCGACCCGGCCCAGCGTCCGGGCCCACTCGGCCGGATTCTTGGCAGAGATCACACCGAGATCGAGGAGTCCGTCGTCCGGCTCCGCCGCGCTGAAGGCCTCCACCCCACCGAGAACCTTGCCTACGTTCCCCGCAAGGACGCACGAGATCCGGCCCTTGAAGAAGCGCTTGCCGTCCACCTCGATGGTCGCCTTCACCCGGCGCGCGCTGAGGTTCCTGGCCCCGGTGTAGACATACGCTGCTCGGCCAAGGCGGTCCTTCATCCCTCCATCGGCTTCCTTGATCATGCGAGCGTCGAACCCTGCACCAGCCATCACCGCAAAGTGCTCGCCGTTTACCGATCCGGTGTCCAGCGGACGACGCTCCCCGTACAGCCCGACTTGCACCGCCTCGGTGAGGTCGGCAGGGACCTGCAGGTTCGTCGCCAGGAGATTCGCTGTGCCGGCCGGAAGAATCGCAAGGACAGCCTCCGTCCCGGCCACGGCGTCGATACAGCGCTGAACCGTCCCGTCGCCTCCCCAGACGAAAATCACCTCAGCACCTCGCGCCAGCGCGCGGCTAGCGTACTTGGGTGCTTTGCGGCTTTTCGTCACCTCGTACCAGAGCGGATCGTCAAAGCCCTCCCGCGCGAGCACCTCCCGAAGCTCGCGCAAACCGCCGCCAAAGCTCTTACTGGTGTGCGCCACAACCGCGATCATCGGCATGCCATGACCTCCGTGTTCCCGGCGGCTACCAGCCGGCTGCTCGCGGGAAGCAGATTACCCGCCGGCACGACGGTAGATCTACAGCGGACTAGCCATCGGCCACGGTGGCCGACCTGAAGGTCACCGGCTCGCGCCGGGCACCGGGTGGTCAGCGCTTGAGGGCGTCTTTGATCTTCGTACCGACACTCACGGGTGGCTGCCGTTTGTGAGTTGCCCTGCGGGGGCAGGCGCATCGGGGGCGGGCGTGCCGGTCACCGATTCTGGTGGTTCGACGACAGCAGGCCGGCCAGCGAACTGGTGCCCGAACAGGCGTAGCCCGCTCCGGCGGTGGTCGCCGGCACCGCCGGAGCGGATCGCTGCGGGGCGCGCCGTTCCCCCAGCGTGCTCGCGGTATATACGCGGGCGTTGTCGCGCTGGCCGATCAGGTCATCGCGATCCTGGCTGACAGCGGCCCGTGCCGCGGCTGCCTTCGTCGCGGCTGCCTTCGTCGCGGGGCCCGGCCATAACGGGCTCAACCACGGCGATGTGACATCGGGGTGGCCCTGGCAACACCGATGTGACATCGGCGTGGTTCGGGTGCGGTGCCACGTCGGGCATTGTTGTCACTTGCGTCTCGGCGGGCGCAGCCGCCACGGCTCGTGGTTCTCGGGGCGCGTGACGAGCGCGCTGCCGATGCCTGAGGGCCGGCGGACCGGGCGTAGCAGGTTGGCGGCGGGCGATCCGCTCGCCGGGGCGATGGAGTGCCTTGCTATGCCGGCATCGTAGCTGGCGCGCATTGCTCGCGATCCTTCTCCGGGCCGGAGCGCTGCTGCCACTCGAGAGCGCGGATCACGGCCGGTACGGCTACTGCTATGCCCCTCAGCCGCCTCCTATCCATCTCGGTGATGAGGTCTTCAGCCAACGCGCAGGTGACCGCCGCCGTGCTGCTCTACCGGGCCGTCACCTACCTGGCCCCCATCCCCCTCGGCGCGATCGCCTGCCTCACATGGCGGCACGCACCGGCGCTTATCCGCGGCTCGCAGCCCGCAGCGCCAGTCAGCCGGCGAGATTGAGCCCGCCAACTTCCGGGGCCCGGCACATTGAGGATCAGGCTAGGTCCGCGGCCGGGGGTCAGCTGCGGAAAGGGAGTCACTGCCGCTCGTTCGGCGCCTGACAATTTGATCTTTAATAATCACCTCGGCGAGCCGGGCCGCTGTTGCTGCGCGAAGTCCCGGCCGCGGATGGCGGCCAGGGATACCACTCCCGATACCAGCGCTATGACCGCCGCAACCAGCAGAATACCGTTCAGGCCTGTGGTGAAGGCGGCCCGGGTGATCATTCCCACGGCCGGCCTGGCATGCTCGGGCAGCCGGGCGATCAGGTTCCGGATCTGCCCGGACTGCACCGCCGTGGCGATCTGCGGGCCGCTGCGGGACAGTCCGGGGACCGCGGCCACCCGGGCCAGCACCTCGTCTTTCACGTTGTTCGAGAACAGCGTCCCCAGCAAGGCGATGCCAGTTGCGATCCCGACCTGGCGGAAGGTGGAGTTGATGCCTGAGGCCATGCCAGCCCGCTGTGGTGGCACCACGCCGACCGCGGTGGAGGCCAGCGGCGGATTGACGATGCCGATGCCGACGCCGCCCACGACCATTCCCGGGACGAGATGGGTCCAGGCCGAGCCCGCGTCGAGCCCGCGCATGAGCAGCAACCCCGCGCCGATGACGATCAGGCCGGGCCCGATGAGCAGCCGGACCGGCACGCGCGAGGTAAGCCTGCCGGCCACGGCGGAGGTGACCAGGATGCCGCCGGAGATCACCATCAGCCGCACGCCGGTGGCCAGCGGCGAGTAGCCGAGAATGTCCTGCAGGTACAGCACGAGATAGAGCAGCATCGAGAAGATCGAGGCGCTGAGCCCGAAGGCCGCGACCGAGCCGCCGCTGAAGGTCGGCAGCTTGAACAGCTTCATGTCGAACATCGGCTGCGCACTGCGCAGCTCCACGATGACGAAGACGGCGAGCAGCACTGCCGCCACGGCGAGGCAGCCAAGTACCAAGCCGTCGGTGAAGGACCGCTGGTTCGACTCGATCAGCCCGTAGACCAGGCTCGACAGCGCCACCGTGAAGAGCGAGAAGCCCAGCCAGTCGGGTCGGCTGGCCTGCGCCGCGCGCGACTCGGCCACCTTTGCTAGCGCGATAATGACGGCCGCGATCCCGATCGGCGCGTTCACGAAGAAGATCCACCGCCAGGACAGACCGGAGGTCAGCACCCCGCCGAGCAGCGGGCCGATGGCCACCGCCAGGCCGGTCACCGCTCCCCAGGCCCCGAACGCGACGCCGCGGTCCCGGCCGCGGAAGGCATCAGCCAGCAACGCCAGCGATACCGCGAACATGATCGCCCCGCCGACTCCCTGCAAGGCGCGGGACAACTGCCGCATCACCGTGCTGACGGCAAAGCCGCAAAGTACCGACGCGAAGGTGAAAACCGCCAGGCCAGCCAGGTACAGCAGGCGGCGACCGAACATGTCCGCCAGGCTGCCCGCCGTCAGCAGGAACGCCGCCAGGGTCAGCGCATAGGCGTCAACAATCCACTGCAGGTCGGAGAAGCTCGAATTCAGCGCCCGCTGGATATCCGGCAGGGCGACGTTCACGATCGTGATGTCCAGCAGCAGCATGAAGGTGCCCAGGCACACCGCGACCAGGGTCCACCACTTGTTTCCGCGCTGGCCAGGATCCTCGCCGCGGGCTTCGGCCACGAAAGCTCCCGATGGTTCGGGGACAGGTCCAACCGGCGGCCGTGGCGGCGGGCTGGTAGCAGATTTCATCATCATCTCCTGACTGGAGATGGCCGCGGGACTAATGACTCTCGCGGGCCCCGGGCGGGATCGGGCTAAAGCCAGGGCCGATTCGTTCAAGACCCACGGCAGGAACCCACCTACGGTGGGGCGCATGGGATTCATCGACGATGACGTGACCGGCAGAGCCTGGCGTTTCCTGTGGACGTCCGGCCGTGTGCTTGACCAGCGGATGTTCGCTTTCCTCTTTGGCGGCGAGGCGGGACCGGAGGGCGTACTCGCCGCCCTGGCCGCATATCGCAGCCCGGACGGCGGCTACGCCTACGGCCTCGAGCCCGATGTGCGCGGCCCCGCCAGCCAGCCAGTGACCGTACCCGCCGCGCTGCGTGCCCTGGAAACGGCTGGCGCGCTTGGCGGACCGGAGGCACTGCGGATCTGCGGCTGGCTGGCCGGGTGCACCGCACCCGACGGCGGGGTGCCGGCGGTACTGCCCAGCCTCCGGCCGTATCCGCACCCGCCCTGGCTCACGGTTCCCGACGCGCCGGCGGGATCCCTGCTTGCCACCGGCCAGATCGCCGGACTGCTGCTCCGGGCTGGGATCTCGCACCCGTGGCTGGGGCCGGCGGCGGAGTTCTGCAGGGATGCGATCGAGAATCTGGAACATACGCACCCGTACGAGGCCGAAGCGGCGGTCGAGTTCCTCGACAGCTCGCCCGACAAGACGTGGGCCCTCGGACAGGCGAAGCGGCTGGGCGGTGTGGTTCGCGAGCAGCGGATCGTGCTGCTTGACCCCGAACGTCCGGAGGAAGCCCGCATCGCCTCGGGCTACGCGCCTGGGGAGTATCACCTTGCGCACGACTACGCTCGCCGCCCGGACTCCCTCGCCCGTGCGTGGTTCACCGATGCGGAGATGGATCGCAGCCTGCGGTACCTGGCCGACAGCCAGCAGAGCGACGGTGGCTGGCCGGTTCGCTGGGCCGAGTGGTCTCCCACGGTCCACGCAGAATCTCGCCCTGGGGTGACCCTTACCGCTTTGCAGATCTTTCGCGCCTATGAGCGCACAGGGTAGCGCGTCACATCTTCCTCATCGCCACGTACCGCCGCAGCACTCTGCTGGCGCGGAGGTACCCGAGGCCGCCGAATAGCACGAGTCCGAGCGCTCCCCGCTCCTTATCGTCTTCGCCGGGCGGCGGCATCGCGGCCAGCGCGCATTCATTGACGATGGCGTCACAGACGACATGCTCGGCCACCGCCGAGTCGTCGAGGGTCAGCAGCGCCTGCCGGTACAGCGCGGCGGCGTAACGCTGGTAAATGTCCTGAATGCGGGCCGAGCCGACTGGGCCAGAAGCACGAACCGTACCAGTCTTGCCCAATCCCAGCATCAAAAAGCTCCGAGCATCGGCGGCGTCGCAGTCAGCGAGCGCCATCAGTCACCGAGGTCCGGAGCAACTACCTGACGTTACCACGGGCGAGATCAAGACCGCGAGGGCGGAAGCCGTCAACCATGATGCCGAGGCTGGCGCCGGCCCGCAGGATGGCGCCGAACAGGTACTGTCCAACGGAGCGCTCGCAGTGCAGCAGGTAGGAACGGGTGCCGTCTAGGTCGTCGCGGATCACGTCGGTGGCCACGGCGGCGACCGCGGTCCGCAGCGCGGCTCCGTCCGGCACGAGGTAGTCGCTGAGGTCGACGGCGCAGAGCCTGGCCAGGACGTCGGCGGCTCGGTCGCCGGTCAGCCGGACGAGGGCCCGGCCGTGGGTGAGGTCGACCCAGGTGGCGCCGTCGTCCGGGCCGTCGGGTCCGGCTAGGCGCTTCAGGCCGGCGACCAGGGACGGGGCGTGCCCGACGGGTCCGATCAGCAGCCATTCCCCTGGCCCGGAGCCGACCACGAGGGTGCCGGCCGGGTCCCGCGCGGCGCGGCCGGACCTGACGCCGCAAATCTCGGCGCGCCGGGCCGTGAGCGCCACCTTCGCCAGCGGCGTGCAGTCGGTCAGGGTCAGCTCCTGGCCGGCCGCGCGCACCGCACTGACCTGCCAGCCTGCGACTACGGTGACCGGTTCGGCGGGCGCGATGGGGCTGCGGGCCAGCGGCTCAGGCATGTGTCCGCCTTCCGTCCGGGTCGACATGAGCCGGCTGCGGGGTGACCCGCGCCTGAATCTCCCCGCCGGCGGGTAGCCGTATGGTGACGAGAGTGCCCGGGCGGGCGAGATGGGCAGCCACCTGGGCCAGGCAGACAGACCGGCGCAGCGTCGGCGACATCCGGCTTGACGTGATCCGTCCGGCGATCCGCGGACCGCCGGACCCGGCTCCGGCACCGCCGCCGTCCGCCGCCTCGACGATGAGGCTGGCCTCATCGGGAACGACGGAGCCGTCCAGCGGCTGCAGCCCCACCAGGCGCGGGCCGTCCTCGGCGGCGAGCTGCCAGGCGAGTTCGGGTTGACCAAGGAAGTCGTCCTTATCCAGCTTGATCGCCGGGCCGAGGCCAGCGCTGAAGCCGCGGGTCAGCCCGTCGGTGTCCTGGCCGACGATCAGGTGGCCCTTCTCCAGCCGCAGGATCCGCTGCGCCTCGACCCCGAACGGGGCCACGCCCAGGTCCGCTCCCGCCGCCATCAGCGCCTCCCAGACGTGCAGCCCGTAGCCGGCCGGAACGTGCAGCTCGTAGCTGAGCTCGCCGGTGAAGCCGATCCGCCAGACGACGCAGTCGTCCACCCCGGCGATCCGCCCGGACCGTACGTGCATATAGGGGAAGGCCGCAGGGGTGAGGTCGATGCCCTCGCTGAGCCGCCCGACCAGCTCTCGCGAGGCCGGGCCGGCCACGTTGATGCTGGCCAAGGCGGTCGTCACCGGCGTGACCGCGACCTGCCAGTCCGGGTGCGCGGTCTGCAGCCAGCTCTCCGCCCACTCCCAGACCGCCGCCGCGCCGGAGGAGGTGGTGGACATCAGGTAGTGCTCGGGCCCCAGGCGGCCGGTCACGCCGTCGTCGAACACCACCCCGTCCTCGGTACACATGACGCCATACCGGGTCCGGCCGATCTCCAGCCGGGACCATTTGTTGACGTACAGCAGGTTGAGCAGCCGGGGCACGTCCGGGCCGCGCAAGTCGAGCTTGCCGAGCGGGGTGACGTCGATGATGCCGACGCGCTCGCGGACGTTCCTTACCTCCGCGGCCGGGTCTCCGTAGCTGTCCGGCCGGATCCAGGCCCCGGCGCTCAGCGGCCGGGCCCCGTGCGCCTCGTGCCAGGGCTGCATCGGCGAGTAGCGCACCGGCTCGAACGACCGCCCGGCCAGCGCCCCGAGGGTGACGGGCACGTACGGCGGCCGCCACGTGGTGGTCCCGGCCTGCGCAATGGACTGGCCGGTGGCCTGAGCCACGATGGCCACCGTGTTGACGGTCTCCAGCTTGCCCTGCAGCGGCCCCATGGTCGCGGTGGTGAACCGCTTGGCCAGCTCGACCGAGGAGAAGCCCTCGGCCACCGCCCCGATCAGGTCCCGGGACGATACATCCTCGCTGAAGTCGACGATCCCATGCGTGCGACCCAGGAACAGCTCCGGATGCGCGTCCACCGGCAGGGTAGGGAGCGGCCGGGCCGCGGCTGCGGGAGCTTCGCCGGGGGGAGCAGGGCGGGTGGGCACCGCGGCGGCGCGGGCCCGGGCGGTCGCGGCCGCACGGCGGGCGGCCTCGGCTCCGGTCGCGGCCGCGTGCGCGATCATCTCGTCCAGCGTGCCGTCACCCGTGATCCCGCCGGTCACCAGCACGTCCTCCGGCAGCGTGGCCTGGTCGGGGAAGAACCGCGCGGCCCGCGGATCGTAGCAGGGCCGGTTCCCGGCCATGTTCAGCAGGGACGTGGGGGCGGTCCAGCCGACCGCGGTCACCACCAGGTCGCACTCGAGGGTGCTGCCGTCCGCCACCTGCGCGGCGCGCACTCCGGAACGGCCATGGACCGCGACGATCTCGCCGCCGCGGCGGGCGTCCTCCACCCGCGCGACGTCGACACCGACCCGCCGCAGGTCCGCCACGGCGGCGTCACCGTCGGCGTTGGCCGTGAGCACCACGGCCCGCTCGCCGGGCCGGACGGCGTACAGGTTGATCAGGCGGCGGACGGCGGTGGACAGCATGACGCCCGGCAGGTCATTGCCGGCGAAGACGTACGGCCGCTCGATCAGGCCCGGTGCCACGATCAGGGTCTTGGCCCGTGCCTTGATGAGCCGCTCCGCTTCGGCTCCGGCCGGGCCCGGCCCGGGGCGGCCCCGGTCGAGTACGGCGATCAAATTGCCGTCGTAACGCCCGAGCACGACCGCGTCGGTCAGCACCTCGATGCCGGGCTCCGCGGCCACCTGCCCGGCCAGCCGCCGCAGGGCCGCGAGCTCAGCCTCGGTGCCCCATCGCAGATGGCCGCCCAGCTGGTGCTCCTCCTCGGCCAGCAGCACCTGGGCGCCGGCCCGGGCCGCCGCGACCGCCGCGGCCATCCCGGCCGGGCCGCCGCCCGCGACGAGCACGTCCGGGTGGGCGTGCCGCTTCTCCTGTTCCCGACGCGGCGTGCCCGGCGAGACCGCCCCGCCGGTCACGAACCGGCGCAGCACGGCCTGGTAGGCCGGCCACAGCGGCCGGGGCCGCATGAACGTCTTGTAGTAGAAGCCGGCCGTCAGGAACCGGCCCGCCAGCCGGTTCGCGGCCTTGGCGTCCACGCGCAGCGAGGGCCACACGCTTTGCGCCGTGACCGTCATGCCGTCGGTGACCAGCCGGTGCGCGCCGCGGACGTTCGGCTCGTCGCCGACCTGGACCATGCAGCCAGGGTCATGGAAGCTCGCGGTCAGCAGCCCGCGCGGCCGGCGGTACTTCAGGCTCCGGGAGAACACCCGCTCGCCCGCGGCCGCCAGCGCGGAGACGATCGTGTCGCCGGGATAGGCCTGGTACGCGCGCCCGTTCCAGCTGAAGGACAGCGAGCCGGCGCGGTCGATCACCTCGCCGGGCTGGCGGGGCAGCCGACTCGTCATGCCCGGGCCGCCTGGGGCTCGGCGCCCGACTGGGGCTCGGCGCCCGCGGGTCGGGCCGCGCGGATCTCGTGGGTCTCGGTGTGCCGCTGCACCGTAATGAAGCGGCGGCAGCCCATCCGGTGGTACCAGGTTTCGGTGGCCCAGCCCCGGGTGTTGGCCCGCAGGTACAGGTAGGCCCGCCACTGCGCCGGGGTGGCGCGGGCCGGATCGGGCCGCGAGACCACTTCCCCGGCCTGCCGGAACTCCCCGGCGTCGCGCGGGCCGCACCAGGGACACGGCACAATCATCATGAATGACGCCCTTCTCAACGGTCATCAGTGGCCGACGGCGGCCGCGCCCTTCTCGCCGACGAGTGCGCCCGCGCCGAACCGGTCCAGCCCGAACGCGGAGATGATGTCGGGCGGGTGGCCGTCGGCGATGCACTGGGCCATCGCCTCGCCGGACACCGGTCCCGCCTTGAACCCGTAGGTGCCCCAGCCGACATCGAGCAGGAACCCGCCGACCTGCGTGGGACCCATGACGGGCGAGAAGTCCGGGGTCATGTCGCACAGGCCCGCCCACTGCCGGAACACGCGCACCTTGGACAGGGCCGGCATCAGCTCGAGCACGTGTCCGGCGAGGTTCTCGATGAACTCCAGCGAGCCCCTCATCGAGTACGACGTGAACGGGTCGACGCTCGCGCCGAATACGAGCTCGCCACGATCGGTCTGGCTGACGTACACGTGCAACGAGCCGGACACGATAACAGGCGAGAGGAACGGCTGCACCGGCTCGGTCACGGCGGCCTGCAGCGGGAAGGTGGTGACCGGCAGGGCCACCCCGGCCAGGTCCGACACCAGCGTCGACCAGCCCGCGGTCGCGTTGAGCACGACGCGGGTCGCGATGTCGCCGCGGCTGGTGCGCACCCCGGTGACCTGCTCCCGGACCACGTCGATGCCGGTGACCTCGGTGCCCTGGTGGATATGCACGCCGAGCGCGCTCGCGCCGCGCGCGTAACCCCACACCACGGCGTCATGGCGGATGATGCCGCCGGGCGGGTGCCACAGCGCGCCGAGCACCGGATAGCGCGCGGCGGCGCTGACGTCGACCGGCAGGGCCAGGCGCTTCACCTCGGCAGGCCCGATCACCTCGGAGTCCACGCCCTGGGCCTTGTTGACCTCCGCACGCCAGCGCATCGTGCGCAGCGAGGAGTCGCTGTGCGCGAGCGTCAGGTGCCCGCGCCGCGAGAACATCACGTTGAAGTCCAGTTCGGCCGCGAGGTCCCGGTAGAGGTCCAGGGACCGGTCATAGAACCGAACGCCCTCGGGCGTGAGGTAATTGGAACGCAGGATGGCGGTGTTGCGCCCGGAACCGCCCGAGCCGATGTAGCCCTGGTCCAGGACGGCGACGCTGGTAATCCCGTGCCGGGCGGCCAGATAGTACGCCGCGGCCAGGCCGTGCACTCCGCCGCCGATGATTACCACGTCGTAGCTGGGGCGCAGCGGATGCGCGATCCAGGCGGCGGGCCAGTCCTCGTGGGTCAGGCCGCGACGGAGCAGTCCCAGCGCCGAGTACCGAGCGGGAAACGGGGTCCGCCCCCGGGTTACGCTGCTCCTGCCCTCCCTGCCGGTCACCTCCTCAGGGTACGTGATTTATGAAACGCCGTCTACCTAGAGGAAACTCTGTCCCGGCTCACGAGGCGTTTCCGCGGAGACGGCCGGGCTCACGGGGTGGACTGGATGGACTTGACCGAGAGGAACTGGATCGGCAGCTCGATCAGCGTATGCGGGCCGTGCGGGACCTCGCCCACGAACTGGATGGTGTCCCCCGGCTCGAGCGGGTAGCGGGTGTTGCCGCAGAGGTACTCCATCCGCCCGGTGATCATGTAGATCAGCTCGGTGCCCGGGTGCTGGTAGAGCGGGAAGGTGTCGGCCCGCGCGGTCAGCGTGGTCAGCAGCGTCTCCAGCGTGTTGTGCGGCGCGCGCATGGTGCCCAGCGACTGGTAGAGGTGGCCGGGCCCGGACCCCTTGTGGTCGATCTCGAGCCCCCGGCCCGCCTTGACGTGCAGGACGTCCTGCTCCTCGGTCAGCCCGCGGAAGAACGCGGTCACCGGGACCTTGAGCGCCACCGACAGCCGGGCCAGCGTGGCCAGGCTGGGCGAGGCCTGCATGTTCTCGATCTTGGAGAGCATGCCCTTGGACAGGCCGGTCAGCTCGGCCAGGTGCGCCACGGTCAGGCCGAGCTGCAGCCGCAGCTCGCGGACGCGCTCAGCGATCACGGCCGAGAGGGCGTCTTCCACGGCTCCGCCCGGACCGGGCAGCGCGGCTCCCCAGTGGCCGGTCTCGTCGTCATGTTCAGTGACCTGCGCCATGGCCGTTCGGCTCCCTTCCCCGCAGCCGGCCGCCGGCGAGTACGGGGACCTGCCCGGCGACCACCGTTAGCACAGTATCCGGCCGGCCGGCCGGCCACCTGCCGCGGGCACCGGGACCTGTACCGGATCCCGATGGGAGAGGTTTCTCTTAAGTAAATAATGTTAACTCTCAGTGGATAAAGAGACAAGCTCGAGGGAGGCCGCGCCCCGGAGCCGCCTGCGGATGATGGCGGTCAGTTCGCCCTCGATCAGCCGACGGATCCCGGTCGCCGGGTGGGCGTCCATCACCACGTAGCTCACCTGGCGGGCGCGGGCGGCCTTGGCGATCGCCCGGCCCGCGCTGCGGGTGGCGGTGACCTGGCCGTTGGCGGTGCAGCCCTGCCGCTCCAGGTCCCTGATGGCCCGGTCCACGATGCCGACCTGCTCCTCCCGCTCGCGGCGGGTCGGCATCAGGCCCGGATTGGGCAGGCCGAATGCGGACCCGTAGACCTTGAGGATCGAGATGACCGCGATGGGCTGCCCGGCCGCGAGCTCACGGGCCCGCCGCGCGGCGGCCCGGCTGAACGGCGCGCCGAAGGAGGCCAGCAGGACGCCGGCCGGCTCGTGCGGCTGCGCATCCCAGCGACGACGGCTCGGCAGCATCGGCGCCTCACCCCGCCACGGGAGGCTCGGCCGCCGACTCGGTCTGGCCAGCGACGGCCGGGCCGGCGATGGCCGGGGCCAGCGGGACGCCAGCGGCCGCGGCCGCGGCCAGCTTGCGGTCCTGCCAGGCCCGCCACCAGTACAGCGGCGCGTACAGGGCCACGATGAGCAGGCCGAGCAGGTATAGCCACGGCCCCTGGCCGGGGCCCACCACCACATTCGGCGAGTTCCAGCCGCCGTAGAAGTAGATGACCGTCCAGATCACGAAGACCGCGAGCGCGCCCCACTTGGCGAAGGTCGGCAGCCGGAACGGCCGCTCCACGTCCGGGCGCAGGTGCCGGTAGACGAAGTAACCGCCGAAGGCGAGCAAGCAGGACAGCAGGTAGCCGCCGTTGGAGATGATGTAGATCCGTACCGGCGAGCCCAGCAGGACCAGCAGCGCCGAGCAGACCACGTTGAAGGCCATCGCGTAGTCGGGCACGCCGAACCGGTTCGTGTGCTCGAACCAGCGCGGCAGCTGACCGTCCGCGGCGGCCTGGTACAGGGACCGGCCGCAGCCCATGATGGCGTTCAGCACCGACAGGGCCAGGGCCAGAACGAGCGGGATGCCGATGAACCACTGCTCCCAGGATCCGGGCCCAAAGATGTGGTTGGTGTAGCTGAGGTACAAGGTGAGCGGGTCGGCGCTGGTCAGGGCCAGGCCCAGCACGGCCACGAACAGCAGCGGCGTCGCGATATAGATGAACATGCCGAAGATGCCCTCGGCGGTCAGGGCGATCTTGGCGTCCCGGGCGCCGCCCCGGCACTCGCCGACGTAGCAGGCCGCGGCCTCCATCGCGATGACGTTCCACAGGATCGGGAAGAACCAGGCGGCGATGAACGTGACGTTGACGTGGACGCCGGGCGGTGCGTGGAAGCCGGCCACGTTGTGCCAGTGCAGCGCGCCGGACTTGAAGAACGGCAGGAAGATCATCGCCGTGATCGGCAGCATGGACAGCACGCCGAGCACGGTCGCGAAGGCCGCGCCGAGCCGGATCCCGAGGTAGGACGGGATGAAGATGACCAGCAGCAGCGCGAAGCAGACGCCGACGATCGTGATCCCGATCGGCGTGCCCCAGGTCGTGCCGACGGGATCGATGGTGTGACCCGGGCTGAACTTGAACAGGACGGCCAGGTAGGACGCCGTCAGGATGACGTTGATGGGGGCGACGGGGAACCAGCCCAGCCAGTACGCCCAGCCCGAGGTCCCGCCGATGTGCCGGGCCGCCTTGTCGCCCACCAGTGGCCGGAACGACTCGGTGGCGAACGACGGGATGCCGCCAGTCCGGTCCGGCCAGATGGTGGCCAGCTCCGCGAGGCACAGGCACAGGAAGCAGCCCGCGATCGTCATCACGCCGATGAGGATGATGCCGAGCGCTCCCGTGCCCTGTACCACGTACGGGGCGATCCCGGTGACCAGGATGGTCCCGGCCAGGCCGATCACGAACGCGCCCCACCAGTTGGTGCCCTTGGCCAGGCCCTTCTCCGGCGCGGCGCCGTCCACGCTGCTTTCCACCGCCATCGCAATGCCTTTCGTGGTCACTGTGGTGCGGGCGGCCGGTGCGCCGTCGAGCCGGGTCCGCGGGTCTAGAACAGGGTCAGGTAGTGGTCGGTTTCCCAGTCGCTGACCACCGCGTGCCAGGCCTGGAACTCCTCGCGCTTGACCTTGGCGTAGTAGTCGATGTAATAGCCGTCCGGGGTCTTGCCCAGGGCGTCACGCAGCACGTCGTCGGCGACCAACTGGTCCGCGGCGTGTAGCAGGGTCGGCGGCAGGCTCTTGATGCCCCGGCTGGCCACCTCGGCCGGAGGCAGCGCGTGCAGGTTGTCGCGGTTCGGCTCGCCCGGGTCAAGGCCGCGGTCGATGCCGTCCAGGCCCGCGGCGAGCTGCGCCGCCATGGCCAGGTACGGGTTGGCCGAGCCGTCACAGCCGCGGTTCTCCACCCGCCCGGCCTCGGGGACCCGCAGCATCTGGGTGCGGTTGTTCCCGCCGTAGGTGGCGTAGGCCGGCGCCCAGGTCGCACCGGACAGCGGCGCGCCCACCCCGAACCGCTTGTAGGAGTTCACCGTCGGGCAGGTGATCGCGGCCAGGGCCGGGGCGTGCTCGATCAGGCCGGCGATGTACTGGTAGGCCATGGGCGACAGGCCCAGGCCGCGCGGGTCGGCCGGGTCCGCGAACAGCTCGGCGCCGGTCCGTGCGTCCCACAGGCTGGAGTGCATGTGCAGGCCGTTCCCGGTGAGATTACCGAACGGCTTGGGCATGAACGTCGCGGCCATCCCCGCCTGGTGCGCCAGGGTGTGGACCATATACCGGTAGAAGATCATCCGGTCCGCGCTGGTCAGCGCGTCGGCGTAGGCGAAGTTCTGCTCGAACTGGCCGTTCGCGTCCTCGTGGTCGTTGGCGTAGTTGGCCCAGCCGAGCTGGTTCAGGTACTTCGACACCGTGGTCAGGTGGTCGTACATCCGGCTCAGGCCCTTGGCGTCGTAGCACGGCGCGCCGGAGCGGTCGAGCGGGTCCGCGACCGTGATGCCGCCCTCGGGCGTCCGCCGGACCAGGAAATACTCGGCTTCGCAGCCCACGTTGTAGACCAGGCCGCGGGCCCTGGCCCGCTCGAGCACGCCCTTGAGGATCAGCCGCGGCGTGTACGGCCAGGGCTCCCCGTCCACGTGGATGTCGCACTGCACCACGGCCAGGCCCGGCTGCCAGGGCGCCAGCGCATACGAGGCCGGATCGGGCATGGCGATCATGTCGGGATCGGCGGGGCTCTGGCCCATCGGGCCGGCCGCGAACCCGGCGAACCCGGCGCCGCCCCCCGCCAACACGCCGACGGCCTGGACCGGGATCATCTTGGCGCACGGCTTGCCGTGCATGTCCACGAACATGGCGAAGAAGAACTCGACACCGTCGGACTCCGCGCGTGCTCTCAAGTTAGCTTCAAGGCCGGGATCAGCCCCAACGTCGGTCATGCGATACCTCCGCGCCCGGTCCATTCACACTGTCCATCCACCCTGTCCACTCTGGGTGAACTCTGTGTAGCACGGGCCATTCTTGGTGTCCATAGCCGCCAGCGCCGATGTAACATACCTTTAACGTGATTTTGGGCTGGTTACGCTGCTTGGCTGGCGAGGTGGGAAGCCTCGCGCCAGCGCGGTCCCGGTCGGTGCACGTCAGGCAGACAGCGGTACCGCAAGAAACGAAGTTTCACTAGGGTGGATCCGTTATCCAGGGCCGTGTTAGCCTCATGGCACATCGGCGACCCGCGGGCGGCGGGCCTTCAGGCCAGGGAGGTAGCGGAGCATGTGCGGGATCGCCGGCCTCCAGCTCAGGAATCCCGATCTGCGCCCGCGGCTGGGCGAGCTCGTGGTCCCCATGCTGGGCATGCTCGCTGGGCGCGGACCCGACTCGACCGGCGTGGCCATCTACCGCGACGACGTGCCGCCGGGCCGCGTCAAGTACTCGCTGCGCGCCCCGCGCGACGGCTACGACTGGGATGGGCTGGCCCGCGCGCTGCAGGCCGACGACCACAGCGCCGACGACCACAGCGCCGACGACCACAGCGCCGACGGCGCCAGGGTGGCACCCCCCGACGTGCGCCGCAGCGGCCGGGACGCCGTCCTGGTCACCAGCTTGCCGGTCCAGCGCGTCGAGGACCTGCTGGCGGGCATCGACCCGGCCGTTCGGCTGTTCGGGTTCGGCGCCGCCATCGAGGTCTACAAGGACACCGGGGCCGCTCCCGCCGTCTGCTCCCGGTACGGCGTGGCGGAGATGGCCGGCTACCAGGCGATCGGGCACACCCGGATGGCGACCGAGTCGGCGGTCACGACTGAGCACTCGCACCCGTTCGCCGTGGCCGCCGACCTGGCCCTGGTGCACAACGGGTCGTTCTCCAACTACGCCACCATCCGCCGCGACCTGACCGACATGGGCGTCCGATTTGACACGGACAATGATTCCGAGGTGGCCGCCCGCTTCATAGCCGCAGAGATGGCGTCGGGCGGAGCCGACCTGGCCGAGGCCCTGCGGCGGCTGATGAAGGTGTTCGACGGGTTCTTCACGCTGCTGGTCGCGTCCTCCTCGTCGCTGGCCGTCGTGCGGGACTCATTCGCCTGCAAGCCGATGGTCATCGCGGAGACACCCGACTACGTGGCGGTCGCCTCCGAGTACGTAGCCCTGGCCGACCTGCCCGGCATCGAGAAGGCAGCGGTCTTCGAGCCGGCCCCCGAGGAGATCTACACATGGTCAGCGTGATGGCCGTCGAGCTTAGCTGCGGCGACCTCACCGTCCGCGAGATCAACGCGGCTCTGCGGCAACTGCCGGACGGCACCTCGGTGCGGCTCACCGAGGTGCGGGGCCAGCACAACCTGGCGGTCGGGCTCTCCGCCCGGCTCGACATCACGATCAGCGGCAACGCCGGCTACTTCACGGGCGCCCTGGGCGACGGCCCGGACATCACCGTCGACGGCTTCACCGGCTGGTCGGCCGGGGAAAACCTGATGTCGGGCACGCTGCGGGTACGCGGCAACGCCTCGGAATCCGCCGGCTCGTCGGCGCACGGCGGCCTGATCATCATCGAGGGTGACGCGTCCTCCCGGGCCGGGATATCCCTCAAGGGCGGCACCGTCGCGGTGGCCGGCGACGTCGGGCACATGAGCGGGTTCATGGCGCAGGCCGGGACCATGCTCATCGGCGGTGACGCCGGCGACTCGCTGGGCGACTCGCTCTATGAGGCGGTCATCTACGTCGCCGGGAAGATCCGCTCCCTGGGTTCCGACGCGCAGGTCGAGGAGCTGACCGCCGCGGACGTCGCTCGCGTCCGCGAGCTCGCGGCGGCGGCGGGCTTCGGTCACGTCCGCGCCGAGGACGTGACCAAGGTCGGCTCGGCCCGGACGTTGTACCGCTTCGACGCGCTCAAGGATCAGAGGTACTAAATGGACGCTGATCTGCCCTGGACGGGAAACGTGCCCAGCCACAGCTTCCCGGCCGAGGTGATCGGCCAGATACACCAGATGGCCGAGGAAGGCCGTTACGAGATTCGCGGCTGGGGCGCCAAGCGCTCGCTGCCGACCTTCGACGACCTGGTCTTCCTCACGGCGTCGCTGACCCGGTACCCGCTGGAGGGCTACCGGGAGCGCTGCGACACGAGCACCGTCCTCGGCACCCGGTTCGCCAGCCGCCCGCTGGAGCTGGCCATCCCCATCACGATCGCCGGGATGAGCTTCGGCGCGCTGTCCGCCCCGGCCAAGGAGGCTCTGGGCCGGGCCGCCACCGCGGCGGGCACCTCCACCACCACCGGTGACGGCGGGATGACCCCGGAGGAACGGAAGGCCTCCCGGCTGCTGGTGTACCAGTGCCTGCCGTCCCGCTACGGCTTCAACCTCGATGACCTGCGGGCCGCCGACGCCATCGAGATCGTCATCGGCCAAGGCGCCAAGCCCGGCGGAGGCGGGATGCTGCTGGGACAGAAGGTCAGCGAGCGGGTCGCGGAGATGCGCACCCTGCCGCCGGGCATCGACCAGCGGTCCGCCTCGCGGCACCCGGACTGGACCGGCCCGGACGACCTGCGCATCAAGATCGAGGAACTGCGCGAGGCCACCGGCTGGGAGAAGCCGGTGTACGTCAAGCTCGGCGCGACCCGGGTGGAGCACGACGTCAAGCTGGCCGTGGCCGCCGGCGCGGACGTCGTGGTGGTCGACGGGATGCAGGGCGGGACCGGGGCCACCCAGACGGTGTTCATCGAGCATGCGGGGATCCCGACGCTGCCCGCGGTGCGGCTGGCCGCCGAGGCGCTGCGTGACATCGGCATGCAGAACGAGGTGCAGCTCGTCGTCTCGGGCGGCATCCGCTCGGGAGCCGACGTGGCCAAGGCCCTGGCCCTCGGCGCGACCGCCGTGTCGGTCGGCGTGGGCGCGCTCGTCGCCCTCGGCTGCAACCGGCCGGCCTACCGGCAGGGCGACCGGGACGTCGACGCGACCGCCGGGTACGCTGCTCTCGGCACCGTACCCGGGCGCTGCCATCACTGCCATACCGGGATGTGCCCGGTGGGGATAACCACTCAGGACCCCGAGCTAACCCAGCGGCTGGACCCCGAGACCGGCGCGCTGTGGATGACCAACTACCTCAAGGCGCTGACGATGGAGCTGACCGCGCTGGCCAGGGCCTGCGGCAAGTCTGACGTACACAACCTGGAGCCCGACGACCTGGCGGCGCTCACGGTGGAGGCCGCGGCGATGGCGCAGGTGCCGCTGGCGGGAACGAATTGGATTCCCGGCCACCCGGGCCGGTAGCGGAGCTCGCGGCCGCCCGGCCGGGCCAGCGATCCCCGCTGACCGGGCTGGCCGACTCCCTTGACCGGTTTCTCCTGCCGCTGGTCGTGATCTCGGCCGCCGCGGGGGTGAGCTTCCCCGGTCCCGGGCGCCGCGCCGACGCCGGTGACGCCATCCTGTTCACGCTCGCGGTCCTGGTGTTCTCCACCGGCGCCTCCATGACCTTCAGGCAGATGGGCGCCATCCGGGCCGCGGCCCGCCGCATGGCTGTCGTGCTGCCGGTCACCACGATCGGCCTGCCCATGATCGCCTGGCTGGCCAGCCGCCTGGTCAGCGGCGTGGCCCTGCGCGGAGGCATCCTAACGGCGGGCATCGCGCCCACCGAGGTGGCGTCCGTCGCCCTGACCGGTCTGGCCGGCGGGGATGCCGTCCTGGCCGCCGGGTTCCTCGCCACGTCCACGATCTTGACGGTGCTGCTGGCCGGGCCCATTCTCAGCATCGCCGGCGCGCATTCCTCAGCCTCACAGCTCGGGCTGCTGTCCACCCTGGCCCTGGTGGTGGCTCTGCCGCTGATCGCCGGGTCCGCGATGCGGTCCCTGGATCCGTTCGGCGGACGCGAGCAGCCGATCATCCGGGTGCTGGGAACGGCCAGCCTGCTCGTGTTGCTTTGGGAGGTGGCGAGCCAGCTCCACCTGCGGGCCAGCGACGCCCGCGTCCTGCTGGCTCTGCTCGTCTACCTGGCCGGCGGGGTCATCCTGGGCTGGCTCCTGGCCATCGGCGCGTCGCCGGGACAGCGCACCGCCATCGTGCTGCCGACCGCCATGCGGGACTTTGCCGTGGCGGCAGGCATCGCGACGAGCGCGTTCGGCGCCGCGGCGGCGGCGCCGCTTGGCATCTACGGGCTCCTCGTGCTGATCTTCGGCACCGCCGCGGTCTACGCGGCCCGGCGGCGCGGTCACTAGCACGGCTACCTCCCATGAGGCGCTTGGCCCGCGGGCAGGAACAGCACTGAGTTGAGGTAACGCGGGAACGGCCACAGGGCCCGCGCCAGCAGGCCGCGGTCGGACACGTGGCAGGTGCTGGCCTGGTGCGCGGCAAGCGGGAAGCCCGCGACCGGGACCCACCGTCGGCCGGGCAGGACCCAGCCGAGGTAACCCCAGGATTCCAGCAGGCCGATCACGTCCGTGACCGGCTGTATCCGCTGTTCGACCTCGACCAGCAGCCGGGGCTGGTCTCGCTTGATGGTTTCCGCCGCGCCGTGCAGCACGGGGACCTCATGCCCGTCCACGTCGATCTTGACGAACGTCACGTCGCGCAGGCCGAGCCCGTCCACCGTAACCAGCGGCACCTGGATTGACGTGCTATGGATGTCCCGCCGGTGCAGGGAGGAGACGCCCCGCGCGCCCTCGTCCGCGGGCGGCAGCCAGATTCCGGCCGCACCGTGGTGATCGGACACAGCGGCGGCTACCACGTCCACACTGGGCGGGAGCGTCCGCCGGAGCACCTGGTGCAGCGGCGTCGGTTCAATCACCACGACGTGGTCGGCCCGGCGGATCAGTCGCCGTGTCCACGGCCCGTACCAGCCGCCTATGTCCACCATCGTGCCGCCGCGGCCGCAGACCTCGTCGAGGCGCCGGATTTCTGGCTCAAATCGCCGGTACGCCAGGCTGACGAGCATCACCAGCGACCGCTCGGGAAGCCGGGCGCCTACGCGTGAGGCGAGCGTCATCGCAGCTGCTCCTCAGGGTGATAACCAGGGGTAAGCGGACACGTCGACGTGATAATTTCCCGGGTCGAAATATGAGATGACCAGCTTGCCGCGGGTGCTGAGTTCGGGATGTCCGATGACGGCACGGCACAGGCCCTCTGGTCCGCGCTGGGCGCCCCGGCGGCATGGCACCTGACCGGTGATGATCCGCCGCCACGGGCCGGCCGGCGAGCTGGCCTGCCACACCTGGAAGCCACCGGCCAGGCTCGTCTGCTCGACCATGACCAGACCGTGGCCGTCGGCGGTGTAGTCGCCCACCGAGATCCCGAACGGGTGGGCGGCGGGCAGCAGCGTACGGGCGGCGGCCGCATCCGGCGACCACCCCTCGCCGGTCCAGTACTGGTACGTCAGCGGGTTCTGCCAGTAGGCCGGCTGGGCGACGGTCCGGACTGCGAACACGCGGCCGCGGCCGCATCCGGCGGGAGCGGGCCCGGCGGGACAGAAACCGAACAGGTAGAGGTAGCCGTCGCCGGTGAACACGGGAGAGCCGAGTACCTGCTGCGGCGCCAGCGGCAGCCCGGGGACACTGGCGAAGACCACGGTCGGCCAGCCGAGAAGATTTCTGGCTGGGTCGTACTCGATCAGGCCGAACCCCTCGGCCGTCAGCACGCCGGCATTCCCGGTGACGCAGTAGTTGTCGTAGCTGATGAGCAGGTGGGAGGCGCCAGCGTGGATATCCGGCGCGGCCGGTACCCGGGCCACCCCGGAGATCCACGAGGCCGGGTAGGCGCCGGGGCCTGCGCAGGGCAGCGCGCTGCCCGGCAGCAGCAGGCGCTGCGGCCCGGGCAGGAATGGCTGCGGAGCGCCGAGGCCAGGCAACGCCAGCGGCGCCGGCGGGGTGGGAATCTCGCTCAGCCGGGACGGCGCGTGGCCCGCGCGGTACGGGCCCGCCGCCGCCGTGTCCGTGCCCAGGATCAGGCGCTCGGTGTTCCCGCCGCGGTCGCTGGCGATCACCGTGTCGCAGAAGAGCCACAGGCTCCACCCGGGCCTGCCCGGCAGCGGGCTGCTGTAGCCGCAGTCGCGGCGGACGGTGTTGCCGTTTTTCTCATAGTTCGACAGCACCTGCACCGGTACCGGACGGGGAACACCAGCCCCGCAGGCGGCGACGGCGGCCAGAGACGTCAGCGCGGTCACCGCGCACGCCAGCGCACGGCCCAGGCGGACCCGTCGCGTGGCAGCCGGCGACATCGTTTCCGCGGCTGATCAGCCCGAGCCGTAGTTATAGAGCACCTGGCTGGACGCGGGCCTGACCGCGGTGTTGTCGTGGACCAGGACCGCCACGGCGGCGATGGCCACACAGACGCCGATGAGGAGGGCGATCACCATGCGCATGGATGCGGTCCTTCCTGCGGCAGTTACCTGCCTGCGTGGTCGTCGGGCAGGCCGCGTAGCGCTGCGGCGCCGAACATGGGCTCGAACATAGGGGTGTAATCGGGACCTCGGCGCAGATGCTGGCCGCCGTCGACGTTGATCACCTCCCCGGTGATCCAGGCCGACTCCGGGCCCGCCAGGAACCGGGCGGCCTCGGCGATGTCCGCGGGAAGGCCGACGCGCGACAGCGGCAGGCAGGCCAGGTAGTCGTCCAGTACCGGGCCGGGGTCGGCGATGCCCGCGACCAGTTCCGATTCGACGACTCCGGGCCGGAGGCCGTTGACGCGGATACCGATCCCGCCCAGTTCATCGGCGGCCAGGGCCACCATGTGGTCGACGGCGGCATTGGCCGGGCCGTAGGCACCGAACCAGCGGTGGACGGTGGTGGCGGCGATGGAGGAGATCGCCACGAAGGAGCCTCCGCCCACGCGCGTCATCTCGCGCGCGGCGTATTTAAGGGTCAGCATGGTGCCGGTCGCGTTGAGGTCCAGGGTGGCGCGCCACCCGGCCGTATTGAGCTGGGAGAGCGGCCCGATCGAAGCCGAGCCTCCCGCACTGGCGATCACGATCCGCAGCGGGCCGCTGGAGGCGGCGTCGGCGAGGGCGGCGGCAATCTCATCCTCGTCGGTGACGTCGGCGACCACGTAGCGTAGTCCGTACGCGTCGGCGGACAGCTTGAGTCGCTCTTCGGAACGCCCGCAGATCGTTACCACGGCGCCGTCCGCGGCTAGTCGCCGCGCACAGGCCAGCCCGATTCCGCTCTCGCCGCCGGTGACCAGGGCAGCCGAACCGGCGAGCGATCCACCTTCACTAGACGAGGCCATGATGCCCCCTCGCGAGAGATGTTACTCAACAGTAGCATAACTCCCGCCGGGAGCCAGGCCTCAGCGGGGGCAGGCCAGGCAGGACCGCCGCCGCCGCGGCGTCGTGCCACGCCGCCGTCCCCAGGACGGCTCGCAGCAGCTCGGGCAGCAAGGTTTCCAGTTCCTCCCGGGTCGGCTCGCCATGACGCAGCCACTCGCGGCCCATTGTCTCCACCATGGCGATCCAGCCGCGCAGGACCGACTGCAGCACGGCCGAGCCGCTGGGCGAGCCGAGGCAGGCCAAGATGAGCGCCAGCACCCGGTCGCGGATCTCATCCAGGACCTGGCGGTCCTCTCCGCCAGTCAGGGGGCCGGCCAACGACCCGTGCCGCAGCAGGGCGGTGAGGGCGATCGGGTTGGCCTGGATATGGTCGAAAAACGCGGCCAGCCCGGCCGCCAGCCAGTTGTCCAGGTCGCCGACTCCCGCTTCGTAGATGGCCGCCACCACGTCGTCGCCCGTTTGCCTCAGCGCGGAGATGAACACCCCCGCCTTGCCCCCGTAATAGTGGTAGACCAGCGGCCGCGACATCCCGGCGTCGGCCGCGATGTCGTCCACCGACACCTCGTCGTAGGGGTAGGTGTTGAACAACTTCAGCGCCGAATTGATCAGCGCCTGGCGCCGGTCGTCGGGCGCGAGCCTGCGCCGGACGGGGCGGCCCGGAGGTTCCCCGGTTTTAGCTGACCTCACAACGTCACGGTAGCCCGTCGGGGCTGTACATGCGTCTCCCGGCCGCGCCGGGGCGCCGCCGGTCATCAGCTGCGCCGGGCCTGGACGAGCAGGATGCTGGCCACCGACGGCCAGCGGCACAGCGAGCGATCCAGTGGCCGCAGCAGCCGTGGTACGTCATGGTAGGGGGCGCCCAGGACCTGCTCGCAGGAAAAGCCCCGGGCCGTGAGGAACTCCACCAGGGCCCGCCGGGTGAACAGGCGCAGGTGGCCGACGACCTGATGACCGGGCCTGCCATAGATGCCGCGCAGGCTGACCTCGGAGAACACCGGCTGGATACCCAATCCGAGCAGCCCCCGGTTGAACCACGCCGCCAGGTTCGGCGTCGACAGGAGCAGGATGCCTCCCGGCCGCAGGATCCGGCGGGCCTCCTCGACGGCCGCGTCGGTGTCGACCAGATGCTCGATCAGCTCGCTCATGATCACGACGTCGGCACCGGCGTCGGCCAGCGGCAGGCCGGACGCGTCGATACCGCCCTGGATCACCAGCAGGCCCCGGGCGCGCGCCTGGACCAGCGCCATAGCCGACCAGTCGACGCCGATAACGGTATTTTGCGGATCCAGCCGCTTGACCAGGTGAGTGGCGGTCCCCTCCCCACAGCCGACATCCACGATCCGCTGGGGCCCGCTCCGCTCGGCCAGCACCGCGGCGAGCATACGGGCCTGCCGCTGCGCCCGGTCGGGCCCCGAACTGACCGTGGTGCCGGGGTCCTCATAGAAGGCGTGCAGCCCGCCGGGCCCGGTCGGATTCCGGCCGAAGCCCGGGTGAGATGGTGTCATCGCGGCCACCGTCAGCTCCGCCGGTCGCGGTGCGGCCGCGAGCCGACGGCCTCATCGATGACCGCGGAGAAGTGCTGCACCGCCGTCGACCAGGTGAGCTCGGAGGCACGCCGCCGCGCGGCCTCGCCCATGGCCGCGCGACGCCCATGGGCCAGGGCCAGCGCCGCCCACGCCGAGGCGAATTCTGCCTCGGTGCGGGCCAGCAGGCCGGTCTTGGTGTGCTCGACGGAGTCCCGCAGTCCCGGAACGTCGAAGCCGACCGTAGGGGTGCCCCGGAGGGCGGCCTCGGTGACCACGATGCCCCAGCCTTCGATCAGCGCGGAATGCACGAGCAGCCAGGCGGCTCCCAGCAGGCGGTGCTTTTCCGCTTCGCTGACCCTCCCGGCGAAGGTCACCCCGGGTCCGGCTAGCGACTCCAGGTAACCACGCTCGGGTCCCTCTCCCGCGATGACCAGCTGTCCGCCGACCACCGGGCGTACCCGGTCCCACAACCGGAGCAGCAGGTCGATGCGCTTGTATTCGGCGAGCCGGCCGAGCGCAAGGAACAGCGGCTCACCAGACCGGGGCGTCGGCGGGCCGGCCGGGGCGACCCCGTTGTGGAGCAGCCGGATGCGTCCGCGGTCCACGCCCAGTGACTGAAGTTCGGTCGCCGTCGACGCGGACACCGTCAGCACCAGGCTGCGGCGGTGGGCCCACGGCATGACCCGCTGCTCCATGAACCGGCCCACCGTGGACAGCGGCGGGGGGAACCGCAGCGCCCACAGGTCGGTGTGTACATGGTTGACCATGCAGACCATCGGCTTGCGGGACCACAGGGGCGCCAGGAACGGCATGCCGTTGCAGACCTCTACCACCACGTCGCAGTCGCGCAGCCGGCGCGCGTAGGCGAACGGGGCCCCCGCGAACTGCGTGTACGGCCCCCCGCTGCGCACGACGTCATAATCATGTGCGGCCGCCGGGCCGCCGCACAGCAGCGTGACCTGGTCACCACGGGCGACCAGGCCCGCGGCGAGCTGGTCGACCAGCAACTCCGAGCCGCCGGCCTGCGGGCTGGCGATGTCTCGCCACGCCACGATCACCACCCGGCGGCCCTCGCGCTCCCCCTGGCTGGGCTCCCCCTCCCCCTGACAGCGCCGCGGCCGCTGATGAACTGGGGAAAGGAGGGTCCGATCGATCTCCATGCCTGATCTCCTCCACGCGGACCGGGCCAGCGAGACAGCGCCGCCATTGTCGGCACAGAATTGATCAAGTGTCAATAACGTGTGCGAAGACGGCCTGGTTGGGCGGTCCTCCGGGGGGGTAGGGCGGTCGGTGGCGGTTTTGGAAGGTCTTTGTCCGGACTTTATTGACGAACCATCAACGAGTGACCTACCGTCCGGTAACAACGGGCCGTCACCCGTGGCGCAAGCCCGCCTGGACCGAGGCAAGGAGGAAGGATGCCTAGCGGCCCGCTCCCGTCCACCACCTCAGAGACCACGTCGGCCCGAACTACGTCGGCACTGCGCCCGGCCGGCGCGTTTCGCCTGCTGGCGGCCTTCGCTCACGAGCAGTCGGATCCAGGCCGTTTCTACACCCTGCTGGCGCGCGACTCGGTCGCCCTGGTGGAACGCCACACGGAACTCGACGGGCGCCAGGTGGTGGACGTCGGCGGCGGCGCGGGGTACTTCGCCGACGCCTTCCGCGACCGCGGCGCCCAGTGCCTCCTGGTCGAGCCGGATCCCGGTGAGCTGTACAGCCACGGCGACCCCGGCCGGGCCAGCGTGATCGGTGACGGCTACTGGCTGCCGCTGGCCGACGCCACGGTGGATGTCTGCTTCTCCTGCAACGTGCTCGAGCACGTGAAGGACCCGGCGGGGTTCATCGACGAGATGATCCGCGTGACCCGGCCCGGCGGGCTGGTGTATCTGTCCTACACCGCGTGGCTGTCACCGTGGGGCGGCCACGAGACGTCCCCCTTCCACTACCTGGGCGGGGGCTACGCGGCCCGCCGCTATGCCCGCCGCCACGGCCGGGAGCCCAAGAACCTGTTCGGGCAGAGTATGTTTCCGCTCGGCGTCGGCCGCGTCCTGGCCCTGGTGCGCCGCCGCGCCGATGTCACCGTGGTCGAGGCGCGGCCCCGCTACTACCCGCGCTGCTGCCGGTTCCTGATCTACCTGCCCGGGCTGCGCGAACTGCTGACGTGGAACCTCCTGGTCATACTGCGGCGGCGGGCGTGACGACGCAGCGGCTCTCGCTCGAGGAGATCTTCAGCCATCAGACCGGCTCCTCGGACGACGGGAGCCCACCTCCCCGGCGGCGGCGGCGTGGCTGGGGAGAGGCCGCGGAACGGGCCGGCCTGCGCTGGACCGTGGTGGTCTGGGTCCTGGTGCTGGCCGCCCTGATCGCGGCGGACCCCGGCCGGATGACGTTCGACACCAAGCTGGGCGTGGACATCGATCCGGTGGGTTTCTACCGGCAGCTGTGGCATCTGTGGAACCCGCTGGAAGGGTTCGGCGGCCTGCAGGACCAGTACATCGGCTACGCCTTCCCGATGGGCGCCTTCTACCTGGTCGCGCACCTGCTGCACGTGCCGGTGTGGCTGACCGAACGGGCGTGGATGTCGCTGCTGCTCATGGTGGCGTTCTGGGGCCCGGTCAAGCTGGCCGAGACCCTGGGCATCGGATCGCGGCCGACGCGGCTCCTGGCCGGGGCCGCGTTCGCGCTGTGGCCGACCTTCACCATCCTGGTCGGCTCGGCCTCCGCCGGGGTGCTGCCGGGCGTGCTGGCCCCGTGGGCCGTGCTGCCGCTGACCCGCTCCGGCCCAGCATGGACGGGCGCGGCCCGCTCGGGCCTCGTCGTGGCGTGCATGGGCGGGGTCAACGCGGCCTCCACCCTGGCCGCCATCGTCCCGGCCGGCCTGTACGCCCTGACCCGGCCGGGGCGGCGCCGGTGGGTGCTGGCGGCCTGGTGGACGGCGGCGGTGCTGCTGGCCACGTCGTGGTGGCTCGTGCCGCTGCTGTACCAGGCACGGTACGGCTTCAACTTCCTGCCCTACATCGAGCAGGCCGCGACCACCACCCAGACCATGTCGGCGGCGGCGGCCCTGCGCGGCAGCGGCAACTGGGTCGCGTACCTGAACTTCGGGCAGCCGTGGCTGACCGCCGGATCGGTGATGGTGGGCTCGGCATGGGCGGTGGCGGGCGGCACCGTAGCGGTCGCGGCGGGCCTGGCCGGACTGGCCCGTCGCGACCTGCCCGAAGCGGGATGGCTGCGCGGCACCGCCGCCGTAGCCGCCCTGTGGGCGCTGACCGGCTACGCCGGACCGCTCGGCGGGCCGCTGCACCACCAGGTCCAAGTGCTGCTGGACGGGCCGGCGTCGGCGTTGCGCAACGTCTACAAGATCGAACCGGCCCTGGCCGTGGTGCTGGCGCTCGGGATCGCGCACGTCCTGGCGCGCGGGGTGTGGCCACGGTCGGCCGGGCGCCGCACGGCCTGCGCCGCCGCGGTGGTGGTCCTGGCGGGCATGGGCCTGCCCTACCTGAACGGGAAGGTGCTGCAGCCCGGCTCGTTCAGCCAGGTACCCGGCTACTGGCAGCAGGCGGCCACGTGGCTGGCCTCGCACGACAAGACCGAGACGACCCTGGTGGTGCCGGCCGATTCGCACGGCATCTACACCTGGGGACAGCCCATCGACGAACCGCTTGAGCCGCTGGCCCGCTCCCCGTGGGTGCAGCGAAACCTGGTACCGTTCAGCGGCGGCGGGGTCAGCGACCTGCTGAACGGCGCCGAGCAGGCCATCGAATCGGGCACCGCCTCACCGGGCCTGCCCGGCTACCTGGCCCGGGCCGACATCCGTTACGTCCTGGTCCGTAACGACCTGGATCCCGCCCAGCTCGGCTACACCCCGCCGACGGTGGTCCACGCCGCGCTGGCCGGGTCGGGGTTCACCCGGGTCGCCGCGTTCGGCCAGCCGGTGCCGGCCGGCCCGGTCGGCCAGGGAACCGCCCTGCAGGTTGAGGCGATCGAGCCGCAGTATCCCCCGGTCGAGATCTTCCAGGCCGCCAATCCGGCCGAACGGCCGGGCGGGCCCGCGGCCGTCCTGCCCGCCGCCTCGACCACGCTCGTCGACGGCGGCCCCGCCTCGCTGCTGCAACTGGTGGCCCAGGGCATGCCGGGCGGCCGGGCGGCCGTGATCGCCGGCCAGGACACCGGCGCCGGCCCGCCCGCCGTCCAGCAAGACGTCACCGACGGGCTCCGCCGCGCCGACACCGTCTTCGGCCTGCCCACCGGCAACACCTCCTACACCTACACCGCGACCGGCACGATCCCGCCGGATAACCCGCAAGGCGCGCCCGGCCAGCCGCCCCGCCAGCTCCTGCCGCCCGGCACCGCCGGCCATCAGACCGTCGCCGTGCTCACCGGCGCGGCCAGCGTCACCGCCTCGTCCGCGGGGTCCTGGCTGTGGGAGGTGCCGCAGGGCGACCCGGTCAACGCGTTCGACGGTGACCCGTCCACCGCCTGGACCGAGGCGAGCGCCAGCCGCGCTGGCGGGCAGTGGATCCAGATCGGCTTCGGCCACCCGCTGCGCCTGTCCGGGCCGCTGACGGTGCGGCTGCTTGACGACATTCCGCGGCCGGTGACGACCCGCCTGGTGATCACCACCGCCGCGGGCCGCGCCGTCACTAGAACGCAGGTCACGGGAGCGCCCCAGCCGGTCACCGTCCCGTCGGGCACCACGAGCTGGCTGCGGATCACCATCGCCGCCACCCGCGGCGGCACTTCCGGCGGGCCCGGCGCGGGCATCAGCGAGGTCACCATTCCCGGCGTGCGCGTCACCCGTTTCCTTCAGCCCGCCGAGGAGCTGGCCGGGCCCGCGCCCTCCTTCAGTTTCCACCGCGAAACCGCCGCGACGTTCGGCCTGCCAGGCGCGCCCCCGGAACCGGCCCTCGACCGGACATACACCACCCCCGCCGCCCAGCGTTTTGCCGTGTCGGCAAGTGTCACCGCCGTACCCGGCGCGGCGCTCAACGCGCTCCTGGACCGGGTCGGCTCCTCACCGCCGGCGCAGCTGCACATCACCGCCAGCTCCACCTTCGGCTCGCTGCCCGCGCTGCGCCCGCAGAACCTCCTGCAGAGCAGCGGCGGCACCGGCTGGCTGGCGGCCGGCCCCCGCGCCACCCTGCACCTGCGATGGAAGGGGCAGCGGACCATCAGCGAGATCGACCTGGTGGCGTCGACCGTGGGGATCGCCGCCGAACCGACCCGCGTGCTGATCACCAGCCCCGGCGGAACCCGGGACGTGCCGGTGCCGGACAGCGGCGTCCTGCGCTTCCCCCCGCTGATCACCGACCAGCTGGACATCAGCTTCCCCGGCGTGATGCCGACCACCGCCTACAACCCGCTGGCCGGACAGGCCCAGCAGCTACCTGTCGGGCTGGCCAGGCTGAGCGTTCCCGCGCTGGCCGGCCTGAGTACTGGCGTTCCCGCCCCCGCCGCCCCCTTCAGGCTCAGCTGCGGGCAGGGGCCGCCGGTGACGGTAGACGGCCACACCTATCCCACGTCGGTTTCTGGCACCGTGAACGACCTCACCGACCTCGCCCCGCTGCCGCTGCACCTGTGCACGAAGGGGACGGCGCTGACGCTGAGCGCGGGCCGGCACTGGCTGACCTCGCCGGGGACCGGCGTGCCGCTGGCCGTTACCGACCTGAGCCTGCTCGCGGCCACAGCGTCGGCCAGCACAGCGTCGTCCAGCACAGGGCCGGCTAGCACAGCGTCGTCCAGCACAGGGCCGGCCAGCGCCGTCGCGGCGGCTCGTCAGCTGCGGATCGGCTCGTGGGGAGCCGAGTACCGCACGGCAACGATCGGCCCCGGCCGCCAGTCGTACCTGGAGGTGCACGACGTGGCCAACCCGGGCTGGACCGCCACCCTCAACGGGCACCGGCTCACGCCGGTGACCCTGGACGGCTGGCAGCAGGCCTTTGTGGTGCCGGCTGGCGCCGGCGGCCGGGTCGTCATGGCCTTCACCCCCGCGACCGGGTACCGGTGGCTGCTGGCCGGATCCGCGCTGGCGGCCTGCGTGCTGATCGCGGCCGCGGCCTGGCCCCGGCGGCTTCGTCCGCGGCTGCGGCCGAGCCTGGCGGCGGCAGGCCGGGCCGGGCCGGGCCGGGCCGAGATATCGCCTGGCCCCGGCCCGCTCGGATACTGGCTCGCGGTGGCCGCCGTGGCCGTGGTGCTAGCCCTGGTCGGCGGGCCCCTCGTGGCCGCGGTCCCGGTGGTGCTGGCGCTGGGCTGGTGGCGGCCGCGATGGGTGCCGTGGCTGGCCTTTACCGCGATGTGCGTCGCGGGGGCGCTGGCCTTGACCAGCCTCGGCCACGGCGCTGGAGTCGACGCCGGGGCCTTCGGCTGGCCCGCCCAGGCCGCCGCGCTGATCGCCCTGGCCGCCGCGCTGACGCCGACCGCGCGGGGAGTGCAGCGCCGGACAAGCGCCGCAGTCCCGAGGGACGAGGGGTACGGCGGGTGACCACGCTCAGGGACGCGCCCGGCGCGCCGGCGTCCTGGCCGTTCGCCCCGATCGAGGAACTCGACGTCTACCTCGAGAACGCCCAGGAGCCCAGCCTGGTGCAGCTCGAGACGCACGCCCGGGGCCACCTGGACCCGGCGGCGCTGGAGGCGGCGCTGGCCGGCGCGCTGGCCGCCGACCCCTCGGCGCGGCGGCACGCGGCCGCCACGTCGCGATGGAGCCGCCGCCTGCGCTGGGAAACCGCCGCACCCGCCGTCCGTCCCGCGCCCGGCCGGGAAGCCACGCTGCTCACGGTGGCCGGCTGGAGCAGCCCGGGTCAGCTGGCCACGCTGCGGGAATTGCTGTCCGCCTGGCCGATGTCCCTGAACGACACCGCGGCGCGTGTGCTCCTGGCGGTCGGACCTGAGCACGACGTCGTGATCATGCAGGTCCACCACGCCGCCTTCGACGGCGTCTCCAGCCTGGCTCTGCTCTCCGCGATCTGCGCCGGCTACCAGGAATCGGCGGTCGCGAGCATCCGCCCGCAGGTCGTTCGGCCCTCCTGGCCCGGCCCCGGTCCGGTCCAGCCGCCGGTCCCGCTCCGGTCCCGGCGCGGGCAGGCCGCGGCGCCCCGGCGCGGCGGTAGCCGGCCCGGCCTGCCGTTGCCGCCTGGCGTGGTAACGCGGATCGCCGCGCACGCCGCCCAACCCGACCGGCCCGGATACGGTTTCGTGCAGAAATCGGTTCCGGTTCCCGGGCCGAGCCGCCAGGGCAGCGGCCCGCACCCGACGGTCAACGATCTGCTCATCGCGGCGATGATCCTGACCGTGGACCGGTGGAACGCGGCCCATGGTCGTCGCAGCGGCACGATCCGGATCACCGTGCCAGTCAACGGCCGGGACCCGCAGCGGCGGTGGGAGGGGCCCGGTAACCAGTCGCGGCTGATCCGGGTGACCGCTGGTCCCGGCCAGCGCGCCGACGCGGCTGGCCTGCTCGCGCACGTCGTGGTCCAGACCAGGGCCGGCAAGCGGCAGCCCCGCCCCGGTCTGGACACGGTGAGCAGGCTGCTGGCCGCGGGCTGGGCGCCGGTCGCGGTAAAGCGGCACACGGCGCGCCTGGCCCGCCGCCTGGCCAGGCCGGTATGTACCGATACCTCACTGGTCAGCAACCTGGGCGTGCTCATCGACCCGCCCAGCTTCAGCGGCAGCGGCCGGGAACCGCTGTGGTTCTCCGGCCCCGCCCCGATGCCCCGGGGCCTGGCGGTGGGCGCCGTGACCGTCGCCGGCCGGCTGCACCTGTGTGTCCACTACCGGCACACGCTCCTGGACTCCGGCGCCGCCGCGGATTTCACCGCCGGCTACTGCCGGGCGCTCGCCGAGCTGGCCGCGCCGCCCCAGGGGAGGCCGCCGTGATCGCTCATCCCGGGATCATCCTGGCCGTGGCGGCCAGCGTCATCTACAACTTCGGCTTCATCCTGGAAAAGCGCGCTCTCGCGCGCCTGCCCGCCATCGACGCGCATCACCTCTGGCGATTGCTGCGCACGCTGTTCACCGCGCCGGCGTGGCTGGCAGGTTTCGCGCTGATCTGCGGCGGCCTGGTCCTGCAAGTCCTGGTGCTGTCCCTGGTACCGCTGACGGTGGCCCAGCCGCTGCAGGCCTGCGGGGTGGTGGTAACGATCGTCTTCTCGCGGCTGGTGCTGCACGAACGACTCGGGCGTACCGAGCTGGCCTGCATCGGAATCATCGCCATCGCGGTGCTGCTGCTGGGCCTGTCGGTCGGCCACAGCGCGGGAGCGGGAGCCCACGCGGCCGGAATCGCCATCGCGGCGGCCGCGGCTCCCGCTTGCCTGGCGGGCCTGGTCATCTATGGCTGGCTCTACCGGGCGTCAAGCCGCCGGCACCGCTACCCGGTCAGCGGCGTTAGCTACGGCCTGTGCGCCGGGCTCATGTACGGGGTCGCCGGACTCGCCCTCAAGGCACTGTCGGCCGCGATCTTCACCAGCCGGGCCGCACCGCACGTACCGGCTGCGGCTCTTGCGATCCACACCGCGGCGGCCAGGGCAGGTGCGGTGGTGCCGCCCCACCGCGCTGGCGGGCTCCTGATGGCCGCCGTCCTGTCGCCCTACCTGTACGCGGTGCTCGCCTCCTCGGCGGCCGGAATGTGCCTGTTCCAGACGGCGCTCCAGCGCAGCCCAGCGTCCATCATCCTGCCCACGGCGAACATCATCAGCACCGGATACCTCGTCGTCATCGGTTCGTGGCTGTTCCACGAGCGGTTGCCCGCCGGGCCGGCCCCGCTGGCCATGCGACTGGGGGGCGGCGTCGCCGCCGTCGCCGTGCCGGTGATCCTTACCGTCGCGGCCGAACGGGCCGCCTCCCGGCGCCAGCCCGGCGGCCGGCGGCGTGCCCGTCACAGTCCCGTCCCGCCCTTCTCCACGGAAAGGTCTCTGCCATGAATCTGGACCCGCTGTTGCTCAACCTGCTGGCCTGCCCCATCGACAAGCAGGCGCTGCTGTACCTCGCCGAGGACGACGTCTTGTACAACCCGCGGCTGCGCCGCCTCTACCGCGTCCGCGACGGCATCCCCGTCATGCTCGCCGACCAGGGCGAGACGGTGAGCGACGCCCACCACCGCGACCTGCTCCGCAGGGCCGCCGCCGGCGGCGCGCTGACCACCCTTCAGGTGGCGCTGCGCGACGTGCTGGCCAGCCACCTCGCCGACGCGCACCTTCCCGCGGGACCGCAGCGGCGCCCGTTCGCCGACCAGGCAGCGATCACTCCCCATGGCCGTGCGGTCCATGAGGAGACCACCGGCTCCGGCGAGGACGCAGCCTAACCGCCGCACCCTATCCACCCCGCCGCCGTGGAGGAACCGATGCTGCCATCAGAACAGGCGCCCAATCGGGCCTGGCCGCCACCTGCCGCCCCCGTCACACTGGCCAAACCGCAGGGCAAGGGCTGGGGCCGGCTGGTCCTGGCCGGCGCGGGGGCGTTCCTGGTGGCTTCCGGCCTGCTCCTGCGTTTCTACGCCGCGCCCCGGCTGATCGCCGCACCCGCCGATCTGTACCAGACGGACACCCTGCAGGCCGCGGACGCCTCCTATTTCGACCAGGGTTCCCTGACGACCCGGCACGGCGTCACCCTTACCTATACCCTCACCATCCGCGGGGACCCCAGAGCCAGCACCGGCACGACCGCGGTGTGGGACTCGTTCGCGGCCCTGGCCGACCGGAAGCGCGGCGTGCAGGTGAACAGCACCTATCAACGCGCCGTCTTCAACCGCCGCACCGGGCAACTGCTCGACTGCTGCGGTGCGGCGGTCAACGACGACACCAGGGTCCGCCAGCACGGCGTCGGGCTGTTCTGGCCGATCGGCGTGCGCAAGGCCACATATCAGGTCTTCGACGTCAACGCCGAATCGGCCTGGCCGGCGAGCTACAGCGGTACGGCGCGCGTCCAGGGCATCATGACCTACCGGTTCATCCAGCACATACCGTCCACCCCGGTCGCCCAGCTGGCGGGGGTGCCCTCGTCGCTGCTGGGCCTGCGCGGGAAGGCCGGCAACGTCGTCGCAGACCGCTACTACCAAGCCGACAACACCTTCTGGGTCGACCCGCGGACCGGCGTCGTCATCGACATCGAGCAGCGGGTCCTGTCGGTGCTCCGCGGCCCCGATGGCCAGGGCAAGCTGGTAGTGGCCGACATGGACCTGAAGATGTCGGGCTCAAGTCGCCGCCAGCTGGCCGCCCTGGCCAGCAAGAACGCTGCCTTGATCGGCACGCTGCGGGAGCGCGGCCCCCTCGGCGGTGGCATCCTCGGCCTCATCTTGATCCTGGCGGCCGTGATCCCGTTCCGTCGTCACTGGCGGATGGCCGCCAGCTGAGAGGCCTAACCGCGGTCAGTCCGGCATCGCGGCGATGATCTGCTGCCCGGTGAGCGGCAGCGTCCGCACCCGGACACCGAGGGCGTCGTAGAGGGCGTTGCCGATGGCGGCGGCGGTGGGCCCTTGCGCGGTTTCTCCCACCCCCAGCGACGGGTTCCCGTGGCCAGGCAAGAACTCCACCTCCACCGCGGGCACCTCGGAGAACCGCAGAATCGGATAGCTGTCCCAGGTGTCGCTGGTAACGGTAAGACGGTTGAAGCGCACGCGTTCCTTCAGCGTCCAGCTGGTCGCCTGGATCGCGCCGCCCTCGACCTGGTTCTGGGCGCCGTCCGGGTTGATCACCAGGCCGGCGTCGACGGCGATGGTCAGTCGGCGCACCCGTACCTCGGTGACGGCCTCCACCTCCGCGACGACCGCGCAGTAGGCGCTGCTGTTCTTGTAACGGGCATAGCCGATGCCATGGCCGGCGGACCGGGACGACCCGGACGCGGACCAGCCGGCCCAGCCCGACCGCCGGATGACGGCCTCGATCACCGCCCGGCCCCTGAGGTCCGCCAGCTGGGCGAGACGGTATTCGGCCGGATCGCGGCCCGCCGCCTCGGCGAGCTCGTCCATGAACGACTCAATCGCGAACACGTTGACGAAGCCGCCGAGCGAGCGCAGCGAGGAAGTCCGCAGCGGCATCACCGACAGCCGGTGATTCACCACACGGTAAGCCGGGAACGCATAGCCCGGCACGGCGTTCCGGCCGGCACCGCCACCCCGCTCAAGCGGCGGCTCCGCCGCCGCCTCGATCGGCTCGCCGCCGTCCCGGTGGCTCGCCGCGAGCAGCCCGATCGAGCGGCCGAACCCCGGCCGGGTCACGTGGCCGTTGCCCCAGATCTCGTGCTGCCAAGACAGCACGTCACCGCGTGCGTCGAGGTCGGCGGCGAGGCGGACCACGGCGGCCGGCCCGTAGGGTTCCCAGCCAAGCTCGTCGGCGCGCGACCAGACGACCTGCACCGGCCGGCCGGGCACGGCCATGGCGAGCAGGGCCGCGTCCATGGCGGCGTCCTCGGCGCCGTTGTGACCGTAGCAGCCCGCACCCTCGACGTGCCGCACGCGCACCTGTTCCTCAGTCAGCGTCAGCGCCCGGGCCAGCTCGCGGCGCAGCATGTACACGCCCTGGCTGTGCGTCCAGACCTCCAGCCGGACGCCGCCCCCATTTCCCTCGTTTCCGGCCAGCGCCATCGCGGCGGACGGTCCCATCGCCGCGTGCGCCAGGTAAGGCCGGTGATAGGCGGCTTCGTGCGAGCGCGCGGCAGATCCGGGCGGCGCGCCGGCGGGAGGGGCGGATTCGGCCAGGACACGGGTCTCGGCGGGCGCGGAGGTGAGGAACGCGGGCAGATCGTCCTCATCGGGCAGGGCGGGCTGCTCCTGCCACTTCGCTTCCGCCCGTAGCAGGTCGACGGCGCGCAGCGCCACCTCCTCCCGGTCGGCGATCACGCCCAGGAAACCCCCGTCCCGTACGACGGTCACGACTCCTGGCAGCGCCATCGCCGCTTCCGCGCCGACGTCGAGCAGGGTGGCACCGCGGGACGGAGGCCGAACGACCCGGCCGTACAGCATCCCGTCGAGCGCCAGGTCGTGGACGAAACGAGGCCGCGGGGCCAGCTTGTCGGGCAGGTCCACCCTCGGCACGCTGGTGCCGACGATCCGGTAATCCGAAGCCGCCTTGGGCTTGGCCAGGCCCGTGGCCGGGCGGTCCAGCAGCCCGTCGTCCGCCAGCTCCCAGTAACTCGTGGTCCGGCCATCCGGTGCGGCAACGGTGCCGTCGTGAACGGTGAGCACGTCGGCGGGCACGTTCCACCGGCCGGCGGCGACGCCGAGGTAGATTGCCCTGGCCTCGGCACACGCGACCCGGAGGGCGGCACCGGAATACTGAATCGAATTGCTGCCCGCCGTATAGCCCTCATCAGGACTGATGCCGGTCACGGCCGCGACCATGCGGACCCGGGCGACGTCGATGTCCAGCTCTTCGGCGGCCACCTGCGCCAGCGCGGTGAGCACGCCCTGGCCGAGCTCGACCTTGCCCGAACGCACGTCCACCACGCCGTCCGGCCGGACGCGCAGCCAGTCCCCGAGACGGGGATTGGCCGCGAGCGAAGGCGGCAGCACCGTCCTGGCTTCGGGTGACGTCGCCATCAGTCCCCGTCCTGGCTGGCACTGTCCTGGCTGGCACTGTCCCGGCTGGCACTGTCCCGGCTGGCACGCAGGCTGGCAGCGGCAGCGCGCACGGCGCGCACGATCCGGTTCTGCGCGCCGCAGCGGCACAAGTTGCGGTCCAGCGCGGCGCGTACCTCGTCCTCACTGGGGTCGTCGTTGGTGGCGAGCAGCCCGGCGGCACTGATCACCACGCCGGAGATGCAGTAGCCGCACTGTGCGGCCTGCCCGTCAATGATCGCCTGCGCGACGGGGTGCGGCCGCTCGGGCGGGCCCAGTCCCTCCACCGTCGTTACTTCCCGGTCCTCAACCGCCCACATCGGGGTATCGCAGGAGTAGGCGGGGCGGCCGTCGACGAGTACGAGGCAAGCGCCGCACAGGCCAAGACCACAACCGAAGCGGGTGCCCTTCAACCCGAGATGGTTCCGCAGCACGTACAGCAGCGCGGTGTCCTGCTCGGTACGGACCTCCTCGCGCCGGCCGTTCACCAGCACGGTGACCCGCATGGGATCGGTATCAGGCATGATCCTTAACCAGCCCAGGTAGTCGCCACTCAGACGCGAACAGTTCCCTCAAGAGGGACCCGTATACAGTACTCCGGCCGCGGTCGTCGCCTCGTTGCCTCCCTCTGCCGTTCAGGCGAGCGGAACCTCCACCGCGACATCCTGCTTCGGGTAGTACGCCGCCACGTCCCGAGCGCCGTACTTGGCCCGGAACATGTCGAGGATCTCACCGACTCTGGCCGGATCCGTGATGGGAGTCGCCGTTGCTGACAGCTGCGCTCCCCCGGCGGCCAGGCGGATCATTGGCGTATTCAGCACGTTCTTGTACCAGTCGGAGTCCGATCCGTTGACCGGCACCAGATACAGGTTCTCGCCCTCCCGCACGAACCACACCGGGATGGAGATCTCGCGGCCGGACGTCCGGCCGGTGACCGTCAGTTCGATCTCCCGGGTGGATTCCATGGCCCTTTTGACATCCTCGTTTGCCATACTTCCCCGCTCATTGTGAGGTGGACGTTCCCGGTTCTCCGGCATCTATTGTCGTCATCTATCGCTGCAGCCGACATCACCCGACTGAAGAGAGGGTTCCGACTGCGGCGCACGCGGGACGCCGGCTGGCAGGTCACGCAGCCACGGCCGCGGCTGGCTAACCGGGAACATCTGCCAGCCGCCCCCTGTTGCACGTCGTGTAACATTACTCGACGTGCAAATTTACATCCCATGCAAAGTTGTAGTGAGCACACGATGACACTTGCTAGTACGGCTCATGCCGGGGAGCCGCGCAGCTCGCTGCGCGAGCGCAAGAAGCTGGCTACCCGCCGGTCGCTCCGCCGGGTAGCGCTCGACCTGGTCGCCGAGCGCGGCTTCGCGCACGTCACGGTGGAGGACATCGCCGAGGCGGCGGACGTGTCGCCGCGCACGTTCTTCAACTACTTCCCGTCGAAGGAAGCCGCACTGTTCGCCGCGGACCCGGACCGGATCACGGCGCTGCGCGAGCGCGTTGTGCGTCAGGCGCCCGGCGAGCCGGTCCTGGACGCGCTGCGCATGGTCATGGTCAGTGACGCCCGGGCAGTAGCGGATGAGCTCAGCGAGCTCGGCGGCGACCCGGCGGACTGGCTGCGCCGGATGAAGGAGGCCCGTGCCGACCCGCACCTGCGCGCGGCCCACGCGGCGCAGATGGGGCTGGTTGAGCGGGCAGTCACTGAAGGGCTCGCCGAGCGGCTCGGCACCGATCCGGAGCGCGATCCCTACCCCGGGCTGCTGGCCGCCATGGCATCCGGCGTGTTCCGCGCCAGCATGACGTTCTGGGCTGGCTCAGGCGGCACGGTGCCGCTCGACCAGCTCATCGACCTGGCGTTCCAGGCGCTCGCCGACGGGCTGCCCGAGCGCTGCGCCCTACGTCACGTCAGTGCTAGCCCGGGGGAACGCCTCCTCCAGCCCTCCCCGCAACGACCCCCCCAGACCCCCCCGCAAGGGAACGCGGCGGACAGGAAGGACAACCACTGATGGCCTCAGCCGCTCCCGCGCCCGCCGGCGGCCCCCAGCCGCCTGCCGCGGACATCACCGGTAACGGCGCCCTGCCCGGGCTCAGCCGCCGCCGCATCCTGCTCATCATCGGCGCGCTCATGCTCGGCATGCTGCTCGCCGCGCTCGACCAGACGATCGTGTCCACGGCGCTGCCGACGATCGTGGGTGACCTCAAGGGCGGTTCCCACATCGCCTGGGTCATCACCGCCTACCTGCTCGCCACCACGGTGTCCACCCCGCTGTGGGGCAAGCTGGGCGACCAGTACGGCCGGAAGATCTTCTTCCAGGCCGCGATCGTCATCTTCCTGGTCGGCTCGATCCTGTCCGGCCTGAGCACGTCCATGGTCATGCTCATCGCGTTCCGCGCGGTGCAAGGGCTGGGCAGCGGCGGCCTGATGGTCGGCGCGCAGGCCATCGTCGGCGACATCGTCTCGCCCCGGGAACGCGGCCGCTACGTGGGCCTGTTCGGCGCGGTCTTCGGCGTCTCCAGCGTGATCGGCCCGCTGCTCGGCGGCGTTTTCGTGGACAACCTGTCCTGGCGCTGGATCTTCTACATCAACGTTCCGATCGGGCTGATCGCGCTGGCCGTGGTGGCCAGCCAGGTGCCCGGCCGGCTGAGCCGGGTGCACCACGTGATCGACTACCTCGGCACCCTCGTGCTGTCGGCGGCCGCCACCTCGCTGATCCTGCTGACCAGCCTGGGCGGCACCACCTACCCATGGCGGTCGACGCCCATCTACATCCTGGGCGCGGCCGGCGTACTGCTGATCGGCGTGTTCGTGCTGGTCGAGCGGCGGACCGCCGAGCCGGTCCTGCCGCTTCACCTGTTCAAGCTGCGCATCTTCTCAGTGACCAGCCTGGTCGGCTTCATCGTCGGCTTCGCGATGTTCGGCGCCATCACCTACCTGCCCGCGTTCTTCCAGGTCGTCCGGGGCATCTCGCCGACCATCTCCGGGGTGTACCTGCTCCCGCTGATGGCCGGGCTGCTCGCGGTCTCGATCACGTCCGGGCAGATCATCTCGAAGACCGGCAAGTACCGGTTCTTCCCGATCGCCGGTTCCGCGATGATGACCCTCGGCATGTACCTGCTCTCGCTGATGGGCGTGGGCTCATCAACCCTCCAGGACGCGGCCTACATGCTCGTGCTCGGCATGGGTATCGGCGGTGTCATGCAGGTGCTGGTCATCATCGTGCAGAACGGCGTGCCGCACAGCGAACTGGGCGTCGCGACCTCCGGCGCCACGTTCTTCCGTTCGATCGGCGGGTCGTTCGGCACCGCGATCTTCGGCGCGATCTTCTCCAACGTGCTGGTCAGCAACCTGGCCAAGCACTTGCACGGGGTCACCCTGCCGCACGGCTTCAGCAGCGCGGACGCCACCCCCGCGCTGCTGTCCCACCTGCCCGCCGCGGTGCACCAGGGCTTCGTGGCCGGCTACGCCGAGTCGATCCAGACCGTGTTCCTGGTCGCGGTGCCGATCGCCGCGCTCGCCTTCCTGGCCACCTGGCTGATCCCGCAGGTGGAGCTCAAGCAGTGGCCCGAGGCCGGCGCAGCAGGGCCCGACGCGGACATGACCATGGCGGGCGCCGCCGTGGCGCAGGAGGCAGTGCCCGGTGAATCCCGGCAGGCCGCGCCTCAGCCGCAGGTGACCCACGAGGCGCTAGACCCTCAGGACCACAGCCGCACCGATCCCTGACCACGCTGTCTGGTGCGATCCGCCGAGCTCGCGCGCCTGCTCGGGCGCCGTTGACTCATTGCGACGGCCCGGCCGCCTCTCTACGCTGCTTTCATGGGACTCGTCGAGTCGCTCGGCTACACGCTTCCCGCGCCCAATGCCGCGCAGCGGGCGCTGTGGCACATTTCTTCCTCACGACCGGGCGCCTGGGTGTTCGCCAGGTCCATACACCACGTCGACAAGTTCGTGCTGCGGATGAGCCGGGGCCAGGCCACGCTGGCGGGTCTCACGGCCGGGATCCCGGTCCTGACGGTCACCACCACCGGAGCCCGCAGCGGCCAGCCGCGCACGACGCCGTTGCTCGGGGTGCCGTTCGGCGACGACATCGCGGTCATCGGCACCCATTTCGGGCAGCCGGGCACGCCGGGCTGGTATCACAACCTGCACGCCAAGCCGCGCGCCGAGGTCACCTACCAGAACAGGAGCGTCGCCGCCGCCGCCCGCGAGGCCGACGACGACGAGTGGCAGGCGATCTGGAGCCGGGCCCGGACGATCTACGGCGGCTACGAGGCATACGCCCGGCGCATCAGCGACCGCAAGATCCACATCATTATCCTCAGCGGGTAAACCGCTGCCGGGACCCATCAGCTACCCAATGATCAGCAGCGATCACTGAAAGTTATCGCTGCTGATGCCTCGCCAATGTTTTGACGCATGTCTTCCTTTATGTTTCCGCGGAAACGCCGGCCAGGTCGTCGATCCAGCGTTCCAGGCGGCGGCCCTCCGCGCTGACCAGGCCGGGATCCCCGAGGGTGTTCGCCAGCAGGGCGATGCCCTCGTAGGTGGCGACCAGGGTCACCGCGAGCTCCCTGGCGTCGGGGCGGCCCATGGCCTCGAACTGCCGTTGCGCCCAGCCGATCAGCTGCTCCAGCACGGCCGCGGCCTGGGTGTGCAGATCATCGGTGCGCTTGTCCAGCTCGGAGGTGAGCGAGCCGATCGCCGCGGCGCTCCAGACATCACGCATGCCCGGCACTTGGGTTCGCGCCCGGCAGGGGGACGATGCACGACTATGCGGGTCTGGTGCCGGATCCGGCGAGGAGGCCTGGAAATGTCGGCGGGCTCCTCTAGCCTTTCCGCTGTGGAGCCTTCGGATACGGTCTCGCCGCCTGCGGCGGACGGTTCCCGGCATGCCCTGTTCCGCTACCTGACCGCTGAGGAGTCCGCCGACTACCTGGCGATCATGGATCTGTTCTCCGCCACCTTGCTCACCGATCTGTCCGCCGCCGAGGTAGCCACCCAGCTCGCTGAGCGCGGCCGCGCCGTGGACCGCGACGTCGTGGAGGCGCGCTGCCGGCAGCTCGTCGGCTGGGGCAATCTCGTGCCGTCTCTTCGCGACGCGAAGGTGAGCACGGTCGCCGAGTACATCCGGTCCCGCTCCCGCTACCAGGTGTCCAAGCTCGGGGGACGCCTGCACCGAGAGGCGGTCGCCATCCTGCACGCCAGTGACGGCGCGCGCGAGGTGGCGCGAGAGCTGCTCGGCCAGATCGTCCAGTCCCTCGACCGCATCCTGGCGATGCTGGACCGCCAGGAGATCGACGCCGATGCCCTGGCCGGCGAGGTCACCACGGTATTCGGCAACCAGCGCCTGTTCACCGACAGCGTCCGGGATTTCTACGCCTACCTGGCCGGCATCCTCAGTCGTTACGACCTCGGCGGCGAGGAGTACGCGCACTTCAAGGAATTGCTGCTGGTCTACATCGACCTGATCACCGCCGACGTCAACCGGCACGCCCCGGCGGTCGCCCACCGGATCGGCCTGGTCCTGACGCTGGTCGATCCGCTGCTCGAAGCACTGGCGCGGCTGCCCGGGCTCACCCTGCCGGACGGCACACCCGTCGAGCGAGCCCATGGACGGACACGCTCGGACTGGGAAGAGCTCGCTTACTGGTACGACGCCCACGGCGCTTCGGGCCCCGAGCAGCTTCGCGCGGCCGCCGGGCAGGCGCTCGGCCAGCTGATCACCAACGCCAAGCGGCTGCTCGACTCGTCGGGGACGGGCTTTTCCCGGCGGGCCGATTTCCTCCGGCTCGCCCGCTGGTTCGCCGCGGCTGACGACGAAGGCGCCCACCGGCTCTACGCGGCCACGTTCGGCGCTTATCCGTCTCGGCACCTGCTCTTCGGCCCGGACGAACCCGATCCGCGCGCGGGCCCGATGACGTCGTGGTGGAATTCCGATCCGGTGCACGTCCCCGTATCGCTGCGGGAACGCGGCGACCGCGCGATGCGCGGACGCACGTCCCGTGTTCCCGACCCGACCGCGGACCGGCTCCGCCTGACCGCCGAGGCGCGGCACGAGGCCGAGCAGCGCCAGGCCGCCGCGGCCGAGCTAGCGCTCACCGGCGCCCTGCACGGCGCCGCCATTTCACCCGCCGCCCGCAACCTGCTCCTCGACCTGGTGGCCGAGCTGCTGGCCCGGCATCGCGACGAAACCACCGACCACGACGTCGGCCTGCGCCTGCGCGCGGTCCCCGGGCTCGACACCGTTGTCACCAGCTCCGACGGAACGACGACCTTCGTCGGCCTGAGCCTGTCGGTGTCGGGTACCACGCAGTGGGCGCCCGGCGAGCGGGAGGCGGCGGTATGACGGCCCCGCGCGTCTCGACGGCCGGGCTCGATGCCGGCGAGCGGCGACTCGCGGCCCGGCACTTGCTGTCCGCGCCCATTCTCACCGCCGCCCGGCAGCCAGCCGAACTGGACCTGGTGCGCCGCCACGCCGCGGCCCTGAAATCCATGTTCGCCAGCCAGCTCGGGTACGCGCTGATCGTCGAGTCCAGCTTCGCCCGCCTGGTGAAGGCGCCGCTGCCGGCGTCCGCCCCGGTCCGCCCGGCGCGACGCGCGACCGACGACAGCCCCTTTACCGCCGCCACCTATGTCCATCTCGCGCTGGTCTGCGCCGCCCTGCTCGCGCCGGGCGTGGGCGAGCAGATTCTCATCTCGGCACTGGTCGACCAGATCCGGGCGGACGGGGCGGAGCAGTCGATCACGATTACCGACAGCCTCAGCGACCGGCGGCAGCTCGTGACGGCGCTGCGGCTGCTGGTGGCCTGGGGCGTGGTGAGCGAGACGGACGGCTCGCTCACCGCCTGGGGTGAGCGTCCCGAAGACGAGGCCCTGCTCAGCATCAACCGCTCGCTGCTGATCCACCTGCTGCCGAGCCCGCTGCACCACTTCGTGACGGCCGAGGACACCTGGGCGCAGCGCCACCCCGAGCCGCCTCGCCGTCGGCTGCGCCAGCGGCTGGTGGAGAACCCGGCGCTCTTCCGGGCGGAGCTTGGAGACGACGAGCTCGACGTGCTGTCCCGTGACCGGAATGAGCTGGCCCGGCACCTCGACGAGAACTTCGGCCTGGTGCTGGAAGTCCGGGCCGAAGGCGCGCTGGCCTACGATCCGTCCGGCGCGCTCACCGATCTCGACTTCCCCGGCAGCGGCAGCGCCAAGCAGGCGGCATTGCTGCTGCTCGACGAGCTGATCACGGCTCTGCAGCCGTCGGCTGAATCCGCGGTCCTGGTTGACGGCAGCCCGCTGCCCGGCGCGTTCGCCCCGTGGCCGCAGGTCGATGCGGTGCTGGGCGGCTTGGCCGCCCGCTACCGGAGCGTCTGGAAGGGCGCGTACGGCGAGTCCCTGGACGCGCTCCGCGGCGACGTCGTCGACCTGCTCGAGGCCCTGCGCCTGGGCCGCCGCCTAGACGGCGGGCTGGCGATCTTCCCCTTCGCGGCGCGCTACCAGCCACACGTGAAAACCGCTGTGAACGAGGAGACGCCCGGATGAGTCAGCAACGTGCTCCGCGCCGCTTCGACGAGCGCTGGCGGCTGTCCCGGGCCGGCATCGTCAACGTCTGGCACTACCTGGACAACGAGTTCGATCTCAGCGGCGGCCGGATGATCCTGCGGGGGACGAACGGGTCGGGGAAATCCCGCGCGCTGGAGATGCTGCTGCCGTTCCTGCTCGACGCCGACCGCCGCCGGATGGACGCCACCGGCGCGGCCCGGGTGAACCTCGACGAGCTGATGCGCACCGGCGCGCAGGGCCAGTCCAACCGCACCGGCTACCTCTGGCTCGAGCTGTGCCGGTCAGAGCTGGGCCGGCCAGACGGTTACCTCACCGTCGGGGCCCTGGTCCGGCACAGCCAGTCCGCCAGCAGCACCAAGGTCTGGTACTTCACCACTGCCCTACGGGTCGGCGACGGCCTGGAGCTCATGTCCGGCTCCCGCGAGCCGCTCTCCCGTGACGCGCTGACCGAGCTGGTCGGGGCCGAGCGCATCACCGACTCACCGGGCGCGCACCGGGACCGCATCCGCACCGAGGTGTTCGGGCTGGGCGGCGACGCCGGCCGCGACCGGTACGACGGCCTGCTGCAGCTGCTGCACACGCTGCGCGCGCCCGATGTCGGCAACCGCATCGACGAGGGCCGGCTGCCGCAGATCCTGCTGGAATCACTGCCGCCGCTGCATGAGGAGGCCCTCGCCCGGGCCGGCGAACAGCTCGACGGCCTCACCGAGACCCGCGCCGCACAGGAACGGCTCGAGAACTCGGCGCAGCAGGTAACCGCGTTCCTGTCCGTGTACCAGCGGTACGCCGCAGAAACGCTGCGGTCCGCGGCCCAGGACACGATGGCCGCCGCCGACGCGGTCACCGAGGCCGAAGGCACGGCCGAGCGCCGCGCGGCCGAACTGACCGGGTTGGAGGAGGAATCAAACCGGCTCACGGCGCAGGCCCAGCAGCTGGCCGAGGAGCTCGCCGAGATCGACGACGTGCTGACGGCGATCCAGTCCCGCGAGATCTTCAAGACCGCCGATGACCTCGTCCAGCGCGACCGGGCCGAAGCGGCGCTCGCCGCCGCGGCCGACCAGGCACTCGCCGGCGCCGAGCGGGAGCGCGCGAACCACGCCCGCGCTGTGGACGACGCCGACCGCGCCCTCGGGGAGCTCCGGCAGGCCGCCGGCGAAGCCGCCGCGGCCCTGTCCGCCGCCCGGGAATGCCTGGGTGACGCCGGCTTGCCCGCGGGTGGCCTGCCCGCCGAGGTGCGCACGATCGAACGGGTTCCGGCTTCCGCGCCGCTGCTGTTGCGCAGGAGCCGCCACCGCGATCCCGAGCCGGTCATCCGGCCGGTGGCGGCCCTCGCCGAGATCATCCCGGGCGACGTCAACGGAGCACAGCAGACCGCCGCGGCCGCCGCAGTCAGCGCGGCCGAGCGCCTTTCCCTGGCCGGACGACGGCTCAGCGAGGCCCGAAGACTCGCCCAGGTCCAGGAACAGGTCTCGCGGGTGGAAGCGGAAGCGGAACATCTGCGGGCCGCCGCCGCCGACGACGCCCACACGGCGGAGCAACAGGAGGCCGAACGGGACGCCGCGGCCATCGCCCTGACCCAGGCCTGGCGTACCTGGACCGCTGGCGGGGAAACCCGGGAGCTGCTGGGCGAGACCGACTGGGCCGCCCACCCGGTCGTCGGCCCGCTGATCCTCGACGCCGAGGCACTGGCCGGCGAAACACTGGCCGGCGAAACAGTGGCCGGCGAAACAGTGGCCGGCCAGGACCGAGGCTCCCTCGCCCGCCTGGACGAAGCAGCCGCCGAGGCCGCCCGTCCCGCCCGGAGCGCGATCGATGCCGAACGAACCCACCTCGGAGTGGCCGAAGACCGTGCGCGCGAACGGGAGGGGGCACTGCGCGCGGAGCGCGAGGACCTGGCCGCCGAACGGGACCCGAAGCCAGCCGACCCGCCCTGGCTCGCTCCGGAACGCGCGGGTGAGCCGCTGTGGCAATGTGTCGACTTCACCGGCCACCTGACCGACGCCGGAAACGCCGGGCTAGAGGGAGCCCTGCTCGCCGCCGGACTGCTCGGTGCCGTCATCCAGTCGGACGGCGCCCTGCGCGCCGCCGACGGCGAGCTGCTGCTGAGCCCGCCCGGGCCGGGCGGCCCGCGGCCCGGGCGGCCGCTCTCGGTCGCGCTCCGTCCGGATCCGGCCGCCACACTGCCCGCGGAAACGATCGCCGTGGTACTGGGCAGCATCGGCTTCGACGACCCCAGCGCCAAGACCAGCGTGTCCGCGGACGGGAGCTGGTGTAACGGCCCGTTGCGCGGTCGGCACGTCCCCGGCCGGGCCCGGCACATCGGCGCGGCCGCTCGCGCCGCGCATCGTCAGGAGCGGATCGCGCAGATCGACGCCGAGCTCGACGGACTCACCCGGGAAGCCCGGCGCAGGCAACAGCGCCGCACCGAGCTGGACGCCCGCACCGGCCGGCTCGATGCACTGGTCCGAGCGGCCCCTCGCTCGGCCGACCTGCACGCCGGCCGCCGGGTCGCCGCCGAGGCGCGCACCCGGGCCGACGCCAGCGCCGCCCGGGCCGGCCAGGAGGCCGAGCGCGCCCGCCAGCTTCGCCGTACGTGGGCTGCGGAAATGAGCACCCACCAGGCCACCTGCGCCCACCATGGCCTGCCCGCCGAGACAGACGCACTCGAAGCCACCGCGACCGCCGCCCGCCGGGCGCAGGATAAGAGCACACAGCTGGGCCGGGAACTCATCCGCCTAGCCGAGCGGGCGCAGCGGCACGACGAGCAGCTCGGCCGGGCCGGGGAGGCTTCGGCCGTACGCGACACTGCCGAGCAGGCCGCCGACGAGCACTGGGCCGACTGGCACGCCGCCGCGAGCGAGCTCGCCGCCCAGCACGAAGCTGTCGACCTCTCGCTCGAGCAAGCCCGGGCGGAGCTGGCCCAGACCAGGTCGGCCCGCGACCGGGCCGACCGGGAGTGGCGGGCGGCCGATAAGGCCGCTTCCGGGTTGGGCGAGAAGATCGGCACAGCGCGGACGCGCAGCGAGAACGCCGTCGAGGACGTCCGCCAAAAGACCGCTCAGATGGTCGCCGCCGCGCACCGGTTCACCCAGTGCATCACGCTGCCCGGCCTGGCCGCCGCGGCGACCGCCGCTGAGCTCACCCGGATCGTTCACCCCGGGCAGGTCGGTGACGTCCGGTCGGCCGCGCAGGCGGCGCTGTCGGCGGTCGCGGCGCCGCGCCAGCCACCGTCGCTGACCACGGTGCTCAACGCGTTCCGGGAATTCGACCGCGAGGTCTCCGGTCAGCTCGACGTGCGGCACACCATCGACGATGGCAACGTGCTCCTCGTCGAGGTGGCCGGCGCGGGTGAGGAGCACACCCTGGCCGGGGCGGCCCGGACGCTCACGGCCCGCGTCGAAACCGGCCGGGCCGCCCTCAGCGAACGCGAGCGGGCCGTGTTCACCCGGTTCGTGCTCGGCGGCGTCGCCGAGGAACTGCGCCGTCGGGTCAACCAGGCCGACCAGCTCATCGGCGCGATGAACACGAGCCTGCGCGAGATCCGGACCAGCAACGGGATCGGGGTCCGGCTGAGCTGGAGGCTACGCGAGGACCACGTCACGCTGGGCCGCATCCTCGAACTTGCCGCCACCTCGGACAGGATCCGCTCCGAAGCCCAGAACGCCGAGCTGACCGAGCTTCTGCGGCAGCGCGTCGAGCAGTTCTACGACGCCGACCCGAGCAGCGGCTATGCCGCCCACCTGGCGGCCGCGCTCGACTACCGGCAGTGGCACGAGGTGGCCGTCACCATCCTCGGCCCTGAGGAAGGGCAGCAGCGCAGGCTGTCCCGGCGGGCGAAGCTGTCCCAGGGCGAGACCCGGTTCGTCTCCTACGTGACCTTGTTCGCCGCCGCGGACGGCTATCTGACCAGCCTCGGTGACGACGGCCGGGCGCTGCGCCTGATCCTGCTCGATGACGCGTTCGCCAAGGTCGACGACGGTACCGTGGCCGAGCTGATGGGCCTGCTCGTCTCTCTCGATCTCGACTTCGTGATGACCGGCCACGCCCTGTGGGGCTGCTTTCCCGAGGTACCGCGGCTCGACGTGTACGAGGTCCGGCGCAGCGACGGCAGTTCGGCGGTCACCACCCACGTGCACTGGGACGGCCGGAACCGGCACCTGCGCAGCACGGCATGAGCACCTTCCCGCCCGCACTGCGCCAGTACCTGCTCGCGCCGTCGCTGCAGCCATTGTGGTCGGCGCTGCGGAGGCGTCTGCAGCGCAACGGGCACGCGGTACGCGGGTCGGTCGGGGTGCAGCTAGATGACGACGGCGCGGACCGGCTCAGCGGCCTGCTCGGGCGGCCGGTGGGAACCGGGGCGGCCCGGGTGAGCCTGGCGGAGCTCGACGTCTCTCTGCGCTCCAGCGCGGCGGAGCGCGGGCTGGTCGCCGTCGTGGCCGAGCTGGCCGGCGCTCCGCTGCGGAACCTGCCTGCCGAGCGCGACGCGACCCGGGCCGGCCGGCAGCAGCTCTGGGCCCAGCTCGACCAGCTGCTGGCCAAGCATGATCTGGCCGCCCAGGACTGGGTACCGCCGTGGGCGGATTGGCTGCGTCGCGGCGGCCTGCTGACCCGGCTCCCCACCGCCAGGGCAGCCGCCAGCCTCACCACCACCGTTCAGGTCCTCGCGCGGCTTCTGGACGAGGCTCACCCGCCGGTCGGCCTGGCCGAACTCGCCAGCGAGATCACCGGCGACGCGCATGGCCTCGACGACGGCGCCCCGGCCGCCGCCCTGGTGCTGCGCGCGCTCGCGCTCGCGCTGGACGCCGCGCCCGCTGCGTCGGCAGCCGAGCGCCGGCTGCTGTGGCAGCGCGTTGGCGTCAGCACCGACGAGATCTCCGGCACCGTCATCACCTGGGGGCTCCGGCCGCCGGGCGCTGACCGCTGGTCGGCCATGATGCGCGAACGCGCCGACCTGGGCCTGATCACCCACCTGACCGTGCACGAGCTCCACCGCGTGGGTGAGCTGACCCGGGCCGGAGAGGTCATCCACGCGTGCGAGAACCCCCAGGTCCTGCAGCGGCTGGCTGCGGCCGGGGTGGAGCGCCCGGTGGCGTGCATGTCTGGTAATCCGGCGGCGGCGGGGATGGCCCTGCTCGGGCGCACCGTGGTTTGCTATCACGGGGACTTTGACTGGCCCGGCATCGCGATCGCCCGGCGCATCTTCGACCGCGGGGCCCGGCCCTGGCGGTTCGGGCGCGATGACTACGTTGACGCGGTTGACCGTCTTCCTGCCGACAGCCGACTCGGCCTGAGCGGCCGGGCCGAAGCCACGCCGTGGGATGAGGGGCTCTGCGCGGCCATGACGGCCGCCGATGTCGCGGTCCACGAGGAAGCAATCGTCACCCTGCTTGTTGCCGATCTACGATAGGGCGCCGCCCCTGAGCGCGGTCGGCTAGATCTCGATGCGGGTCGCGACCGACAAGGTGCGTTCGGCCGGGAGGCAGAAATCCGCCGCCGGTGACCCGGAGTTCTGGGCCAGCCCGGTAAATATCCGCTTCTGCCATTTCGGCATGTCGCGGTCCGGGCCGCTCTCGATGGTGATGCGGGACAGGAAATAGAAGGCCGTGCCCGGATCGATGTCGAGCTCGGGGGTGAGCATGTACGCGGCCGCCAGCGCCTTGGGGATCTCTCGCTCGTCCATGAACCCGAAACGAGCCGACAGGTACACGATCCCGTCATCGGAGTGAGCCAGCGAATCAACACCGATGCTCTCGCTCAGCGGCACGTACGGGACGTTCTCCGAAATCACCGAGATTATGACCACCCGTTCGTGCAGCACCCTGTTGAATTTGACGTTCGCGCGCAGCGCCAGCGGCGCGGTGTCCTTGGTCGGGTGCGGGAAGACGGCGGTGCCGGGGACGCGGAGCGGCTGACGGCGCCGCATCTCGTCAACGAAAGCCGACAGCGATCCCTCCTGGGCGATGCGCTTGGAGGTCACGATCTGGGCGCCCCGCTGCCACGTCAGCATCACGGTCACCGCCAGCGCGCCGATGAGCAACGGCAGCCAGCCGCCGTGGGTCACCTTGGTCAGGTTCGCCGCGAAGAAGACCAGCTCCAGCCCGCCGAACACGACCCCCGCCAGCAGCAGCTTCCACAGCCGCCAGTGCCACGCCCAGCGGGCCAGGACGAGGAACAGGGCCGTGGTGAGCAGCAGGGTGCCGGTGACGGCCAGGCCGTACGCGGAGGCCAGCCGATGCGAAGACCGGAATGTGAACATGATGATCAGGACAGCGGCGAAGAGCAGCCAGTTGATCGCTGGCACGTAAATCTGCCCGCCTTCGTGGCGTGAGGTCTGCCGGATGGTCAGGTAGGGGAGAAACCCGAGCCTGATCGCCTGCCGGGTCACGGAGAAAGCGCCGGAGATGACCGCCTGGGACGCGATCACCGTGGCGAGCGTGGCCAGCGCGACCATCGGTATCCGTCCCCAGCCGGGAACCAGGTAGAAGAAGGGGTTCGCCACCGCGGCCCGGTCGTGCAGGACCAGGGCGCCCTGCCCGAGGTAGTTGAGGGTCAGCGCCGGGAAGACGACGGCGAACCACGCCCGCCGGATCGGCGGCTTGCCGAAGTGCCCCATATCGGCGTAGAGCGCCTCGGCGCCCGTGATGGCCAGCACGACCGCGCCCATGGCCAGGAACGCGGTCAGCGGGTCGGCGGCCGCGAACGAGAAGGCGTAGCTGGGGGACAGACTCCGCAAGATGCCAGGATGGCCGATGATCTGCGGCAGGCCGAGAACCGCGATGGCAGCGAACCACAGCACCATGACCGGTCCGAAGAGCCGGCCGACGGTGTCCGTCCCGAACCTTTGCACCAGGAACAGCACCGCCAGGATGCCCGCGCCGATCGGCAGCACCGCGTCCTGGACGCCAGGGGAGACAACGTCGATGCCCTCGACCGCGGAAAGCACCGAGATGGCCGGCGTGATCACGCTGTCGCCGAAGAACAGGGCCGCCCCGAACATTCCGAGCAGGACCCCGATGGCGACAACGCGCCTGGCGGTGACGCGCTGCCGGATCAGGGCGGCCAGAGCCATGATGCCGCCCTCGCCATCGTTGTCGGCCTGGAGCATGAACACCACGTACTTCACCGACACGACGATCAGGATCGACCAGAACACCAGCGAGATGACCCCGTAGACGTCACCAGGTACGGGCCGCACGATGTGGTTATCGATAGACAGGATCGTCTGCAGGGCGTACAGCGGGCTGGTGCCGATGTCACCGAACACCACGCCGAGCGCACCAAGTGTCAGGGGCAGCATCGCGCGCGCCGACGCAGGCGCCGTGTGCTGACCGGCCGACGGCGGCGCCGCCCGGGACTCGGGGCTTGCAGGACTCATCGGTACAGTCTGCCGCCTGCCGCGTGCTGCGCTCGCAACCCCCGTCGGCGGCCGGTCGCGTTGGTGGTCCTTAGACTTAAATGTCCTACGCGGTTGCGGAGATCTAACTGGGCGGCGGGGCTCCGATTAGGAGGCGTCAGATGAACCAGCAGGACCAGCAGGCCATCGATGAGCTGTTCCAGCACCTGTACCAGGGGGCGCAGGCGGGACCGCGAGATCCGGAGGCCGAAGCCAGGATCCAGCAGCACTTTCAGAAGGGGCCGCCCGGCCTCCTTTACCACATGGCGCAGACGCTCGTGGCACAGCAGTACGCCCTCCAGGAGGCACGGGCGCAGCTTGCCGATTGCCAGCAGCAAAGCGGTTCGCAGCAGCAAAGCGGTTCGCCGGCCGGATTCGCCCCGCCCTGGCGGCGGGGCGCCAGCCAGCGGGGCGGCGCCCAACGGGGCGCCGGGGCGCCACCACCGCCGTATCAGCCGGACTACCAGCCCCGCACCTGGCAACAGCCAGGCGGCCAGGGCTTCCTGGCCGGGGCAGGCAAGCTCGCCCTCGGTGTCGGCGGCGGCATTCTCGCGGCCGAAGCGCTGAGCGGCATCCTCGGCGGCGGCGGCCTTTTCGGCGGGGACCGGGACGACTACGGGGACCGGGACGACGGCCAGGACTACGGCGGCCAGGATGACTACGGCGGCCAAGACTACGGCGATGGCGGATTCGACGGCGGCGGATTCGACGGCGACCAGGGCGGCTGGTAACGCCGGCCTGGCCCGCGTGGGCGTCTCGCTGCTCACGCAGCCTCCATCTCGTCATCACGCCGGTGCCATCACTCCTGCAAAGGTGAAGGGTCTCCTGGGAGTCCCCAACGGACACCCTCACCCGCAAGGAGAGACCGATGACCGGCAAGGCGTTCACCACGTGCCTGTGGTTCGACACCGAAGCGGAAGCGGCGGCGGCCTTCTACACCAGCATTTTCAACGACTCCAGGCTCGGCAGGGTCGACCGTTATACCGAGGCCGGGCCGGAGCCGGCTGGTGCGGTCATGACCGTCGAGTTCGAACTCAACGGCCAGAAGTTCGTCGCCTTGAACGGCGGGCCCCAGTCCACGTTCAACGAGGCCATATCGTTCCAGATCTTCTGCGCGGACCAGGACGAGGTGGACTACTACTGGAGCAGGCTCTCCGAGGGCGGGCGGGAAGTTTCATGCGGCTGGCTGAAGGACAGGTACGGGCTGTCCTGGCAGGTCATTCCCACCGTGCTCATGGACATGATCAGCGACCCGGACCCCGAGAAGGCGAAGCGGGCCACCGAGGCGATGCTCGCGATGACCAAGCTTGACATCGCCGCGCTCCAGAAGGCGTACGCGGGCCCATGAGAAACCACCGCGCTGGCCGCTCTCCATCCATGGTGCTCTCCTTAGCCGGCCAGGGTGTCGATCGAGACCTGCCACAACCGGGCGGCCGCTTCGGGGTCGAGTGCGTAAGCCGCGACACCGTGGCGGGCGTCGACGGGCGGGCCGGCTTCGTTGCAGTCCTCGAAGTACCGGCCGCTGATCCCGTCCAGCAG